>ERZ772865.2057-NODE-2057-length-18630-cov-10.987079_pt1 | contig 18630 bp, 33 predicted proteins | sample MGYA00512133_ERZ772865 | MGnify/ENA primary metagenome ERZ772865 (study PRJEB29015, sample SAMEA2737722) | human gut metagenome | biome: human gut; feature: human-associated habitat; material: faeces | place: China | collected 2012 ...
AGCATGGTCTCACGCATTTCATGGCTTACTCCTTTTTCTGCCCGATATATCCGAAGGCACCATTTTCAGCAGCGGCCCTTCCGGCCTTGTAGTTGATCTTCAGGTCGTCAATGGGAGGGTGCGGAGCGTCCGGGCATGGGTCTAATCCCATGCTCTGGGCAAAGTTGTATTGGTCGATGATTGTTCCGCATATGCTGACCCGGTTATTGAGCGGGCAGTGCAAATTTGCAGCTATCTCCGATATGACAGCAGGCGGGCTGCTGCCGTGACTGCCTTTCAGTATGAAGAGAAGCAGCCTTTTTGTCAGTGGCGGCAGGCTTACCACGAGACGGCGCAACTCCGCGTTTAGCTCATCGTCCGCCTTTCCGTTATCCGGCACTTTGTACAGATCCGGGTGAGTCATCTCCATGAACACCGTGATGGGCGACACCCCACACGCCGTGCACCAGTCCATGATCTCGTCACTGTCCGGGCTGGTGCATCCTTTTTCCCAGCTCTGCACGGTGCGCTCTCCTTTTTCGATGCGCCTTGCGATCTCCGCTTGGCTCAGGCCAGCAGACACCCGCGTTTTTGCAAGTGCCTTTCCGATTTGGCTCGCTGTAAAATAACTCATACTTTCACCCCCATAAAACCAGTGTGTTTTTAACAAAAAATGGCGCAGAAAAAGTCTGCGCCATTCGACAAATTTTATCCGTATTTTGTTTTCCAACGGCGCATGGTAAAATCTGGATTATAAATCGTAGACGTGCACAAAAGAAAGGAGAAAACAAAATGGATTTTGAGCAAAGAAGCGGTAAAGAAGTTGAAACGACCATCATCGACGGAATGCCTGCCAGCATCCTGACCGGCACCGACCGCACCCCTGCACCCTGGGAGGAATGAGTTATGAAAAATCTGTCACACTTTCGCACCCATGCCCGTGCCCTGCTGGCCTGCTATTTGGATATGACCCCGGAGCAGCAGCGCCTTGCTCGCGCTTACATTCAAGATAAGGCCCTGCCGGAGGTGCAAGCCCTGCGTAACGCAGCCGGTACGCCCGGCGGGGCGCTGGCTGCTGATCTGTTGCAAAATTTGCAACAGCCTTGCAACCGCGAATAGCAACGTGCATTTTTTGCACATTGCTCGTGCAAAACGCGCGTTTTCCGCGAATAAGCTGAAATGTCAGCGTAAATCCACATTTTTCAGCGTATTTTTCCGCTGAAAGAAGGGAACGAATAGGGATTGACGACAACAACCAGCGGTTTTATAATATGGTTGTAAACAGGTTTACAGGCCAAGCAACTGAGACTTCTTTGCGTTGTACTCCGCTTCCGTGATGGCGCCCATATCCAGTAGCTGCTTAAACTTCAAAAGCTCATCAGCGGCGCTGGGGGCAGCCGGAGTGGCAGCCTGCGGCTTCTCCTGGCTGACTTTGCAGCTCTTGAGAAACGCAGTCATTCCGCCGGGATAAACCGTTGTCGGCAAGCTGCTTTCGCCCAGTGGAAGCGCAAAGTGGATAGACACGCTCTCTTTACTGCGGCCCTTGCGGGTCTCTGTTTTAGCGGTGGCAGCGCCCACGATCGCACCCACAGGCCCGGCAACGGCTGCACCAATCACGGCACGGCCAATACCACCCTTTGTCTCTGTCACCGTCAGATCGTCAGGCACGTCAGATTCATAACCGGCGACTTCATCAAAGCTGTAGATCATGCGAGGGCCTTTATCACCACTGCGGTGTCCAATGCAAAACATCCGGTTGGGTTTGTCAATCGACACAAAGAGTGCGTCACCATCATAAATGGAATCGGTTTCTTCGAACGCCTTCCGACGCTGTTCCAGTGTAGCCCAGTAGTCCGCAAGGGCAGCTGTCGGTTGCTTTGCTGCCCGGATGCCCAATTTTGAAAAGAAAAAGTTGCTGCAGCTGGCGCAAATCAAGCCGTCAACGCTTTTCTCACGGTTCAGCAGACCCAGCTTGCCGCCGCAGACCGGACAGGTATTTGCCATGATTACACCTCATCTTTTGATTTTATAAAATTCTGCATTTTGTCAAAACGTAAAACCACACAACCCATCATTGAATTTGTAATTCGTTCATCCGAAAAAGAATCTTTCCACTTTTGAATAGAGTTTGCTTTTCCCTTTTGAGTTTTCAAAGTCAGGAGTTTTTCCAGCTGCTTGATATAAGAATTTTCGACAACAACCTCAAAAAGGTCAACGAGAGAAAATTTCATCATGTTATAAAGCTCAGTAGGGCTAAAATCAAATTTGAACCCCATCCTCTCATACTTCTTGAGCTCATCGAGCGTATCAAGAATCATATCATATCTTGAAAATAGAATATCGATATCTGAAGTTCTCTCTATCACTAGAAAAGAGTCCAAAACCTTCCGTATCCGTTCCGGTATTGTTTCTTCCGGGAAATCCACAAATTCCTCCCCGGTGTCAGGGTCGATTAAAACAACGGGCTCTGGTGATTTGCTCCACTTAGCGTTCGGGCGCACAAAATGCAACGACTCTTGGACTTCGGGATCATCTTTTTTCTTGAAGACCGCATTGATAACCCGCGTGATATTTTTTCGAAATCCAACATTCCATATCACGGGAACCACCTCACACATATTAAATTTTACATCACATAGGAGGCATCAGAATGAACACCACAGACCGACAAGGCTACATTGACGCAATTATCAAACTGCTGGAAAAGGCAGACCTGCGCAAGCTGCGCCTGGTCTGGGTTTACGCCAGCAGGCTGATTAAATAAATCAAGGTATCAAAAGAAGGGGAACCCTTACGGGTTTCCCTCTTTTTTTTGCAGCTTTCTCGCCATCCGCTCAAGAAATTTCCAGTCTTCGGGCTCCAGATCGGCCAGAACTTCCACAAACTGCCGTTTGAAGCTGTCTTCTTCGTTCGCCGTAATGTCAGCGAGAAAAGCAGCCAGCTTCTCCGACTGGGTTATCTGGTTGAACATCTCTCCTTCGCCTGTCCGCAGCCACGTCTCGTTGACGTTAAACTCACGGCAGATGTCGGAGATCGTTCGGTCGCTGGGAACCTTCCGGCCTGAACAAAGCTCAGAAACGAAGGGCTGAGAAACACCAAGACGGTTGGCAAAGTCAACCTTCTTGATATTAAGCGCTGCAATGATTTGCTCGATTCGAGTGTTCATTAGCGACGCCTCCTTGCACCTTTATTATACAGCAAGCACAAAGCCGTGTCAATAGAAAAAATTAGCTGAGCGAAGAAAAAAGTGTTGACATGATAGCCCAGCTATGCTATAATATAGCCAAGCTAAGAAGCACAAGCAAACAGGAGGACAAAAACATGAACGCACTTTCTATTAACATCCCGGCAAACTTCGCCGCAGATTGCAATAACACCCTCAAGCGGTACAACGCCGCCCAGACCGACGCCGAGCGCCGTGCGGTGCTCGATCGCCAGACCGTGCAGGGCCTGTGGTGGGCGATCAAGTTCGTCTGCCAGCTTCAGACCGCTTACATGAGTGAGAAGGAGCTGAAGCACGCGATCCGCCTCACCCACTTCCGCGGCACTGTGTGCCCGGAGTTTAAGGCATGAGAGGGAAATCTATTGACCCACCTGATGATGGCCCTGTGGCAAGGGCCGAAACCACCCGGCAGCCAGCCGGGCAAGGTCGTGGGTGCCAACCACAGAAGGAGTTGATTATATGGCAAAGGCAAAGGCAAAGAAGAACCGCACCGATCTGGCTGCAGAGCGGTACAGCATCCCCATTGACGGGGCCCACGCTGCGGACGCGCTGGTAAACGAGCTGTTTGATTCGCTGGATCCGCGCGACAAGCAGACCCTGCTCTGGATGGGCATGGGCATGGCCGCGGTGCGCAAGAACGACCGCCAGAACCAGCAGGACGGGGTGGCGTAAAATGACAGTTAACCAGTTGATCGATACATTTTATAACGCATTTCTGGGCAAGAGCCGCTTTGTGATCTACGATGGCGACAAAGCCCCGGTGTACAGCGGGCTTGTTGTTGGTGACTTCTGGAAGCGCTTTGGCAAGCGCGAAGTCAACTGCTTTGCAGTGGATGAAGTCCAGAACAGCCACGTTGCAAAGACCGTCATTATTTATTTGAAAAAGGAGTGAAAACATGACAAATGAAAATTTGACCCCGGTTTTGATTTCGGGCGTGTCCTGCTATGAGCGGGACGGCACCGCATATCTTCGGCTTGAAGATGTGGCCAGGGGACTGGGTTTTACGACCGTTGCCACAAGTGGCAATGAGATTGTTCGATGGGCAAGAGTCCGCAAGTATCTTGAGGATTTTGGCATTGCAACAAGTTGCGATGGCCATCTTCCCGACTACATCCCCGAAAACATCTTTTACCGGCTGGCCATGAAGGCGAAGAACGAGACCGCCGAGAAGTTTCAGGCGCTGGTGGCAGACGAGATCATCCCCAGCATCCGCAAGACCGGAAGCTACTCGATCGTGCAGGCAGACCCGAACTTGCCGCCGGAGCTGGCAATGGTGGAGGGCTTGCTGAACAGCATGAAGCAGATGTACTCCACCCAGCAGCGCCACGACAAAGCCATTGAACAGCTGACCGAGAGCATGGACACCATGAAGGAAGTAATGACCACGGATGTCAATGGTGACTGGCGCACAGCTTGCGGGCACGCGATTCAGGCAGTTGCCCGGAAACTGGGCGGCGGCAAAGCCTATGAAGAAGCCTGGAACGAGGTTTACACCGAAATGGAGCGCAATGGCTTCTTCGTTCGCCGCCGTCTGGAGAATCGCAAAAAGAGCGCCGCTGCGCAGGGCATGTCCCCTACTTACGTTCGCAAGCTCAATGCGTTGGATATCATTGCGGACAGCAAGGACAAAAAGCTCATGTCTGCGTTTATCAACGCCACCAAGAAGCTGGCTGCGGCACACAGTGTCCGTATGGACAGGCTGAACGAGCTTCCCGCTGTCGAGGAGCAGCCAGAGCAGACCGCGTTTGACCGCACTTGTGCCCCAGCGGGGAAGCTGATTGATACACGGGACGCCGCAATCAGAGGATAAGGAGGACACCCATGAGTGAAAAGATCATCGCATATAAGGCCATGGACAAAAATATGCAGTGCCGTGGCAAGCAGTACGAGGTGGGCAAGACCTACCATGAAGACAAAGCTGACTGCTGCCACGCTGGTATGCACGCTTGCGAGAACCCGCTGGATGTGCTGCACTACTACCCGTTGAAGGATAGCCCGCGCTTTTTTGAGGTCGAGTGCGGTGGAAACGTGGATAAAAGCGTAGAGGACAGTAAACTGGCCTGCACTGAGCTGACGGTGAAAGGTGAGGTGAATTTTGCAGGGCTGGTAAAAGCTACGGTGAATGCCGTTTTTAATCGGGTGAAGGGCAAAGAACATTTTTCCAGCGGCTATTCCAGCACGGCAGGTTCCAGCGGCGATTCCAGCACGGCAGGTTCCAGCGGCTATTACAGCACGGCAGGTTCCAGCGGCCATTACAGCACGGCAGGTTCCAGCGGCTATTACAGCACGGCAGGTTCCAGCGGCGATTACAGCACGGCAGGTTCCAGCGGCGATTACAGCACGGCAGGTTCCAGCGGCTATTACAGCACGGCGGCAGCCACTGGGGCTTATTGCAGCGCAAAAGCAGACGGAAAAGATAGCATTGCCGTTGTAAACGGTGCTTGCGGTAAGGCGTGCGGCGCACTGGGCTGCTATCTGGTACTGACCGAGTACGATGATGACGGCCACATGATCTGTGCCAAAATGGCCCGCGTGGACGGTTCTGCCATCAGAGAAAACGTTTACTATACCCTCAAAAATGGCGAGTTTGCGGAGACCAAGCCGTGAAGAAGCACTACAACAAGCGCTGGCTTGCAAGACAGCCGGAGCGGTTGGATCACATCCAGATGAAGCGGCAGCTGAGAGGGAAAAAGGAGGGACGCGGTAGTGATGAAGCCGAGCATGGGAATTGCAGAATGCTGTCAGATCATGCGGGACAATAACATTTCGGTGAGCGAGCCGATCTTTACCGGTATGATTCAGGCCGGCAGCTTCCCGGCATGGGCGGTGCCGTCTATTGACGCCAAAAGCGCCGCCCCGCTGATCTCACGCGCCGGATTTATGGCGTGGGTGAAGGACTTTTACAAGCTCGAAAAGGTTTACACAAAGGAGGACCCGAGAGAATGAAACTCAAATCTACCACTTACTACTGGATGGCCGTCATTTTGGGCGGCGTTGGAATGGGCACAGCTATGGGCGCAGAGGGCACCGCGCAGACCACCGGATACATCTCCGGCACGCTGTTTGCGGTGTCGCTGGTGCTGATTTTGGCCGCTGTTCTGCTGGCTCGTCTGGGCTTTGCCGCAGAGTACAGGGAGAGAGCCGCAAAGCGGCGCAAGTATGGCAAGATCAACCGCACCCACGCCCGTAACCCGGAGTATCCGGAGAATCAGGAGCGTGGGGCATGATGACGGCCAAAGAGTACGTTGAGGGCAAAGTCAAATCCTACACGCGGCTTGCCGAACGCTGCAGGCGAGAAGCCGAAACCTCAGATGACATTGTTGTACGGGCCGGATACTCCGCACGGGCAAACGTCTGGGAGATGTGCGCCGAAGAAATGGACAACGTGCGGGAGATGCTGCAAGAGGAGTCCGGTGAGATCACGTATGCCTGACACTGTCCTCCATGTCATGTGGTACACCGTGTACGATGCCAAGACCGGAGACCTGATCGCCAGCGGTACGTCTGAGATGTGCGCAAGGCGGCTGGGTTACAAAAGCGCAAACAGCTTTGCGTCCGCGAGCAGCCACAGCCGCAACGGCAGGCGTCGGGCTCGCAAGTACATTTTTGAGAAAGAGCGCATCCGACGTGATGAGGTGGACAGTCTGCCGCCGATACGCCGCAAAAAAGAAGAGCCTGCCCGTGCGCCAACACGGACAAGCCCAAAGAGTGATGAGTCTCGCCGCCCATCACCACAAAAATAGCACAAAACAGGAGGTTTTACAAGTGGCACTTTTGAGAATTTACGATGTGAAGCAAGAGCCGCCAGCGCTTGTTTCGCAGCAGCAATTTCCGGATACTTCGGATGCAATTGTGATTGCCGATGAACTGGCAAAGAGAAAGCCCGAACAGCTGTACAGGGTGTTTGACGCCGATATGAACGTTGTGTATGCGAGGTGAATATTTATGCAAGAAGAATTGACCGTCCGGGTGGAGCACCCGGAGCTGCCCGCGATCCGGTGGAACGAAGCCGAGGTGCAACAGAATCTGACCGAGATGCTGGCCGCCTACACCGGCCGCGTCTACACCCCGGAAACCATCAAGGATGCCAAGGCCGACCGCGCCGCCGTGAACAAGCTGGACAAGCAGCTCAGCGATGCCGCCCGCAGTGCAAAGGCTTTTTACATGAAGCCGTTGGAAGAGTTCTTGCAGAGCGCCAAGCAGATGCAGAGCCAGTGTAAGGCTGTATCCGGCGCAATCGATGCTCAGGTCAAGGCTGTGGAGGAAGCCGAACGGCAGGACAAGGCCGACGCCCTGCAGGCTGTCTATGCGGACTGCATCGGCGAGCTGCTGGAGCTTATCCCCTTTGACCGCTTGCTTGTGCCCCAGCAGCTGAACAAGACCTATGACCTGGCAAAGGCCAGCCGTGAACTGCGCAAGAGCGTGGAGACCCGGCGGGAGGAGCTGCGTCTGATCCGGGAGACCTGCGGAGAGGACGCAGAGGCTTGCACCACGGAGTATCTGCGTGAACTGAATCTGAACGCTGCCCTTGTGGAGCATAGCCGCCGCCAGAATGCCAGGGACGCACAGCGCCGCGCAGAAGCCGAGAGAATGGCCGCAGAGCGGGCGCAGGCCACCGCTCCGGTCGTTATCCCTCCGACCGATGAAGAACGCCAGATCGCCACAGAAGCGGCTCAAACGGCGCAGGCCAATGCAGCCATTACGCCGGATGGCAGGTTGGATTTCGGCATGCTTCAGAAATTTGCAGAGCCTGCGCAGCAGGAGGCTCCGGTCCGCAAGCAGTATCGTTTCTGGGTGGAGTTCACCCGCGAGGACATCGCGTGGTTCAAACAGGGAGCCGCAGAGCGCGGCTTCCGCTATGGTTCTATCAAATAATTTTGGAGGTATTTACTTATGGCATTTACTCGTCCCGGCGCACCCGCGCCTACTTCGTCCGTTTCCAATGCACAGGCTCTGGCAAACCGTTCCGTCCAGAACGCCAACCTTGCAGGCAGCACTGCTATGCAGGCCGCATCCCCATCCCCGTCCGTTCCGGTGGAGATCACTGCTGCCGATGGCCAGCACCTCGTCGTCAGTTTTGACGAAGTACGGCGTTTTATTTGCGACAAAGCCACCGATGCTGAATGCAAAATCTTTCTGGAGACCTGCAAGCAGTACAAGCTGAACCCCTTCACCAAGGAAGCCTATCTGATCCACTACGACAACAAGAACGAGGACACCGCCAGCACCATCGTGCTGGGCAAGAACTGTTATCTGCAGATGGCCGAGCGCAACCCGGCCTACGATGGTTTTGAAGCTGGCGTGATCGTCCTGACCGCAGATGGCCAGCTGCTGAACCGTGAGGGTTCCATCGTCTATGATGGGAACGGCGGCGAGACCCTTCTCGGCGGCTGGGCGAAGGTCTACCGTAAGGACCGCACCCGCGCCAGCTACGAGGAAGTCAAGCTCAGTGAATACGACACCGGAAAGTCTCTTTGGAACGGCAAAAAGGCTACCATGATCCGCAAGGTGGCTTTGGCGCACGCCCTGCGTGAAGCATTTCCTTCTACTTTCGGCGCTCTGTACGATGAGAGCGAGGTGCGTGTGGACGCTGAAGGCGCCGCTCGTGAGGTGCCGCCTGAAGAACTGCCGGTGCTGGATCCTTACGCAGGCTCCCACCGCCACCGCAAGACAGCAGGCACCCTGATCCCTGCCTCGGATGCACCCTCTGCAGAGGAAAACGCCGATGATCCGTTTGGCGGTGATGATGCATGATCGTCCAGACCAAGAACGGCATCATGCTGCACGGCGAGATCGCCAAAGACCCGGTGCTTCGGGATGCCGGTCAAAAACGGGTGCTGAAGTTTGACTTGAAAGCCAGCCGCACACAGGACGAGACCGGAAAATGGCAGAGCTTCTTTGTGGGTGTTAACCTTTGGCACGGCATCGACCAGTGGGACGGCATGCTGCAGAAAGGCGATCAGGTCACAGTTTTTGCTCAAAAGCTGAAAGAGCGGGAGTATAACGGCAAGATCTATTACGACGTGGACGCGGATGATGTTCAGCCCGGTGGGCTGGTGACATTCCGTTGGCTGCAGCAGATGATCGACCTGATGGCGCAGCCCGGCCTGCCGCTGGAGCCTGCAAAGCCGGCAGCAGAACCGGAAGGCCTGCAGGGTGCGCAGATATACCCCGGCGAAAGCCTTGCAGACTACGCGCCGCACAGCACCAGCGCTCCGGAAGCGGTCCCTTCTGCTGAGTATGACCCCATCAACGAAGACGCAGAAGATCTTTCCTTCTGATCTTGCAAGCTGTGCTATCCGGCTATACGGGCGTGCAAAGAAGGAGGTGAAAGCGGTTGAAAGAGGAAGAACAGAAAAGCATAGTCATTTACAAATCATGGAAAAAGCCATTGCGTAAATTGTCTCTGGAGCAAAAAGGCAGGATTTTTGATGCGCTGCTTGATTTCCCCGATCCACCGAATTTTGAGGACGACCAGAAGCTCGAAATGGCGTGGGATTTTATGTCCGAGGCGGTGGAATCAAATTCTAAAAAATGGAACGAAAGACGAGAAAAGAGAGCTGCTGCAGGGCGTAAAGGCGCAGAAGTTACAAACGGCAAGCGTCAGCAAAACGCGGCAAATCCGGCAAATGCCGACTTTGACGAGCAAAAACAGCAAAACGCGGCAAATCCGGCTGTAAATGGTAATGTAAATGGTAATGGTAATGTAAATGGTAATGTAAATGGTAATGGTATATCACCTAACGGTGGTGTATATAATAGCGCCGCCGCCGTTGACGTAGAACTTTCTAAAATCGTCCAGCATTATCAGCAGGCCGTTGGGGACTTCCCACGCTCTGCGCTGGACAAGCTGCAGAAGTGGAGGCAGGAGTACAGCACAGAGATGATCCTGCTGGCGATTGACAAGGCCACAGAAGCCGGAAAGCGCTCGTGGAGTTACATCAACGGCATATTGTCCGGATGGAAACGGGACGGCCTGCGTACGCCGGGGGACGTGGAAGCCAACGAACAAAGCCGACAAGCCAGACCGCGAGGAAAGCAGCCAACCGAGACCGTAGACGACCAGCTTGCACGGGTGCTGGCGAAGATGGACAGAGAAAGAGGGTTTGAGACATGACGCGGGAAGACGTGGCAAAGCTGATCCGCATGAATTTCGTGCTGTACAAGCTGGGTTCCAAGCCTCTGACCGACGAGGAGATGCAGACCACAATCGATGTGTGGACGTACCAGTTTGGCGACTATGACGGCGATACTGTCAAGCGGGCTTTTCTGGCGGCGAACCGGGTATGCGTTTATCCGGTCACGGTGGCCGACATCTTCAAGCAGCTTTCCCAGCGTCTTGATCCGTCCGCTGAATGGGAAGCTCTGGCTGTAGCGGCACGCAAGGCACAGACATTTTTGAGCTGGCGCAAGTTTCCGATGGTGACCGGCATTGACGAAAAGGGCGGGCTGCTGCGTAGTGACGGACAGAAAGAGCTGAAAGCCCTGTATGACCAACTCCCCCCGGCGGCAAAATCCTATGCCGGAAGCGTTGGAGGGCTTTCAGAGCTGGCTGAAATGCCGGACCTTACATACCGCCGTGCTGAATTTTTGAAGCAGGCGCAGGCCGATATCACCACCGCCCCCCGTGAAGCTGCAAGGCTGCGGGCGAGCGAGCCGACAAGAAAGGAGATTGAAAAATGAGCGATAAAAGATTGATTGACGCGAACGCTTTGCACAAGCGCATTGAAATGAACCTTCGTGCAAGCAATCCGTTCACTATTGAAGAATGCTGCTATAAGGATGCCCTGAACAGCGTGGACGAGGCTCCAACCATCGACCCGGAAACACTGCGGCCGACATGGCGCAACCCTGAAACGGACCCGCCGAAAGTCGAAGAAGATGTGCTGATTCTGTTTGAAACCGCCTGCGGTGGATATGGGATTACGACGGCTAACTACGAAGATGGCACAGTCTTGTCCCAAAAGAGCGCTTTCTACTGGGAAGAAATTTCCGAGTGGGGAACCTACGATAAAGAAAGCGATGATTACTTTATTCCTAAAGGCTGGTGGGAATATCGTTATTTCAACCAGGATGACATTTACGATAACCGTGTAGATGCTCACGTGGTTGGCTGGATGCCGCTGCCGCCGAAGGAGATTACAAAATGAGCGAATTTATCGACCGCGAAAAAGCCATCGCAAACATCAAAGCGGCATATTGCTGTGGCTGCGAAAATTACAACGGCGTAAGATGCCGAGCGTGTCAGATTATGGACGCGATGGATGTGCTGGAAGATGAACCGGCAGTCGTCCCAGATGTCCAGCGCTGGCGCAAGACCGCAGAAGAGCCACCGACTGAGGCTGATGCAAATGAAGACGGCGACGTCCTGAGCATCAACAACAACCCCAGCGACGGCTTCATAACAAATTGGCCGTGGAACATGGTGGCAGCTTTCCCGGAAAACCTCCCGGTCTGGATGCCCATGCCTAAACGGCCGGGCGAACACCCCAAAAAGCTTTACTGGCGTGAAAAAGCATGTGCGACAATTTGCCCCGTTTGCGGGTATGAATGCAACGATGATTATTACCTTGACAAATTTTGTCCCGGATGTGGAACACGCCTTTGGTTTAACGAGGAGGAAGCCGAACATGACCAACCCGACATGTAAAGACTGCCCCGACCGGCACCCGATCTGCCACGACAGCTGCCCACGGTATGCCGAGTACAAGCGTCAGTTGAAAGCGCAGCGCATCTACACCAACGGGAACCATGCGGCGGAGCGGATCAGCCGCAACGATTTCAACAAAGAAGGATGGATGGGAGGAAGAAAACGGTGAAAGTTCTGATTGCCTGCGAGGAATCGCAGGAGGTGTGCAAGGCTTTCCGGGCAAAAGGCCACGAAGCCTACTCCTGCGATATTCAGGAGCCGTCCGGCGGGCATCCCGAGTGGCACATCCTCGGTGACGCCCTCAAGGCTGTTGAGGGGGGGCAGGTCGTGACCATGGACGGCGTGGCGCATGAAGTCGGCAAGTGGGATTTGCTCGTTGCACACCCGCCCTGCACTTATTTAACAAAAGCCGGCGGAAATAGGTTAGTGATTGACGGCAAAATTCAAGCAGAGCGATATAAAAAGGGATGCGATGCACGAGATTTTTTCATGAAGTTCTATAATGCCCCGGTGGATAAAATAGCAATAGAAAATCCGATACCAATGCGAATCTTTGGACTGCCAGAATACAGCCAGATCATTCAGCCGTATATGTTTGGAGATGAATACATGAAAACGACGTGCTTATGGCTGAAAAACATTCCGGGACTGTTCGCCACAGATATCGTTATACCTACGTCGAAATGGGTCGCGTCGTCAGATCATCGTGCGGTGAAACGAAAAGATGCATGGTCTCAAAGTGGCCACAGAACAGCGAAACAGCGAAGCAAAACATTCCCCGGCATTGCAAAAGCAATGGCAGAACAATGGGGGCAAAATGAAAACCGTGACGACCTGATTGGAGGGAAACTATGAAAGCAGTCCTTTTGAGCATTCGGCCCAACTGGTGCAAGCTGATTTGGAGCGGGATGAAAACCGTGGAGGTACGCAAGACCCGCCCGAAGCTGGAAACGCCGTTCAAGGTGTACATCTACTGCACCGGCGCCGAAAGTTGGTGGATGAAGTTGCCTAAGGCCGGTCTGCGGCAGATGGATGGGCGCTTCATCGGAACGTTTGTCTGCGATGAAATCTACAGAATCGACAGGGACTGCGTTGGGTTTAATTTTACGGCCTCGAGTCTGGATTTGCCGGTTTACACCCTGCCGGAAAACAACGACGAAGAACGTAATGCAAAGCGAGAAGAGCTTACCACTTGTCTGACCGATGCAGAGCTTGCCAAATATCTCGGCATTCACCCGGGATATGGCTGGCACATTTCTGACCTAAAAATTTGGGACGAGCCTGTAGAGCTTAAAGATTTCTGGGCGATACAACCCTGTACGCATCGCGGAGACTGTTGCACCTGCCGCAGATGGGACGCAGAAAAGCTGATTTGCCGGGGAGAAGTATTCGGAATCGAACGCCCGCCCCAAAGCTGGTACTATGTGGAGGACGGCAGATGAAACTGACCCTCTACGGCGACCCGCGCACCAAGAAGAACTCTGCCCGCATCCTCAAAAGCCGATCAGGCGGGCGCTTTGTAGCTCCTAGCAAGGCTTACGTGGATTATGAGACGGACTGCCTGCGGCAAATCAAAAGGCCGAACAGCCCTATCTCTGCCCGCGTGAACGTGAGGTGCGTGTACTACATGAAAACCGCCCGCCGGGTCGATCTGGCAAACCTCATCGAGGCGACCACAGATATTCTGGTGAAAGCCCGCGTGCTGGAGGATGACAACAGCAAGGTCGTTGCCGCCCACGATGGCAGCCGGGTGGAACTTGACCGGGAGAAACCCCGGGTGGAAATTGAGATTGAAGGAATGGAGGACAAACCTTGAAAGCACATATCACAACAAAATGCAAACCGTGCCCGTTCTGTGGAGCACGAGCAGATGAAATTGAATCCATCACCGGTCTGCCGATGATTGCCTGCTCCAATTACAATGGATGCGGCGCACTCGTAAGTTTTAACAACAAAGACTGCGATGAACGTGGCGCTTCGCCAGTGAAGTATTTTAATCGCAGAGCAAGACAGGAGAAGGAGGAAAACAATGACCCGCACATGGATACCTGACACCGACACGACGAAGCCGGACGGAACCGATTACAGCACCGTTAAGGCGTGGCTGAACCGTTACCGCGAAGCAGAAAAGAGATACTACTTGCTGTCTGACCGTCTGGCCGAAGCACAGGAGGCCGCCCGGCACATTACCCAGAGCCTCAGCGAGGCCCCCGGCGGCAGCAAAGATGGCCAGAGCCTTGCCCGGGCGGTGGAACGTGAGGAGGAAGCGGAGCGCCGTGCTTATGAGCAAAGAGCAGTCTGCGACAGGCTGTTCCTCGAGATCAGAAACGCGCTTTCCCAGATCCAGAACGAGAAAGCATACACGGTGCTGTACAAGTACTATCTCGATTGCCTCACGTGGGACAGGGTCGCAAAAGACATGAATTACTCTCTGCGCATGGTCTACGTCTTACGGCGCAAAGCAATGGAGGAGCTGAGCCTTTAAAAACATTGCACTGTCATTACATTGCGGTTTCACTATTACATGGTGTAAAATTGTATCATCGGAAAAGCCAAAAGGCAAACCGATGCACGCAGCCTCCGAAACGTGTTCCTTCTTAGCATTTTCCTCCTTTTCTGTTTGCAGGTACCGGGCTTTGCTCTCTTCACGTTTCGCGGGCTGCTTCTATGCGATACACTGAAACAAAGGCAGCCTGCCGCTCATGAGAGACAGGAGGCGGTTCGATTCCGCCGTATCGCACCGTATGGCGCATGGACTAGACAACCCGCAAGGCCGCACGTGCAACCTCCCGTGCCAAGAAAAGGCCTTAGAATCCTTGCCAAGGTGTAGCTTTCCTGACAGGATGTGCGCCAACCAACAGCCCCGGCGGCGAACCGGAGCTGTTTTTATATGGCCGCCTGAGCGCAGTTTGGAGCGCGGCGCGTGTGTGTAGACACGGCTGGTTCGATTCCAAGGGCGGCTTTTATACTCCCGTAGCTCAACTGGTAGAGCGTCGGTCTCCAAAACCGAAGGTTGCAGGTTCGAGGCCTGCCCGGAGTGCTTGCGTGTCCTATGAGGTGGCCGCGCAATAGCGGGGCATCCGGCCGCGAAAGTTCCGGATGCAGCAGCGCCCACCGTTTGACGCCTGTCCAACGAACTGAATGCACGGGCGCTGCTTATATGCCGTCATAGCTCAATTGGAAGAGCGCCGCCCATTTAAGGCGGGACAACGTTGGTGACACCACGGGAACATCACTGCACAGCCAACCACTGCGCACATCCATTCCGTGGGTGCTGGTTCAAATCCAGCTGGCGGCACATTCGATATTTTGACCGTTCGGATTTCCGGGCGGTTTTTCTTTTGCATGGGTTTAGAGAGGTGGTGGCGGTGGGGGCAAAACTGACAGACAGACAGAAAAAGAAAATCATTGCGGACTATGTACAGCTCCACAATTACCGCAAAACTGCCAAGCTGAACAACGTCGCCGAAAGCACTGTGCGTAAGGTTGTGAGCGAAAATCCGGTATGTGCAGATTTGTGCGCCTTAAAAAAAGAGCAGAACACCCGGGATATGCTTTCATATCTGGACAGCAAGCGCGGGGAAGCGCAGAATCTTCTCGGGCTGTACCTTCAGGCGATGGCAGACCCTGACAAAATCGCAGAAGCGACGCTGCCACAGCTGTCCACGGCGTTCGGCACCATCGTGGACAAGTTTGCTATGCTGGGAGACCAGAGCGGCATAGAAGCCCCGGACGATGGCCTGCTTGAGGCCCTGAGAGCTGCCGCAGACATCAGCCCGCCGGATGACGTGGAGATGCTTCCGGAGGAAGAGGACGACAATGCGGAAAAGTAACGGTTTTCGATGGAAAGCTCTCAGCCAGCGGCAAAAGATGGTTCTTTGCTGGTGGACACCGCAGAGTGCATACAGCGGTTACAACGGCATCATTGCAGATGGCGCTATCCGATCGGGCAAGACCTTTGCCATGAGCTTCTCTTTCGTCCAGTGGGCTATGACCTGCTACAGCGGCCAGCAGTTTGCCATGTGTGGCAAGACCATCGCCAGCTTCCGGCGCAACGTGCTGGGGACGCTCAAGCAGCAGCTTGCAGCCCGGGGGTTCAACGTCAAGGAGCACCGGGCAGAAAACTGCATGACCGTCAGCAAGGGCGGCAAAACAAACGAGTTTTACTTTTTCGGCGGCAAGGACGAGAGCAGCCAGGACCTGATCCAGGGTATCACCCTTGCCGGGGCATTCTTTGACGAGGTGGCCCTGATGCCGCAAAGCTTCGTCAATCAGGCCACAGCCCGTTGCTCTGTCACCGGGTCAAAGTTCTGGTTCAACTGCAACCCGGGCAGCCCGCAGCACTGGTTTTATCTCGAGTGGGTGCGGAAATGCCGCTCCCGCAAGATGATGTATCTCCATTTCACGATGGACGACAACCTGTCACTTTCCGAGGACATCAAGGCCAGATACCGCAGCCAGTACAGCGGCGTTTTCTATCAGCGCTACATTCTGGGCCTGTGGACCGTGGCGGAGGGTCTTGTTTATGACATGTTCGACCGCAAGAAGCACGTTATTGACGCGCTTCCGGAGCTGTCTCCAAAGAGCGCCTATGTGGCGTGCGACTTTGGCACCCAGAACGCAACGGTTTTTTTGCTATTCCAGAAGCAGGCAGATGCAGACTGCTGGATCGTCACCCGGGAGTACTACTACAGCGGCCGCGAACAGAAGCGGCAAAAGACCGTGGGCGAGTACGTCACAGACCTCAAGGCGTGGCTAAACGGTCTCAAGCCGGAAAGAATCATCGTGGACCCCTCTGCACTGCCTCTGATTACAGAGCTGCGCAAGAACGGCTTTACCCAGACCCCCGCAAACAACGACGTTCTAAGCGGCATTCTGGACGTGCAGACCATGCTGCAGACCGGGCGGCTGAAGATCTACAAGGACTGTAAGCACACGCTGGAAGAGTTCGGCGTGTACGCTTGGGATCCAGATAAAGACGACACCGTGCTGAAGGTCAACGACCACTGCATGGACGCTATCCGATATTTCGTGCGCACAAAGCGCCTTGTGAAACTGAGGGATTGATTTTGAGCACTGTATACACATTCCAGACCTTCCAGCAGGCGCAAGCCGCCGGGGAACAGCCTGATTTCATCCGGCGGTTCGTGCAGCAGCACTGCGCTTCCAAGCCCTACAAGATGGCTCTGGACGCCGACCTGTACGATGCCCAGAAAAACCCGGGGGCTGAACGCTTCGCGCAGGCTTACGCTTTGATGCTGAAGCGCCTGTCCAAAAACACCAAGCAGGACACCCCGCATCCCGATATGGTCAAGAGCAACCTTTTCCGGCGGCTCAATAAGCAGCGGGCGACCTACTCTCTCGGCAACGGCGTGGTCTTTGCGGACGATGGCGTGGACAAGGACAGGCTGGGGCAGAACTTTGACGAGCAGATCCAGAAAGCCGGATATTTCGCCCTGATCCACGGCGAGAGTTTTGGCTTCTGGAACAACGACCATCTGGTGGTTTTTAAGCTGACCGAGTTCGCGCCCCTGTACGATGAAAAAACAGGCCTTTTGCAGGCGGGCGTGCGCTTCTGGCGGCTGAACCCGGACACGGATGTGCACTATATCCTGTACGAGCTGGACGGCTTTACCGAGTACACGGAAAGCAAAATCGGCAGCACGATGAAGGAGACAACGTCGAAGCGGGCATACAAGAGCGTGACCGTCACCACACCCGGCGGCGGGCTGGAAAGCGTGGAGGGCGAAAACTACAGCGCCCTGCCCATTGTGCCGCTGTGGGGTTCCGATCTGCACCAGAGCACCCTTGTGGGGCTGAAAGCCTACATCGACAACACCGATCTGGTGATGTCCGGCTTCTGCAATGACTTGCAGGACTTTTCGCAGATCTACTGGCTGTGCGAGAACTTCAACGGCATGACCGATGACGAGCTGCAGGAGTTCCTCGTCAAGCTGAATCTGTACCACATTGCAGGCGCAGACACCAGCGAGGGCGGCAAGATCACCCCCTACACCAACGAGATCCCCGTGACGGCCCGGCAGGCTCTTTTGGAGCTGCTCCACACCCGGGTGTATGAGGACTTCGGCGGTCTGGACGTGCATTGCGTGAGCGCGGACAGCACCAACGACCATCTGGATGCGGCCTATGAACCGCTGAACCAGAACGCGGACGACTTTGAGGCTCAGGTCAAGCCGTTCATCCGGCAGATCTGCGCACTGGCTGGCTTTGAGAACGCTATGCCGACATTCAATCGCAGCAAGATCACCAACACAGCCGAACAGGTCAGCATGGTGATTTCCGAGGCACCCATCATCGGGCAGGACATGGCAATCGACCTGCTGCCCAACCTGACCCCGGAACAAAAGGAGCAGGCTAAGGCGGCACTGATGGCAGAGAGCGCAACACGGGAGACCGTGGGCGAGGAGGGCTAAGATGGAACAGATGAAGCGTGATATTTGCGCCGCAGTTTTTGGCTTTTTCTTCGGCTGCGGGGTAAGCTCGTTTATCATTAACGTTGCAAAGCTTGTGATGCACTTATGACTGACCGTGACCGCATCTCTACCCGCCAACTGAACCGCCTGCGCCGCCGTATCCTGAGAGTGTACGGCACTGCCCGCCGGGAGATGCAGGAGCAGCTCACCGAGTTTCTGGCAAAGTACAAAGCACTGGACGAGCGCAAACGGGCGCAGCTGGACGCAGGCGAGATCGCCGAAGACGACTACCGCATCTGGCTGCAAAATCAGGTCTTTCAGTCCGATTTGATGCGCGCCAAGC
>ERZ772865.2062-NODE-2062-length-18608-cov-6.604646_pt1 | contig 18608 bp, 27 predicted proteins | sample MGYA00512133_ERZ772865 | MGnify/ENA primary metagenome ERZ772865 (study PRJEB29015, sample SAMEA2737722) | human gut metagenome | biome: human gut; feature: human-associated habitat; material: faeces | place: China | collected 2012 ...
CCTAAAACGAAAATGCGGCAAGGCAATTGCTATAGTTCCCTGATGGCGGAATCCACCAGGTAGTGGCTGCAAAATGCGATATAGCTATCGGCATAATAAGCAATATGTGGCCTGTTAGCGTCTATGGACGTGTGAAGTTCGAGTTAAATACATGTATATGAATTAGCATTCAAATTATTCCGGGAATCACATTTCACCGCCACGTACATATATATGAATTAGCACGGAAATTATTCCGGCAATAAATAGAGAAAGAAAGGATACTCGCAATGAATAACAGAAGTGAGATGAATGTTTGCTGTAATTCCTGCTCCCGTCCTAGTACAGACTGCCCGAACACTGATCCCTTACGCGGCATGCCTCTAGGTATTGGCTATGTTCCTGTCCAAGAATGGGGACAGACGTATTGTCCTGATAAAGCATTACAACGCGGAACTATTTTTCCACCACTGGATCTGCCGTTTTGCGGCTGCATCCCTAAAGGATTTCGCTGTCAAAAAGGAGGTCTCTCATGAACGGAAATAAAATGAATGGGATGAACGGCTGTGGCTGTGGCAATCAGATGAATCGGCCGAACAATGGCTGTGGCTGTGGCAATCAAATGAACCGGCCGAACAATGGCTGTGGCTGTGGCAACCAAATGAACCGGCCGAACAATGGCTGTAGCTGTGGCAACCAAATGAACCGACCGAACAATGGCTGTGGCTGTGGCAACCAAATGAACCGGCCGAACAATGGCTGTGGCTGTGAATCTGTGGATTTTCCACAAAATCTTATGAATTTGTGTCGCGATGATCTTCTCAAAGTAATCAACGAAGTCAGCTTCGCTATGTATGACTGCTGCCTGTTCTTAGATACACACCCTATGGATTCTTGTGCATTGGATTATTTTCAAAAAATGAAGAAAAAAAGAAAAGCTGCCATGGATATTTATACACGCAAGTTTGGTCCTCTTGTCCTTGACTGCGCCGGTGATGGCTGCACTTGGGACTGGGGAAAAGAGCCTTTGCCTTGGGAATAATCGGGCATTAAAGGGCAACACAAGTTTAAGAATATATGAGAACGTTTTTTGTTGCGTTTCTTAAATTATAACTTCGAAAGGAAACTAAATTATGTGGAATTATGAAAAGAGACTGCAGTATCCTGTGAAAATCACACGCTGCGATCCAAAAGCTGCCATGATCATAGCAAGTCAATATGGTGGTCCTGACGGCGAAATTGGTGCTTCCATGCGATATCTGTCACAGCGTTATTCCATGGAAAACCGCATTGCGGCCGGAACGTTGACTGACATCGGCACCGAGGAATTGGCCCACTTAGAGATGGTTGCAACCATCATCTGCCAATTAACCAAGAATCTTACCCCGGAAGAAATCAAGGCTTCTGGATTTGACAAATATTATATCGATCACACCTTAGCCATTTGGCCACAGGCCGCAAGCGGCGAGCCCTTCAGTGCCAGCCAGTTCCAGAGCACTGGCGATACGATCACAGATCTTTACGAAGATATGGCGGCTGAACAAAAGGCACGCTTAACTTACGACAATATTCTCCGTCTTGTGAAGGACCCAGAGATTGCAGATCCGATTCGCTTTTTAAGAGAACGTGAAATTGTTCATTTCCAGCGCTTTGGCGAAGCGCTCCGCAAAGTACAGGATGAACGAGACTCACGCAACTTCTATGCCTTCAACCCACAGATCGATAAAAAATCATGCTAAAATTACATTGGGTTGAAGGCATTGCATTCCAACCCACAAATTGATAAAATATTATATTATAATTACTAACTACTTCCCATATCGGAGGTTACTGGCCAATCCACATATTGTTATTATTTTATTGGCAAAATAGCAATATGTGGCCAGGCAGTAAATTGGGATACGCGAGAGTTGTATGATGCTTATAGGGAGATTGTAAAATGAAAAAGAAACTTAGAGAAGCAAGAATAACGTTTGTAAAACATTTTAAATATTCACCAAATTTTCCGTCTGCAATGGATTTTGATCAGGATGCCTATGCAGAAGAACTGTTAAAATGTGTCGAAGATGACTTTGATTATACAATTAAAAAATATGGAACAAAGATTCCGGAAGAGATGCCTGAACCTGAAATAATTTGGGATTAACTACCACCAGCCAAACACTAAAATTGACAAGCATTGTTTAAGATAGTATATTTTTTTGCTGAGGAAGAGAAGAAACTTAAAGAAGAAAGTGACAAGTTAAAGGAATGGCCAAAACTTATATAGGATACCACCAGTCTCTCTCGGACAGTAGCAAGCCCTTTTTATTATACCTTTTTATTCTATAAACTTCTTGTTTACGTGACCTACTTTTCCCTTGTATCGTACTTTAGCATCAGTAGCGTTTTCCGCCTCATGCATATATTTTTCATTCTGTTGTACTGCACGATTTGCCTTAAGCTATTCAAAATATTAGACAGCACCTTATGCTTATCTTGCAAAGCAGTCAAACTATTGGCATTCTCTGCATATTTTTCCTTAACAAGACCCAATTCAGATCTCATTGTAGCTAATTTTTTACTACACGCTGTCACTGCACTTTTAAACTCTTTTTCCCCATCTAATACAATTGATGCCCCAATCTTTGCTTTATTTGTCATAAATTCCTCCACTTAAAAAGGAGACCTTTTACAGTCTCCTAATCGCTTTTCTTTATATTTCTATTTTCACCTGGCTATTTTTCAAGTTTTGACCAGTTCTCCAATCTGTCCATATATTCATTTTCCCTCTCTTCGTCCATTTCTCGACATAACTTCTGATATGCCGTCGGCTGCTCAACATCCTGTTTGTGATGGAATACCATTTGCATCAATGTCAATACAACCAAGGTCATACCCATTGCCATGACACAATATCCGCAAAATGTGTTTATAAACACTTTGACGAAAAAACCAAAAGCCGAAAATGCTAATCCCAAAAATATATCCTTGCCATATTTGCAATACTTAAAAATTAAATATATGGTCCCTATAATCGCAACCCCTGCTGGCATAGCCGTATTTTAGGCATTTTGGGGCAATTGCTACTATCCGAGTACGGTGGTCCTGACGGCGAAATTGGTGCTTCCATGCGATATCTGTCACAGCGTTATTCCATGGAAAACCGCATTGCGGCCGGAACGTTGACTGACATCGGGATATATGTCTCGGTGGAGACCATAGTCTCAACGCCTGTAAAATAAGGCTTTGCGAAGATTTTCGTTTTGAACAAAGCCATTATATCACCGCTGCTTTTTGATTGCAAATTTTGACTCCTTTTTGTAGCAATTTAAGTGGTATTTTACAGAAAAAAATCGTGTAGTTTAGTATTATTTTTTTAGAATTATATGTCAATTTTTACATGAAATAATTTTATATCTAAGAAAAAATAGCCCCCGGAAATACTGTACAATCTATCTAAGACATTCCTTATAGATTGCACAATATTGCCAGAGGCAATTTATTATTTTTTCAGTCTTATTTGATCTGCTTCGTTTAGTATGCCATGATATTGCTTCTTTGTCGTAGATTTGCTCCATAAGTCTTGAAAACAAAAATCATGATTTTCTAATGTGCCTTTTAAATTAGATGCTCTGATAAAATCGCTTTTAAAACTGCTGGTTGACTTGCTGTTGGTCAACTCCTTTGCCGTATTTACATTACAGCTTCTAACGATTTCATCTTCCAGATTTTCAACCTGTGTGATGCATAGCACCTTAGAAATAGCAGTTTCTCGTTTGAGTAATTCGATATTTTCAAATAAAATGTCCGTGTTGTCTGTATCTGTGTCAAAAACTAATACTGCTGTCGTCCCCTTTTTCAAAGTCTTTAACTGTGCCTGTCTTAATTTATCCTGTATAACATTGCGTTTTATGACTTTTCCGGGTTGGATCAGACGCATATCTGTCTTTAATATCTTTAACAGCTTTTCCTCGCATTGTCCCTCAACATAATATACATAGTTTTTATCTGCCATTACCGAATATCACCTCTCCTAAATATCCAATATATCGTAAATCAAATCCGTTGCCGGTGCCGATGAAAAAAGATCATTTTCTACTGCTGATTTTAATGAATCGGTACTCCTCTTCAAGATTTCACCTGCGTTGATACATTCAATCTTGCTATCTTCTCCATATACCTCTTTTTTCATAAAGGTATATGAATGCTTTGGGAGTTGCATATCCAAAATGTCAGTGTTATGTGTTGTAAAAAACAACTGTGTATCGTCGTCCAAAAGTTCAATCATTACTGATAAAAGTGCTTTTTCAATATCGCTATGTATATACGAAAATTTCTCATCGCAGTAGAAAAAATCACACTTTTTCTCTACCATATCTGCAATCATAACCGCAATCGCTATCCCCGATTTTGTACCACTGGAAAGCCACCCTATATCCGGAATTTGACCATCCTGAATAATCGCCACATTATTTTTGGTACGAATTGCATATGCTCCTTCAACCTCTGATAATCGATACACCGCAACAATGGAAGGATCCAGTGCGCGTAATATAAAGTCTAATATTCTAATAAAAGTACCGGAATCTTTTGGAGCGCTGAATAATTCCACTGCGCTATCGTCTTCCGGATAGGCAAATGTCCAGCTTAACCCTGTCACCTTTTCAAGCTCCTCTATGTAGTTGTCATGCTTTTTCTGTTTTGTTTCCAACAAACGCTTCAAGCAACTTTCATAACTGTCTTTCTTCTGAATTTCCACGGAGCGGACAGATACATCAATATTTTCCCCGGTAAGCTTCTGCCCCTCCTCTGGAGGAGAAATGACTGTATTTACCCGAAATAAATACTTCATATTTGCCACAAAATCAATACAAAAGGCTGCCTCTTTCGTTTTATCGGAAATAAGTCCAGCAATTCTAGTATATTGCTTTTTATCCATGAAATGGAATATATTCATTAACATTTTGCCAAATGAAGTTTTTCCGGTTGCATTTGCACCCATCAAGATGTTCACTTTTTTGTATCTGAAATTTGTAAAACCGGTCAAAAATTCATTCTCAATGCTTGAATTAACAATTTTCTTAGGATATGACAAATTCATAGCAAAGTTATTGAATGACATAAAATTATCCATTTCTATATTCATTACTATCATCTTTTGCAACCTCCTGTCTATTATTTCGGATTTCACGAAGTAATCTCCTTTCAATATAATACCTCAAGTTTGTTTGAAAATCAACATTTTCCCGTAAATTATAGCATTTCATAGGATTAAAACCTCTTTTTTCCTATTCTATTTCATTCCAAATATCGTCTCAATTTCTGATAATTCGCCACTCTTTTTTCATTGCTTTAAATACAAATCGCCCTTATAATATGTATAAAAGTTAAAGGAGGGATAAAATGACTCAAAAACATAAGGAAGCCAGTATAAAATTTATCGAGCATTTTGGATATTACCCAAATCATCCAAATGATATAGATTTTGATCAGGATGCCTATGCAGAGGAACTGTTAAAATGTGTCGAAGATAACTTTGATTATACAATAAAGAAGTATGGAACGGTGCCAAAAACAGAACAGCCTAAACCTGAAATAATTTGGGATTAAATACCACCAGCCAAAGACTAAAATTGACAAGTATTGTTTAAGATGGTATATTTTTTTCTGAGGAAGCATATGAATCGGCATTGAATAAGTTTGGGAAGGAGTGTGGAATATCATGGCAGGAAACAAAGTAAAATGTTATTTAGATGTCGTGGAACACCATCCGGATTGGACAATAGAAGAGTTTGAGGAGGAAGAGAAGAAACTTAAAGAAGAAAGTGACAAATTAAAGGAATGGCCAGAACTTATATAGGATACCACCAGTCAGAGATGACATGGTGGTATTTTGTATTACCGCACTTCGATCTGGCACATCTTCATTGCTTCTAAAGCATTCTTATGGCTTTCAGGCGTGACACCGGCGCAGCAATCCTGCAATACAGCAACCGGTACTTCCGGTAAATACGCTTTAACGAGCAATGCATTGGAAATAACACAAATATCCGTACACAGCCCCACCAACGTAATTTCTTCAATGTCTTCCTCAATAGCCAGTCTCTGTAAATAGTCTCCCAACTCTTTGGAGCCGAAGGTCATCTTCTCGAACACTTTGTCCTGTGGGCATTTCACCGCCTCGATATCCTCTGCCAGATTCCAACCGTCGGTTCCTTTTATGCAATGTGGCACCGGCAGATTTTTTCCTTCCTGTGTATCCATGTAATCATCAAAATGTGTGTCTTTCGTGTATAAAATCGTTCCTTCAAAGCCCTTAATAGTCTCAATAACGTTAGGTACAATAGCAACCGCTTCTTTCGTGCCAAGTGCACCGTCAATAAAATCATTTTGCATATCTACTACAATTAATACTTTCATAAATTCACTTTTCCTTTCCAACTATATCAAACTTAAAAAGCTTCTAACGTTCTGTTTATTAACAACTCCAACTTCCCATACCTCAAGTCCTCCACAACCACATATTGCTTATTATGTCAATAACTCAAACTTCCCACACCCGAATGTACGCCAAAGTCCCATAATACTTATTACGGGGCACGTTTACTAACATTTTGTAAAGACGAAAATCACTGCAAATATTTTGCCTCCATTCTCGACAAAACGCTCTTCTCTTGACACTCCTCATCTTGCCGCAGCAATGCTTCCATCGATTTACGCTGTTCTACAGTAAGTGCATTTGAAAGATTTGCCACAATGAAATCCTTTTGTTCTGCCGTCAATAGCATCATTCTGCTTTTCGCACCAAATCCTATGCAAAAACGATGTTGCACGCTATTCGCATAATAAACAACATAGCCTTTTTCCATTAAAAAGTTCTCAGCTCTGATACCTGTCAAATATTCGCCATAGGTCTCCTGTACCAGTTTTTGGGCAGATGCCACATGCTGCCAACATTCACAAAATGTAAAAGTTCCATCCCCTGCTAAAAATCCGCATAATTCCATAACATTTCTCCTCCCTGGCAAATCCAGCATCCCCATCTCATTTATCACTTAAGAATTTGTTCGATCTCCTGCAATTCTTCCTCACTAAACTCTAAATGTTCTATACAAGCCACATTATCAATGATCTGCTGCTTTCTGCTTGCGCCGGCTAGAACTGTGACAACCGCCGGATTATGCAGGCACCAAGACAATGCCATCTGAGAAAGCGTCTGTCCCCGTCGCTCAGCGAGGGTATTTAACTGTTGCAATTTGCTGACCAATTCTTCATTCAATTGTTCTCCAAGCCATGTATTTCCTCTTCCCACACGCGAATCTGTTGGAATCCCATTTAAATATCGGTCTGTTAAAAATCCCTGTGATAATGGAGAAAAGACTGCAAGTCCAATCCCATGCGCCACCGCGTATTGATCCAAACCATCCTTTTCCACTTGACGGTTAAGCATCGAATATGACGGCTGATTTGCAATAAACGGCGTCCCCAATTCCGTAAGCAGTTGCTGCATTCTCTCGGTCTGCTCTGCATTATAATTCGAGATTCCCACATACAATGCTTTGCCCTGACGAACAATCTGATCCAACGCATGTGCCGTCTCCTCAAGCGGAGTATCCGGGTCAAAAACATGATGATAAAAAATGTCGACGTAATCCAATTTCATCCGTCGTAAACTTTGATCCAAGGAAGCGATCAAGTATTTGCGAGAACCATTTCGATCGCCATATGGTCCGTCCCACATCTCATAACCCGCCTTCGTTGAAATGCAAAGTTCATCACGAAATTCACGCATTCCTCGGTCTAAGATCCGCCCAAAATTTTCCTCTGCACTTCCATTATAAGGATTCCCATAATTATTCGCCAGATCGAAGTGTGTAATCCCCAGATCAAACGCTGTATGTACCATTTCTTCCATATCGCTGAAACGACCCTGATGCCCAAAATTCTGCCATAATCCCATAGACACTCTAGGCAGTTTTAACCCGCTGCGGCCACAGCGCGAATAGATCATTTTGTCATATCTTTTATCACTCGGCAAATACATTTACAATTTCCTCCTATTCCAAAATAACACCATAACATCACAATTCTCTTTCAGTGTATCATATATTTTACATAGAATCTATCCCAATCATTTTTCCTATAACAAACACGACGTACTCATCTTAGGAGTTCCCTGGAAATTCCATTAGGCATAGAAATCCTGTGCCGTTATTTATGACCGTATACATACAAACTGCAAGCAAATAGAAAATATATTTTCCTGCAGATCTGCTGTGATCTGTCCATTCATCTGTTCTACAAGCTGACGTGCAATTGCCATTCCAAGTCCGCTCGACGTGGTACTCCTCGCCAGATCCGCCTTATAAAACCGTTCAAATATCCGCTCCACATCAATATATTCCGGGTGCATCACTTCATTTTGTACAAGCAGGCATGCCTCTCCCTCCTGCTCTGACAAAACGATCTTTACATGTCTGCCACCATGTTCCCATACATTTTTAATCACATTTTGCAGCACTCTGCGCATTGCCTGATCATTGCCAAGCACCCATAATGCGCCCTCCTCAAGCTGTAATTGCGGTTCCATCTGTTGTTTTTGCCACTCATTATAATACGAAAACAAGGCTTCTTTGACCAATGCTCCAAAATCGCATTTTGTCAAAGGAACCTCATAACTTCTGCTTTCCAATTTTGTGTAAGTAAACAACTCTTCTAACATATTCCGCAACGCATGAATGCGTTCTTGAATAATTTGCAAATAACGTGTTCGCTCCTTTGCATCCTCTGTATCCTCCAACAACTGAAAATACCCATCCAAGGAGGTTAGCGGTGTGCGAATGTCATGTGACAGATTGGTATACGTCTGCACAAGTCTTTTCTCCTTTTGCACCCACTCCTGCCTGTTGCTGCGCTGCTTTTGCAAGATCTCATTCAATGAATCCGTTAATTTGCCAATCCCCAATATACGAATATCACTGACCAATATCCCATCACTTTGCTTGTCCTGCACAAACCGGAGTTGTTCCTCCAGCTTGCGCATCTGCCACCGCACCTTGACCAACAAATAGGACATTACCACCAGCGCGGGCAACGATACTGCCACATACCACGTCATACCAAATCCCTCTTTTCTATCTGTATTATATTTATCAAAGACATCACTACGAAATAGCCGACCACTAACAAGCACACATTCCGAATTTCTGTTGCAGTCATGTCAATCTGCAATGTTTTCATTTTGGTCGTCAGCAAATACGGCTGCAGGTCTACACTTCTGTTAAACAATTTCTTTATCACCGCAGAAATCCCCATGCAGGCAACCGGTGCCGCCCCCATGATCAAACACATTCCCAATGTCATGCTAAATGCCATACTTCGAATAAGCATTGCGATCGTCATACAAAGGATCAAAAACACATACTGCAATGCCATTCCCAGTAAAATCTCCGGCAAATATTTTGTCACATCACCCCATTTTATATAATGAAATGTTTTGTATACCGCAATGCTCTGCACAGCCAAGCTGATCAGATCAAATACGACTGTATATATCGCCATGGCGATCCACTTTGCATACACAAGGTGACGCCTATGTTCCATCTGCCCGCCAATATTTTTGATATATCCATTTTTGATATCTAACATCACAAACATTATCGCAAAAATAAGCGACATCATTGTCAAAATACCCGATTTCAAATGCAATAAAAACATATCTAAGACTTCTACTGACTCTGCATCCATCTCGCTGGTGTCCTCGGAAATACCAAAAAATATTGTAGCGTTATTATCGTTCGCTGACTCTATTTCCAGATTTGCCTGATCCTTTTTCTTCGCTTTACTTACCTGCAGACCAACTTTGTTCTGCTGTCCCGAAACATTCCCCTCTGATGTACTTTGTTCCTGTCCCGAAATATTCCCCTCTGATGTACTTTGTTCCTGTCCCGAAATATTCCCCTCTGATGCACTTTGTTCCTGTCTCGCAGCCTTCATATCATCACAGTTAAACTCTGTTGTCATAAAAACCAAGCCGATCATAATAATACTGATCACCCAAAAAGATCTCATCCGAAATATTTTATATAATTCCATGCGAATACTATTCCACATATTATTGCTCCTTTCACCGACAACCTATTTTTCTGCTGTCATATTCAAAAAATAACGTTCCAATTCTTCCTGGTAAATCCGTAATTCCCTCGGAAACACCCCCGCTTCAACCAACTGTGCATTGATCTGCGCGCTATCCTCCAGCCGTTCATACAAATACAAATGGTTGACATCGATCATCTCATAACGAGTTATTCCCAGTCGATCCAAAATCGGCATCGCCTGCTCCGGCTGATCTAATGTAAATTCCAATCGTTTGCTGCATTGCTGTATCAACTGTTCCTGCGAAATCTCCTGTAGTAACACACCATTGTGAATAATCCCAAAATCCGTACACAACTTTGATAATTCTTCCAAGATATGGCTGGAAATCAATATTGTAATATTTCGTTCCTCAGACAAACGCTGCAACATATCACGGATCTCCACAATGCCTTGCGGATCCAACCCATTGATCGGCTCATCTAACACCAAAAAATCCGGGTTGCCTACCAAAGCCAAAGCAATACCAAGCCGCTGTTTCATACCAAGCGAAAAATGCTTTGTCTTTTTGCGCCCGGCATGTACCAGACCGACTAATTCCAACAATTCTTCTGCATATTTTTTATCACGGATTCCAAACAATTCTGCCTTAATCATAAGATTGTCCTGCGCTGACATATTCGGATACAATCCCGGCTGCTCAATAAGGCATCCCACTCTCGACCGTACTTTCGCTAATGATTTTCCGGAACAGCCAAATATCTCATACTCGCCAGCAGTTGGATCCGCTAATCCCGCGATCATCTTTAAAACCGTCGTTTTGCCTGCACCATTCCTGCCGATAAATCCATATATCGCGCCCCGCCGTATGTGCATATCCACGTGGTCAACTGCAACATGTTTGCCAAACTGCTTCGTCAAACCTCTCGTTTTCAATAACATTTCTCTATTGCCTTCGCTCATATTCATCCTTTCTGTGCTCTCTCTTGTTTTACATAGACTATCATAACTGCCATTTCCGAATATATCGCTAAGAAATAGTAAAGAAATAGTAAAGATTTATAAATGCGTAACCATACAATAACCGATTCCCCATACTGTTTGTATATATTCCTGCTCTGTAATTTTCTTAATCTTTTTGCGAATATTGCTGATATGAACATCCAATGTTTTGGGTTCCCCCATATACTCCTCCTGCCAAGCATAAGTAAACACAGCCTCTTTACTAAATACCTGTCCCGGATGTTCCAGTAACAATTCCAAAATTGCAAATTCCTGCCGCGTCAAGTGTCCCAATTCTTGACCATCAATCATCACCCGATGCGTTTCCTTATCCAAATCCATCCCTCGACATTTTAAATGTGTGGACTCTTCACCCGCGCCATGCTGCAAATGTCTCAATTGAATCTGCACTCTGGCAATGACTTCCTTCACGTCAAAAGGCTTTGTCATATAATCATCTGCACCACTCGTCAACAGATCCAATTTTTCTTCCATCTCGCCTTTTGCCGTCAACACAATGACCGGCACATTACTTGTTTGCCGGATCTGCTGCAGCACTTCTTCGCCGGATAATCCCGGCAACATAAGATCCAGCAAGATCAACTGACATTCATTGTGTTCTAACCACAACAACGCCTCTGTCCCAGAAAACGCCTGACTACAGGCATACCCTGCCTTGCCAAGCGCTTCCTTCAATAAATTATTAATATGTAAATCGTCTTCCACGGTCAAAATAGTATACATTTTTCTCTCCAATATTACCCAATCAGCAAGCTGCCTTCCTCTTTTAACCAGCGTTCGCATTTTTTATAATCCGGCATCACCTTTGCCACTTCTGCCCAAAACTGCTTCGAATGATTCATGTATTTGCGGTGACATAATTCATGCACCACAACATAATCCAGCACTTCCGGCGGCGCTAACATCAACAAACAATTAAAGTTCAAATTGCCATTGCTGCTACAACTGCCCCAGCGGGTTCTCTGATGACGGATCGTAATGCGTCCATAAGTCACATCCATCCGGGCCGCATAATGCGCCACGCGCTTTGGCACCACCTCAACCGCCTGCTCTGCAAGCTCATGAATTTTACTGTCCGATAAATGGTACTTTGCCTTGGCCGCCATTCGCACTTTATTTCGTTGCACCATCTTTGCGTAATTTTCTTCCAGCCAGCTTTGTTTCTCGTTCAAAAATCGAACAATGTCCCGCTTCGGCATCCGATTTGGCACACGTAACACCACCCGGCAGTCTTTTTTGATCTCCAATGAAATCGTTTTACGCCGGGAGCGGACAATTTGCACCGGAATATTCCCTATTTGATACATCATAAGCCGATATTCCTTTCTTCCTTTAACCTCTCATTTCACCTACTCAAACTTCCCATACCTCAAATCCGCCGCGACCACATATTGCTTATTATGTCAATGACTATATAGCATTTTGCAGCCACCAAGGAGCGATTTCTGCCATCAGAGAACTATAGTAATTGCCTTGCCGCATTTTCGTTTTTGGTGATTTCTAGATTTTGTTATCTCTGATGATTGATTTACATGCCTTTCGGAAACTCGAAGTCCCGGAAGCAAGGTATTCATCATTTTTGAAAGGGACTTTGCGCTCGTCGTTACTTATGTCTCGTATTTCAGAGACATTAAGTAACGTGACGTAGCGCATCGTAGCGAAAGCGTCCCGTCCAAAAATGGATGATACCTTGCTAAACCGGGACATCTCAGACATTCCTTCAGGCATGTATTTATCAGAGACATAACAAAATAAGAAATCACATAAAAACTCTGCGTTCTTCGGCAATTATCTTAGTTCTCTGATGACAGAACAATTTAATATATTGGCTGCAAAATAGTTTTATTATGCTGACATAATAAGCAATATATGGTTGTGCAATAACTTCCGGCATGGGAAGTTTGAGGCACTTAAGTGTTGTCTCTGATCACGTGCACATATTCAATATGCGGTTGAATCTGGCGAAGCGCTTTATATTGTGGATCCTCTTCCTGCTGCAATGCATCCAGTGCAAGTTGATACACTTGATGTTCATTCGCCCACCATACTATATATTCCAGTAATTGGTAAGATTCCTGCTCGGAAATGTTGTTACGGATTCCTTGCAAGACCCGGATTCCCACGCTGTCTCCTTGGGGAAGCAGACAGTCCAATAACCGTTCCAGCTTAAATCCACTCACATCTGCCTGCAAATCCATTTCCTCATCGCGCAATTGATAGGAAAAGCTGTCAATTGTCAAAATACTCTCATCTTCTTTTCCATCTGTACCCACAACGCCTGCCAGCCAACGATTGACCGCCTCCGTCGCTTCACGTGATAAATTACGATTGACCGCCGGAACACTAAGCACATTCAATGCAAGCTGCAATTCTGCCTGACATGGTATTCTCTTAACCAAAGAGCCCGCAACCTTTTTGAACATTTTCTTAGGACCGGATTCCTCCGGCCGATACTTCTGTATCTGCTCTGCAACAAAACATTGCAGCCCTTTTGCATCATACGAGGAAATCTGCACCTCAACCTTCAATCGCTCTTCCATGAAATCATGCCTCCTCAGCAAACGCAACAGTTTTCGAGTGCGTGCGGTTGCCCACCGCATAAATGTTGCGTCCAGCCTTTGCCAACGCAGCCGCCATCTCATTTGCAATCACGCCTGTCCCAAGAACCGCCCACTTAATCTCTGCCATAAGTTCTCTCTTTCCTTTGAATCCTCAATGTATGTTGTGGCATCAGTTACCACAGACACTGCAACATCAGTCACCGCCGTTACTGAGTACAGCCACCACTTTCCCATTCTTCATATAAATTTCACCGGCATATCCACCATTGTAATACTTGCCGGCATTCTCTATCTGTGAATAATAAATCTTTAACTCCTTCATGTACTTCTTGACCGATTTCTTGGACACACGACGATATTTTCGTTTCTCCCCATCTAACGGAAACAATACATCTGTGTAATAAAACCGGCATTTTTTCGATAACTTCAACGTAATCTTTTTCTTCAAAAAATAAGGATCGGCACTGTCGAAATATCCTTTTTGCGGACGAACCACAATGCGCTTACCCATCATCTTCACAATTTGATATTGCGTAGCTTCATCCTTGCGATTGGTTCCTTTCGTATAATGCTTCTTTCCCTTCGTAAGCGATGCCTCCCGATACACTTTCACACCTTTCTTGTACATAAACATCTTGTACGTAGATGCAGAAGCTTCTGCTCCAACTGTTGTCACACAAATACATGCGATCACCAACATTGTCAAAATCTTAGAAATTTGTTTGTTCATGGTGAACCTCCATTCTCCCAGATCCGCTTAGAGTGAATCCTAGGGCATACTGTTTGCTTTGTTGTATGTTCTATTATTGTGTGGATCGTACGAAAATCCATACACAGTAATTATAGTTATATTTTAACAGGCAGGCGGGGGATTGGCAAATGAAAATAGGAACCACACATATTCCCTGTGAAATATGTTGGTTCCTATCATATAAACATAATATCAACTTCAAATATCAGCCATCTGATATCCTGCGGACACTCACCCTCTATCAATAAATCACACCACGAAAAACTCGATATCCCTGCATTGGACTTTTCATAAGTATTACATCAACGTATTTCACGCTATTTTTTTGTGGGAAAAATACCTTGAACTTAACTTGAGGCTGTCCAAAACTATTCTTCTTAACACTTACGACTCCTTGATTCGTCCAGCCAGCGGAATACTTAGCATATGATGTCTTAAGTATTGCCTCTCCAAGACCAGCTTCTGCAATTGCAACTACCTCGTTTTCATCAAAATCATTCTGTGAGCTGCTATCTGAATTTGATGAATTATTACCATTGCTACTTGATGAAGTATCATCGTTTGTGGTGTCTGTGTACTGATCTTCTTCATATCCCGGCAAACGATCGTTTTCTCGTATATCCTGCAATGACTTTGGCAAATATGAATATTCCTCATATGCATAACCATCCTGTTGTCTTGCATCAATCGCATAATGCGAGACATATCCGGGAACATTCATTTCATGATGCCAATCTATATATTTTCTTAGGATTATCCATGTCTACATCTTCAACACCTTCTATAGTTACAGTATCAGTGTCTTTTGTTAAATTAAGAAGTTGTAGAATATAATAATTAAAATGATAATAATATCCTGTAATTGTATCTATCGCATCTCTTCCTCTTGACATAAATCTCCTCTTCTCAAATCGCTTCTTTTTGTTCCGCTGTTTCCACCATCTCTAAATACTTCTTAATCGAATTAGATATATGCCAAAACATTACAGGTGGAATCGCATTTCCAATTTGTCTATATGCATCTGTTTCACTTCCTGCAAATTCAAACTCATCTGGGAATGACTGTATACGTGCCGCTTCTAATGGTGTGAACCGTCTGTACAATTCCTTATCCGGATCTACTAATAATACTGGATCCCTTGAATTTAAACTCACCTTTGCCAAATGACTTGTGACCGTCAAACAAGGTTTATCTAAATCTTGGTACAAACCTCTCTTCATATTATTTTTCGCATTTTTCATTCCTTGAACTGCTCTTTCAGAAAAATAGTATTTTTCTTGTTCAATCGCAAGTTCCGGAACCGCTACCGATAACGGAACCCAATTGTTTTTATTCGTTTCCTTAGGAAAACTATATTCCATAATATCATTCAAATCATTTCTGATGCCAACAATAATTACTCTTTCTCTTCTTTGTGGCACACCATAATCTGCTGCATTAAAAAGCTTTGTATACGTTGTATAACCCACTTTCTCAAAAGCCTTTATGATTCGTTCAAATATTTCCCCCTTATGTAACGTCATCATTCCTTTTACATTTTCAGCAATGAATACTTTGGGTTGTTTATCCTTCACAACTCGTACCATCTGCTTATACAAATTTGCTCTGTCATCAAAAGGATCTTTTGTCGGATTAACAGTACTGAATGACTGACAAGGAAACCCTCCTACTATAATATCGCATTCAGGAATTTCCTCGGAACCAGTTTCGCATATATCTTTACAAACAACCTTCTCGCACTCAAAGTTCTTCATATGTGAATTTAGTGCTTTTTGATCAATATCTGTTGCATACACTAATTCAAAAGGAAGTCTATTATATTTTTTATTATTAAACACAAAATTTCCCACAATTCCTTGATCGGCTCCGCCACATCCTGAGAATAATGAAACTACTTTATACATTGCTTTTAATCTCCTCTATAACTATCTGATCAATTGCCTCTTTACCAAAGTCAATTCTGTATGTCAATGGAACAATATCCATTTTCTTTTCCATCTGCTTCTGATGTATATTATTAATCACATACATTAATATACGACCTCTAATAAAATAAACTCTGTAAATGCAATAGAATTCACCATGTTGTTGTGCTGCAATCCATTCGTTTCTTGTTATATTAAGCGTATCCATCCAATAAGCATCACTCAGATTTGGCTCAGTAACTCTCTTGGTAGATTTTACCTCAATATATTTTGCAAAATCTGCTTTATCACCTTCTTCAGCCACCACTGACTGAATATCATAACCTAATCCTTTTGTCTTACCTAATGCCAACACTCTGTTTACCAATCGAGGATTAAATTTGAATACTCTATCTTTTTCGTATTCAAATACAAAAGCTTCGCCCTCATCACCAATTTCAACAGTTGTTTGACCACTAGTTTCTTTTTTCTTCTTAGGTAATTCATCAGCAACACCTAAAGCACTTGCCGTTGTTTCAAAATTCTGAACCTTATCACTCAATTTACCGAAATAAGCAGTCCACTCCAGTTCAAATTGTTTACGTCCCTCCACTGTTGACAAATCAAATGAATAAACATCAAACTCTGGAGTTTTATTCCAATCCGACGCAAATATTTGAATCGCATCACTTTCATTCTGATTAAGCCAAACTTCACCAGTCCCATTTGTATAAATAAGATTAGCCAACTCTAAATAATTAATTTGTTCATTAATGTGTTGATATTTATAGGATGACGCCTTTCCTTCTGCTTCAATCTTTCTTACAACACCTTCTTTTCTATCCTTTTCAATAGCTTCTATAACTTCTTCTGGAACTGCAATTCCTTGAAGCACATCCAATGAATTTAGAATATAATATCCTATCTCCTTTTTGTTCAACACTAAATGCTTTGCTGCTGCCAATTGTAATACTCTTAATACAAAAGCATTAGGTCTGATAGAAATTTTATTATCTAACAATGGCTGAAATGTTTGAGGCTTTTGCATTCCATTAGGAAACTGCATTTTATAGCATAAATCTTTAAAAAATGCAGGCTGATCATTATCTTTCAGAAATTTCTTTGTTCTTTCCGATGTATATACATAGCCATTTTCTTCTACATAATACATTCCAAATAACTTTCCGGCAATTTCAGTTCTATGATTATCCAGTGTCTTCGTTATCCTTTTATCTGCTGATAAATATGGTGCTAACAACTCGTTAAATTTCTGAGAAAACTCTTCTACTTCACACGGTGTAATATCATCTATTACTTTTGCGTATGCCGGTAATAAATCATCTATTTCTTTTTGAGATTTTCCCCTTATAATTATACATCTGTACTGGTTTAATCGATTATACACAAAATCACCTTCTTTCTATCACTTCAATAACTTGTTTTGCAATAGCTTCCGCCATTATTGGTGGTACTGCATTTCCAACTTGCTTCAACTGGCTAGTCTTAATTCCGATAAACTCAAATACATCTGGAAACGACTGTATTCTTGCCGACTCCCTTACTGTAGGTACTCTATTTTCTTTATAATGAAAATGATGATTATGTCCTGTATCGATTGTGAAACAAGGTTTTTCACTATTCATTCTTGTCCACGCAATATTTACTTTTCTTGTACTTTGCAATTCAACAGGTAAATCTTTATAATTTCCTCCATCTGGCACCATTGATATTATCTGCTTCGTCTGCTCTTTATGAATTGAAATGGAGTGATTCTTAATCATTGAACTTCCAAGTCTCATTTTTCTCTGATAATCATTAGTTGCCGGCAAACTATATTCTATATTTTCTCCTAATGATACATCATCAGGAACAAAATCCAAGTCAGAAATAGCATCCTTACAGGTTACTACATCCTTTAACCCCACACCATGAGTAGGTTCTGGAAATACAAATTCAACATTTTCATTAAATATCTTTTCGTTGATTCCAACAAAAAATACTCTCTTTCGTTGTTGTGGAACACCATAATCATCTGACGATAATTGCTGAACCTTAACCCTATATCCAATAGCAGAAAAGTCATTTAACACCTCGTCTTTTACCTTTCCACCAAACAATCTTATCAATCCGGGCACATTTTCCATAACAAACACCTTAGGCTGAATTTGTTCAACAAGACCAACAAACGATTTATATAATTTATTCCTTGGATCATCTATCATTCTTTTTCCCGAAAGGGAAAAACCCTGACATGGTGTGCATTCTTTTCCGCAAGACGTTCCTGCTTTGTGGGCGGTAACTGGTATTTCTCA
>ERZ772865.2064-NODE-2064-length-18599-cov-2.797455_pt1 | contig 18599 bp, 20 predicted proteins | sample MGYA00512133_ERZ772865 | MGnify/ENA primary metagenome ERZ772865 (study PRJEB29015, sample SAMEA2737722) | human gut metagenome | biome: human gut; feature: human-associated habitat; material: faeces | place: China | collected 2012 ...
TGCCCTGCTGACGTTGGGCGGCGCAATGGCTGCAATGCTGATTTGCAGCGCACCGAAAGGAAGCGGGGGAGCGCGGCGAAAAAAGAGGAGAATGTAGAATTGCACAAAAATTTATAGCAGGTAAATTATATTTACCTGCTATAATGAAATTGCAGCAAAACTTGCATAATCAATATATAGTGTCTTTCATAAAAGTAAGACACTATATATCGTGAAAAAGTGCAAAACGGTAAAAACAAACGTTTGCTTAAAAGCTAAGTTTACATAATTGAACGAATATTAAAAAATTAGTAAGATTTACAAAATGTAACAATTTGGCATAAAATGCTTGAATTATAGTCGAAAATGGAGTATAGTGTTCGCATATCAAAAACAGTGTGCTAAGGCAAAGCGGACTGATTCTAAACAGAGTAGAGGTTACTGGTTATGCTAGACTTGATCCATGCTTACGAAGATTACTTGGTGAGGGAAAAGCACGCATCCAGCAATACCGTCTCCTCCTATATGCGTGACATACGCCAATTCGTTGACTGGCTGCGCCGGAAAGAGGAGAGTATCCTGGATGTGGCGAGCACTGATGTCAGCGATTATCTCAGCGAAATCCAATCCCGAGGGAAGTCGGGGGCTACCGCATCCCGGTCACTTGCCAGCTTGAAGAATTTCTTTATGTATGCGGCATCCATCGGGGCTATGGCCAATCCCCTCGCGCTTGACGAGATCCACATAGACCGAGGGGCAAAGAGGCTTCCGCAGGTGCTGACGAATCAAGAGGTGGAGCTGCTTTTGTCCCAGCCGGATTGTGCGGATTCCAAGGGCTGCCGGGATAAGGCCATGCTTGAGGTTCTGTATGCGACCGGTATCCGGGTCAGCGAACTGATCGGCCTGAACATCGACGACGTCAGCCTCCCCGGAAGCTTCATCCGCTGCGAAAGCGGAGAAAAAATGCGCATTATCCCGATTTATCCCGAAGCGCTTCAGGCGCTGCGCGAATACATTGAAACTGTCCGCCCCAAAATGATCGCCGTCCCGACCGAGCATTCGCTCTTCGTCAACGTTTCCGGCGAACGCATGAGCCGCCAGGGCTTCTGGAAGATCATCAAGCATTATCAGGAAAAGGCGCACATCGAAAAGGATATCACGCCGCACACGCTCCGCCACAGCTTTGCGGCCCATCTGCTTGAAAACGGCGCTGATCTGCGCTCCATCCAGCAAATGCTCGGCCACAGCGACATTTCCTCCACGCAGGTCTATACGCAGCTGGTCAAGCAGAATTTGAAGGCGGTCTACAACAAATATCATCCAAAGGCATAGAATTTCCTCGTCCCATGAGAACGGCATCTGAACAGTTTGCATGAGAGAGGGGAATGACGGATGCCCATAGGCTGCTCTGGGATAAAAAACGGGTGCGCCGCTTTTGCGGCGCACCCTAAATTTTTGATTGCTCAGTTGTCAATGCCTGTCATGGCCTGCAGCACCTCATACTGCTGCTCGTTCAGGCCCTTCTTCATGGAAAGCCCTTCCGTAATGTCGATATCGACCATTTGTCCGGCCCGCGCGCAGATCACGCGGTTGGTCTTGCCCTCGGCCAGTACCTTGACCGCCTGATAGCCCATGCGGCTGGCCATGACGCGGTCACGCGCAGATGGTGTGCCGCCGCGCTGGATATGACCGAGGATCGTCACGCGCGGGTCGAGCCCAAGTTCCTCATGGATCCCCTTGCCGATCTCGATTGCGCTGCCTGCACCCTCGGCGACAATGATCATGAAGTGCGTATTGCCGGCCAGACGCGCCTGCCGGATGCGGTCAATCACGTCGCTGTCAAAATTGACCGGCTTTTCCGGCACCAGAACCGCCGTTGCACCGGTGGCAAGCCCGACATAAAGTGCCAGATGGCCCGCGTTGCGGCCCATGACCTCAACGACAGAGCAGCGCTCATGCGACTGCATCGTGTCACGCAGGCGGTCAATGGCCTCGACAGCGGTATTGGCCGCCGTGTCGTAACCGATGGTATAATCGGTGCAGACAATGTCGTTGTCAATCGTGGCCGGAACGCCGACGACCGAAATGCCCTGCCTCGCAAGTTCTACCAAACCCCGGAACGAGCCGTCGCCGCCAATGGAAACAATGCCGTCCAGCCCAAGCAGCTTGCAGGTAGCGGCAGCTTTTTTTTGCCCCTCAAGCGTGCGGAATTCATCGCTGCGCGCCGTGTAGAGCATCGTACCGCCGCGATTGATGATATGCGCGACATTGTCGTTTTTCAGAACTGTAAAATCTCCGTTGATCAGACCGTTATAGCCGCGGCGGATGCCGACGCATTCGATTCCCATGTAGGTGCACGCACGCACGACAGAGCGGATGGCTGCATTCATGCCGGGGGCATCGCCGCCGGAGGTCAGAACACCGATTCGTTTCACTGCATTTGCCATACAGGCACTTCCTCTCAATTAAATTTTTTTCATCATACCCCAAAACAGTGGAAAAGTAAACAGGCAATCGCGCGGAATCGGCGGAGTTCTGCGAAAAATCAATCTTCAGGAAAAATTTATGTTTTCTTCGCCGCAGGTGTGCTATACTTACAATATATACATAAGGGAGGCGGGAGCTTGAACCAGACAGGAAGAATTCTGGAGGAAGTCAAAAAAGCGGTATGTGGAAAGGACCACGTGCTGGTATGGGTGCTGACCGTGCTGCTTGCAAGAGGGCACGTCCTGTTGGAGGATATCCCCGGCGTCGGTAAAACGACCATGGCATTGGCCTTTTCCCGTGCACTGGGGCTGGAATATGGCCGCGTCCAGTTTACGCCGGACGTACTGCCGTCAGATATTACGGGCTATTCTGTCTACCAGAAGGAGACTGGCAAGCTGGTCTATCAGCCGGGCGCGGTGCTCTGCAATCTGTTTCTGGCGGACGAGCTGAACCGTGCGACCTCGCGCACGCAGTCTGCGCTTCTGGAAGCTATGGAAGAGGGGCAGGTCACGGTCGACGGCGTCAGCCATCCGATCCCGCAGCCGTTCATCGTCTTTGCCACGCAGAACCCGACCGGAGCCGCCGGTACGCAGTTGCTGCCGGATTCGCAGATGGACCGGTTCACCGTACGGCTGTCCATCGGATATCCCGCACCGGAGGATGAGCGCAATATGGTGCTCGCCCGGCAGGGCGTCAATCCACTGCAAACCGTCTGTCAGGTGCTTTCGCGCGACGAGCTGATCGCCATGCAGGACGAGGCCGCCGCTGTTTACATCAAGACCGAATTGATCGACTACATCGTCGCGCTGATCGACGCCACGCGGAAGCATCCGATGATCCTGCGCGGCGCAAGTCCTCGTGCGACGCTCTCTCTGACCGCGATGGCCAAGGCAGTCGCCTATGTCCAGCGGCGGGATTATGTGGTGCCGAAGGATATTCAGGTCACGTTCCCGCAGGTCATCGCGCACCGCCTGCTGCTGGCCCCGGAAGCCGGAACGCGGCAGATCACGCCGGAGCAGCTGCTTGACGAGATCTTGCGTCAGGTCTCGGCACCCAGACTATAAGGCCATGGCGAAAAAACGCATTCTCTACGGGCTGTTTCTTCTTGCGGCCGTTGTCTTTCACAGCTTTTATACTGGATGGTTTTCGTTTTTTTTGCTGATGTTTGCCTTGTTGCTGCCAGTTTTCTCACTGCTTATCAGCTTGCCAGCCATGCTTCACGCGACCTATGAAGTGGAACTTCCGGTTCGCTGCTTTTGCGGACAGACTGCGCAGTACCGGTTGACTGCCCAGCATGCAGCAAAACTTCCGGTATCTTGCTGCCGCTTCCTCCTGACGGTATCCGACGCCGTAGACGGTGAGGCATGCCAGCAGAAGCTGGAACTTGCCGGAACGCTCGGCTTTGTGCAGCGCGTTGATACGCGCCATGCAGGTGTACAAACCTTTCAGCTTGATAAAGGGCGCGTATGCGATGCACTGGGGTTGTTTAGCCTACCGTTGCACTTGCCGGCCGCTTGCGCTATCGCTGTCGAGCCGGAACCGCAGGAGCCGGCCGAATTGCCGAACCTCAGTCATTTTCAATACCGTTCTTATCACCCAAAGCCCGGCGGTGGATTTTCTGAGATCCACGATCTGCGTGAATACCGTCCCGGCGACAGTCTGCATGAGATTCACTGGAAGCTGTCTGCCAAGTCGGACAAGCTGATTGTCCGTGAGGCGGAGGAGCCGGATCTGGGATTGATTGTACTGAGTTTTGACTTTTCCGGTACACGCACGCAGTTGGATAGCACACTGCGGCAGCTTTTGTGGCTGTCTGGTTGGCTGATTGACAGGGGAGTGCCCCATCAAATTGACTGGATCGAGCCGGATTCACTGGAGCCACAGACAAAGTCAGTCAAAACATTGGACGATCTGAAATCGCTTTTGAATACGCTTTTACAGACCCATCTGACCGGTAATACACCTTCGCTTGCATCCAGAGCCTACCCGCATGCGGATTGGCGCTATCATGTGCAGTCGGAGACACAGGAGGTGCAGCAGGCATGAAACCGTCAAAATATACGTTCTTTACGTCCCTGCTCTGTGCCTCTGGTCTGTCCGCCGGGCTGTGCTTCTGCGTGATGACCTCGTTTGCCGTCCCGGCGGACGGCCTTTCGCTGGTATGCGCGTGCGTCCTTGCAGCGCTGCTCTTTTCCGCGCTGCTCCTGCTGCCGAAAAGCTGGGTCTGGCTGCTGACCGTGGCTGCACTTGCGGGCGGCGGGTTTTATATGCTGCGCGCACAGCTTGTCGATAGCACGTCTGCACTTGTTTTTGCCGTTACGCAGCAATACGCAGAGGCGATCCCGGGTATGCAGGCCGTCCATCTGACGGATGCCGCCGGCGCGGATGCAACGTTGGCTTTCATTCTGATTGCAGCGCTCTATGCGCTTCTTTGCAGCTGGACGGTCATGCGCAGCGAAGGTCTTGTCTATCTGCTCGTTTTGACGGTGCCGGTTCTGGCACTGTGCCTGATCATTTTGCAGACGCCTCCGGCGGTCTGGGCCATCCTGCTCGTTGTGGGCATTCTTGCACTGCTTCTTTTAACGCAGCTGCTCCGTGCGCGGCAGGCAGGTGAGGGGAACCGGCTTGCGCTGCTGCTGGCCGCGCCGCTGGCGCTCTTAATCGGCTTGATCGCTGTTCTGTTTCCGGCTGGTACCTACGAACGCGCCGAATGGTCCGACCGTCTGCAGGAAACTATCTCCACGGCAGCTGACAGGCTGACGCTTTTCCGCCGCGACGCGCAGACCGGACAGGTGAAATTCACCTCGCCCATCAGCCCCAGCACGCTCGGCAGCTATCTCTGGGATTCCAGCGTAACTGGCGTCAATCTCAACCGGGTCGGGCCGCAGCGCCAATTTGGCCGCTCTGTGATGCGCGTAAAAGCAACGCTTGGATCCTCTTGGGCCGGTGCTTCATTCTACCTGCGCGGGGATTCCATGGCCGTTTATGAGGATAACCGTTGGAAACCGCTCCCGGAAAATGCATATCCTGATATGAAGAATATGCATAATCCGCTTTTGGCAGGAGAGGCTGTCGTCAGCTTTCAGCCAGAGGTAACGATCGAAACGGATATGAAGTCCGGGATCTATTATATCCCATACAACGCAACCGCGTTTCCGGAGGACGCGGAGCCGTTTTACGACGCCTACGTCAAAAACCCCTCGCAGCAGACGAATTATACGGTTCCCTATGTTCTCTCGCGCAGCCCGTTGCAGAACAGCGCGTATGATGCATTCGTCCATGAGACCTACACACAAGTCCCGGATGAGACGCGGCAGGCACTTTCCGACATCCTCTCGGAGCTGGTCGGGGAGGAGGACGCCGATCCGTATCAGTATATCCCGCGTGTTCTGGAGTATGTGTCGACCAGCGCCCGCTATGACCTCAATACGCCGGCTGTGCCGGACGGAGAAGATTTTGTGTCGTGGTTCCTGCACGACAGCGAAACCGGTTACTGTGTGCATTATGCGACTGCGGCGACGATTTTGCTGCGATGTCTTGGCGTTCCGGCGCGTTATGTGACCGGCTATTACACAGATGTGTATGAAAACGAATGGACGACCGTGACCTCGGACGATGCGCATGCGTGGGTGGAGATCTATCTGAACGGGATCGGCTGGCTTCGGGATGATCCAACGCCTGCGGCAGACACCCCTGCGCAGACAGCACCGGAGGAACCCATTGCCGCTCCTATTGAGCCGGCAGACAACCAGCCGGAGGATACGCCGCCCGCAGGCGACGAACCGCCCGCTGTCCCGGATACCCCCGCAGAAAGTCAGGAAACACCGCAGGAAACGAACAAAAAGCCCGTCAGCATCCTGTGTTTTGTTTGGCCTGTTCTGGCATTGGCCGCCGCACTGTTTCTCTGGCGCGCACTACGGTTCAGCGTCCGAATGGCCGCAATAGGGAAGGGATCGTCCAACCGCCGGGCAGTCGCGCTCTATCATCACATCTGCTGGCTCGCCCGGCAGACCAAAACAGAGGTTCCAAGCGATTTTCTGGAAATCGCTGAAAAGGCAAGATTCAGCCATCATAAGCTGAACAGGGAAGACCTGCTTCCGATGCAAGCGCACGCGGAACAGCTGACAAAGCAGCTGCTCGCAGACAAGCGCTTCTGGAAACAGGTCCTGTATCGCGTGATTTATGCACTTGGATAAGCATTGAGAGGTTTCCTATGGAGTATAGCTGGTTCATGCGATTTTCTTCCGGCGAAGCTGGAACTCTGACGATGCAAGCCTCACGCCGGAATGTCGGATCTCATGCCATACCGTCTGCGTTTTGAAAAGCGCCAGCGTTTGCAGCGGCAGAAAGCACGCCATGAAAACAGGATAGAGCAGGATGCCGCCTGTCAGTCTGAAATCCAGCCGTTTTTCCAGCACCAGTGCCGCAGCAGCCACCGCGAGACTGCCAGCATAAGCGGAGAGCAGACTGACCGGCAGGCTTTGCAGGGATATGCTGCCCGCGAGGAACGCTGCCAGTGTAAAAAACGGGGTCAGCGCCTGCAGGAACGGAAACGCAAGCTGAAGCATACCGTCCAGCCGGTTCAGACTGGGTCGGCGCAGAAAATTCCGAAAAAGCTTTGGCAGCGTCAGGCGTGAAACCTGCATGATGCCGCTCATCCAGCGTCTGCGCTGCACGAGCGAGGCGCGCCATGTGACCGGCTCCTCGTCATAGGTCACGGCGCTTTCGCAGTAGCCGATCCGGACGCCGTGCGTCAGACAGGCTGCATACAACTCAGCATCCTCCGCAAGCGTGCAGCAGGGGAATCCGCCCAACGCTTCCAGCAAATCGCGCCGAATGGAAAAGCCGGTTCCAATTACTCTGGCGGATAGCCCCAGAGCCTCTCTGGCGCGGTTCAGGAAGCGATTTGCCGTACAGAAATAGATCTCATAACAGGCGCTGATCCCGGCCTGCATACGGTTCTTTGCAAGAATCCGGCTTTTAACGATTGCAGAGCGCGACAGCGCCTGATTCATTTCGGCTAAAAATGCGGGATCCGCCTCGTTATCGGCGTCAAAAACACAGAATGCATCGTAGTGCTGCTGGCCACGCAAAAGTGTGTCCGCCGCATACTGAAGCGCAGCACCCTTGGAGCGGACAGAGGACGGCATTTCCATGATCCTGGCTCCGGCGCGCTGTGCTGCTTCCACGGTGTGGTCGGTGCAGTTGTTCGGGAGCACCCAGATATCAAATAATTCCCGTGGATACCGCTGCGCCTGAAGACTTTCAATCAGTCCTGCAATACAGCTTTCTTCATTTCTGGCCGCGATCAATATGGCGAACCGCCGCTGTCCGGCGGAAGCTGCCGGCTTTTTCCGCCTGCACAGGCAGAAGAGTGAAACAGCCAAAAAGTATAGGGAAAGCAGCTTAAAAATCAGAAAAAACGCATTGACTGCCGCATTCATAGAATTTTCTCCTTTGTAGTTTCTGTGCCTCAAGTATATCATATCTGCACGCACATGGGCGAAAGCATCCGATTAAGCATTGCTTAAGATTCGATGAAGGACGCGAACCCACTGCCAGATAGGGAAGCGCATTAACAGACCAGACCACGGTAGAAGAGGTCAATATTTGTTTAGGTCTGGTGAACGCAACAAAATAACAGAGGTTTTGTTGCGTTCACGGATTTGAAATTTCATATTTGTTCGATTCAAGACTTTTTGACGATTCATCGCCAAAAAGTCTTTTTTTATTATACGAACAAATTTCAGGAGGTTTCAAAAATGAGAGTTCACGTACTTGGCAAGCAGTTTGTTTCTGGCAAGAGCAAGAAGACGGGAAAAGACTTTGCTGCGAATGTGGTCGATGTGTGCTTCCAGCGCAACGGCGTGGAAGGCTACGCGACTGACCGCATCTGGCTCGACCCGAAGGAATATCCGCTCGACAGCATTGTTCTCGATAAGGACTATAACGTCGATTATGACTTCCGCGGTTATATCCTCGGCTTCACGAAAATGTAACCGTCCAGCGGGGGCGCGCAGCGCCCCCGCAAGTGTCCAAGGCTAGTATTACCCTTGGACACTTCTGTAACATGTAACATTTGCTTCAAAACCTTGTGTTTTCAATGCTTCCAAGGTTTCCAGCACTTTGTAACATGCTGTAACATCAGCAGGGGAGAATGTAACAAATGGCTGAAAACGATACGCAGAGCCGGAAATGGCTCTTGACGATCAATAACCCTTCTGCACATGGCCTGAATCACGCCGCTATCCGCGAGATTTTGAAAAAGTTTAAAAAGCTTGATTACTGGTGTATGTGCGACGAAGAAGGGGACGAGTGCTCGACGCTCCATACACATATCTTCATCTTCCGTCAGAACCCGATACGATTTTCTGCAATCAAGAATAAATTTCCAACTGCCCACATTGACCAGTGCAGGGGGCTGAGTTCTGAGAACCGCGCCTATGTATTGAAGGATGGTGAGAAATACAACAAGTCGGAGGATGGACATTACAACTACACGGATTCAACCGGAAAGACACATCAGGGTACGAATTACAGTAACACGTTTGAGGAATTTGGAGAAATGCCGGAAGAGCGGCAGGGCGAAAGAACAGATATGAGTAAGCTATATGATTTGGTAAAAGACGGTCTTTCTGATTTTGAAATCATCGACAGTAACCCGCGCTACATTCAGCAGCTGGATAAAATTGAAAATGTACGTCAGATTCTGCGGTATGAACAGTTTAAGAACTGCTTTCGTGAACTCGACGTTTCCTATATTACCGGTGAGACCGGCGCTGGCAAGACACGTTCCGTCATGGAGAAGTACGGCTATCAGAATGTGTACCGTGTCACGGATTATGATCATCCGTTTGATAGCTACAAGGGGCAGGACGTTATTGTTTTTGAGGAATTCCGCAGTAGCCTGAAAATTCAGGATATGCTGAATTACCTCGACGGCTATCCGTGTGAATTGCCGTGCCGCTACAATAACAAGCTGGCCTGCTTCACAAAAGTTTACATAATTACGAACATTCCATTTAATCAGCAGTACATAAACATTCAGGCAGAAAGCAAAGAGACATGGAAAGCGTTCTGCCGCCGTATTCATCATTTCTTCACCTGTACAAAAGCCCTTGGTATGCAGGAAGAAACGGAATGGGTTCAAATGACCTGCTTTGAAAAATAACATTCAAAAGGGGAGTATAGAATGAAAAGATTTCTTGCGCTTTTTCTGGTCTGCTGCCTGATCGTGTCGGCGCTCTCTGTTCCGGCCTTCGCTGCTGATTCTATTGTTGGTAGGAAGTGGTCATGCAGTACCACGGGCAAGACTATCACAGTTGGTTCTAGCGATAGTCTGTCATATGTTTTCGATGCGTCTTTGGGCATGAACGGGTTTGGTTCTAGCCCTATCGAAAATATTTATAGTTCATTTCCGGGATGGTCAGGTATAAAGCGCAGTACTTCATCTTTATATACGCTTCCTGCTGGTTCTACGATTTCATATTCTGTTACAATTTCTGTTTCCGGTTTTAGTGGTTTTGGCTCGTCTGACCTTAAACCACTTGGCCGTATAAGTGTTTGCTCTGTAACTGATAGCGGCGGATGGCAAAGTTCCGTTGCCTCCAGTTCTTCTATAACGCCTGTTATTTCTAGTGGCGCGTATTTATATTCTTTCTCCGGTACGGTTACTCTGAAAGACTATGTTAAGACTTATGCTGCGTCTTTATTTTTTGTATTTAATCTTACTGGCCGCACAAATAACCCGATTAACGGAAAAAGGCTCACTTGTACTGTCAGCAGTTCTGATATTTTTGTTAAGTATCTTGCTGGTGCTTCTTCCGCCTCAGAAGACCAGATTAACAGCACCGTCAATAATATCTACAACACAGTTATCAATAACAACACCGAAGTCATTGCGCAAATCACGAATGTTATCGGCGTATTGAATAATTTATTTCAAAACACCGTTCAAATCAACACCTATCTTGAATCCCTTGTCGGTGAGATCAATGCCATGGGCAGCGATTTAGACAGTGTTCTTTCCTATTTGCAGCAGATTGTTACAACACTCAACTATCTGCCCCGAATATATGACAAGCTTGATTCCATCGGCCTGAGTTCTGAAACCATACAAGCCCTAATTGACGGTATCAGTTCTTCAATTTCTCCCTCTGCGGCTGACCTCTCGAATGTTGAAGAATACCTGTTAAACACACTGAATCAAATTAACCACATTTCAGATATTGTTGACGCAATCAGCGAAAAGCTCGACATTTCAAACGGCTGGTTCGAGCAGTTTGCCGGGCATCTGGTGAAGATCAATACAGACGTTGGCCTTTGCTCCTCATATTTGCAGGGTATCTACAACACGCTTTCCAAATTTGTTCTTGATGATACCGCCGCTATGCGTCAGTATCTGAAAGAAAGTAACACTAATATTCTGAGCATTTTAGAAGAGATTCGGGCCCTCCATGATTCTCTTGGTGATGAAGCCGGTGCGCAGCTTGATGAAATCATTAAGAACCTTGTTTCTCAAGGAACATCTATCGACGGTATCAAATCATTTGTTTCTACAATTAAACAGAATACAACGGAATCTGTGAAGCTGCTCGGTGATATTTTGGAAGAACTCAAAAAAGTTGAGGCTGAAAACGTTGAAACGAATGACCGTTTGAAGGGGATTCAAGACGCTATCGACGGTTTTGAAATTAACGTTTCAAATGCTGCTGATAAGGTTTTAACGGGTGGTGATCAGAAAGGCTTGGGCGCTCTTGTCTCGAAGCTGATTAACCATCTTCTGTCAATCGTGGATTTTGTAACAGACCTGTTCGGCGGTATCTTCACTTCCATTCCGTCTACGATTTCCGCTTATAACGATTGCAATACCTTTTGGGGTGACCAGAAAACCTATATCTACACGCCCCATCAGCTTTCCGGTTATACGGGGCAGGGTGGTAACAGCTATGAGAATTCCAATGATTCCGTACAGAAATTGTTTGCTGAGGCCGAAAAGTATCTCGGTTATCCGTATGTATTCGGCGGTTCTTCTCCTGAAACTAGCTTTGATTGCTCTGGTTTTGTTTGCTATTCTCTTAATCATTCTGGAGTATATTCCATCGGAAGAACAACGGCGCAGGGCTTATATGATGCTTGCACTCCTGTTGATCGCTTTGATGCTAAGCCCGGCGACCTGGTCTTTTTCACTGGTACTTATGATTGCGCTGATACTGTATCCCATGTAGGCATCTACGCCGGTGACGGGAAAATGCTGCATTGTGGAGACCCAATTCAATACACGTCTATTGATACTTCGTACTGGCAAGCTCATTTCTATGCTTTTGGCCGACTTTCTTATAATGTTGACTTGGTTCGCCCATATTTTGTATCTCTTCATTCTTCGTCTAGCTGGGATCGTGAGTGGTCGAATATCTATGAAGTGTATGTTACCGATTCTGACGGTAGCTCTATCAACTTTAGCATGAACAGAGATATGGCCGTTATCACCATTTGTCAGTATGATTATTCTGACGGTAAATGGTGGGCATATACATCTGTTTCTGCTTCTGATAATTATACTCTATCTACTGCTTCTTTGCCTGTTCGACAATATAACTCAGAGGGTAAGCCTTATCTGATTTGTGCTTATATTAAAGATTCTGACGGTGTACTAGTTTGCTCGAAGCCTATTGCTGTCGTTGACCCACGCTATTATTCGGGAACTTTTAGTCAACTGAAATTTGTTCAGACTTATAGTTGTTTCCCCGGCTCTAATATTTGGCCTTCTACATTCTATGGGGGTGTCGATAGTGAGTAACTTTAATGATCTTGCCGGCTTTGGTGCTTTCATGGTCTCCCTTTGGGGGCTGCTGCCCGACATTGTGCGCGGTCTGATTCTCGCCGTTGCAGCGCTGTTCGTCATTATCGGCGTGATTCAGCTGATTGATTAGGGGGTGAAGTTGTGTTTGCCGCTCTGTTCTCTTGGATGCCTCCCGCGCTAAAAGTCCTTGTCATTGCCGCCGTTTCCTTCTTTGCGAGATCACGTCCCATGACCTCAAACCCGCGGATATATCCGTCTGTATAGGTATCCGCCATCTTCCTGATCTCTTCCTCCGGCAGGCTGTTGTGAAACTGGTACGCATTATCATTGCGTTCGTATCTGACGCTGTTGCGCTTTTGAAATCCTTCATACCATTTATCTAGGGGTGAAATTATGTCAACTGATTTATTGCAGCTTCTCGGCGCGTGGCTCTCAAATTCATGGAACGTGATAGAATCCTTTACCATCCCCGGAACAACGTTTTCCCTCGGTGTGCTTCTGCTCGGCTCGTCCGTGGCCGTCGCAAGCGTCGGTCTGCTTGGCAAGCTGTTCGGCTCGTTTCGCGGCGGTTCGCAGCGCGGCGGCAATAATGGAAATATCAAGGTAAATGAAAAAAGGAAGGACGATACAAAATGAAACGGATTGTACTTGCTCTGTGCGTGGTGCTGCTGCTTGCGCTGCCTATTCTCGCCGTTGAACCGCTGACCGATTTGGAACTGGCAAGCGCTTCATACGATGCAGAAAATGACCGCTTCCTGTACAATGGTCAGTGGTATGACGGTTCTGGGTATCTGATCTATACGCCGGAAGTCTCCACAACTGAAATTGAAGATAATACTTCAAATACTACAGCTGAAGCCGAAGCTGACACGGAAGGAGAATCGGAAGCTGATTCCGATGAAATGCCCACGCCCGCGCCCGATGATTCCGCTCTTATTCATCAGGAAGATACCTCCGGCAACACACAGGTCAACGTGTTCGCCATTCAGACCGATGATGAAACAGGCGGTGCATGGATTCAGGGCGGCTCTGGTGAATCCCTGACCGAAAAGCTGTTCGGTGAGTACACGCCGTATAACGCTTCCGGTATTGCGTCTGTAGACTGGGCGTGGATTGCCGACGTTGTACTTTTCGCAATTCTCGTCCTATGCTTCTTCAAGATCGTTGCGGGGGTGATGAAACGTGTCTGAAATGCTTGACTTCAATGTTCAGATGCTCGGGAAGCTTGCCGACTGGCTGCTTTCTGAACCGATTGTATATTTTGTAGGAATGGTGTTGATGTGCTTTGTTGTTGGCGTTGTGCTTAACTTTATACGTTCTTGCCGCCTTTGAAACGTTACGTAGCAGTAGGAATACTGATATTGTAAAGAAAAACAATGAAAGGAAGTGAACAAAAATGACTGAAATTCTCTCGTCCATCGGCTCTATCTTCACGTCTGCTATTGGCTGGGCGGGTAAGGTCGGTGAAACCGTTGTCGGTACGCCACTCTTGCTCCTGTTCTGCGCAATCCCCCTTGTCGGCCTCGGTGTCGGCCTGTTCAAGCGTCTGCTGAACGTCTAATCTCAGAAAAACATGATATGAAAGGATGATGAATTATGGAAGGTGCTGCAACTGTTACGATTGCAACGCTGCTTTCGTCTATCGGTGAGGTCTTTACCTCGGCTATCGGCTGGGCTGGTACGGTCGGTTCTACCATTGTCAACACGCCGATTCTGCTGCTGTTCTGCGCAATTCCGCTTGTCGGTCTTGGCGTCGGTCTGTTCAAGCGGCTGCTGAACGTCTGACCGTTTCCCGGTGGGGTGCGATTCTCCCTCGCACCTCACCTTTTCTATATTGAAAATTAAGATTCAAGAGGTACAGACATGGATGATAATGAATTTTCTTTTATTAAGAACCTGATAGGGGATACGCATGATGAAGAAGCTCCTGCACCTGTTCAAGAAATGCTTCCGTCGCATACTCCGCGTTACTCGGCGCGTCATAAGAAGTCTTTTCTATCGTTTCTCAAGAAAGGCCCTCAGAAAGCTGCTAGGAAGCGTCTGCCGCCTCAGATAGTCAGTATTTATTTCGGTGTCCCCGGAAGCGGTAAAACCACATACGCCGCATATCTGGCGCGTCATGATATCAGACGCGGTATTCCTGTCTGGTCGAATGTTCCCATTACCGGCTGTTATCAGCTTGACCCGAAAACCGATATTGGTACATATATGATCTCTGGCGGTCGCGTTATCATTGATGAAGCCGGTATCGAATACAATAACCGTGATTTCAAGGATTTTTCCAAAAAATCACTGTACTTTTACAAATACCATCGGCATTACCAGCTTGCCATTGACGTTTTCAGTCAGGGCTTTGACGATATGGACAAAAAGATTCGGACGCTTGCGCAAAAGCTTTATGTCGTGAAAAAAGGGCTGCTGCCGTGGTTTATCCATCGGCGGCAGATCAAGAAGCGCGTCGGCATTAACGATATGTCGAAGGAAATTATTGACGAATATTATTTTGTCCCGTGGTCGACAAAAATCATTTTCTCGCCGCCGCTTTGGAAGATGTTCAACACGATTTCACGCGAAGAATATCCGCAAAAGCAATGGAAAAAATGGTAAAAAGCACCCGTGCGCAGCACATGCGCGCACGGGTGCTTTCTTATACATATTCATAGGAATCAAGTGTTTTTTGTAACCGCTCAAGGTCTTTCGTGATTTCCTTGATCATCTTTTCTTCGTTTTTGTCGGTGATTCCATCATCCTTCATGCTTGCCATTTTTAACCCAAGCTTGAAATTTTGAATGGTCGCTTTCATGCTGATACACTGTTGCGCAATGTACGTATTTTCGCATTTCTTCATTCTTTTTCCCTCTTGCATTAGATTTGATTATTGATATTCAAAAATATCAATAATACCTTTTCAATTCTAAATTTCATAAACAATATCGAAGATTTTGTTTATACCTTTCGCTGCTTCAATCTTACAATATTTATTTGATTCTGTCAATGAAAAGGGGAGAGGGGCTTTCGCCCCTCTGTCATACTTCCAATTCAAACGGGATATCGCAATCCCCGCATACCACATTGACCGCTCGTGTCGCTCTGATGATCGTTTTGCACTTCGGACATACATATTTCCTGCTGTTGCTCTTTGGCTTCGTGGTTTCCGTTCCGTCTTCACCCGTGGACTTGCCTTTTCTGCCACCGCTGATCGAGAAGGGGAATGATACCCGATTCATCATAATATCTTCCCATCCCTTATTGATAATGTAATCAATCAGTTCCTCGGTCGGCTTCGTGACTGTCCAACCGTATTTTTCGTGATGCTCAATCGTCAGCATATGCTTTTGTGCTTCATCCCGGAATTTCTTATTGTGATACGTTCCGCCTCGGCTGCAATCCTGTATTTCGTGCTGCAAGTTGTAAAGATGAACCATTTCATGCAGCATAGTCGCAGCGACTTCTTCAATCGGCCTTTGCAGCGTCCCTGCCGCGATGTTAAGTTCACGCTGGTGCTCGTCTTTAACGCTCCATGCCTTGCCAACGGTCACATGACCGTATGCCGTGGGCGTGTCCTGAATCGTAATAACAGGTTCTTCCAATTCCCCGTTGAAGCTGTCCGCGTTCAAGGCCCTGAAAATCTTTTCCAAATATCCTGCCGTTCTGCTCGTTCTGACTGTCTGTTTCATTGTACGCACTCCCTTTATCATAATAAAAAGTCAGGCTTGCCGGAATCGCGGGGGCGATTTCGGTTGCCCGCCGTGCGGACGGGACATTTTCGTCTGTCAAGTTGACCGTGGAATAAATCCAGTGCGCACACTGGTTTTATGCCGCGAAAGCTGCTTGACAGATGAATATTTCCCGTCGCAGCCGTCCGCAGGACACAATATTCTCCCGTATGACAGTCTTCCGGTTTCCGGGGAAGTGGGTATAAAAATGACAGTTCCATTACAATAACATAACAGCACTGTCTTGAATTTTAATATTCAAAATTAGTTTGGAATTCATCGATTTTACTTTAAAATAAATTCATATTTCATTAAAAAAGTTCTTGACATTCCGCTTGAGCCGAGTATAATAAAAATCAAGATGAACGTCACAAATCTGAATCAGCTATGAAGTTCAGACGAGTGAACGCTACAAAACCGTTTTTTTGTTGAGGCTTCAATTTTGACTTTGAACGCCGCCGTTGGGGAAGGGCTACACTTTAGCCTTTTTAATTGGCCCTTTCACAACGCAACAAAATAAAGATTTTGTTGCGTTCATAGGGCAGGTGTGTTATAATATCTTTATCAAATATCAAAGCTGTTCTAAAGGAGTTTTTATGTATGCAGCCGTATTCTGAATGTCCGCAGGTGCTGCGGGACTTTTTATCGTATCATGAATCGATCAAGGGCCAATCACGGCGCACGGTTTCGGAATATCATCTGGATCTGCGGATGTTTCTTCGGTTTCTGACGCTGATGCGCAAGGAGCTTCCGTATCAGACGCCGCTTGACGAGATCGACATTAAATGGATCGACGCGTCCGTTCTCGATACGGTGTCGTCTTCTGAGGTGTTTGATTTTCTATCTTACCTTACAAACGACCGGCAAAACCGTGAAGGCCTGGCTGATGTCGGGATCGCGGCCGCTGCCCGCGCGCGGAAGCTGTCGGCCATTAAGGCATTCTATAAGTATCTGACCATCAGTACCAAGCAGATCCAGAACAATCCGGTCAAAGATATCGAATTTCCCAAAATCCGGCGCAGTCTGCCAAAATACCTGACGCTGGAAGAATCTACCGCGCTCTTGAAGGCTGTCGATGGGCCGAATAAAAACCGGGATTTTGCAATTTTGATGCTGTTTCTGAATTGTGGGATCCGCCGTTCGGAACTGGTCGGGCTGAATCTTACGGACGTCTATGAGGATCGTATCCGTGTTGTCGGCAAGGGCAACAAGGAAAGAATTGTCTACATGGGTTCTTCCTGCCGGAAAGCCATCGACCGGTATCTGGAGGAACGGAAACAGATCGTGCTGACAGACAATAAAGCGCTCTTTGGCTCACGGGATAAAAACCGTATCAGTGTTTCTGCCGTGCATCGTCTGGTCAAAAAGCACCTGCTGGAATCTGGGCTTGACGCGTCGCAGTTTTCCGCGCATAAGCTGCGGCACACAGCCGCAACGCTGATGCTGGCGAACGGCGTGGATCTGAAAACGCTGCAGGAGGTTCTGGGCCACGAAAATCTGAATACAACGCAGATCTACACGCACATTGAAAATACAGACAAGAAAATTGCCGCAGAGGCCAATCCCCTTTCCAAGCTGAAGCTATAAAAATTGAAACGCAGGCAGTACACAGCTGAAGCGATGCACTGCCTGCTCAGTTTGTTATCCCATATTTGCGAAGGTCGTTCCAAGGCTGGTATTAAATCCAAGCGCTTGATACATTGCCTCGTCGCACGCGGCGCAGCATACGGTTAAGCTTGCAATATCATTTTCTCTGCACCAGCTTTGCGCTGCTTCCGCCAGCTTCCGTGCGGTTCCCCTGTTCCGGAATGCGGGTTCAATGTAAAAATCCTCAAACACGCCCACATTCGAACAGGAAAAAGTCGAATAATATGCGGCAACACTGCACATGCCGACAGCGCGATAACCGCGCTTGGCAAAAAAGAATGTGGTTCTCCCCACTCGGACAGCCTGCTGAAGCTGCTTTTGCTGGATTTTTGTAAGTGATTCCTCGCCAATTTCACGTTTGAAGCCGTTTTCCAGCTTCAAAAGCTGCCAATCAATGGGGTCTTTCAGAATCTCCACGGTGAATGGCACTGCCTCTGCGGGCAGAAGGAGCATCAGCGGCTCGCCCCACTCGTCCACGCCGTTTTCTACAAATCCGACACGCTTCCAGAACCGTAGGCGCCGTTCATCCCCGCCATAATTCAGCTCCGCATAGCGTGCGCCGTGTTCCTTCGCCCATTCCAGTAGCACAGCGGCACACTCCCGGCCCGTGCCGCCGCCGCGAAACTCCGGGAAAATGCAGAACTCCAAAATGAAGCATTTCCCGTCCTCTGAGGTGAAGATCGCCGGCAGCGCGAAGCCGATATCCTGACCATTTCGTTCAAAAAACAGGTAATAGCACCTGTCCTGCAGCCGGTTGTGCACGTGTTCGATCTGCACACGGTATTCCGTATCGCTCAGAAAATGCTTGAGGTTTTCGTCCTCCGGGTCAGGGAAAATATCCCGCTTGTGATAGGAGTGAAGCTGCTCCCAAAAGGCGGCAGTATCGGCTTCTGAAATCGCTTCACGGATGATGATCTGGTTTTTCATGCTGTTTCCTCCAAAATTTGATTCGGAGGGTTAGGAAGCGT
>ERZ772865.2069-NODE-2069-length-18555-cov-7.881081_pt1 | contig 18555 bp, 15 predicted proteins | sample MGYA00512133_ERZ772865 | MGnify/ENA primary metagenome ERZ772865 (study PRJEB29015, sample SAMEA2737722) | human gut metagenome | biome: human gut; feature: human-associated habitat; material: faeces | place: China | collected 2012 ...
TTTGACCATGAATGGCCGTTTTCTTTTCCGCAAGAGGAAAAGAAAATGGGGATTCCATCCCGCATGGTATCACCATGCTTTCCTGTGCGGCAAAGCCGCACATTGCGGTTTATTCCTCGTGCTTGGTGATCTGAATATGCAGCTCATCCAGCTGCTTCTGGGTGACCTCAGAAGGTGCGCTCATCATCACGTCCTGGGCGTTCTTGTTCATGGGGAAGGGAATGATCTCACGGATGCTGTCCTCGCCGGCCAGCAGCATCACCATGCGGTCCACGCCCGGGGCGATACCGGCATGGGGGGGTGCACCGTAGGTGAAGGCGTTGTACATAGCGGGGAACTTGGCCTTCACATCCTCCTCGCCCAGCCGGACCAGCTCAAAGGCCTTGATCATGATCTCGGGATCGTGGTTCCGGACAGCGCCGGAGCTGAGCTCCACACCGTTGCACACCAGATCGTACTGGTCAGCGGTGATGCTCAGGGGGTCGATCTCGCCCTTTTCGGCCTTCAGCAGCACGTCCAGACCGCCGGAGGGCATGGAGAACGGGTTGTGGCAGAATTCCAGCTCGCCGGACTCGTCGCCGATCTCGTACATGGGGAAGTCCACGATCCAGCAGAAGGCGTACTGCTCCTTGTCCATGTGGCCGGGAACGGCAGCGCCCAGGGTCTTGACCAGCACACCGGCGGTCTTGAGAGCGGCCTCCCGCTTACCGGCGGACAGGGCCACGAAGTCATTGGCCTTCAGGCCCAAGGCTTCCACGACCTTCTCCTTGATGGGGTTGAAAAACTTGGAAATGCCGCCCACCAGTTCGCCGTTTTCGTCCATGCGGAACCAATAGGCCTTGCCGCCGGACACAGTTTCCACATCTGCCAGCGTCTTGTCGATAAACTTCCGGGTCTCGTGGAAATCGCTGACCTTCACGGCCTTCACCAGATTGCCGTCGGCAAAGGGCTCAAAGCCGCAGCCGCCCAGAACAGAAGTGACGTCCTGCACCCGCAGGTCGATCCGCAGGTCAGGCTTGTCGGAGCCGTAATTCTCCATAGCCTCGGTGTAGGGGATACGGGTGAAGGGTGCGCCGCTGGCCCGGTTGTAAGCGCCGTACTGTGCAAAGATGGGAGGCAGCACGTCCTCCAGAACGGCAAACACGTCCTCCTGCGTGGCGAAGGCCATCTCCATATCCAGCTGATAGAACTCGCCGGGGGAACGGTCGGCCCGGGCGTCCTCGTCACGGAAGCAGGGGGCGATCTGGAAGTAGCGGTCGAAGCCGGAGGTCATCAGCAGCTGCTTGAACTGCTGGGGAGCCTGAGGCAGCGCGTAGAACTTGCCGGGATGGTTCCGGGCGGGCACCAGATAGTCACGGGCGCCCTCGGGGGAGGAGGCCGTCAGAATGGGTGTGGTGATCTCCAAAAAGCCATGCTCGGTCATGGACTTCCGCAGGGCGGCCACCACGTTGCACCGCAGAATGATGTTCTTCTTCACGGCGGGGTTCCGCAGATCCAGATAGCGGTACTTCAGCCGCTGGGCTTCGTCGGCCTCCCGGCTGCGGTTGATCTGGAAGGGCAGCTCGCTGTGCTGGCAGCGGCCCAGCACCTCCACCTTGGCGGGGACGATCTCAATGTCGCCGGTGGCCATCTTGTCGGTCTTGCTGTCACGCTCCCGGACAACGCCCTCCACGGAGATGGTGGACTCTTTGGTGATGGCCTTGAAGGTGTTCACCATGTCCTCGGTCTCCGCCACCACCTGGGTGGTGCCGTAGAAGTCCCGGACCACCACGAAGGCCAGATTGGCGCTGACCACGCGGACGTTCTCCATCCAGCCGGAAATTTTCACCTGCTTGCCCGCGTCACTGAGGCGCAGCTCTCCACAGGTATGAGTTCGATTCTGCATCATATTGTTGCTTCCTTTCCATGAAAAGTGATTTAGAATTGTATAATGAAAATAAGAAATAACGAATTGTATTCATTCAGACGCCTGTTCCCACAGCTCGTGGGCCATTTTCTGCCCGATTTCGTGGCCGTTCTTCATCATCAGCGGCAGCGTGACCCCATGGTCAAAGTCCCGGTAACTCCATGCGTCCACATCGAATTTCAGATGCTCAGACCGCCAGATATCAGTTCCGTTGTCCTGCGCGAAGCTGATAGACATGGTATCTAAATCATCGGTTTCCGGGTATTTGACGTAGGTATCCACGATCCCTTCCAGGAAGGGGAGGGCCTGCACCACCACGTTGAAGGGGGAGCGCCGGAACCGCAATTCCCGAATTTCCGACCAGAGATCGTCAAATTCCTCTGTCCCGGCGGTAAGATTCAAGCGCCGATCCTCATGGCGGTATGTGTTGAAATCCGACAAATACACCTCAATGATGTCCGGCTCCAGCTCCGGATACAGGGTCTCCACCCCCACCGGTCTGGCGTACCAAAGCCCCCAGATCACCAGCAGCGCCGCCAGCAGCAGCGGCAGGTCACGCTTCAGAGTCAGCTTCATAACGGCTCCTTTCTGTGGTTATTCCACGATCACGCTTCCTTTTTCCAGTTCGGCAAGACCGGCCTTGATCCGGTTGATGGTCTCCTGCGTATTCAGTTTGGTCTGCTCGCCGGACTTCATGTCCTTGCAGGCCACCACGCCGACGCTGATCTCGTCCTCGCCCAGGAAGATCACATAGGGGATGGACAGCTTGTCGGCATAGCTCATCTTGGCCTTGAACTTCTTTTGCTCGCAGTGGAGCTGGGTGCGGATGCCCGCCTGCCGCAGCTGGGTGGCCAGCGCGATGGCGGGGGAGAGGTCCTCCGTCATAGGTAGGATCAGCACATCCGCCGGGGCGGTGGGCAGCTCCGGATTCAGCATCCCCTGCTCGCCCAGCACATAGAACAGCCGGGTCAGGCCGATGGAAATGCCCACGCCGGGGAGTTGCTTGTCCGTGTAGAACTCCGCCAGATTGTCATACCGTCCGCCGGAGCACACGGAGCCGATCTCCGGGTGATCCAGCAGCGTGGTCTCATAGACCGTGCCGGTGTAGTAATCCAGACCACGGGCAATGGTGAGATCCACGGCGAAATTCTCCGCAGGTACGCCAAAGTCCGCCAGATACTTCACCACGGTGTTCAGTTCGCTGAGCCCCTGATCGAACATCTCGTTTCTGCCGGTGTAGCCCTCCAGCGCCTTCAGGACCTCTGCATTGCTGCCCTTGATGGCGATGAATTTCAAGATCTCGTCGGCGTCGCTCTCGCTGACGGCGAAATCCTCCACCAGAATGGTTTTTACCTTTTCGGGGCCGATCTTGTCCAGCTTGTCCACGGTGCGCATGATGTCACCGGATTTCTCCGTGAGGCCCAGCAGGGCATAGAAGCCGTTCAAAATTTTCCGGTTGTTTACTCGAATCTGGAACCGCTTCAAGCCCAGGGTGGAGAAGGTCTGATAGATAATGGAGGGGATCTCCGCCTCGTTGGTGATGTCCAGCTTGCCGTCACCGATGATGTCGATATCTGCCTGATAAAACTCCCGGAACCGGCCCCGCTGGGCACGCTCGCCCCGGTACACCTTGCCGATCTGATACCGGCGGAAGGGGAAGGACAGCTCGTTGTAGTGAAGGGCCACATACTTGGCCAGGGGCACCGTCAGGTCAAAGCGGAGGGAGAGATCACTGTCACCCTTCTGGAAGCGGTAGATCTGCTTTTCCGTCTCGCCGCCGGCTTTGGCCAGCAGCACCTCGCTGGACTCGATGACGGGGGTGTCCAGGGGCGTGAAGCCATACAGGGAATAGGTCTTGCGAAGCACCTCCATGATGCGCTCCATCTGCTGCTGGGGCGCCGGGAGAAGCTCCATAAAGCCGGACAGCGTCCGGGGGGTCATTTTTTTCATAAAAATACTCCTTTTCGGGTGATATTACTGAGTTTTCCGCTGAAACAGGGCGTTATAGGATCGTAAAAACTGCAAAAAAACGCTCCCGTCCCATAGCTTTGGGACGAGAGCTTACGCTTCGTGGTGCCACCCAAATTCGGGGCAGACTGCCCCCTTTGGCCTTCTGGTACGGGAAGGGGACCGTGGACGTTTCCGTCCCCGCTCCGCCGCTGTCCTTCCTCCGGGGCAGACGGGATGCTTTCAGCATTGCACCCCTCTCTGTGAGACTGCGTTCCGGCCTACTGCTGCGGCGTCATAGCGGTGTATTCATTTGATAGTAGCCGTTTTCCGGCGATTTGTCAAGCAATGGGCCGGTTGCTGGCGGGATTGACGATCATACGCCAGTCCAGATCACCCCGAGCCAGACCCAGTACCAGCATTTCCGCCGTGGCAATGTTGCTGGCGAAGGGCACATTGTTCTGGTCGCACAGGCGGGAGATGTAACTGATCTCACCGGCCATCTTTTCGTTACTGGGGTCGTTGAAAAACAGTACCAGATCGAATTCATTGTAGGCGATGCGGGCGCCGATCTGCTGGCTGCCGCCGTGGGCATAGGACAGGAAGCAGTGTACCTTTAGACCCGTGGCTTCCGCTACCATGTGTCCGGTGGTGTTGGTAGCGTACAGGTTATGCTGAGAGAGAATGCCGGCGTAGGCGGTACAGAACTGTACCATCAGGTCCTTCCGGTTGTCATGCGACATAATAGCAATATTCATCTGTCGATCTCCTTTCTGGGGTTCTTATCTGATCCGCAGCAGCGGCGCTTTACCGCCCTGCAGTCGAATTGCGATATTTCGGTATGCGCTGGCCGCTCCATTGTAAGAGCGCAGCAAAAGGGGGGTTCCTTGATTCAGGGACACAGGCAGCGCGTCATCCTCCGGTACCACGCCGATGAGGGGCAGGCCTGCCTTGTCCATGGCATCATCAATGGTGGCGTGCATACTGTGCAGCAGCTTCTTCCGCACCCGGTTCACCACCAGATGCAGCCGACCGGAGCCGAACTGCCGCAGTTCCATCACGGTATGCTGCGCATCCCGCAGGGAAGAGGCATCCTGCGTGGTCACTACCACGCAGCGGTCTGCACCGCAGACTGCCAGCCGGAATCCCAGTCCCAGCCCTGCCGGTGCGTCCAGCAGACAGAAGTCAAACTGCTGCCGGATCTTTTGCAGCATCCGCCGAAAGTCCTCCTCTGTCACGGCAGGCCCCCGCATTCGCACAGGCGCCGTCAGCAGATAGAGGTTAGGGATACTGGGATGCGCCACCACAGCCGCTTCCAGCGGGCAGCGGTCCAGCGCCACATCGGAGAAATCCATCAGCGCCCGGTCCGTCAGACCCAAGGCCAGATCCAGATTTCGCAGTCCGATGTCGCAGTCCACACACAGCACCCGCTTGCCGCTCTGGGCCAGCGCGGTGCCGACTCCGGCAGTCAGGGAGGTCTTACCGGTGCCGCCCTTGCCGGACACTACCGCGATACATTGTCCGCTCACGACACCACCTCACTTTCAAATGCCAGTATCCTTATTATAACGGATTCTTTTTGATTTTTGCAAATGGTCTGGGATATTTTTTTGGTGTTTCGGCAATTTTTTTTATAAAAATCACCCGATGGACCACCTCTGTGCCGGGGATCTGGTAGTCGGCCGTCCGCTCCACCTGTCCGCCTAAGGTCTTGATAGCCTTTTTGGCGGATTCCAGTTCCTCATCGGACTCCACGGACTTCATGGACAGGAAGTATCCGCCCGCCTTCACCAGTGGCAGGCACAACTCACACAATACGCTGAGATTCGCCACGGCCCGGGACACGGCGAAGTCAAAGCTCTGCCGGTGCTCTGCCGCGAATTCCTCCGCCCGGGCGTGAACACACTGCACGTTCTGCAATCCCAGCTCGTTGCAGACCTCCTGTAAGAAGGTGATCCGCTTGCCCAAGGAGTCCAGCAGCGTCATGCGGATGGACGGCTCCAAAATTTTCAGAGGCATACCGGGAAAACCCGCACCGGTGCCTACATCCACCACGGTTTTGTCCTTGAGGTCTGCCAGGGTCAGCAGGGCCGCGCTGTCCAAAAAGTGGAGGGAAGCCACATCCTCCGGGTCCGTGATGGCGGTGAGATTCATCACCTTGTTTTTTTCCAGCAGCAGCTCTCCGAACCGCAGCAGGGAGGGGGCGGCGTCATCGCCCAGCTCTAATTCCGCCAGGCCTTTTCGCAGATGAGTTTCCATCATTTCTTATCTTTCAGCAGATCCCGGATCTCCGTCAGCAGCTTTTCCTCATTGGAGGGCTCCGGCGGGGCGGGCTTTTCGGCAGGGGCCTCCTGCTTTTTCAGCTTGTCATGGAAGCCGTTGATGGTCTTGATCATCAGGAACACCGCAAAGGCGATGATGAGAAAATCCAGAATCGTGGCCAGGAAGCTGCCATATTTGATGGCAACCTCCGTAGCGGGATCGATCACCCCGTCGGCTCCGGCGACAGCGGCCTTCAGTACGATCTTCCAGTTGGAAAAATCAACGCCGCCGGTGAGTACGGAGATCAGGGGCATGATGACGTCATTCACAAGGGAAGTGGAGATCTTACCGAACGCACCGCCGATGATGACGCCGACGGCCATATCCATCACATTGCCTCGGGCGATAAAGGTTTTAAACTCCCCCATGAAGCTTTTTTTCTTTTCGGGTGCGGACATAGGAAGCACCTCCTTTTGGTCAAAAAATCTTGAAAGCTGAAACCGTTGCGCCGCAAGGGTTTCAGAACGCAGACCGGAATGGAGACGTTTTCAGGACCTAAAATGATCCCACCATGGTCTCCGCAGTCTGTTATGAGCTGTATCGGCATACTACGAATTGTATTATTCTATTCAAATAATACAATTCGTAGCTTTTGGCCGATTTCTTGTTTTTACAGGGCTGTGAGAAGAATTTACTTCTTGGTCGGGACCAGAACCTTGGTGCCGCCCATGTAGGGCCACAGGACCTCGGGAATCTTCACGGTGCCGTCCGCCTGAAGGTTGTTTTCCAGGAAGGCGATCAGCATACGAGGAGGTGCCACGCAGGTGTTGTTCAGCGTGTGGCAGAGCTGCATCTTGCCGTTTTCATCCTTGTAGCGGATCCGCAGACGGCGGGCCTGGGCGTCACCCAGGTTGGAGCAGGAGCACACCTCAAAGTACTTCTGCTGACGGGGGGACCAGGCCTCAATGTCGCAGGACTTCACCTTCAGGTCTGCCAGATCGCCGGAGCAGCACTCCAACTGCCGCACGGGGATGTCCATGGAGCGGAACAGCTCCACGGAGAAGTTCCACAGCTTATCGTACCACGCCTTGGAGTCCTCGGGCTTGCAGACCACGATCATCTCCTGCTTCTCAAACTGGTGGATGCGGTACACGCCGCGTTCCTCGATACCGTGAGAACCCTTCTCCTTGCGGAAGCAGGGGGAGTAGGAGGTCAGCGTCTGGGGCAGTTTGTCGGAGGGAATGATCTGGTCGATGAACCGGCCGATCATGGAGTGCTCGCTGGTGCCGATCAGATACAGGTCCTCGCCCTCGATCTTATACATCATGGCGTCCATATCCGTCTGGCTCATAACGCCCTCCACCACGTTGCCGTGGATCATGAAGGGGGGGATGCAGTAGGTGAAGCCCTTGGAGATCATGAAGTCCCGGCCATAAGCCAGCACAGCCTCGTGGAGGCGGGCAATGTCACCCAGCAGGTAGTAGAAGCCGGAGCCGGAGACACGGCCGGCGGCGTCCATATCAATGCCGTCAAAGCTCTCCATGATGTCGGTGTGATAGGGGATGGGGAAGTCAGGCACCTTGGCCTCGCCGAAGCGCTGGACCTCTACGTTGGCGGAATCGTCCGGGCCGATGGGCACGGAGGGGTCAATGATCTGGGGGATCTGGAGCATGATGTGGTGGACCTTCTCGTCCAGCTCAGCTTCCAGCTTTTCCAGAGCGGCCAGCCGCTCAGCCTCATCGGTGACCTGCTTCTTCACAGCCTCGGCCTCAGCCAGCTTGCTGGGGTCCTTCTTGGCCTGACCCATCAGCATACCGACCTGCTTGCTCAGGCGGTTGCGGTCGGAACGGAGCTGGTCTGCCTCCTGAATGTTGGCCCGGCGCTGGCTGTCCAGCTCGATGACCTCATCCACCAGAGGCAGCTTCTCGTCCTGAAACTTCTTCTTGATGTTTTCCTTCACAATGTCGGGATTTTCCCGGATAAACTTAATGTCGAGCATAGTTCATTCTCCTTGATCGATTTGATCGAAATAATTGTAATGATAATGTTTACTTGTTCAAAATCGCTTCTTTTAATTCCTGATACCGCTGGGCCGGAGGCGTAACGCCTTCCGTATTGGTGCTGGGCAGAAGCTCGTCCAGATGCTGGTCGCTGATCTCCTGAAGGGTCAGGAGGCAGCCGTCCAGATTTCCGGTGAGATACTCCTGCTGAAGATTGTAGAGGGCCAGCAGCGCCTGAGACGTTTTCTCCAGATCGGAGATGCTGTCAGAAATGACCTTCAGCTCCTCCTTGGCCTCATCCCGTTCTGTTTCTGTTTTATCCAGCCGCTTCTGCAGCTCGATGATCTGCTCCTGTGTTGCCTGGATCTCCTGAATGGCGGAGACGGAATTCTGTAATTGTCCCAGTGCCTCCGTGTTGCTCCGCTGATGGGACAGCATGGAGAGAAACATCAGCAGAAATGCCGCCAGGAACAGGATCAGAATATAGATGATAACGGGCTTCTTGCCGGTTTCCGGCGTTTCTGAGGATGCGGGCGTCACCTCGCCTCCGTCAGCTCGTTTTTCAAATTTCATACCTGAGGTCCTTTCTTTAATTGTGAGACCTTGATGACGGCCAAAGCGTCCAGCAGGTCATTCAGATCGTCCACACCGTAATATTCCAGCTCAATCCGACCTTTTTTACGGCCGGGAACGATCTTCACACCGCGGCACAGCCGGGCCTTCAACTCATTTTGGGCCTCTGCCAGATAATCCACCTCGTCAGGATCTTTGGCCTGCGCCTCTTTCTTCTCGGCGGAAAGCCGTTTGACCAGAGCCTCTGTCTGCCGGACGGAGAGTCCGCCGCTGACAATGGCGTTGGCCGCGCTTTCCTGCAGGGAAGGGGAGAGGGGAACCAAAGCCCGGGCGTGACCGGCGGAAAGTTTGCCCTCCTCCACCAGCTTTCGGACGGAGGGCGTCAGTCCCAGCAGCCGCAGGGCATTGGTCACGGCGCTGCGGGATTTGCCTACCCGCTGGGCGGCCTCCTCCTGCGTCATGTGGTAGGATTCGATCAATGACTGAAAACCAGCGGCTTCTTCCATGGGATTCAGGTCCTCTCGCTGGAGGTTTTCAATCATGGCCAGCTCGGCCGCCTTGCGGTCATCGGCCTCGATCACGATGACCGGAACCTCCTGTAAGCCCGCCAGCCGGGCTGCCCGCCAGCGGCGTTCTCCGGCAATGATCTGATAGTAGCCGGATGACAGCTTTCGCACGGTCAACGGCTGAATGATGCCGTGCTGTGAAATGGAATCCGCCAGTTCCTGGAGAGATTCATCATCAAAGCGCTTCCGGGGCTGTGATGAGCAGGTCTCCACCTGTGAAATGGGAAGTGACAGACTGCCGCTGGACTCGGTTTTCATCACGTCGTCGCCTAAAAGGGCGCCGAGTCCTCTGCCGAGACCAGAGGGCTTTTTTGGTGCCATAGAAACGCTCCTTTCTACTGTTTTTTCAGGAACTCGACTGCGAGTGCCTGATAGGCCTCCGCACCGCGGGAGGTGCGGTCATAGGCCGTGATGGGCTTTCCGTGGCTGGGCGCCTCAGAGAGCCGGACGTTCCGGGGGATCACTGTGGCGTAGACCTTGCCGGGGAAGTAGTGCTTGACCTCTTCCGCCACCTGCATGGCCAGATTGGTGCGCCCGTCGAACATGGTCAGCAGAACGCCTTCCAGCGCCAGCTTCGGGTTCAAAGAGCGCCGCACGATGCGAACCGTGTTCATCAGGTCACTGAGACCTTCCAGAGCGAAATACTCGCCCTGAACCGGAACCAAAATGCTGTCAGCAGCACAGAGGGCGTTCAGCGTCAAAAGCTCCAAAGACGGCGGGCAGTCAATGAAAATGAAGTCATATTCCGCCGCCAGCTGGTCCAGCGCGTCTTTCAGAAGAAATTCGCGGCGGTCCATGCCGATGAGCTCAATGCCGGCGCCGGCCAGTGCCTTGTTGGAGGGAAGTACGTCTCCGTATCGGGTGTGCACCACCGCGTCTGCGGCGGGCACGTCGGAGACCAGCACCTCGTAAATGCCTTTGGAAACGGTTTTGTCCACGCCCATGCCGGAAGTGGAATTGGCCTGTGGGTCAAAGTCGCAAAGCAAGACGCGCTTGCCCTGCTCCGCCAGTGCTGCTGCCAGATTGACACAGGTGGTGGTTTTGCCCACGCCGCCTTTTTGGTTTACGATGGAAATGATTTTTGCCACAGGCCACCTGCTTTCCGGGCCACAGCCCTGTTTGATGCACGGCATAAGTGCCGTGGAGCATTGCGGTGCAATGACTCAGCAAATAGTATTATAACAAGGAGCCTGCGGTGTTTCAAGGCGTTCCTGTAAAAAAATGCGGTTTTGCAGTATTTTTTATAAAAACAATTTTTGGGAAACTCAGATTCTACTGGTTTCACGTGAAACATTTTGTTGGCGGCGGCTGTAAAGGAAACTCCGCTGACAAAAGTCAGCGGAGTTGTTTCACGTGAAACATGAAGCGGAAGCGAGAGTGCTTCACGGCAGATCGGTTTGCAGTAGCAATCCGCTGCGGGGCGGCAATGTCAAGGAAATTGCATTGTCAGTTGGGATGAAGCGCTGACCGGTAAGCAGATCCCGGGCAGGCGGAGCAGACCAGGGCAGCAATAAGGCCTGAGACACATCAGCGGCATTGACCACGGTGGTCAGAAGCTGACCATCCAGCTCCCGTGCAAAGATCAGCAGGGGACCGGAGGTCCAGATCCAATGAAGAACGCCGGCTTGCAATGCCGGGAAGGAGCGCCGGAACCGGGCCAGTTCCGCAAAGTGCGCTTTGAGATCAGTATCTTCCTGCTCCCAAGGATAGCCGGCCCGGTTAAAGGGATCTTCCCAACCCTCCATAGCAGCTTCATCTCCGTAATAGACGGTGGGCGCGCCGGGGAAGGTAAAGAGGATCAGTGCCGCCAGCCGCAGCCGCTCCAGACCAATCTGGCGCTGGGCGGGGGAGAGGCAGTACACTGCCCGGTCTGCCTTGCTGTCCGGTACGTTGTCTGCGCCTAAAACAGTAAGGATGCGAGGGTGATTAATAATTAGGGTTGTTCTTATTTTCTAACAGCGGGTTCAATTGCAATTCATCCAATGGGATTGGGAACAGTTCGTGCTTTCCTTTTTGGAAATTCTCTCCGGCAGGGTAGGCGGTTGTGGTACTTGTGTTCACTTCCGAACGGTTGCCAAACAGCGACAAGGCATCTTTGATAATGCCCCAACGGATAAGGTCGTATTTGCGTTGTCCTTCAAAAGCTAACTCAAAGCCACGCTCCCAAAATAATGCCGTACGGAACTTGCCTGCATCATCGCTGTCGGAAATAAACCGTAGCTTGTAGACTTTCTCTTTCATCAGTTCCTGATAGTTCTCCGTTGTGATTTCCCGCGCACCGGCACGTCTGCGCACACTATTGAGCAGTTTCCAGGCTTCGGCGGTGTTTTCTGTCTCGTTATAGGCTTCGGCAGCCATCAATACTACGTCGGCATAGCGCAGGTAGCAGAAGTTGACATCGGTCACGTTCGGGTCTTTGTATCCGATAGGCATCCATTCACGGCGCCATTTGCCCGGATACCAGTCTTTTCCGCTTTTATTGACTACTTTCTTGTGATTGTATGCCTCTTTATCCCAAGTGAATTTGTAGTTGCAAATCATCACGTCACGGCGTTCGTCACCTTTGATGATATTACCATCCTCGTCTTCTTCCTGCACATCAAAGAAATCTCTCCATTCGGGCACTGCACGGAACATGGCGCTGGCACGTCCCATGAAATGACTTACTTCCGTCACTTTGATACTGGGTTGCGCTACGGATGGTCCGATATAGGTTCCCCAATATCCTTTGGCTCCGCTCTTCCCGTCGGCACTATAGAACGCTACTTCAAACAGGCTTTCTTTGGAGTCAATCGTTCCGGCGGAAAAGCCTTTGAACAGCTCCGTATAACCGCCGGGATAGAAATCGTGGTATTTGTTCTCCTGAAAGGCTTTCCATTCTTCAATAACGTCTTCGAAGTATTCCTTGCGTTTCGCGTCATCGGGGCGGGTTATGCTTCCGTCCATTTGCAGACTATAACCGGCACGTTGGAGCAGGACACGCATCAGAAGTGCACGGGCAGCACCCTGGGTCGCTTTTTCGGGGCTGGTGGCTGCGGTAGCCCAAGGGAGATGATTTTTGGCGAAGTTCAGGTCATCGATCATCTGGTCGTAGATGAGTTCACGGCTGACACGTGGCTGATAAATATCTTTATTCACATTGGTAGAGGTCGTTTTGAACGGCACGTCTCCCCAATAGCGCACAAGGTTGAAAGCATACAACGCTCTCAGAAATTTTGCTTCCGCAACCAGTGACTGCAAACCTTCATCTCCCTCGTAATTCTCCATACCCTCGATTCCTTCGATGGTATAGTTGGCACGTTCGATTCCGGTATAATTGCCTTGCCATACACTATTTACCCACGTGTTGGAGCTGGTCAGTTTATAATGGGCGATGTCGCGTCGTCCTTTGTCAGCGGTTAAGCCGGATACATAGTAAGTATCGTCCGAACATGGAAATGCCATATCCATATAACTGTAAAGTGTCGGAAGTTCATCGTATACCCCGACGACCGCCATTGCCGCTTTCTCTTCACTGGCAAATATTTCTTTCTTTTCGTAATAGGAACTCGGGTCTTCCGTCAATAGGTCGGAGCAGGATGTGGTGGATAGTCCGCCTGCCAGCAAGAGACTTAATATATAAATATAGGTATTACAGCTTTTCATCTTATCTTGTTTTTGAATGAATTAGAATGTTACGTTCAGACCGAATACGAAGCTACGGCTTCTCGGATAAGCTCCGAAGTCTACGCCGGGGGTTAAGTTGTTTCCTTTGGTAGATACTTCCGGATCGAATCCGGTGTAGGGAGTCCATACGAACAGGTTGCTGCCTGTGGCGTATAGGCGGAGTTTCTGGATGGACGCTTTCCGTATCCATTGTCTGGGGAAGTTATATCCGATGGTTATATTACTCAGACGAAGGTAGGACGCGTCTTCTACAGCCCATGAATGGATGTAGGTATCTCCTTGTTCCATATCGTAAACGGCTGCTACGCTTTTGCCTGCATTCAACGCTGCAAGTTCCGCTGGGTCGGTGATGATATCTCCATTGGCGTTGATGGTCATCCAGCGTTTATGGCTATTGGCGACATCCAGTACGTTATAGTTGGATTTTCCGGCTTGTGTATTGGTCAGTTTCGTGGCATTCAGTACTTCTCCACCGTATGAGAAAGTGAAGAACACACTCAGATCAAAGTTTTTGTACGTGAAAGAGTTGTTTAATCCACCATAGAAGGTGGGGTTGGCGTTGCCTATGACTGTCTGGTCATTCTCATCGATTACATTATTATGATCCGTATCGGCGAATTTCCACATACCTGGCTGTATATCATTGCGTGAACCTCTGTATGGAATGCCTTCTTTCAGGGTATATTTCTTTGTGTTCGGGTCGTAATTGAAATCTTCTATCTGGTAGAGTCCCAAAGTACGATATCCGTAGAACTGCCCGATGGGTTTGCCTACTTCTATTTTATGGGTCTTCTGGTTATATCCGAATTTTGCTTCTTCCAAGAAGAACTCTTCACCGGAGAGGGCTTTGATTTTGTTCTTATTGTGGGAAAGGTTCAGGCTGGTGTTCCAGGTAAAGTTCCTTTTCTGGATATTGACGGAGCTGATTGTCAGGTCTACACCTACATTCTGTGTTTTTCCGATGTTGCGTACCATGTTGCTGTAACCGGAAGAACTGGGGATACGTGAGTTTAAAAGCAGGTGTGTACTTTGGTTGACATAGAATTCCGGCGAGATGGTGAGTCGCTGTTCGAGGAATCCAAGGTCTATTCCGAGATTGAACGTATTATTCGATTCCCATTGCAGATATTCATTCGGAATGGAGGCCGGCACATATCCCGGTGTGTAATTTTCACCGTTGGGATACTTTATGGAATTCAGAAGTTCCAAAGAAGCGTAGCTGCCAATGCGGTTGTTTCCTGCCATACCGTATCCTGCGCGTAGTTTCAGATCGGAGAATATGCCTAGTTTCTTGATAAATTCTTCTTCCCCCATACGCCATGCCGCTGAGAAAGAGGGGAAGAATCCCCACTTCTTGTCTGCGCTGAACTTGGAAGAACCGTCCGCGCGCAGGGTGGCTGTGAACAGGTATTTCTCTCCTATATTATAATTGAACCGTGTGAAGAAAGACAACAGCTTGTCGTCGTCGTTGAAGTTGGAAGTGATGGAGCCGGGAATTCCCAAGCCCATATCATTCAGGTTGATATCGTTGTTAGGGAAATTGGTAGCGCTCGCTCTCATATTACGTGTCCAGCGTGATACCCATTCCTGTCCGAGCATGGCGATTAATTTGTGTTTCTTCCTTTTGTATTCGTAGTTAAGTACGTTGGAAGTCTGGAAACTGCTGTTTTCCGCATATTGGATGTAGCCGTTGGCGTTGGAACGTTTACCGAAACTGGAACGCTCGCCATAAAAAATGTCATTACGTACCGTCTGGTAACGCATTCCGGTATTGTTGCGGAACGTCAGGCCTTTGAATATCTTAAACGTTAGTCCTCCGTTTGCTTGAAAGGTACGCAATTGCTTGTTATTGATTTCTTCCGATGCGGAAATCAACGGGTTCTGCATCGGGTTGGAGTCGTCGTCCTCTATGGTATCTTCGCTATTCCGAAAGTCCTCATCGCTTTTATATATACCGGCTGTGGGACGATACTGGAGAATATGTTCCATCTTATTAAAGCGGGTGGATTCTTCGGAAGTTCCCATACCATAAATACGAGATTGGTTATAATTCACACGTGCATTGATGGAAAGGCGCTTGGTGGATTTGTGGGAAATGCTGAATGATATGTTGTGCTTGTCGCTACCGCTATATACCATTGCCCCGAGATCCTTGAAATAACTGTAGTTAAGAGAATATTTCAAGTCTTTGTTGCCACCGGATATGTTGATACGGTAGTTTTGTGAAGTCGTTGTCCTGCCTAAAGTCTCTTCTTGCCAGTCAATGCCGGGACGGCTTCCGTAGTTTTCGTCAATGTCGAGGAATGAACCGTATGTGTTTTGGAAGTTTTTTACTCCGGATTCGCCGTCAAACTGTAATCTGCGTTCATAGTCGAGCAATACAAACTCTTTGGTGGAGAGTACCGGAAGCTTACGCGCCAATGTCTTTACACCGACATAGCTGTCAAAGCTGACCGACATTTTACTATCGTCCTTGTTTCCTTTCTTGGTGGTAATGACTACTACTCCGTTTGCTCCGCGTGCACCGTAAATGGCTGTTGCCGAAGCGTCCTTCAGGATATCAATGGTTTCGATTTCCGCTGGGTCGAGAGTTGACATCCCGTCTTCGCTGGGGAAGCCGTCGATGATATAAAGGGGGTCGTTGCTTTGGGTAATGGAAATACCTCCACGTACACGAATGGATATTTCAGAACCGGGGGCTCCTTCGCTTTGCGTGATTTGCACACCTGCCACTCTTCCCGCCAATGCTTGGGCGACATCGGAGGTAGGCATTTTCATTAGGTCTTCACTCTTTACGGAAACGACGGAGCCTGTCAGGTCACTGCGCTTGCTTGTTCCATAACCTACTACTACCACTTCATCCAATGCTTTCGCATCACTTTGCAGCGTCACGTTGATGACCGCTTTCCCTTTAACGAGGACTTCTTGTGTTTTCATTCCTATATAAGAAAATACAAGGATAGCCTTGGCGGCATTGTCGACTTTCAGCCTGTAATTTCCGCTTAAATCACTGATTGAACCGACACCGGAAGCACCTTTGAGGGTAATGTTGGCTCCAATGACTTCCAAACCTTCCGCATCAATCACCTTTCCGGTGACCGTCAGGCTTTGGGCTTGAACCGTAAATGCGGTGCAAAGACAAACCGCAAAAAAGAGAATTCTTTGAATGTTTTTCATATCAATTCTATTCGTTGTTTTCTGAGTTAAGAATCTATGGCAAAGGTATGGGCCTTTCGTATAAATGTTGTTTCCCTATTGTCTTTCCTTTATTTGAAAACTGATAATGGGCTTTAGAATTTATGTAAAAACCTTTAGGATTTATCTATTATGAGTGATTGAATATTTGTATTTGTGGTAGTTGTAATAGATACCTATTGTTGTTTGACTTTGAAACTGAATGCCAAAGCTTCTTTTTTTAAGTCTTTAGGCAGTGTAACTGTTACTTTACCGTTCTCACAAGTGTATTTCACTCGTGCTCCATTCTGTAACAATGTCATCTTCCCGGTGGGTTCGTTACCTTCCCATTCGATGGTTGACGGCAAATCTTCTCCTTCGGGCAGGGTATAGATGGCGTACAAAGTCTTCTTGTCTTTGTTGGCTGTGAACCATACATTTCCACTATGGTAGTTAGGAGTGGGGCGTGTCGCATAGATAGCTGTGCCGTTTTTCTTTAACCATGCTCCTATGGTCTTCAGGCATTTTATGACTTCCTCTTCGATGACGCCTTCTCCCGTTGGTCCTACATTCAGGGCTAGACATCCACCTTTAGCAGTGACCTCTGCTAAGGTGTTGATAACCCATGCTGCAGATTTAAGCTTTGGCTTAGGATTCCATCCCCAGCTATTGCTGATGGTGATACAGCTTTCCCAGGGATGATTTAGCTGGGTCTTGGGAATAGTAAGTTCCGGTGTCTGATAGTTTTCGTTTCGTCCGGGGACAGTCCTGTCTGCGACAATCAGACCGGGCTGTTTTTTGCGGGCATTATCAACGATTTCATCCAGTTTGATGCTCTGTTGAGGCTTTCTTACCCAGCCTCCATCCAACCAGAGGATGTCTATGCTACCATAGTTAGACATCAATTCATCGATTTGGTTGGCTGTGTATTGCTGATATTTAGCCCATTTCTCCGGATATTTTTTGATATCGTAATTCGGATTTCGTGTCGGGGTGGACAGATATGGATCCCAATAATCCTCGCAGTGCCAGTCCGGCTTGGAAAAATAAGCGCCTATCATAAATCCCTCTTGTCTGAATGCGTCGAACAAGTGATAGGCAACATTACTATACTTCCCATCTTTGTAAGGACCTTTAGCAATATTGTAATCAGTGTATTTGGAATCGAACATACAAAATCCGTCATGATGCTTGGTCGTAAATATAAGGTATTTGAAACCAGCGTCTTTCATAATGGAAGCCCATTCGGAAGGTTCAAACTTGGTAGGATTAAAGGAATCTGCAAGTCCCCAATACCATTTCTTGAAATCTCCATAGGTTGTGCCCGGACGAATCCTCTTACGTCGTGCCGTAAATTTGTCTTCCGAGCAAAGTGCCCATGATTCCGAGATTCCGGGAACGGAGTAGACGCCCCAGTGGAACATAATTCCGAACTTACGGTCTTGCCATTCGTCCAGTTTCTTTAGTACTTTAGGATCAGTAGGCCATTCGTATTGTTTGGATGCGCTATGTACAAAACCGTGATCCTTGGTTGAAAAATTCTTTTGTTGCGCATGCAGTGTCAGTGAAAGACCGATCCCTGCGATTAGAAATAAAATTCTTCTCATGTTTTTAATGGTTAGATTAGCATTGAGTCTTGACTTTGAAATTTTGCCGCTAATTTATCGTAATTCTTGCATTCGGTCGTTGAATTATGTCTTTTATTCTTTATGGAAACAGGTATAAAGCTTTTGAATTCGTCTAAAAGCTTTTTGATTTTATCCCGATACCCGACAGAGGGCTTGTGGAAGGGGTGGAAATTGTACTTTTTTTCTCGGTGCCGGAGCCTGTGTTCTTCGGTGGCGAACCATGCCTTCCCCGGTGCCGGACGGTGTCTTTCCCGGTGCCGGACTTTTGTATACCTTATTATCTACTCCTTGTCATTCAACCGAATAAATCCAAAAAAAGGAAGAATTTGTTTGCCAATTCAAAGAAAAGCCGTACTTTTGCAAGCCGATTATTATCACAAAATGATAAGAGATTAATTCATAGCGAGTTAGTCGTCCTTTGTCCGGGGAGGACTAATAAGTGGTGAAGAAATTTTAGTAGTAACATTTAAAAACAAATTTAAGAGTGGATACTTTAAGTTACAAGACCATTTCTGCAAACAAGGCAACCGTAACCAAAGAATGGGTTATTGTTGACGCTACAGACCAGACTTTAGGTCGTCTGGGAGCAAAAGTTGCAAAATTGCTGAGAGGAAAGTACAAACCGAACTTTACTCCTCACGTAGACTGCGGTGATAACGTTATCATCATCAATGCAGACAAAGTAAAACTGACTGGTAACAAATGGAATGACAGAGTGTATTTGTCATATACTGGTTATCCCGGTGGTCAGAGAGAAATGACTCCTGCCCGTTTGATCGCTAAACCGAACGGTGAAGAGAGATTACTGAAAAAAGTAGTGAAGGGGATGCTTC
>ERZ772865.2070-NODE-2070-length-18538-cov-9.293080_pt1 | contig 18538 bp, 17 predicted proteins | sample MGYA00512133_ERZ772865 | MGnify/ENA primary metagenome ERZ772865 (study PRJEB29015, sample SAMEA2737722) | human gut metagenome | biome: human gut; feature: human-associated habitat; material: faeces | place: China | collected 2012 ...
CGTATAAGGTAGATGTCGCAAGCGACCGCCGCAGGCGCGGGAATGTGCCAAGGCAAATTATTTGTTACAAGTAGCGAGAAAATCGCAAAGCGTGTTTCGCATAGTTGAGGTATACTAAGAGGATAGAAAGGAGCAGAAGATGTTTTGGGATATCTTACGCAAAGACTTAAAGCGAAAGAAAACAATTAATATTGTAATTTTGCTGTTTATTATTTTAGCTGCCATGTTTGTGGCAAGCGGGCTGAACAATGTACTGACGGTAGTAAATGGAACCGATTATTATCTTAATCAGGCAGACATTGGAGATTATGTAGTACTGACCCAGCAGGGGGATGGCGGTGTGCCGGAGCTTTTGGATACCTGTCAGTATGTAAAAGACTACCGCATGGATCATATTATGTATGCAGCCAAGGGGAATATCAAGGCAGAGGGAAAAGAACTTGATATGGCAAACAAGGCAATGATCATAGAATCCATTTCCGAAAGTGAGATACATTTTTTCACAAAGGATAATAAGGAGCTTACAAAAGTGCCTGAGGGTGAGGTCTATGTCACAGGAAATTTCTTGGATGCAAATGATTTAAAAGAGGGAGATAAACTTACGATTACCCATGGCAAAAACAGTGTGGAGCTTACGATTGCCGGAAAAGCAAAAGATGCGCTGCTGGGTTCTGAATTTATGGGAAATAAAAGATTTATTTTAAATGAAGCGGATTATCAGAAATTTGCATCGGATGAAAGTCTTGCAGAATACCGTGGCGAGATCATTTATATTGACACAGACAATCCATCGGAAATAGCCTCTTTATTAAGCAATGCATCCAACATCCGATTCAACCGGGACGGGGCATTTTTAAATTGTGTTATGTCATGGATATGATTGTGGCATTTGTGGTGCTGGTTTTAAGTGTATGCCTGATGATAGTATCCTTTGCAGTGTTGAAATTTACGATTACTTTTACGGTGACAGAGGAATACCGGGAAATCGGTGTCATGAAAGCCATCGGAATTACGGACTTTAAGATACGAAGCCTTTATCTTGTAAAATATCTGATGCTGGCTGTTGTGGGAGCAGCAATTGGATTCCTGGCAAGCATCCCATTTGGCAATATGCTTCTGCAGTCTGTGACAGAAAATATGATGTTGGGAAACAGTCATGCCATTACGGTAAATTTCATAGGAGCAGTCATTGTTATTGCAGTTACTATCTGGTTTGCATACCGGTGTACCGGAAAAGTAAAGAAGCTGACACCGGTGGATGCCATCCGAAACGGTCAGTCCGGAGAACGCTTTAAAAAGAAATCCATTTACCGGCTGGGAAAAAGCCGTTTTAACAGTACCTGGTATCTGGCAGTCAATGATATTTTAAGCAGTCCAAGACGGTTCCTTACGATTATATTGTCCTTTTTCCTCTGTTCCGTTTTTATGCTGGGAGTGGTTATTACAACAGATACCATGAAAAGTAAGAATCTGATTACGACATTTGGAAAAGAAAGTGATATCTACATATCAGATGTATCACAGGCAATGGAGAATATGGCAGGAAAGACCCGGGCTGATTTGGCAAAAGAATTAGATTGCCTGGCAGAAGAACTTACGGAAGAAGGCATGCCATCGGAAATGTCTGTCGAGATACAGTATACTATAAAGATAAACTTTCACAGCTTCATATAGGGTTTAACATGGGGGAGTATCAGAATTTTCTGGTGAAAGCAGATACAGAACGTTTGCTGGAAGTATTGCAGAATATCATAGAAAATGCTATAAAATATGGTAGTGGCAAAAAAATTGGTATATCAATTTCAAAAGAAGAAGACTGTGTGCTGATTACCGTGGAAAATACAGGAGAAGTTCTTCCGGCAGAAGAACTTCCGCATCTTTTTGACAGCTTCTATCGTGGCTCCAATGCAGGAAGCCAGAAAGGAAGCGGACTGGGGCTTTATATATGCAGAAAGCTGATGCATAAAATGAACGGGGATGTTTTTCTGAAACAGGAAGAAAATCTTTTTTCGGTAACTGTGGTAGTGGGTATGGCAAATTAGTCAATGAAAAAGGCAGGAAGAAAATGTAATATGATAAAAGCAGTTTTATTTGACATGGATGGAACGTTAATTGATACAGAGAAATACTACAGAATCTGCTGGCCTAAGGCAATGGCGCATTTTGGCTATGAAATGAGTGATGAGCAGGCATTGTCCATGCGTTCCTTAGGACAACCCTTTGCACCGGCGCATTTAAAGGAAATGTTTGCAGATGAGAATCTTGACTATCCGGCTATCCGGGCTTACCGGAAGGAATTGATGGAGGAATATCTTGCAAAGAACGGTATTGAGATAAAAAGAGGAGCTGTTGAGCTATTGAATTTTTTAAAAGAAAAGAAAATCCGGCGGGCAGTTGCAACGGCAACCGACATGGAACGGACAGAAAGATATTTAAAGCAGATAGGACTATATCCGTACTTTGATGAAATCATCAGTGCAACCATGGTAGAACATGGAAAGCCGGCACCGGATATCTATACTTTTGCATGTGCACAACTTGGACTTGCTCCGGAAGAATGCCTTGCGGTGGAGGATTCGCCCAATGGGGTTATGAGTGCTTGTCGGGCAGGCTGTCAGGTGGCAATGGTTCCGGATCAGACACAGCCGGATGATGAATTAAAAAAGAAACTTACGATATGTGCAAATACACTGGATAAATTGAAAATTTTATTTTCATAAAATGGGAGAGGAAAGATGAATTTTTTATTTGATACCTCAATTGATGTGAGCCGCAGACAGTTTTATGTGCTGGCAATGGGAAGCTGTATTGGAAATCTGGCAGGATTTATTGGAAATGCATTGATTTTCGGATGGAGCGGAACAACGATTTTCTGCGGAATCTGTATGTTACTTATGGTCGCAGGAAGTTTCATTGGAATAAAAAAAGGACAGATACGTTATGCGTCTTATTTGATGATAGCAGTCTTAAGTCTTGTGGAATTTCCGGCACTGTATTATATATATCAGACGGGAACGATTGTATACATGGTACTTGCGATGGTAGCAATTGCGATTTTTATTCCAACCGGAAATGCAATCCGGTTTGCCGGCGTGGTAATTGTAGCAGATGTGGCAGCAGTTATTTTAGCCTATATGAGACCGCTGGAAAGTGAAAAACTGTCAAAAGAAGTCGTGCTGCAGAGCACACTTTGTTCCCTGCTTATCGTTTTACTTTGTGTCTTTTTAATTTCTATCCTGCTTCAGATGCAGAGACAGAGACAGGAAGAAGAAGTAAAGAAGTTGAATGAACAGTTGAAAGATGTCGCAGATAAAGATGCACTGACCGGAATCTATAATCGTCGTTATTTAAATCAGTATCTGGGAGACCTTATTCTGGATGAGAAGGAAGAATTTGATGCGGTACTGATTGACCTTGACTTCTTTAAACATGTGAATGACACATACGGACATGGGTTTGGAGACATTATTCTGGTGGAATTTGCAAGACTTTTAACAAAGCATGTAAAGAATAAAGGGATTGCAGTACGCTTTGGCGGAGAAGAATTTATGCTGGTTTTAAAGGGGATGAACACGGATGAAATCGGTAAAATGCTAGAGCATATAAGATGGGAATATAAAGAATTTACAAAGCATGAAAAGAATATCGAATGTTCTTTCAGCAGTGGAGTACAGCATTATACAGAAGGGATTGCTGTTACGGTATTATACCGCTTAGCGGATGAGAAGCTCTATGCTGCAAAAGAACGGGGAAGAAACCAGGATGTATTTGATTTAGAATAATAGAAAGATAAAAAAGGGGCGAGAAACGAAAAGGAACATCAGGAGGATTCGTTTGTGAAAGGGAAAAAGTTTTTAGTAATGATATTAAGTGCAGCGTTGGGAATGTCAACGTTTGCGGCTTGCGGAAGCAGAGTCGTGGAGTCGGAGAAAAAGACCACAGAAGCAGAGGCAGAGACTGAGACGGAAGAAACGGAAAACTCAGAAGAGGTGACAGAGGAGACAGAAGCGGAAAATGTGGATGAAGATGACATTTTTGCACAGCTTGCAGGAGAAAGCTTTATGTTTACCAGCGGAGCCGGTGCATGGGATTCTACATTGATTTTATCCGAGGATGGCTCTTTTGTGGGAAATTATCATGATGCAGATGCGGGAGATAGCGGGGATGGATATCCAAATGGAACCCTTTACTATTGTGATTTCTATGGAAAATTCACCCAGCCGGAAAAGATAAATGATTATACCTATGAGATGCAGTTGGAGAATATTGCAACGAAGGAAACAGAAGGCGACACGGAAATTAAAGGCGGCGTGAAATATATTTACACGGGACCGGCTGGTTTGGAAGAGGTTTATGATTTATATATTTATCTGCCGGGTGCACCGTTAGATGAATTGCCGGAAAGATTCCTGGACTGGGCATCCATTGGTCTTACCGATGAGGATACGACGCTTCCATTCTATGCAATTTTTAATACGCTGACCTTTGATACCTTTTTAGGACCGAGTGGAGATAAGGTTACGGTAAATGATAAAACCACAACTTCCGATGTATCCATAGAGAGTGAATTGCAGAAAATCGAGGAGAAAGCAGCAGCCATGCAGGAAGACCTTTCCAGTGGAGAACTGGCACAGCAGGAAATGAATACCCTGTCTCTGCAGTTGTATCAGTTGTGGGATAATGAACTGAATTCTATCTGGAGCCGTTTAAAAGAGACTTTGGATGAGGACACTATGACGACTCTTACCCAGGAAGAGCGTGACTGGATTAAGACAAAAGACAGTGCAGTAGAGGAAGCCGGCAAAGATGCCGAGGGCGGAAGCCTTCAGCCATTATTGGAAAATGATAAGGCGGCAGAATTAACAAGAAACAGGGTATATGAACTGGCAGAGTATTTGAAATAAAAAGATATTTTAACGAGGAAAAATGGTTACATTAAATGATTACTTATACTCCGGAGCAACGGTGTTCCGGATATTGAAAAAGTATACGCAGGACCTCCGGGCATCCGCAAAAGTATCAAAAAATGAAGTGGATCTGGTGCACTGCAATTTCCTGATTCAGATTATGGAGCTGTTAGAGCACAATGATTTCCTGACAGCGCAGTCCCAGAAAATCCGTGAGTTCTACAAATATATGGCAATGGAATATCCTTATCTTTCCTTTACTTTTAAAGGAAGAATCAAGTCACTGATTCGTGCGGAGGGCAAATTCAACGGCTATATTGTAGAGTACATTTATGATTATTATAAAAAGAATAAAAGCTATCCGGACATTGCAGAATTAAAGGAAAAGCTGAACTGCTTCCGTGATCTGATTGCATACCGGATTGTGATTTCCATGCCACGGTGTCATTTGAAAAATCATGAGAACCGCGAAGAAGAGGAATTAAAGCACCTTTATCAGATTGCAAATGTGCTGCCACAGTTTTTAGAGGAGCGTGGATTTACGGCAGAGCTGACAGGCGGTGTCTTAAGAAGCAGTTCCCCGCTTTTGGATGATGCTGTAAAACCATATTACCGGGATTATATCACCAGCGAAAAGGAGGACGATTACAAATCCTTACATATTACTTTTTATGATAACAGTGCGAGATGTTATGTGGAAATGCAGCTTCGCACAAAGCAGATGGACGATATTGCAGAAATCGGTTCCGCCAATCATATTAATTATGAGAAAAAGCAGGAAGCATCCAGAGCACGCCGGGATACCATCCCGGAGGGAGAATGCATTTATTTTGATGAAGCTTATGAACGGTGCAGGCGTTTGCAGGAACTGGAGCTTTCCGGTGTGGATGTCGACATGTTTACAGCAGTAAGCAACAGCCTGATGAATGACGGCTGCGGCTTATACCGGGGAAGACTGATTCTTCCTTATGAGCATTTGTCGAGATTTCAGAATGATTTGATTGATTAGAAATAGAACAGAATGGAAGCGTACGAAACGGAGAAGGCAGCTATGGGTGAAAATATGGAAAAGGAACAATGGATGAAAGAGAGTCTCCAGATGCAGAAGGCAAGCTGGATTCAGGATGAAATCACAAAGCGCAGAGAGCGGGAAGATGAGTTGCTGCAGCAGATTTTTATGGAACAGAAAATATTGCAGGAACTGGACGAAGACATGGACGAAAATATGGCACATGCCAGAGAAGGCCGCAAATACCGGGAGGACATGAAGGAGCGGGTCAATGACCGGGTATATGAAATCCATGACCTGAGTGCAGATAAGCGAGAGGGAATGCGGGAATACAAATATGCATACCGCAGAGGCTACGCCCTTGCCATGTTTTTCTTTTCACTGGCATTGTGCGTCTTTGTAGGCTTTTTACATGGAATCACATCACAAATCTGTCTGATGCTGATGTTCTTTACCGGCGTGCAGGCTGCCATTTTTGTACATCAGAAGCAGTGCTTCTTTCTCTGGAGACTCATCTGCGACATTTTCTCAGCAGTAGTTTTCCCGGTGATGCTGGTTCTCTTTATCGGTTATGAATTAAAGTACGGCTTCTATGATTTTCTACTTCCAATCTGCCTTAGCGTAGGACTGGTGCTGCTGGCACTTACCACAGCATCCTATTTCCTCTACGATCCATACCGCAGTGCCCGCCGCAGAGTCGGTGATGCCAAGAGCATGATCCGTTCTATCGAGCGTTCCGCCAAAAAGCAGGTCAAGAAGAGCCAGAAGCAGCAGGCGAAAGACGAACTTCGCCAGAACCGCCTGCAGCAGAAGGAGCAGGATAAAGCCGAGAAGCTTCGCATCAAAGAAGAGCAGCGCCAGGAAAAAGAGCTTAAGAAAGCCGCGCAGCGCGAAGAACAGCAAGAACTCCGTGACGCAAAGAAGCAGGAAGCCTTAGAAAACCGCGAGGAGAAGAAGCTTGCCCTCAAGGACGCTGTGGCAGCCAAGAAAGAGCAGTTCCGGGAGAAGTTCCGGAAGGATGGGGGAGTGGAAGAAGAGGAGAAGGAGAAAGAGGAAGAGAAAGCAGAAGAGGGCGTTTTTGCTTCGGATGAAGGCACGGAAGATGCAGAAAATACAGAGCAGGGCGAGACAGTAGTTGTGGAAGATGCGGTGCAGGAAGAAGAGGCTGTGCCGGAGGATGTAGCGCAGGAAGAAGAGACGTTAGAAGAGGAAAACGTGGCTGAGGATGTTGTAACATCGGAGGATACTGCGGATTCGGGGGAGAATGAGGTAGTTTAGAGTTCAGATGAGGACGAGGAAGAGGAAGAAATCGTGACGGGGATGGAAAAAGAGTTCGGGGATAAGGATTCTGTGGAAGAGGAAGTTCAGCCGGAAGATAATTAGATAGATAAAAGTTGTAAGATAAGAGCATGGAAGAAATTCTGTGCTCTTTTGTGATGGAAAAATAATTAGATAAGGATAGAGATATAAGTATAAAATAGGAATCATAGAAAGTATTGTCGAATTGGGGCGTGAAGCAGATTGATAAGAGGGGAGATTTTGACGGTTTTTATTAAAAAAGGTTGCAATTTGGAGGAGGGAGATGCATAATATTTATATAGAATTTGGGGGAGAGAATGAGTATGGAAAAGTTAAGTAAATATGATAAAAAGAAATTAGAAGTTCACAAAAGATATGATGCGTAAGGGCATTGGTCGTTTGTGAATTTTTTTGTTGGGGTAAATTAGGGAGATATTAGAACCAAAATGTTGGAATATTTGAGAAATATTGATAAAAGGAATTCTTATATGGATTAGTGGAGAAAAAGTTTAATGAAGATAGAAGTGGTAGACATAAATGATTGATGAAAGTTAAAACTATCATGGGAAGAACCAATAAAAAGTTATTTGATAAAGGAAAATAGACAATGTCAAAAATAATATTTTTTTATGATGAATCCGAACATAGTAGAAGGTTAACGCAAGATACGCTATCGGCAAATAATTTTGCAGACAATTTTTTGGCTGGCATAATTGGATATTCAGATAGTAATAGTTTTAATGTTGAAAAAGCATATGATGAATTTGAAAAAAAATATAAAAAACTATACACTGTTGAAGGCGAATTGAAAAGTACCATATTAAGGCAATCAAAATATAAATCGGGATTAGTTTCATTCAAAAAGGTTGATTTGTGTCTTTTGAATGATTTATTAGATTTAATAATTTCTAATGATATGTACTTGTATATTTGTTTGTTTAACAAAATTGAATATATCATAATTCAGTTATTGGACGGATATAAAAATTCTTTGGTTGTTGATGCAGATAGTTTAAAGTATTCGGTTGCAAAATTAGTTTCGCTATACAGGCCTCAAAATGTGTATGATGCGATGTATAAAAAAAGCGAAGATTTTATAAAGGAATTAAGAAAGTTTTTAATTGAGGTCAAAGATGAAAATGAAAGAGAGAAAAAAGGGGAAACAGAATCGTTAGCAATTGAAGAATTACTTATGCTTCTTGAGAACTGTTCTGATGATTTTGTTATTGATTGGGATTATAAAATTGCATTTTTGGGATTTAGTAAATATTTGGATGAAATAGAAATTGAGGATTATCAGCTAATTATTGACAAAGAAGGGAATGGGAAAACATTAAAAGCAGCAGAATTAGTTGGAATAAGAAATTGCAGTGAGGCAGATTCTAAAGAAATTATAGGCTTAAGAATTGTCGATTTTATTGCGGGGATAAGTTCTTCATTTATTAAATCTATACATAATAGTTTTGAATATGGTTCTACTGAAGAAACCAAAAAACTACTCTTTCTAAATAAAGCATGGTTTTATGTTCAAAGTAACAGTTTAGAAGTATATAAAAAACTTAAAAAGGTGATTATTGAACAGCATAAGGTATGGTATAAGACTTATTGTGGAAATTATTCTGATGATTTTCTCTACTTTATATGTATACTTAATTATTTCTCAAGGTTTTGTGACATTGAAGAGTTCAATAAATTGACACCAGAGCAACATCAAAATAATTTGAATGATTTGGCGGTTAAGTCATTAGGTGAGAGATTTGAAGTGCTTAGACATAAATTACCTATTGAGAAAATTAGAGTGGAAGAAGATGGTGTTTATTATAATAAGCAAGGGGCAAAATGCTATGTAGATTATAAAAGGTATAAGATGTTACCAATAGAAGCTAATAAAAGGAAAAAATTCAGTGTACTTAGTGTTGGAATGCTTGGAAAAATGGAAAAACCATGTGTAACAATTTTGGAAAATGATGTGCCGATATGTTATTTATTGCCAGATGAATTAACGGAATGGGCTATAATGGTGATAACTATAGCCGATATGGGGCAAAATCTATTTCCTTCATTTGTAGAATTTGGAATTATTGATAAAAGATTTTATGCAGAGATATTATAAAAGATGGTGTTTAAGGTAATTTTTCTTTAAATTAAATAACTTATGAATGTATAGAAAGAAGATGATTATATGTATATTTCAGAATTGGAAATCGATGGATATAAAAACTGCAATAAGAAGTCCAAAATATCATTTAATCCAGGAATTAATATTCTAGTGGGAGAAAATGCATCTGGAAAAACAACGATTATTGATGCAATACGAATGATATTAAGGGATTCTGAACAAGGTTATATTACAGAAAATGATTTTTATAAATCATTTGAAAAAGATGATCAAAAAAGAAATATCTTAATAAATTTGAAAATGAAGAATTTAAGTCCAGAAGAAAAAATTACCTTTTTATCATGGTGTAATGCTGACTTTGAAGCAGAACTTCATTTAGAAATTGAGAAAGAACCAAATCAAAAAGGGTACTTTAAGAAAAGTATTTGGGGCGGCAAAGCAAAATCAAGTGCATTTGAAGAAGAAACATTTGATAATATAGATGCAATATATCTTCCGGCACTTAGAAATGCTGAGGAGAAACTTACAAATGGTAAAAAATCTAGACTTGCGTTGCTGTTAAAGCATCAATATAAGGATGATGATAGAAAAGAGCAATTGGTTGAGGCGTTTAGTGCTTTTAATCACTCTATTATAAAAAATAAGGATAGCAAGTATAGTGAGATTGAACAAGCTAAGACGGATATAAATACAGCGATAAAAGAATCTATGGGAACAGTATTTGGGCAAAGTGTAAATTTGCAGTTTTCGGAAAGTTCTTTTGCTTCAATTTTGCAAAATATTAAGATGGTCTTTTTTCCTCATATTGGGGAGATGGATGAAAAAAAGTTTCGTGATGTAGCAATAAATAGCCTTGGATATAATAATTTGCTTTATATAGCTACGGTATTTGCAGAGTTGGAAGTTGTAAATAAAAATCATAGTTTGTTTACTGTGTTATTGATAGAAGAACCTGAAGCACATTTGCATCCACAAATACAGTCAAAATTAATTAAGTATTTGCAAAAAATGGCAAGTGAAAAAGAAAACTTACAAATAGTTGTAACTACTCATTCAGCGGTAATAGCCGCTTCTGTTGGCATAGATGCTATTATACATATAAAAGGAATAGAGGATGGAATTTCATCAAAAAAAATTAGGGATTTTCAGTTGGAGGACAATATAAAAAAATATTTAAATAGATGGATGGATATTACAAAATCCACAATTTTATTCTCTAAGGGAGTAATCTTAGTAGAAGGTATATGTGAGGCAATGTTATTGCCAGCTTTGGCAACTATTGTATTAGCGGAATATAATCAAGGTAGAAATCAGAAACTACCAAATTCATTGGAAGAAGCTGGAGTCTCAGTAGTAAATGTAAATGGTATTAACTTTAAGTATTTCTTTCCATTGTTCTGCGATCCTGAAGGTTGGGATGATGAAAGGCTTCCAATTCGTTGTAGTGGGATTACAGACAAAGATCCCGAAACAATAGAAATAACTGATGCTGGGGGGAAAAAGATAAAGCGAAAAATATATCCGATTGAAACTGAAGAAATTAAAGGTGGAAATGAGGCAATTAGTTTAGCAACAAAGTTGGAGTCAACTAAACAAGCAAGATTATATGTCTCTCCTTTAAAAACTTTTGAATATGATTTTGCAATGTGTGGAAACTTTGCATTGATGGCTGAAGTAATAAGAGAAGGTTGGCAAAAAGGAGATGAAAGTAAGAGTGGTGTTAAGAATGAGTGTAAAATAATTAGTGAAAAAAAGAATAAATATGATGGGGATAATGAAAATAGAAGAAATGATGCGAAGTATATTTATGAACATATTGATAGCAATGAATTAGGAAAAGGTATTTTTTCGCAATTGTTATTAGAAAAGATAGAACAAGGGAAGAAAGTAAAAGTTCCTGATTATATTAAAAAAGCAATTATTTGGTCATGTGGAGGAGATTATGACGAAGGAAGAATGTCAAGAGAAAATAGCGAAAGTAATCTGTAAAAAATCAGAGGGGGTTACATGTGATGAATGCTTTAGAATGTCAAAGGGGACTATATGTGCTGGATTTGAAAAGTGTAGAATTTCTGAAAAAACAGTGGAACAATTAAACTATGTTTTGGCTTCAAAGAAAGATAATGCTTTTTTAAGTGCCTGTGCTGGAAGTGGAAAAACTGAAGTAGTGGGTATGAAAGCAGCATATGAGATAAAGCAGTGGAATGATAGAAATAAAGGAATTGCTGTTTTATCATTTACAAATGACGCAACGGAAGTAATCAAGAATAGAGTAAGTATGTTCGCTGGAAGGAATGGAACATATCCACATTATATTGGTACGTTAAGTAGTTTTATTCATAGTTATATAGTACAGCCTTTTGCATATAAATTCGTTGGATATCGAGCTGAAAATTCGGATTGTTCATTACATATAGTTGAAGAAGGTGTACCTATATATTCAAGGCATTGGTTAAAGAATTATGAATGTTCAATTCCTTATTTAAGTTCTCGAAATAAGAGAAGTTCTATATATGCTCATCAAATTGGATTTGATTTTATAAAAAAAGATTTTTATTTTTATGTTGGAAATCGTTTAATTTGGCTTAAAGATTATTATCAGAGTAATAGTATCCAAGAGTATATATGTGAGCGTAGGGAAAAAAAACCACATTTTTGGGAATGGAACTATGTAAAAGAATGTTTTAGCAATTGTAAAAAGAAATTTTGGAAACAAGGTTTTGCGAATTTTGATGATTTAAATTTTTTAGCAGTTAGAATTCTTAAAAAAAATATAGGAACCGAAATTGCAAAGCGTTTTCCACTGATTCTTATTGATGAATGCCAAGATTTATCTGGGAATGAATTGGAGGTATTAAGACAGATACAAGAAAAGGGATGTTGTATACATTTAATTGGGGATTTGCATCAGAGCATTTATGATTTTAAAAGAGTAAATCCAGATATTATCGCAGAGTATATAAAAGATTTAAAAAAATATGAAACCAGTACTTCTAAAGTAAAAAGAGATGACAAAATACTAATAATAAATACTAAAGAATTGGTCCCGGGGGATATAATATATTTGGAAGGCGGGTGTCTGTATTGGAAAGAAAGATAATTAACTATATAGTTGTTTGTATAAACGAATTTGCTTTAAGCAAAAACCTTACCGAGCAGGAGGCTTTTCGCTATCTTTACGCAAATAAGGGTATAGAGTTTCTTACCGAAAACTACGATATTGAGCATACACTCTCCCTACAGGACGCCGTTAACGATTTAAGCATTGTATGCCGTAATAACAGGGGTATGATACAGTGATTTTATATCATGGGACTAATTGATCTATTGATAAAATAGATGCCGTCCTTATAAGGACTTCAGTAAAAGCTTAGCAAAAATCAAGATAGTAAAATAATGTTGTTTCTTTCAGTTCGGAAGAAGCAACTTTTTTGTGCAGGAACTGTAAAAAAGTTTCAATATAATATAGGAGCTGAAAAAATGAAAACGTACACACCGGAAAAGAAGCAAGAGGCTATTGATCGTTTTATATCCGGTGAATCAGCAGCAGCTATACTCGCCGATATCGGCATACCGAAAAGCACATTTTATAATTGGGTGCGCAGCTTGGTGGCATCGGCGATCTGGCTGTCTGCCTTCGCCTTGCGCTCTGCGATCACGTTTTTGACCGGATTCAGCAGGAACTTTTTGAAGATGAACAGCTGGATCATCAGGTTGCAGATCTGGGCCAAAAAGGTCCAGCCGTCCAGCGTGATCAACGCCTGGTACAGTTCCATAAGCGTCTCCTTTCGTTATTTTGTAAAAGGTTCCGCTTATGCCAGGAACTTCATGAACATACCGGGTGCCAGGAAGATCAGCAGCAGGCCGGTGACGAAGCCGTAAATACCGGTGGTCTCGGAAAGTGCAACGCCCAGGATCAGGGTGCTGGTAACGTCGCTCTTGCACTCGGGCTGACGGCCCACAGCTTCACAGGCAGCAGCTGCTGCGTTGCCTTCGCCGATACCGGGGCCGATACCTGCGATCAGTGCGCAGCCTGCGCCGATGCCGCAGCCTGCCAGAGCGATACCACGAGCCAGATACTGGAAATCAGTCATAAGATTTGTCCTCCTAAAATGTGTTTGTGTTTTGGGGGATGCCGGAAGGCCTTAGTCCTCACCGGCAGCACGTTTGATGAAGATTGTGGTCAGGGTACAGAAGATGAACGCCTGAATGCAGCCGCCGAACCAGTCGAAATACAAACCGGTAAAGGCCGGGATGCCGATCTGGAACAGCTGGATCTGACTCAGGAAGCCCGGCAGCCAGCCAAAGATGACGTGGCTCAGGCTTGCCAGTGCCCAGTACAGCAGTGTGGAGATGACCGTACCGGACAGGATGTTGCCGAAGTGACGGAACGCCATGCTGACAGGGGTAGAGATCTCTGACAGCACATTGATGGGTGCCATGATAAAGATCGGATCGAGCAGACCCTTGAGGTAGGCCAGAATGCCGTTCGTTTTGATCTTGTAGTACATGATCAGAACAAACACCACGATGGCCCACGCTGCCTCGGTGTTCAGGTCGGCCGTGGGGCTCCACAGGCCGACAACGCTGATCAGGTTGCACCCGATGCTCAGTGCAAAAATAGCACCAACCAGGGGGATATACTGATCGAAGTGGAAGCCCATGTTGTCGTGCACGAACTGTTCCAGCCGCGTTACGATGAACTCGGCTGCGGCCTGTCGTTTGGACACATTTTCCAGCTTGAGGTCGTGCCCCAGCCAGATGGCAAAACCCGAGAGCAGCGCCATGACGATCCAAGTGCTTACCAAGGTCTGGGTAATTTTAAAATCACCCAGCAGAGGGATATTGGTGTGAATGGTATACAGGATCTTTGCGCCGTTCAGTTCCATTTATTCTTGTTCACCCCCTTCGTCACGGGGCTGCACCGCAGACGCCTCAGCAGGGGCGGGGTCATCTTCCACAGCGATGTCCACCGGCTCCTGCGGGGGTGTGAGCGGCTTGTACTTCCCGGTTATCTGGAGATAATAGATCGTAACTCTGGGGAACAGCAGCGGCAGAACGCCTGCAAACGCCTGGAAACAGGGAGCCGCAATGGCTATGATGATCCACAGCGCCTGCAGCAGCATCCTTGTATTATAGGATATCTGCAGCTGCGCTTTACGCTTTTTTTCGTCCGGCTCGTCAATGACCTTCTGCACCACAAAGCAGATGCCGGCAAAGTTGCCGATGGCTACCAGCGCGCCGATGATGCCGCCCAGCAGCACCCGGTAGTCAAAGGCTACCCAGCCCACCAGATGCAGCGCTGCAAACACCACCCACATCACGGCGGTGCACAGAGACACGCCGCAGGCGATGCGCAGCAGCTCCTTTTTGGATTCCGGCTGCAATTTCATAAAAACGAACCTCCATTACTGGTGGGAGTTGAAGCCCACCCGATGATTTTTTTCGTGTTTGGAACGCTCCAGCCGTTCCTTGCAGAACACCCAGAAGTTCTGCGCCCCGGCGGCAAGCCCCAGACCCACAGCGGGCAAAAACAGCCATTCCGGCCAGCCCCAGTGCTCCACAGCCCACCAGCATCCGGCAAGGCAGAGCACCAGCGGCAGCAGCATATTCAGTCCCAGCTGGGTCAGCCAGACCAGATCTTCCAAAGCCTTGTACCAGCCCTTCAAGTTCTGCGCCGCTCCTTTCTGCGGGTGCCGCCCGCATTCCAGCATTTGGAAAAAATGCCAGAGACGGACAGGCAGCCAAAAAGTCTATGCCCTCAGTATACTTCAAAACGTTGGATATTGCAATCAATTCTCCACCGAAATATAGTAAAATTTCATAGTTTGTTAAGACTGATTCCATAAATGTGCGCGTATAACACACATTGTGCGCCGATGATTGCATCATTGCACAAACTTTGCGGAAAAGTTTGTGCAGAGTGTAAAAAACAAAAAAAGGGGCTGCCGCACAAACGTGCGGCAGCCCCGGCGGGTACTTTGGGATTCAGACGCTTACCAGAGGTTTGCGGTCTCGTTGTACAGACCCTCGTAGCTCTTGGCGGAAACGTCCCAGCTGAAATCGCACTCCATGCAGTGACGCACGAGGTTCTTCCAGTTTTCCTTGTTGTTGTAGGCATCCTGTGCGTTGCAGCAGGCCACATACAGCTCGTGGGCGTTGTAACCGGCAAAGGTAAAGCCGTTGCCGTCGCCCATGGTGCTGTCATGGATGGAGTCGCGCAGGCCGCCGGTCTCGCGGACGATGGGAGGTGTGCCGTAGCGGCAGGCCACCATCTGTGCCAGACCGCAGGGCTCGCTCTTGGAGGGCATGATGAAGGCATCTGCACCGGCGTAGATCTCCTGCGAGAGCTTGGGCTCAAAGCCGATGTAGGTGCCTACGCGGCCCGGGTGACGGCCGCACAGGTCGGAGAAGAAGTTCTCGTACTGGCTCTCGCCGCTGCCCAGAATGACCAGCTGGATGCCGCGGTCCACCAGACCGTCAGCGATGCTCTGCACCAGATCAAAGCCCTTCATGCCCACCATGCGGCTGACCATGCCAAAGACGGGGCTGCCGTCCTTGTGCAGGCCAAACCTATCCTGCAGGGCCTCCTTGCACTTTGCCTTGCCCTCTTCAAAGTTGTCGATGCTGTAATTGAAGGGGATGTGCTTGTCGGTGGCGGGGTCGTTGGCATCCATGTCGATGCCGTTCAGAATGCCGCACAGCTTATACTGCTTTTCCCGCAGCAGGGCGTCCAGACCGTAACTGAACCAGGGGTCCAGGATCTCCTGTGCGTAGGTGGGGCTGACCGTGGTGATCTTGTCGGCCGTCTCAAAAGCACCCTTCATGAAGTTGGCGCAGCCATCGTACTCCACGATGTGCTGGTCACGGCGGCCGATGCCGCAGGTATCTTCCAGAATGTCGGTGCCGTACTTGCCCTGGTAGGCAATGTTGTGGATGGTGAACACCGTCTTGATGCGGTTGAACTTATCCAGATGGCGGTAGTACAGGTTCAGGTACACGGGCACCAGAGCAGTCTGCCAGTCGTTGCAGTTGATGATGTCCGGGGTGAAGTCGATGTAGAACAGGGTCTCCAGCACGGCACGGGAGAAGAAGGCGAAACGCTCGCCGTCATCGTAAAAGCCGTAGAGGCCGCGGCGCTTGAAGTAATACTCGTTGTCGAGGAAGTAGTAGGTCACACCATTGACCTCAGCCTTGAACAGGCCGCAGTACTGGCTGCGCCAGCCCACGGGGACCGAGTAGTTGGTAACGTATTCCAGCTTATCGCGGAACTTCAGGTCGCCATACAGCGGCATGATGACGCGGGCGTCCACGCCGTCCTTGACCAGCGCTTTGGGCAGGGAGCCGGCCACATCGGCCAGACCGCCGGATTTTGCAAAGGGGGTTGCTTCCGAAGCAGCATACAGGATCTTCATAAGATTCGCTCCTTCCTGATAAAACGGATTCATATCTCCTCCCGCTGCGGCAAAAAGAGCGGGCGGGGGTACACACAGTACCCCCGCCCCTCTTTAAGAGGGGCTACCGGGGAGGGAGCCGCCCCTATGGGAGATTCTCAAACGGTTCAGACGATGTGGTTCTTCTGAACGTAAACGGGGAAGCTCTTGGTGCCGCTCAGCTTCTTCTCTGCGGTGATGCGGACGTTCTTGTCCGTCACGACGCAGTCCAGCTCAGCGCCAGGCTCCACCACGGTGTCCTGCATCAGGACGCAGTTCTTGACGACGGCACCCTTCTTGACCTTGACGCCGCGGAACAGCACGCAGTTCTCCACGGTGCCTTCGATGACGCAGCCGTCAGCCAGCAGAGAGTTGCTGACGCTGGAACCGGTGACGTAACGGGTGGGGTTGTCGTCGCGGATCTTGGTGTAAACGGGGTTCTTCTTGGGGAAGAGGGCGTTCAGATTCTTCTCATCAATGAGCTTCAGGTTCTCGTCGAAGTAGCTCTTCATGTCGCAGACATGAGCCACATAGCCGGTGTACTCCAGCGCATGGATGTTCAGGATGTTGACATTGTGAGCCAGGATGTCGCGCTCGAAGTAGATGAGGCCGCGGGCGGTAGCGTCCTTGACCAGCTTGATGAGGGTCTGGCGCTCCATGACATAGATGTCCAGATCGAGGTTCTGCTTGCCGGGGCGGTAATCGTTGAACAGCAGCTCGGTCACACGGCCATCGGCATCGACGGTCAGGGTGTAGTTGTCGTTCTTGCGGCCCTCGGGGATCTCGGTCTTCTGGTAGGCCACGGTAACGTCTGCGCCGCTGGCCTGATGGGCAGCCAGCAGGGCGTTGAAGTCGTAGTTGATGGCGATGTTGGCATCGCTCATGACCACATAGCGCTCCTTCTGGTTCTCGAGGAAGCTCAGGATGGAGCCCAGAGCCTCGACGCGGCCGGAGTAGATGCGCACGCCCTTCTCAGCGAAGGGAGGGACGATGTTCAGACCGCCGTGACGGCGGGCCATATCCCACTCGCGGCCGGTACCCAGATGGTCCATCAGGGAGTGGTAGTTCTTGCGCACCACGACAGACACGTTGGAGATGCCGCAGTTGGCCATGCTGGACAGGACAAAGTCCACCATGCGGTAACGGCCTGCGAAGGGGATCGAGGCCATTGCGCGCTCGGTCACCAGCTCAGGCACGGTGTTATCATAGCTGTTGGGGAAAATGATGCCCAACGCATTGTTGTTCTGGCTCAGCATACTTCCTCGCCCTCCTTGACGGAATCAAATACTTTGGCGCCCTCTTTGACGGTAGCGCCTGCGCCGATGGTCAGACCGGTGCCGACATGTGCGATGGGGCCGTCGCCGCCGATCTTGGCGCCTGCGCCCACCACGACGTTCTCAGCGAGGATGCAGCGCTTGACCACTGCGCCTGCCTTGACCACGACGCCATCCATCAGGACGGCATCCTCGACCGTTGCGCCCTCTTCCACGACGATGCCTGCGCTCAGCACAGAGTGCTTGACGCAGCCGTAGATCTGGCAGCCCTCAGTGACCAGCGAATCCTGCACGAGAGCGCGGGGGCCGATCTTCTGGGCGGGCAGCACGGGGTTGCGGCTGTAGATCTTCCACTTCTCGTCGAAGATGTCGATGCCGGAGTTCTCGGGGTCCAGGACCTCCATGTTGGCTTCCCACAGGCTGTCGATGGTGCCGACGTCGCGCCAGTAGCCTGCAAAGTGGTAAGCGTACATCTTGCGGCCATCCCGCAGCAGGGC
>ERZ772865.2082-NODE-2082-length-18393-cov-7.971262_pt1 | contig 18393 bp, 13 predicted proteins | sample MGYA00512133_ERZ772865 | MGnify/ENA primary metagenome ERZ772865 (study PRJEB29015, sample SAMEA2737722) | human gut metagenome | biome: human gut; feature: human-associated habitat; material: faeces | place: China | collected 2012 ...
GCTGAAAAACCCGCCATTTCGGGGCTTTTTCGGCATGGTCGGCGGGCAGGCAGGACAGGTTATCCAATCCCCGCCAGAGAGAACTTCAAAATGCGTAGGAAAATTCTTCTTATGGTGTTATTCCCGGCGCTTCTGTGGTATGCTCATAATAAAACTATGACAGGAGTGTTTAAGGGATGGCCGAACAGGAAATGTTGCTGGACAGCGCCACGATCAAGGCCGCCGTTGCAGGTGAGAAGTGGGCCACGGAAAAGGTGATCCAACACTACACCCCTATGATCGACGTGCTGGCCGTTGACGAAGATATGAAGCAGCACCTTATTCTGAAACTGCTGGAAGAACTGCCACACTTCCCGATGGGGCAGGCATAAAGAAAAAGAACGCCGGACGCAGAGGCACACAGCCCCCGCGCCCGGCGCTTTGCGATGCTTAGATCACTCTTACACTTTATATTGCATATTGTATTGCTCTAAAACCACATTGATGATATACTAAGAAAAGAATATCAAGTGTGTATCTACAAGTTAAAAGAAAGGGAAAAATATACTATGCTCAGTTGCGGTAGTTATTATTGCAGCGTTCGTTATTGTAGGAGTTGTATTCATGGCAATAGGAAATGATTTCCTTAATGGATCTACTGATCTCGGTGTGATTGTAGCCGTTGCCGTAGCGGGGGCCTTGGTTGTGTTTTTTAATGGACAGAAAGGAAAATGAAAGGTACGATTACAAAATAGGATTTTTGATGTGGAGAGCTGATTATGGAGAATATATTTGATAAGTTCAAGAAATTAAATTTAGACACCTCGCCCATAGGTCTATCAATCGAATTGAGAGAACCATTTTTTTGTACGCCGATTGGAGCCCAAATTATTGGGTGGGATAATGGAATACATTATTGCTTTATCAAGGGATTTAAGGAGATTGTTTTTTGCGTAAATCCAGAAACGTGCTGTAATTATTATGTTTATCCACTTGCTAAAGATTTTACAGATTTTTTAAGGTTGCTTCTTTCTCTGAAAACAACAAATGCAATTCAACAAGTAGTGTGGATGGATAAAGATGCTTTTGAAAACTTTATGAATGATCCTGATGAAGTTAGATATACAAGTAGTGAGCCAGTGCAAAGCATACTTCAAAATATTTCCTCTAATTTAGAGGTTGAACCGATAGAAAATCCATTTGATTATATCAAAAAACTCCAAAAGGATTTTCCGTATAAAGAAATAAAGTTTACAGATGAATTTTATAATATAACTGGTTTAACACGGCAAGAGAATATCTAAAAAAGTTGCAGAGGACACTTTCAACAGTGTTCTTCTGCAACTTTTTTGTTGACTAATTAAACTTTTGATTTTTGTGAGATTTCTTTGAAAAGGATGCCGTTAATAACCAGCCCACCAACTTGTTACCTGTGTATGTGTTGCTTTTGGAAGATGAATCAGATTGCTATACGCATTACTTCCGCCGTATGCAAGCGGGCGAATATGGTGAACATCGTATAAACTGCGATTTAAGGTAACGCCCGTATTGGCGGTGTAAGTATTATAGTAGGTATCAGCTAAATTAGACGGACGAGTAGTTGTTGCACCTTTGGCATAGTTAGCAGGCGGCATGGGTAGGCTTTTCCCGCTTACAGAATCAGAAAAATTAAAATTCCAAGCGTGTCCTGTTCTATTAGAAAGTGCAGTTGTTGTTACGCCACTTCCAGAAGTAGCATTATCATAGTCCGTAATAGTGTAGGCAACATAATAATACCCTGTTTTTGCAGGAACTGTCCATGTGTAATCTACGCCATACTCACTGTTGGATGTATATGTATGGTAAACAGAACCCCCAACATTTGAGTAAGAGCCGGATAATGTTGTAAAACTCCCCTTTAATTGAGCTGTCAATTTAATATTTGGTTTCACAAAAGGAGAGGTTGGGCAATCAACATTAAAATACCAAGTAAATTCGCCACCACTGGTTTTTTTAATTCCAGCACGGACAAGATAAATTTCAATTCCTCGCTCACTGGGAGTATCAGCAGATCCTTTAGGAACAGGGATGGCAACTTCGTCGAAAGTAAGAAGTTCACCATCCTCAACAAGCATTTCACCCGTGGTCGTATCGTAATGAGTGACTTGCCCGGAATCAGCGGGAGAGGTATCCATGACGGCTTCCAACTCATTCTGGTAGGGTTCAGCCGCAATAGCAGTAATCGACATTCCTATGGCCATCATGGTGACAAGCACCAAACTCACAATTTTCTTTAAGTGTTTTTTCAACATACAGTCATTCCTCCTTATTAGGTATCGTAAATAGAAAATGCCATCAAACTATCATCCCAATGGAATCACCTCTTTCATTCATTTCAATCGCGCAATCCCCTTATGTTTTATGGTAAAATTATACAAATTATGAAGTATAAAGTCAATATTATATGAACAATACAGTGTAATATACTAAAAAGCGCCGGACGCAGAGGCCATACAGCCACCGCGCCCGGCGCTTTGCTATACTTGGATCACTCGTCCGTGAAATGGAACTGCCGCGCCTCAAAGTCGGCGTCGTGCATGGCGTCCAGCTTGTCGGCGGTCTGGCGGGCCAGCGCCGCCATGTCCTCGTCCATGTCCGGCAGGGCGGCCCGGATGTTGGCCGCCGTCCTGCGCCGGTCGCTCTTGTGATACATACAGATCAGGTTTTCTTCTTCCACGGTAAACTGTACCATTGTCATACCTCCAATTCGTTTTTCTTGGTTCTGGCCGGGGCCTTTTTCAAGGCTTGGGCCTGTTTGGTTTCGGATAGCTGCCTGCGGATGGAAGCGCGGGGCCGCCGCACTTCCTTGTCCCGGTTCTCGTCCTTGCCAATCACTGCATACAGGCCGTGCCGGTCTTTCATGCCGGTAAAGCACAGGGATTTATAGGGCAGCATGGAAAACAGCCGGTCGGTGTCCTTGCTGGATGCAATCTGCACGAAGTATGGGGACAGCTCCACCATGAAATGCGTCTTGTTGGGGCTGTTGGGGGCGGACAGATCTTTCAGTCCGGCCACGATCCGCTGCGCCTCGGCCAAAATCATGCTGTCATGCAGCGCCGTGACGTGGGCCTTGAAGTCGCCGGGCGCAAGCTGCGCCCGGCCTTTCTGTTCCTGCCGCAACAGCTCCCGCAGGTGTTCCGGCTCATTAGGCTTGGCCTCATACCGCAGGAACGCCCCCAACTTGGGATCGGGCCGCCCGTCGAAGTACAGACCGGCGGGCTGCTCCCGGTCGCCCTTTTCATAGTGCAGGATGATGTTGTCGGCCTGTACCGCCTCGGCTGCGACGTGCCGGAAGTGCTGGGGATAGTCCAGCTCATAGAGATTGCCGCGAATGACGCCCCGCACCTTGCCGGTCAGCTCCACGGCGTAGGCCAGCACCCGGTCACGGGTCTGCTCCCCGTAAAACTTCCATGTGTTGTGTTGCGCGGTGCCTTGCAGGTACACATCACTTTCCCGGAAACAGTACGTCCCGGACGGGCGGGACATCCACAAAAGCGTCTTGTCCTCGGCCTTATCGCTGGCAGCGGCCCACCCGATGATCTCCTTGTCGATCTCAAAATCGTTGCGATAAAAGGCGGTGTTCTGCCGCATGAGCTGTTCCAGCGCGGCCAGAACATCCACATTCTCAAACCTGTTCATGGTGTCACACCTCCAATTCCTGTGCTTTCTCCCGCTGCGGCGGTTTCTTCTGCTGTTCCTCCTTGGCGGCTTTGAGCTGCGCCCGGATGGACGGTTTTTTCTGTTTCTGCGCCGGGCGCTGGGGCTGCTTGGGCTTTTGGGCCTCTGCCTTGGCTGCCTCGGCCACGTCAAACAAGGAAATCTGTTCCCCGGCTTTGGCCTTGGCTTCCAGCTCACTCATGGTCGGGGCATTGTTCAGAACGCCGTCGATCATGTTGTAGTTCTGCTCGGTCGTCATTTCAGCGGCCTTGATGGGGCTTTCCTGCTGGGCGGGGATGGCAAAAGCGTCTGTGCCGTTGCCCATGATAAGATACTTGCCGTCCTCGGATTGGTGGTGGAAACCATAGCCTGCGGCCTCCAACTGCTCCCGGCTCATGTCGGTTACAAGGAAGCTGCCCCTTGGGGTCTGGATGCTCTCGCCGGTCAGCAATTCCCGTGGTGTAAGCTGCTTTTCCCGCTGCAAGAAAAACTCCGGCACCGGCGTAAAGCCGAAGCTGTCACAGTAATGGGCTTCCTCCTTGCCGCTACGGTTCAGCACCACAACGTCGGAAACGGAAAGGCTGTGGCCGGTGAAGTCGGCGGGACGGTCAAGGTTGAATGTACGGTAGATGTCCTCCAGCGTGGTTTTGCCGTCCAGCGGGGCCGTGTAGATAAGATCGTAATTCTGCCGGTCAACGGCCAGCCCCGCTTCCTGCAAGCTCTCGTAAGCCTCAAAGCGATAGTCCCGTGTTTCCGGCCCGCCTTTGAGCTGGTAGATGGTAAAGGTGTCGCCCTGCTCCTGTGCCGGGGGATCGACGGTGAAATACGGGTTTTCCCATTGGGTGAAAGGCATATCCGGCATGGCCTTGTAGCTGCCGTTCTCCACCACATAGGGCCGCACCCGGTCAAAGCCGATTTCCTGTGCCATACGGGAAAGGCTTTCCAGTACCACGGGATCACTCCGCAGCCGTTCCATGCGGGTGAAGTCCTCCACAAGATAATTCTGGCCCGCCCGCACATGGAGAATATCGGCGGCGCTCATGCCGTCCTTGCTTTCCATGCCCAGCGTCAGATGGGCGTAGGGGCGGCCATCGGTGTTCAAATCCTTGGCCTCGCTGTTATAGGGCTGGCTCCGCAGCTCGTCGAACCGGGCCTTGGCTTCCTCAAAGGTAGCGAAATGCTCTATCGGGGTCTGCTGCTCTGCATGGGTGGCCCATGTTTTCAGGTCGGGAATGATGTAAAAGCCCCATTCCCAGCCAGCCTCCGGCGCGGCGGCGCTGCGCTCGGCCAGTGTCTTTTCGGCCCGTTCCCGCACATCGTCCCGCAACGGCACCGTATAGAGGGTGGACGCAGAGGAAAAGCCCACGTTATTGAAAACGTAGTCTACATCGGCCTCTTTCAAGGCTCCTGCCGGGTAGTAGTCGGCCCGTGTTGGGGTGTCGCTCACCTTGCCGCTGGCAATGTCATGGTTCAATCCCGTTTCCAGATGGGTACAGATTTTGCCGTCCACGGCCAGCGTCACATAGTACCAGCCAATATAACCGCCGGTCTTTTCATCGGCTCCCTCGTTGAACTCCACATTGAGCAGCGTGTAGGGCTTCAAGCCCTTTTGGGCCGCGATCTCGTTGTCCTTGGCTTCCCGCTGCAACAGCGCGGGCAGGGCCGCTTCCTTGGTGGCCTTGACGATCTCCGGGTTGTACTGCACCAAAGTACGGTTGACACATTCCATCTGCACCTTGACCGTCTTGGCTTTCGGCGTCAGGTGGTTGCCGATAAACAGGGACGCGCCGTTGTCAAAACGGATCGTCATATCGCTGGTGCCGCGCCATTTGCCGGTACAGGGGGACGTGTGGATTTCGCCGGTCTTACAGCCAAACGCCTGCGCGATCACATCAATCTTGGCCTGCAAGGGCAGGTCTTTGTATCGGTCAGCGATTTCCAGCGCCTTTTCCTGCAACTCCGTCAGGGTTTCGGCAGAGGCCGCCTGCGGCTCGGCGTCGGAAGTAACCTCCTGCGCCGGGGCGGTTTCCGGCTCCGGCTCCTGCACGGGTTCTTGTTCCAGCTCCGGCTCTTGTCCCGGTTCCTGTTCCGGGGTGGGTTCCTGTGTCGGCTGTTCCTGTTCCTTGGCATACAGCTCCTTGACGGCCTCCTGCGTCAGTTCCCCGGTGTTGAGCTGATCCATCAGCTCCCGGCACCGTTCCGGCGTCCCGACATAGAGAACATCCCCGATCTTGGCCCTGCCGTTATCCTGCGGGATATAGGCTTGCAGTATATACAGGTTTTCCCGGCTGTCGCTGCGGGGGTTAGCGTGTACCCGGTAGAAGTAGTCCGGCTCGGCCTGTTCCTGTGCCGCCTGCGCCTGCTGTTCCCGGTTGCTGTTGCGTTGCAGCTCCGTGGGCTTGATGCCGGAAAGGGGTTGAATACAAGCGATCCTGTCCGACGCATAGTAGGCATTGTCGTTCAAAAGCCGCTGCCATGCGCCCACACTCGGCGCCCAGCGGAAACCGTGTTCTTTCAACTGCTGGCGGGCGTCCGCCTCCGGCTTGCCGTCAAAGAACACCTGCAAGCGGCTCTGTTCCCGCTTGGCCTCCACATGGCCGCCGTCAAATTCCCAGCCCACATAGGCCACTTCATTTGCGCGGGTCAGGCTTTCGATCCGCTGCCGGACACGGCGAATTTCCGCATTGTTGTTGGACAGCTCCCAGCTCTGAAACGGCTTCTTTTCATAGTGCCAGCCGGACGCCATATCTGCTTTCAGGTTTTCAAGGTTTTCAGGAGAAAGGTGCGGGCAGCCGTCCAGCGTACCGTGTTTGCGGTAATAGGCATTGACCGCTTTCATGGTTTCCTGCGCCTTTTCCAGACCGGCCAGCTTCTTTTGCAGCTTGGGAATGGCCTGCGGGTCGTCTTGCCGGATGCCGCCCATGCCGGTGCTGCGGATTTTATCAAGCAGCCCTTGGATGTACTGCCATTCCTGCATATTGCTGTCGCGGGCCGCGTTCTGTTTCTCTTTCTTGCGTACCGGGAAATTGGAACCACCGGCAATCAAAATGGATGGAACACGGGCGTCAATCTCATAGCCGTGGTTCATATTGGCAGCCAGCTTCCGGGCATAGGTATCAAGCAGGCTGTCGATCTTCTCATGGTACATGGGATCGACGCGCTTTTTCTGTTCCTGTGCCAGTGCAAAGGCTTCATCCACATAATGCCGGTACTCGGCTGTGGCGCTGCCGGGCTTGTAATCGGAAAAGCTGTTCATTTCCTTGGCACGGCGGGCCGTACCCTCATTGATGGAATAGTAGTAGTCGGACGCCGCAGGTTCTTTTGTCTGCTGTTCCGGGGCTTCCTGCTGGGGCGGCTCTTTGACCTCCTGCGGCTGGGCCGGGGCCTCATAGCCAGCCGCCGCATATTCCTCTACGGTCATACCGGCGTCGGCGGCCTCCTGTGCAATTTCGGCCTCCACCTGCGCCTTGTAGTCCTGCAAGCTCTGATCGAAGTCGGTCAGTTTCGGCATTTCCGGCAAAGGCTCTCCGTGGTTGAGCAGCGGACGGCACTCCATAGCGTAGTCCACCAGCGCCCCATAGTAGGCGGTTTCCTCCGGCGTCAGGGTGTCGCTGGACGCCAAACGGGTCTGCGCCTCCTGTTCCAGCCGGGACAGGTTGCAATGCAGCTCCATGTAGGGGATGATCTCGGTGAGAAAGGCTTCCCGGCTGGCGTGATCCTCCGCCCATGCCTCCGGGCCTCCCTGCCGGGTCAGATGGTCTTTCCATTTTTCGTCGTTCAGATAAAAGGTCTGATGCTCCCGGATATGCTCAATCAGGGAACCGTCCCGGTCGCCAAAATCCTGCCGCCCGGAATAGCTGTGCGGCTCTCCTTGGAATGTAAAATCAATGCGGAAGTCGGTCTTGTCATAGTAGCCGCCGCCTCGATGTTCTGCGTCCAGCCGGGCAAACAAGGCGTCAGCCTCATGCAGCGGCATTTGCTGGCCCATTTCCAGATGGGGGCTTTCGGTGAAACGGATTGTCACAACCGGCTCTGCCGTGGGGTCAAGGGTGGGCTGCTGTGCGGCCTTGACCTCCGCGATTTCTCGGTCAATCCGGCTTTTCACCAGCTCGTCCACATGGCCGTGCTGCATTTCATAGCCATGTTCGCAAAGCTCATTGATAAGGGCAATCACCTTGTCCGTGTTGTCCACGGCCTCGGCATACTCCACGATCAACCGGCGTTCCTCGTTGCCCATGCGCTGTCCGTCACGCTCGGCCCAGTCGATCAGGGCGTTGGCCCGTTCCGTGGGGGTGGCCTCCGGCATAATGGGTTTGTTGTTCAAAAGGCCGTCAATCCCATTCCACGGCTGCGGCTCCGGCTGGGCCTCGGCCCGTTGCAGCGTCCCGTCGTCGGAAAGGACAAAGCCCTGTGTCTGAATGGCGTCTAACGTGCCTTGCGTCACCTCGCCGATTGATTTCACATCGGCGTCAATCAGGGTTTGCAGCATGGCCTTTACACTGTCGGTCATTTCCTGCTGCTGTTCCGGGGGCAGCTTGGAAAACACACTGTCGGGGGCAGGCTGCTCGGCGGCCTGTTCCACGGTCGGCTCCACAGTTTGCTCCACGGCCTGCTGCGCCTGCCGCTGTTGCTGAAGCTCGGCAAGGTGGCCGTCGATGGCGGTAATCAGCTCATGGGCGGTGGCCCGGATGGTTTCAAGGGACGCCCGCAGCTCTTTCAGGTCTTTGCCGGAACTCCAACCAGCCACATACCCAAAGGAATAGTCGGACGTGTCCAGTCCGTAGTGCTGGCAGACGGCATAGGCCACGCTCTCGGCCTGCACCTCGCGGGTGCGGCTGTCGGGCCGGTCGGCCTGCTTGGTCACAGGGGCGTTCGGGTCAATGGCGTGGAGCTTGGCATGGGCAATCTCATGGATGGCTGTTTTCAAAGTTTGCAGCTCACTCATGTTCTCCTGTATGGCGATCCGCTTTTCCGTCAGGTGGTAGTAGCCGTGAGAACCACCGGGGATGTCCTCAAAGGCCATCGGCACGGGGGAAGTCTGTTCCAGTGCCTTGAAGAAGTCCTCGTATTGCTCCACATTTCCGGCCAGCTCGTCCACACCGATAGAGGGCAAGGGTTCGCCCTCGGTCTGGCTCACGTCAAAGACAGACACGATCTTGAACGCCGGAACTTGTGTTTCCTGTACTTCGGTCAGAGGCTTGCCGTCTTTGTCCATGACCGGCTTGCCCTGTTCGTCCAGCTTCGGCACTTCCTTTTTCACCTTATAGGGGGCGGGGGCCAAAATCTTGATGCCTTTCTCGCCCCGTTTCACATTGCGGTGAAAATCGTCCCGCCACTTGTTGTAGCCTGCCACAAGCTGGCCGCCCTGCATGGCGATCAGCAGCGTATTGTTGAAGCTGTAACTGTGGAACTTCGCCATAGAGGTGAGATAGGCTTTGTAGCGTTCACTCTCGAAAAGCTCCTGTATGCCGGTTTCCAGCCGGTCGGTGATCTCTTTCATGCGGTCTGCGCTGTTCTGGCTGTTGAGAATGATAGGGACGACGGGCGGCGGGGCCGCAGCTTCGGCGGTGGGCGCTGCCTCCGGCTGCACCGTCCGGGCCGGGGCCTCGTCCCGCAGAATTTCCGGCGCGGGATAGGCCATCACCCGGTATTCCTCCGGCACCGGCTGGCCCTCATGGACACGCTGCCACTCGTCGCCGCTTTTCACCAGATAGCCATAATCGGTGAAAACACCATGCTCCGTATTGGCAATATGCAGGCCGAAACGGGGCAGGAAAATTCCTGCTTTCCATTCCTCCGGCATATCCACCATGCCGGAACGGTTCAGATAGTAGTCACCCAACTGGCCCGTGCCGGTGACATCCGGCAGATGCACATAGTAGTCCACGTTGTCGGGGTAGTCGATGATCTGGCCGATACTGTGGAAGTCGCTCTGCGGGCTTGTCAGGGCGGCGTTCAGCTCCGCAAGCTCGGCGGCGTCCAGCTTTTCCAGCCTCGCGGCAAGGAAGTTCAGCTCGTCCACATCGGCGGACAGCACCAGATCGCGGGGAAGCTTAATGGGACGCTCCTGCGGGCTTCGGTAGTCGTACAAGAAAAAGTCCTGCGGATTGTCGGCACTGATCCCGATTTCCCGCAGGGCTTCTTGCAGCTTTTCGGTTGTGGTCGGCAAAGAAAACCAAAGGCCCTCTTTGCCTTGCTCATAACGCTGTCGGTTATGAAACAGGATCGAAAATACTTCGCTCATTCAGTCGCTCCTTTCTGAAAAATAGCATAAGAAAAGCAGGAAATCTTTGAAAGATTTCCTGCTAAACCTTTTAATTGAAATATCAATAGAATGGTGTTTTTAACATCTCTGAATAATATAAGGGTTTATTCAATTCATATTTTTGCATTACATCACGCACCACGTCCTCAAACCATTTTGGCGCATAAGGAGAAATGTATACTGCTGAAATTAGCTTCTCAAGATTGACTGCTTTTTCTATACCGCTGTGTGCCTGATGACTTGTGATAATAGCGCGTACTTCTCTCTCGTGTTCAAATGCTTTTCGTTTATACCAGAACGAACCATTTACGGAAGAAAATCTTTTGGAAAAATCAATATATTTAACTTTCCCAATTTTTATTGCGGGGTCTTTGTCAAGAGCCTCATACAACTGTTGGTATGTAGTTTGAATTGCAAGTGCATTGTTCACATTTGTTGAGTACAATTTCCACATTGCTTCTGATTCAGATTCGTTACAATGCCAACAACTTATAAATGTATGTTTCCTTCGGGCATTTCCACTGGCGTTCAACTCGGACAACAAACGTGTTGTATTTTCCTCAATGTATTCGTCTGTTAAATCTTCTGGTTTCATGCCGGGCGCAATTTGAATTGTTTCTCTAAAAAAATCGAGATAAAATGCGTCCCATTTTTCTTTCCGCTCCAATGTGCCTTTTGCACCCTCAAATATATCCTCGAATGATTCTGCAGATGCAAAGTATAGTGTCTTTTTACCAATCATCGAAAGGAACTTGCTTAAATCCATGTAACGCCAAAGTTTAGATTCTGGCGCAACTTTTTCGTATTCTGGTTCCGTCCAATGATAACGAACTACGGTTTCTGATAGCAAATATGCACAATCATCACAAAGGACAACAGGATTTCTTTCTGTATCATATCCCAAATGCGCACACATACCATTTTGAAATTTTCTCCCACAATTCGTACAGGCATCACTATGCTCGTTGTAAAACACATCCAATTCGCGGGTGTGCCTATGTGTCATTTCCTGCATAACTTACCCCAACTCTCTTACGTTTTATTTTATTATATCAGTACCAAAAATCATTTGAAAGATAATAATTGTAAATTGTAAGAGTGCAGGGGTTTGGGGCTTTCCCCAACAAGCAAAATCCCCGGCCCGGCAGGGTGGCCGGGTCAGGGATTTATCGGAAGTGTGGCTACACTTCCTATGCTTGCTACGTTACTCCGTCAGCTCCTTTTCTCCACGCGGTAGTTGACGTATTTCCCGCCGGTATCGGCCAAAAGCACCGTCCCGTCGTAGGTTTTGCCGGTTTTCATGGAGCGCAGGCCCTTTACCTTTGCCTTTCCGTCTTTGAGCAGCGCGGCGGCGATCTTCGGGGTGAACGTCTTGCCCCGTTCCTCAAAAAATCGGTCATTCTTCCACATGACAAACTGGCAGGCCCGGTTTCCGCAGTAATAGTTTTTCTTGCCCTCGTAGACGGCTTCGCCGCAGCGGGGACACTTGCCGATAACCACACGCTCGGCCTGAAACAACTTTTGCGCGTCCTCGCTGATCTGTGAATACCGGGAAATCAGGCTCCGGGTCATTTCCTCAATGCCCGCCATGAAGCCCTCCGGGTCAGCCTCGCCCTTGGCAATGGCCGTCAGCTTGGTTTCCCATTCGGACGTGAGCTGGGGAGAAGTCAGCACATCCGGCAGGACGCACACAAGATTGTGGCCGTCCTTGGTGGGAAGTAGCTGCTTGCCTTTGCGTTCCACAAAGCCCATCTGCACCAGCTTTTCCAGAATGGAAGCGCGGGTTGCCGGGGTTCCCAAACCTTGGCGCTCGGCGTCCTCCGGCATATCCTCGGCCCCGGCCCGTTCCATAGCGGATAGCAGCGTATCTTCGGTGTAGGGCTTGGGCGGCGTGGTGAAATGCTCGGTGATGCTGGCCTCCACCGGGTCAAAGGTCTGGCCCTCGGTCAGCTCCGGCAGCTCCCGTGCCAGCTCCGGCGCGTCCTCGTCGGCATCGGTCTTGAACGACGCCTTGAAGCGGCGCTCAATCTCTTTCCATCCAGGGGTGAGAATGGTTTTGCCCTTGGCGGTGAACTCGTTCCCGGCGCAGGTGAATGTGGCGGTGACAGCCTCATACACATGGGGCGCAGCCACGGCACACAGCAGCTTGCAGCACACAAGGGACAGCAGTTTCTTTTCGCCTTCGGTCAGCCCGTCAAAGCCTTTCTGCACAAACTCCATCGTGGGAATAATGGCGTGGTGATCGGACACCTTTTTGCTGTTCAGCACCCGGCCAAACTGCGGGGCAATGTCCAGCCCCGCCGCAAAGGAAAGCAGCGGCCACAGGCCGGACACGATGCTTTCCGCCGTGGGCTGCATATCGTCGGTAAGATACTGGCTGTCGGTGCGGGGATAGGTCAGCAGCTTCTTTTCGTAGAGCTGTTGGGTGTAGTCAAGGGTCTGCTTGGCGGTAAATCCAAACAGGCGGTTGGCCTCTCGCTGCAAGGTGGTGAGATCGTAAAGACGGGGCGGCTGCTCCGTCTTTTTCTCACGCTTCACCGATACACAAACGGCCTGCGCTCCTGCACAGGCCGTCTTGGTGGCGTTGGCGTCGTCGGGGTTTAGAAAGCGGTCGCTGGCCGCCTCCATGCCGCCCGCCGCGATATGGACAACGTGGTATTTCTCTTTCTTGAAATTGCTGATCTTGGCCTCCCGGTCAACCAGCATATTGAGGGTGGGCGTCTGGACACGGCCCACGGTCAGGGTCTTGTGATAGAGGATGGAGAAAAGCCGGGTGGCGTTGATCCCCACCAGCCAATCGGCCTGCGCCCGGCACAGGGCTGATTGATACAGGTTGTCGTAGTCGGCCCCCGGTTTCAGGTGGGCAAAGCCCTCCCGGATCGCGGCGTCCTCCATGCTGGAAATCCAAAGGCGCTTGAACGGCTTTTTGCAGCCCGCCATCTGATAGACGAAACGGAAAATCAATTCGCCCTCGCGCCCGGCGTCGGTAGCGCACACAAGGCCCGTCACGTCGGGGCGCTCCATCAGGGAGCGCAACACGGCAAATTGTCCTTTCTTCTCGGCGGGGATGATGTACTGCCACTCCTGCGGCAAAATCGGCAGGTCGTCATAGCGCCACTTCTTGAAACGCTCGTCATAGCCCGCCGCATCCATGGGGGAAACAAGGTGCCCTACACACCAGGAAACGATCAGGGCGTTCCCCTGAAAATAACCATCGGCCCCGGATTTAGCACCCAGGGCCGACGCGATAGATTTTGCTACACTTGGTTTTTCTGTGATTATTAGCTTCATATTTTCTCCTTTTGTGGTAAAATAAAGAGTTGAGCAAAACGTGAGTTTTGCAAAATTGAGTAACAATATATAGTGTTCGAACGAGCTGAATAGCACTATTTATTGCATAGCCTTATGAGCAAATCGGTGTTTTGCTCAACCCTATGGTAAAATAATTACATGAGGTGATTGATTTGGTTCTGATGAATATGTATGGTAAGATACCGGAAACGATAATTTCTAAAAAATTAGGAATTGGTATTTGTAATCCTGCACCAGATTGGGTAGAAGGATTACAAGATGATTTTGAAGAAGAACTCTTAATTCATGAACATGAGATATCTTCATTCAAAAAATCAGGATATGATACTGCCTGGGCCTCTGACCGTTATAATTTAGAAAAGATAGTGTTCCAATTAGGTTGGCAAGAAGAAGGAAAAACTTCCATGCAGATTATTGCTGAACACTTAATTGAAATCCAAGTCTTAGACTTTGATAATTCGTTATTGCAGATGAAAAACGATCATTTAGATAGCCCGACATGCGAGCCTCAATATCCAAGAAAGTTTTTGAATTTATGTTGTAAAATACAGTCGTCACAATCGGCTCAAACAGTTATTCCAAATCAAATACCTTTCTCAACTTATAACTCCGATGATTTTCAGCAAAAGCCTTTGATACTTAATTTTTTAGGAGCAATGCTACATCCGCATCCTAATTATCCGATTTCAATACCTGACTATACAGCAGGAGGGATAAAGTCTCTAGAATATATAGGTAGTCTAATTGACAATTTCTTAGTCACAGATAAAGATTTTTGGCTGTTTGATTACATAGTCAATGCCGTGTTCAACGACGAATCTCATGATGCCTATCATATATTCAAAGTGATGTCCCTTATTGAAATGCTCATTATCAGTCCTAAAGGAAACGGAAAAACTGTAGGAGAACTCGAACGTAAACTTCCGCAGTTCCTTCCAGATAGAATACCTGTCGAAGAACGCGCATTGTTCTCTGAAATTGTGCGTAAACTTAGAAATAAAATTGGACATGGTGATTTTGAGGCCGTACAGCAACTATTAGACCAGTATCGCAACTCTTTTATGCAAAACTTCAGGTACGATGAATTTGAATATAGCATTGAGAACTGGACATACGGCAACATATGTATTAATCTTGATTCGGCGTTAAATGAGATTTTGTGGCTAATGTTATCTGATAGGGCGCAACTAGCATCAGTTCAAATGAGTTAATAATAGGCTCTCACCGTTAATGTTTGACGGTGAGAGCTATATTTTTTAACTATTTCGTTTCCTCGTCCTCGGTCAGATATTCTTCTTCATCCTCCAGGTCGAAATCATCCAGATCAGCGGGAACTTTCTTTCCCTGCTTCGGTTTCAGCACCAGGAAATAGACCGCCGCGCCGCCTCCGGCTGCAAGGATCAGCAGCACCGCCAGGATCGCCCCGGTATTGCTTTTCTTTTCGGGTTCCGGATTCTCCGGCTCGGTGGGCTCCGTAGCTTTCTGCTCTGTGCCAACACATTCACTGAGGTTTTTTACGCAGACCGGGCAAGCGGTATTGACCGCTCCGGCCTGGCACTTTTCCGTACAGGTGCAGACAATAGGTGTTTCCGCCTTTTCTCCATCCTCCGTGAGTGCCATGAGGTCGGCTTCATCCACCTGGTTCAGAAAATGCACGGTTTCCTCGCCCTCGTCGTCACGGTCAATAATGAGATAGAACACGTTGCCGTTTCTCGTTTCCACAGTGATAAACTGCTTGCCGCTCCGGGTGCTGCTGCCGATATCGTCGATCAGCGAAAGGTTCCCGTCCGGCGTCAGGGCGGCATCGCCGCTGCCGCCCATAAGTTGCTCAAACAGCTCGCTCAATTTATCAGGATCAATGGACAGAGATAGGCCGCCGTCAGCCTCGCCGCCCGTATCGCTGAGTGTCATATAGCCGGAATAGACATAGCCGATCTTTTCCGGCAGCCGGATCATGTACCAGTCGCCATCCGTGCCGATGACCTCTACCACCGTTCCGTTGGGAAGCTGCGTAAAGGCGTAGTTATCCAGCCCAGCACCCGTGCGGACATTCAGCTTGCCACCATTGGTGGTGACGGTGCCGGTCTTGCCGGATTTCTCCGTGCCGCCCAGCACAGAGCCAAACAGCGTGGAGATCAGTTCGGAAAGATCGTCCCCGGTGATATCCGCGCTGTCAGTCGGTTCCGTCTGTGCCTCAGAGGTAGGCACTGTATCCTCGCTGCTTGCAAAAGCGACCGTGGAAAAGGCCGTCATGCAGAGCATAACGGCCAGCAGCACCGCAAGTGTGCGGATCGTGTGCTTATTCTTCATCGTCGGTGCCCTCCATCATGTCGGAATCAGCGGCGGCCTCCATTTCCATCATTCCTTCCGGCAGGGAGATCATACCGCTGGCATAGGCGCGCAGGAAAGCGGTCAGTTCCTTGTTATCCATGTGGACAGCCTTTACCATACGGACAATTTCCAGATTTTCTTCCTCCGCAAGCTGCGCCTCCAGCGCACGAAGGCGTTTCTGCTGCTCCGTGATCTTCTCCCGGACCTTCTCAATATCACGACGGATCTTCTCAGTAGTTGCCATAGTCAAATAAACTCCTTTCCAAATCGTTCTCTCCATGAATAGTTGCGTCCAAGCCCCTGAACGGTTTTCAGGTTGGCCCGTGCGTTATCCTCCAATGCCAGCGCACGCCGGAACAAATCCGGGTAATGCTCCCGCAGATCGATGATCTCCTCCGCCCGCATACTGGGGCAGAAAAAACAGGAGGACTTTCCCGGCTGCGGCAGGCCAGCCGCCTCGATTGCCCGGATACACGCCTCCCGGTCCCAGCCCCATTCCATCAGGGGATACCATTTGCTGTACTTCGGGTCTGACAGATCACGCAGAAGGACCTTATCGCTGCGGTAGTGCTCGCCAGCGTCATAGCCGATGAACTTGACCACCTTTTTCCCGCTGACCCAGACCTTGCGGCACGGAGGATAGTTGTTGCAGAACTTTTCCTGCGGCCCGATCTTGTGTTTCAGAGAACACCGCTTGAAGCCGTAGGCGATGGAGGGCAGCGTACCGCTTTTCAGACATTCGTCCTCCAAAGTCAGCCGTCTGCCGTCCTTCGTGGTCTTATAGACCCGTGTGATCTCCGGCATACCGTGATCCTTCAGCCAGCGATCCATGATATCCAAATAGGCGTAGGTATGGGGATGCTCGCCGCCCGTATCCGCAAACAGGATCAGGTCAACGGGGATACGGTGCTGGTGCAGCCCAATAAGAAGGGCGGTGCTGTTTGCACCGCCGCCATAGGAAACAATATTGATATACTCACCTCCATCAATCATACGGCGGTCTGCCGTAGGCGTAAAAGTGCTGCTGCCAGTAACTTGTATTGAGCCTTGCGTACTGGATCGGGTCGCCGCAGTGCAGAAACATGGGGTTGCCCGCATCGTCCAGCCCCACATAGAAGCCGACGTGGGAGATGCCCGCGGTGTCATAAGTCCCAACGAAAAACACCAGGTCGCCCGGCTGCGGATCGGATACCCGCGTGGAAATGTTGTAAAGCCCCTGGGCTCCCAGCCGCCCGGTATTGCATAGGCCGCTGTTGGTCAGAACATAGCTGACAAAGCCGCTGCAATCAAACGAGGTGGAAGGACTGCTGCCGCCCCAGACGTAAGGATATCCCAAGTATTTTTCCGCCTCCGAGATAAGCGCCGCAAAGCATTCATCGGAGAGGTATTCTGCGGGGATTTCATAGTCCTCCGGCGGGTTTGTGATGTATTGGTCCACATACCCGGAGGACGGGAACAGATCGGAGCGGTTCCCCAGCGTGGACATATACATGGCGTACATGGAGAGCGTTTCGGTATCCATGATGTAAACGGGAACATGGCTCAAATCGAAGTTTTCAAGCTCCACGGTGCAGATGTAATACGTGTACGGAACGTCCACTTCATATTCGTTGCCCTCGCTGTCTGTTCTCGTCTCGGTGCGATATCGGGTCTCCGTGGTGACCGTCTCGGTAAGGATATATTGCTTGTCAAACAGCATTTGAAAATCGTCCTGTACCTGGTCAATGGTGAACTGACCCTCATGGAGGGCCGACAGAATGGACAACAGCACATAGGGATCGTGCTTGATCTCGTCCAGATCAAAATGGTATTCGTCATAATCGTGGGTCTGCTCATAGGTGTCCAGATACTCCCGCAATTCATCCTCCATCGCGCAGTAGGCGGTCTCTGCCGCCAGCAGGTCAGAATCCTCAGAGAGATAGGAGGACGCGACAATGTTGGACACGCCTCCGCCGAAGATGGAGGAACAGGATTGCAGCAGCCCCAGCAGCATGACCAGCAGCAGGCCGATCCCGCCAACAATCAAAAACGCCTTTTTGTGTTTGGAAACAAACTCTCCGGCCTTCTTCGCCGCGTCCGCGCTTTTCTTTGCGCCTTTCGCTGCCGTCTGCGCCGCTGCCGCCGCGTCCCCGGCGCTATGCGCCGCCCGGTATGCGGCGGCATATTGCTTTTGCAGCTTCTTTTTCTGCCACATCCGGGAGATAAGGTTACTGGCCGCAAGCTGCGGATTCTCCCGCAAAGTCTTTTGGTACAGCGCATCCGCATTCGCCTGGACCGCCGCCTGCTCTGCGTGGGATACCTCCCGCCAGGGTTTCAGCTTGCGGTCCGCCTGCCAGTTTTGGAGCTTGCGGTTCCCGTATCGGACAGCCCTTTCCATGCTGCGCTCCGTCAGGTGCCCTGCCTCTACGCCGACATTTTCCTGCTCCACCTCATGTACCTTCGCATGGGCGGCGTGACCGATCTCCTGTAACGGCCGCGCCAGCGGATTCACCGGCTGATGGAGCGAGGGCTGCTTTTCGGGGACGGCGGCCCGTACCGCGTCCAGCTTGTCTGCCGCCTTGTCGGATTTGCGGATCGCCTTTTGCAGCTCCGGCGCGGCGCGTTCCTCCTCGGTGAATTGCAAACGGGAGGATGGGCGGCTATTTGCCGCCGTACCCTCCCGGTAGGCTTTGCGGCGGTTCCGCCGCTTTTTCTTCTGAGACTTCCGGACGCGCCGGTCGTCCAGATGGTGGAGGGCAGTCCTCGCCAGCGCCGTGGAATCGCCGGAGGGGGAATAGTCCTGCTCCGGCGCACGGTCTGAAACATGGCTC
>ERZ772865.2096-NODE-2096-length-18285-cov-4.890620_pt1 | contig 18285 bp, 15 predicted proteins | sample MGYA00512133_ERZ772865 | MGnify/ENA primary metagenome ERZ772865 (study PRJEB29015, sample SAMEA2737722) | human gut metagenome | biome: human gut; feature: human-associated habitat; material: faeces | place: China | collected 2012 ...
GCCGGGAGACTATCCGACTAAGATTCGGGAATACTGTAAGCAGACCGGACAGCCGGTACCGCAGACAGATGGTGCCTTGGTTCGCTGCATTTTGGAGAGCCTGGCACTTAAATACAAGCAGACGTATTTGTCCCTGAAACCATATATTACGTGGGAAGAAAAGTTATATATTGTAGGCGGTGGCGTGCAGAACGAGTTGTTAAATCAATATACAGCAAATGCACTTGGCATTCCGGTAATTACCGGGGCGAGCGAAGCCACAGCCGTTGGCAATGTCATGGCACAGTTTAAGGCACTCGGCTGTTATGACACGGCACAGCAAAAATGTGATATACTGGCAGCGTCGTTTGATACGAAAACGTATTTGCCACAGGAGCAGGAAGCTTGGCAGGAAGCATATGGCAAATTTGAACAATTAATGGAGGACTAGAATGGAGACAAGATTAAAGACAGTAGAAGATTTTAAGATTCCGAAAGCGTATACTTTACAGAAGGCAGAGTACGTGAAAGAGCTTGACAGTTTTGCGTTGGTGTTAAAACATAATTTGAGTGGCGCGCGAATTTTGGTATTCAGCAATGAGGATGACAATAAAGTATTCAGTATTGGTTTTCGTACACCGCCAAAGGATTCGACCGGCGTTCCACATATCATTGAGCATACGGTATTGTGCGGATCCAAGCATTTCCCGGCCAAAGACCCTTTTGTAGAGTTGGTAAAGGGCTCGCTCAATACATTCCTAAATGCCGTGACCTATCCGGACAAGACATTATATCCGATTGCAAGCTGCAACGACAAAGATTTTCAGAATCTGATGCATGTATATATGGACGCCGTATTTTATCCAAATATATACGAGCATGAGGAAATTTTTAAGCAGGAAGGCTGGCATTATGAATTAGAGTCTCCGGAGGATGACATTACGTATAATGGTGTTGTATATAATGAGATGAAAGGTGCATTTTCATCGGAAGAAAGCGTGTTAGAGCGTTATGTAATGAATAGTTTATTCCCGGATAATACGTATGGCAATGAGTCCGGTGGTGATCCGCGCGACATTCCGAATCTGACGTATGAAGATTATCTGGACTTTCATAGACAGTATTATCATCCGGTCAACAGCTATATCTATCTCTATGGAGATATGGATGTCACAGAGCGCTTAGAGTGGATGGACGCTAATTACTTAAGCAATTTCCCGGCGATCACGATCGATTCGCAGATCCCGCTGCAAAAGCCATTTGCTGAGCACAAAGTGTTAGAAAAGAAATATGCAGTGGCTCAGGACGCAGATTGCAGTGAGAAACATTATTATGCTTATGGTGCGGCGCTTGACATTACATTGGATGTCAATACGTGCAAAGCGTTCGACGTATTGTCTTATGTGTTAGCACAACAGCCGGGCGCACCTCTCAAGCAGGCATTATTGGATGCAGGTATCGGTACAGACGTAGACGTGGATTTCTGCGACATTATGCGTCAAAGTACCTTTTCGGTTTATACCAAAAACGCAAAACCGGGTCTGCGTGATAAATTTGCAGAGGTGCTACGGGCAACATTGCAGCAGCAGGTAGATCAGGGGATCAACCGCAAAGATTTGGAAGCGGCGATCAACGGTATGGAGTTTAAAGACAAAGAAGCGGATTTTGGTTCTTATCCAAAGGGACTGCTGTATGGAATGAAGCTGCTTCGTACATGGCTCTATGACGATGAGATGCCGTATGATGCTTTGCAGTATGAGGGCTGCTATACCTTTTTGAGAGAGCAGATCGGAACCGGATATTATGAGCAACTGATCAAGAAGTATCTGTTAGACAATGAGCATGCAGTATGGGTGGAGATGATTCCGGAGCCGGGACTTTCCATTCGCTTAGAGCAGGAAACAGCTCAAAAACTGCAGGAATATAAAGATTCTCTAAATGAGGAGCAGATCACACAGTTGATCGAGCAGACGAAAGCGCTGAAACGTTATCAGGAAGAGCCATCTCCAAAGGAAGTGCTTGAAATGATCCCAATGTTGTCCAGAGAGGACATCAAAAAGACGATTCAGCCACTGCATAATACGATGAAAGAATTGCATGGTGTGCAGACCTTGCATCACGAGATCCATACCAACAATATTGTATATCTGCAAATGTTGTTTGATGCAGATGCGTGCAAAGATTATATGCCGCAGATGAGCTTTTTGACAACATTGTTAGGTTATATGGATACGAAAGAGCACAATTACCGCGAGTTTGATACGGAAACCAACTTTTATACCGGTGGTATTTCCACGGATGTGGGAGTATACTGCGAGGCAGGTAAGAGTGACGTATATAGTGTGAAGTTCTCCGTAACGACAAAAGTGCTTACTGACAAGTTAGCGCATGCACTGCGGCTGATCGAAGAGATGTTATTTGATACCTCTTTTGATGATGAAAAGCATCTTCGTGAGGTAGTTGCAGAAAGCCGCTCCCGTTTGAAAGTGCAGTTGATGGCGAGCGGACATCAGGCGGCAGCGGGAAGAGCGATGGCAGCAGTGTCTGAGAGTTCTTATGTCAACGACCGTGCGGTTGGTATGGGATATTATCAATATCTGGTACAGTTAGATGAGCATTTTGAAGAAGAAAAGGAGCGATTGATCACAGGCTGCAGACAGTTGCTGCATATGCTTCTTCGCAAAGATAATATGTTGATCTCCATCACGGGTGGAGAAGAAGAGTATCGTGCTTTGGAGCAAGAGATCGGTTCATTCTTAGAGCGCATTGATGCGTTCCAAGCTGCGGATAGCAAAGCATCTAACGCTGTCTTGTCTGTATTTGGTGGTGAGCGAAAACGTGTTTCGGAGGCGTTTTCCACACCGGCAGAGATTCAGTATGTTGCGATCGCCGGCAAGTTTGATAATGTCAAAGAAGTCAATAACGGCGCTTTACAGGTAGTGCGACACTTGCTAAATTACGATTATCTCTGGAATCAAGTCCGGGTGAAAGGTGGCGCTTACGGTGTAGGATGCCGCTTTAACAGGGAGCGGGAGGGATATTTCACATCATACCGCGATCCAAATCTGTCAGCAACGTTAGAGGTGTATCGCCATGCAGCAGAGTATTTGGAACAGTATGATGCGAAAGAGCGTGAAGTAACCAAAACGATCATCGGTACGATCAGTGGTATTGATACACCGCTCACACCATATATGAAGGGAAAACGTTCTTTGTCTGCATATTTGACCAATGTGACCGAAGAAATGATGCAGAAACAGCGTGATCAGGTGCTTAACTGCGATATAGAGGATATTCGACAGACAGCAGACGTTGTGCGAGAAGTGATCCGTGATGGCGTGATCTGTGTAATCGGTAATGAGAAGAAAATTGCCGAGGAAGAGAAGCTGTTTGAGAGCATAGAGCCATTGCAGTAAGAGAGCTTTGCTTGTTACCACAGAAAGAGAGGACAAGATGAACAATTATAAATCAGGGTTTGTTACTTTGATCGGAAGACCAAATGTTGGAAAATCAACATTGATGAATCGGTTGATCGGACAGAAAATCGCGATCACCTCCAACAAACCACAGACAACGCGCAATCGGATCCAGACTGTCTATACGTGCGATGAGGGGCAGATCATATTTTTGGACACACCGGGTATTCATAAGGCAAAAAATAAACTGGGCGAATACATGGTGTCCGTTGCCGAACGCACTTTGAAAGAAGTAGATGTGATTCTGTGGCTGGTTGAGCCGAGTACGTTTATTGGTGCCGGTGAGCAGCATATTGCCGAGCAGTTGCGCAGCGTAAAGACGCCGGTATTTTTGGTCATTAATAAGATCGATACCGTTGAGAAAGCGGAAATTCTTAAATTCATTGCGGCATACAAAGATATTGTGGATTTTGCGGAAATTATTCCGGTATCCGCGCTCAAAGGAGAAAATACGGATGATCTGTTGCAGGCAATGATGAAATATCTGCCCACAGGGCCGCAATATTATGATGAGGACACGATTACGGATCAGCCGGAGCGACAGATTGTTGCGGAAATGATCCGAGAGAAAGCACTGCGCAATTTGAGCGATGAGATTCCACATGGCATTGCCGTTGCAATAGATCGGATGCACGAGCGTCCGAATGGCAGTATTATTGATATCGATGCGACGATCGTATGCGAGCGCAATTCACATAAGGGAATCATTATTGGTAAACAGGGTGCCATGCTTAAAAAGATTGGATCACAGGCGCGTGCCGATATGGAAGCTTTGCTGGACTGCAAAGTGAACCTAAAATTGTGGGTTAAAGTCAAAAAAGATTGGCGAGACAGTGATTTCCTGATTAAAAATTTTGGCTATCGAAAGACAGATTACGAAGATCTTTAGGCAGAAAGTTCGATCGATGTAAGAGTGATTACGAGATTTTTTTCGACTTATTAGCAAGTCGAAATCTCTTGGGACGGCAATAGTTTCCAGAATAGAGAGCCCATGAAATCACCATGCTAATAGAAAGACTTAAGAAAGGCATGGTGAGAAGATGAAGTACCAAGATCAATGGGAGCAATTTGAAGAAACAGGAAAAGTAGCAGATTATTTGGCATATTGCAGACAAGCAGGACAGATGAGTGCCGGAAATATAATGGATGGCAGTGCATTAGGGATGGCAGTGGCCGAAAATGTCATGTGGAGTGGCAGTGTGAGAAACGCCGGTGAAGGAGACTGGGATCGTGGCGACAATGGGACACCACAGGAGGTAGCAAAACATGCGGGAGACGATAACGGTGACGGGGATGATCTTACAGACATCACCGCTGAAAGAGTACGATAGGCGGGTAGAGATACTCACCAGAGAACGAGGAAGAATATCGGCATTTGCACAGGGCGCGAGAAGACCAAACAGCGCCCTGTCTGCCTGTACGATTCTTTTTACCTTTGGTACCTTTACGCTCTATCCCGGCAGAGATTCTTACCGCCTGCAGAGTGGCTCCATTCAGACGCAGTTTGGAGAATTGGCACAGGATTACGATGCATTATGTTATTGTTCCTATTTTGGAGAAATGGCGCGATATTTCACCAGAGAAGGTGTGGAAGCTTCTAGGGAGCTTATGTTATTGTACGTTACACTGCGCGCTGTCATGCATGGCAAAATGACACTTCCACTCGTCCGCGTGATCTATGAACTGCGTCTTATGTTGATTGAGGGCGAGATGGTGGAATTATTTCAATGTCTGCATTGCGGCACGAAAGAAGTCAACACCGTTTATTTGCAAGCGGGGGGATTGCTTTGTCCGGCATGCGCTGCCAAGGATAAGACGACAAAAGATGCCTATCCGATACAGTTAAGCTCCGATGCACTCTATACTCTGCAATACATATTGACCAGTGAATGGAGCAAACTTTATGCGTTCGGTGTGTCCGAGGAGGTTTTGCGCGAACTCACACATTTTATGAAACGTTATCTTGGCAGATATCTGCCACATCAATTCAAATCAGAAGCATTTCTTAAACAAATCTTAAGGAAATAGCACATTGAATCTTAAAAAACATTTTCCTATACTATTCTTAGGCACTGCTACCTGTGTACAATGCGAATACCGTATAGGAGGGATAGGTGTATGAAAAAGAAAATGATCTGTCGTTATTTGGGAGACAAAAAGGCCTCTGCAGATATCTACAGAGCCGAAGAATCGGCGGATAAGAGGACTAAGCCGTAGTCTGCCAGCCAGCAGAAAATGATGGAAATAAAACTGGAAATATGGCATGATGCAGGAAGTTGAAGCTCTTAAAACTATTCAAGAGTTCGTCTGCTCATATTTTTTCGAAGAACAATTTACACTATCTTATGCCAATAAATATCTTGTGCTTACAAGTTGTATATGTTATAATAAAACTAGTTGTTTGAAATTGTACTTTCAAAAGAATGTTTGAACAAGATTTCATATTATTTTTTAATAACATAAAACAGTGTTGGCTTATTGATAATAATGTTTGGGCGTAAGAACAGATCTTTTGGATTATGCGAAAAATGGGCAGCATACTGATTCCTAAATGTTTTATTATGGATAAGTTATATTCTGTAAAACAAGTTAAGAATAGCTATAAAATATAACTAAATAATTCATTAAATATATAAGCGTAGTTGGTTAAGAAGTGATATAGATGCTTATGTTAATAGTTAATATATTCAATGATATTTAAAAAGTAAGATGGAATTATTAATGCTATAATGTGACAAATACATAAAGGAGGTAAAAATAAAGTCATAAAAGCCTAATAATAAATAATATGGTACAGATAATTTTATCAATTTAAAATACGGAAGGGAGTTTCGATATGAGAAAAATCAGAACAATGTTAGCAAGTGTAGCTTTGGCGGGATGTTTAGTGGCGTCTCCTATTACGCAGGTGCATGCAGCCACCTCAGACACATAGTCAATTAAGTATATTCCGCATGTGCCAAATGGAATTAGTAATCAGGGGGATGTGTTATGTCTTGGTTACTATAGTGGTGGTTATATTGGAAACTGTAAAAAAATATCAGGAGAAAATGGTCGGAGATTAACGATTAAATCCAATTCGAATGGCGGAATGAATACGATTGATGTGACAACTACAGGAAAAACTAGAGCGTGGAAAATGAAAAAAAGTTCGACTGGAGATGTAAAATTCGTAGTTTTAGCTCATTATGATTATACATGTACATCGACAGGTGTTATAAAATTACATAAATAGCTAAAGATTTGTTAGAAGACATTCAAGAACAATAGCACATCGATAGCGATATATAATTGCTGTCGATGTGTAAATAAGGAGAAGGGTATGAAAAAGAGAATTATTGGTTGCTTGCTGATCACATCGATAGTATTATCAGGGTGTAGTTTATGGAAACCTAAAAACACGGAGGATGACAGAAAACCGATGGAACAAAATTCGGCGGAATTTGATTGGGGAAACTATCAAAAAGCAATTTATCAGGATAGGACATTGATTAAAGAATGCAATGCTAATTATCAGAAAGACATTTCAGCTATTAAACAAAAAGAAAATAAAATGTTAGACTTTTCAGATTGCAAATTTGAACCGATCGATGAAGTGAAAAGTGTTTCGGTCTTGCAGGAACAGATATTAGATGTCACACCGGAACAAAGCGTTAATACGATAAAACAATGGTTAAAAGATATTCATAAGGAAGACATTAATACAGATAAAGAAATTCGAGATGCGAGTGGACAATATCCAAATAATGATGTCGACGAGAATACAGATTCATCAGATTATTGGCCGGCAGTGGCTGATCATTATCCGGATTTTAAGACGGGAAGTGGTTTTTTTATTAATACCAATCAATGCCATATACAGATGGGTGCAGGGATTTATTCGATGAGTGACGGTGCTATCACTCGATATTTAGGCACGAATGGAATGGCTGGTTTGGATGCACTGGGATCTAATAGCGAAGATGTGAAAGCGGAAGGTTTTGTATCTGAAATGAAGGATCAATCTTGGGAGCTGTTATCAGGGAAGGTAACAGTTGACGAAGGTGCAAAGATTGCAAAAAGATATTTTGAAGAAGGAAAATATTTTCCTGTAGCTCAAGGAGTAACGATAGATGTACCGGAAGTATCGGTATTTGCGTTAAAAAACAAGTATGGATATGATTATGCAATTCGTCGCAAATACGAGGGGATTCCGTTTGCGTATGGAGATTATGGACAACGTAATCTTTATGACGGGTATCAGGTGTCCCCAGATGTAAAGCATGCATATGTTGTGAATGATCAGACAGTCAGTGCATATGTCGGTCAGTCTGAGTCCGATTCGTTAAAAAAAATAGGGAAAGAACAGGATTCTATTATAGATTGTAAAAAAGCTGTCTCTATTTTGCAAAAATCGATGGCGACGGAACTTAAAATAAATGTAAAAAGAGTGGCTTTTGTATATTGTAACTGTGCTTTTGGTGAAGAGCAAAACGAGACTTCGGATTATTATGCTTTTCCGTGTTGGGAATTTCAAGGGGAAAATAGCAATAACCAAGAGTATTTGCATCTTTATGTCGATGCGTTGACAGGGGCCGTGTATATGTATGGAAATCAGATAGAGCAGTAGTAATTTGTGTATCAAATATTAAGCGCATGGCCGTTTGATATGTATACTTTAAAGATATTAGGAAGTAGGGGAAAGAAATTATGAATAAGGTGGTAGTTGAGTGCCGCAAAATAGGGTATTCTGCGATAGGCATGTTTTCTATTTTGATCATTATTATTAGCTTTCTGCTTGGCTCTTGTTATATGGATAGCGATTACAGATCCTATACAGTGATCGAAATGTTCTTTTTGCCAAAGAGACAGGAAGTGCTGTCTAATATTGAAATGAATTGGTTGACTATTTGGGCGAATAGTATAAATGGATGGGTCCCGTTAATTCTTCCGGCAGCATTAAGTATTGGATATCTGTTTGTATTATCAGAGGAGCGGGAAAGCGGTGCGTTAAGGCAGTTGCTTTTGCGGGAGAACGACAGATCTTATTGCATATCTAAAGTGATTGCAGCAATGCTGGCCGGTGGAATTACTTTACTAATTGCGAATATTGTATATGGCATCATATGCTATGCGGCATTTCCATCTTTATCATGTTATCCCGCAGAAGATGTTTCGGAATATATAGCAAGTCAATTTTCGGAGGGAATTCCTGTGTTTGTTATAAACTATATTATAAAAACATTTTTGTATGGAGTTCTTATGAATATATTTGCGGTGGTTTTATCTATTTATATGACGGATAAATATATTTTGATCTGTTTGCCGATGATGATTCATTATGGTTGGAAACAGTTTATTACCAGAGGTCAAATGGTGGCAATGGAACGAGACGGTAATATATTAAATCAATTGTTGTCTATGGCGAATCCAAGTAATATCTTGATTCAAAAATGGGATAAAACACAAGTTGGAACAATTGGTCTAATGCTCTTTATGTATATAATTGCAGTGTTTTTGTTTGTTCGCAAAATGAAAAAAGGGAGGGGTCAGGCTAGTGTGGCATAAATTGTATGGAGCGTGGAATGTTGCTTGTATGGAGTATAAGAAACTGATTCGAAGTACAAAGATGATTATTTTGGCGATGTTTTTGATTTTTGTCAATATTCAGATTATAACTCCACTGAAACAGTGCGCAATTGATATGGATGCAAAGTTATCATATTTCGAGCCATTTATTGCGGCTGGAAATTCCGGAATGGTTTTATTGATCTTGCCGTTATTTTATTTAACGATGATGGCAGATTATCCGCAAGAAGATGAATCCACCAGATTTTATCGCATTCGATGCACAAAAGTAATGTGGGTAGGCGGGGAATTGATTTTTGCCAGTATGAGTGCAGTGTCGTTTGCTATATTTTCAGTTGTTTCAACAGCAATATTGATCATTCCAAAGGGACAATGGATTTTTCATTTTAGCGATGCGACTACAAAATATCTGTCTGTGTATCCTGATCGAACAGGAGATGCAGTGGTGCAGCTATTACCGATTAATTTATATAATCAGGTGACCTTGCCGGTTGCTGTGCGAGAGACGTTATTATTGCTTGTGTTGTATTTTTTTCTATTAGCACTGGTATTACTTCTGTCCTCTTTGTTTGGTCATAAAGGGATTGGAATTATAATGGATGGTTTTCTGGTGGTAGGAGGAACGATTCTGTGTGCTGCCAGATCGCAAATACAGTGGTTATTTCCTATGGCGCATACTATTCCTTGGCTGCATTATTCGGAGTATTATCGTAAACAGGTGTTTCCGATCATAGGATCCTATTTGTATTTTGTAGCAATAGATATAATACTGATTTTGCTTTGTTTGACAGTAGGAGTAAAACATCGAAAAGTATGAAAACAGGTGTGGAAGAAAGGAATAAAAGATTAGTATGATAGAAGTACAGAATGTGACGTTACAGATTAAGGGAAAAACGATCCTGTCAGACGCCAATCTGACGATGGAGGAGGGAAGGATCTATGGATTGGTTGGTAACAACGGCAGTGGCAAAACGATGTTAATGAAATGCATCTGCGGGTTTGTTTTACCGACAAAAGGGGCAGTTTTGTCAAATGGTAAGAAAATTGGAAAAGATATGGATTATTTACAGGATGCGGGAGTGATCATAGAAACACCGGGATTTATCAGTTATTATTCTGGCCTTAAGAACTTAAAGCTGCTTGCAGGACTGAACGGCAAAAAAGACACGGCGCATCTTAGCCGTGTCATGGAACTGTGCGGTTTGGATCCGGGACTGCGACTTCCTGTTCGAAAGTACAGCTTAGGAATGCGGCAGCGTCTCGGCATTGCACAGGCGATTATGGAAGATCAAAAATATTTGATCTTGGATGAGCCAATGAATGGTCTTGACAAACAGGGAGTAGAGGACGTCCGCAAGCTGCTGCTTCAACTAAAGGAACAGGGCAAATTGATCCTTATCGCCAGCCATAACAAAGCGGATATTGATATTTTATGCGATGAAGTATATGAAATGGAAAGCGGCACGATGAAGAGAATTGTGTAATTAATAAGCGTTATGTTGGGTGTATAAACGTGTGTTAGTAAAAAAAGTGAACTTTCGTGCAGAAGTTAGCGAGAAGTGATTCTTACTTGCAATAATTGTCTTGAGATGGTATATTTTTGTATTAGAATGTGCTTGCCGTGTATTAAGCCGGATGGCAGAATTCATGAGGGAGCATGACACAATATACAGGAAAGAGGTTTCATTATGGAAAAGACTATGGACAAGATTGTGGCATTGGCAAAAGCAAGAGGATTTATTTATCCGGGTTCAGAAATATACGGCGGACTTGCGAATACATGGGATTACGGTAACTTAGGCGTTGAGCTTAAGAACAATGTAAAGCAGGCTTGGTGGAAGAAATTTATTCGTGAAAATCCTTACAATGTAGGTATTGACTGCGCGATTCTGATGAATCCTCAGACATGGGTGGCATCCGGTCATTTGGGAAGCTTCTCCGATCCGTTGATGGATTGTAAAGAGTGTCATGAACGTTTCCGTGCAGATAAGGTGATCGAGGACTACATGGCAGAAAATGGCATTGCAATAGAAGGCAGTGTTGATGCATGGTCTAACGAGCAGATGGAAAACTATATTAAAGAAAAAGAAATTTGCTGTCCAAGCTGTGGCAAGAAGAATTTCACAGAGATTCGTCAGTTCAACCTGATGTTTAAGACATTCCAGGGCGTTACTGAGGATGCGAAGAATACCGTATATCTTCGTCCGGAGACCGCTCAGGGTATCTTTGTAAACTTTAAGAATGTACAACGTACATCCCGCAAGAAGATCCCATTTGGTATTGGACAGATCGGAAAGTCTTTCCGTAACGAGATCACACCGGGTAACTTTACATTCCGTACACGTGAGTTTGAGCAGATGGAGCTTGAGTTCTTCTGTGAGCCGGATACGGATCTGGAGTGGTTTGCATATTGGAAAGAGTTCTGTATTAACTGGCTGAAATCTCTTGGCATGAACGAAGAAGAGATGCGTGTAAGAGATCACGAGAAAGAGGAGCTTTCTTTCTATAGTAAGGCAACGACCGATATTGAGTTCCTGTTCCCATTTGGATGGGGCGAGCTTTGGGGTATCGCAGATCGTACGGATTACGACTTGACACAGCATCAGAATGTATCCAAAGAGGATATGTCTTACTTTGATGATGCGAAGGGCGAGAAATATATTCCATATGTTATTGAGCCATCATTGGGTGCTGATCGTGTGGTACTGGCATTCTTGTGTGGTGCATACGATGAAGAAAATATCGGTACAGAGGAGAAACCGGATGTGCGTACAGTACTTCATTTCCATCCGGCTTTGGCACCGGTTAAGATCGGTGTACTTCCGCTTTCTAAGAAGCTTAGCGAGTCTGCGACAAAGATTTACGAAGAGCTTTCTAAGACCTACAACTGCGAATTTGATGACCGTGGAAATATTGGTAAGAGATATCGTCGTCAGGATGAGATCGGAACACCATTCTGCATTACTTACGATTTTGATTCTGAGGAAGATGGTGCAGTTACCGTTCGTGACCGTGACACGATGGAGCAGGAGCGCGTGAAGATTGCAGATCTTCCGGCATATTTTGCAGACAAATTTGAGTTTTAAGGACTACTATCGTGAAAGATGTTTTGGTGAATGGATCGAAGTCCTGATAAATATAAGGGCAGCGTAAGTATCGCTGCCCTTTTTTGAAAATATCGAAGTATGATACAGAAGAAACGGAGGTTTGCTATGAGTAAAACATATTATGATACGCCGCTGTGGGACAGTTCACTGTCCATAGAGGAGCGCTTGGATTATTTGTTGTCAGAGATGACCTTGGAGGAAAAGATACAGAGTATGGGAACCGGCAATCCCGAGATCGAACGGCTGGGCGTTCCGGCCTTTCAAGTAGGTGGAGAAGCTGCACATGGCGTGCAGGCGCGTCATGATCAAAAATTTGATGATAATGAGCCGGATCTCACAACGATTTTTCAAAATCCTATTGGCATGAGTGCTTCGTTTGATGAAGAGTTGATCCGGAAAGCAGGAAAAGTTGTCGGAACAGAGGTGAGAGGACTGTATTCCAGAGAACATAAAGGCAGTCTTAGCGTGTGGGCACCTACGATCGATATGGAGCGCGACCCACGTTGGGGTCGTACGGAAGAAGCATATGGAGAGGATCCGTTGCTGACCGGAAAAATGGCAGGAGCCTATGTCGAGGGATTGCAGGGAGAAGATGATCATTATCTGCTTACGGCGGCAACCTTAAAACATTTTTATGCTAATAATGTGGAGGAAGGGCGTGTTTGGAAGTCGTCGACCGTTTCTCCAAGAAATAAATGGGAGTATTATTTGGAACCATTTCGTCAGGTGATCGAAGAGCATGGGGCAGAGGCGTTGATGACTGCATATAATGAGATTAACGGCGTGCCGGGAATGCTCAATCCGGAAGTGCAAAGAATCCTAAAAGATCAGTGGGGACTGCATCATGTCGTATGTGATGGTGGAGATGTTTCACAGACGGTGGATTTCCATCACTACTATGCAACACATGCAGATACGATCGTAGGAGGTTTAGCTGCCGGTATTGATTGTTTCACAGACAGCGAAGAAATGGTTTGGAACGCAGTGCGTGAGGCATTGGAAGATGGCAAGATCACGCCAGATGATCTGACGCCGGCACTTCGCTGCCATTATGGAACGCTGATCCGCTTGGGATTTTTTGATGCCAAAGGGGAGAATCCTTATGCATCCGTAGGGATGAAAGATGTTGGCACCAAAGCAAATCAGGCAGTCAGCCGAAAGATGGCGACAGAGGGAATGGTGCTTCTTCAAAATAAACAAATGCTGCCACTCGACCCGGAAGAAGATATCGCAGTGATCGGACCATTGGCAGACGTATGGTACAAAGACTGGTATTCCGGAATACCGCCGTATTTCGTCACACCACTGGATGGAATAAGAAGTCAGAGCAATGTGGCATTTGAACGTGCGGCATTACAGGCACATATTGGTATGGCAGATGGCAGCTATCTTGGCGTAGACAATGGCGGTGTAGTTTGTCGTGCAGATTTCGAGCATGCGGCACTCTTTGAATTGGAATGCTGGGACGATGAGCAGGTGACGATCCGTTTTGTGGAGAACGGTAAGTTGCTTACTGTGGAAGATGATTTTGCAAAAGGACAGGAAGGACTTGTCACAGCCAGCAAAGATGAGCCGTTTGGGTGGTTTGTTAAAGAAATTTTCCATCTTACGAATGTACAGACGGCAGAAGCTGCTATTACAGAACAGCATGGTATTTGTGCGGATGTCAGCATTAGTGCATGGAATGGAGCGGCACTTTGCTTTGATGAACTTGGGCGTTTGGGCGTAGCAAAGAGAGAGGATCAAGTGCTAGATGACCGCATCGGCGTAGCCGGTACAACGGATCAGCATAGTGTGGAGCCGACCGCCGGACTGCCGATCGTGATCGAACGGGTACGCAGTGGGCTTCAGGAAGCCAAAAAGCTTGCGGCATGTTCCGGCAAGGTGGTATTGGTTCTGGGAGCAAATCCAATGATCAACGGGAAAGAGGAGATTGACCGTAAAGATCTTAATTTACCGCCATATCAGAGCCGCCTTCTCAAAGAGATCACGGATGTCAATCCAAATGTTGTGCTGGTGCTGATAAGCAGTGTGCCATTTGCCTTGGACTGGGCAGCGAAGAATGTTCCGGCTATTCTGATCAGTGCAACCGGAAGCATGGAGATTGGCAACGCACTTGCAGATATATTGTTTGGTCAAGAAAGCCCGGCAGGACGTCTGCCAATGACGTGGTATTCTGAAAAAGCGGAATTGCCGGATATGGATGATTATGACATTATACAAGGGGAACGTACCTATCAGTACTACAACGGCAAGCCGGTTTACGCATTTGGACATGGTTTAACATACGGAGAGATCCGCTATGAAAAGATGACTGTCAGTCGTGACATGGCAGAATTGTTTGTCAATGTAACAATTAGTAATAATGGAAGATATACTACGGACGAAGTTGTACAGATTTACGGACACAAAGTGCAGCCGGCTGTCAAACGTCCGCATAGACAACTTATTGATTTTAGGCGCGTTAAGCAGATCAGACCGGGTGAAAAGCGTACAGTAACGTTCCATATCCCACAGGATCGCATGAAATATTTCGATGTCATCAGCCGTGAAATGGTATTGGAAGACGGAATGTACGAAATCTTTGCCGGGGCATCCAGCGCAAATCTGCCGCTGCGGCAGGAGATTTCTTTGCGGGGAGTCACCCGTGGTGTTCGCCACGCTGGAGAACCGATTTATGCAGAGTATTTCGACACATCGTCAAATGTGGAACTGATTGAAGGAAATCCGATTGCGTCAAGGACAGATGTATGGATTCCGGCAGGAGATGTCAGCCTTGCCACACCGGATCGCCGAGATTGCGAAATGACATTGACGTTTGCTGACACAGAGCTGCCAACGGGAAAAAATAATGAAATCTGTGTAACGGTGCAGGAATGGCCGGAACGTAAAGCACCTTGGGTGGTTCGTGCATTAGTTGATGGACAGGAAATAGCAGTATTCCAAAGTGGAACGCATTTAACGCGGCGAAATACCGGGGAAGAACTCGGGACAGCGGAGCAGACTGCAGGAAAGCTTGGCGAAGAGTTTTCTTCAGCGGAGCAGGCAGCAGAAATGGCAAGACACTTAAATGGAAACTGTGTTCCTTATACTGCGTATACCAAGGGAGTGAAGCTTCCTGTTGATCTGCATAAAACATGCGAATTAACGTTGCAGGTATCCGGTGACGTCGCGATTCGCAGCGTGGTTTTACAGCCGGAAACCATAAAAGGGAATGACTATTTTAAGTAGTAGGAAGGAGTAAAAAAATTATGGAAGAAACAGGAATGAACTATTTATGGAGTGCGCGTAAGCGCAATGCATTAGGTCTGCCTTGGACATTCACAAAGTATGCATTTACAGAAGATCGTTTGTTTGTGACAACAGGATTATTGAAAACAGTGGAGGACGAGGTGCGTTTATATCGTATTTTGGATATATCGTTATCTCGTACGCTGCTGCAGAAAATTTTTGGGATGGGAACGATTGCAATATCATCAGCGGATAAGACTATGGGTAATTTTAATCTGGTCAACGTCAAAAATCCGGTACAGGTTAAGGAACAGCTTTCTAAATTGATCGAAGAAAACCGTGACAAAAAACGTGTTACGAACCGTGAATATATGCATGACGATCTCGAAGACGATGATGAGCAATAATCGGAAGCCAACGTGAATTAGACGGGAGCAAACGTGAAACAACAACAGATCATAAGAATTTTATGAAAAAAGACAAAAAAAGACGGATTTTATCAAAAAAGGTCTTTTCATAATGACAGCAAGTATGTTATACTAAGCAGTAGCGATAAAGTGAACTATGGGCAAATTCTGCCCATTCGCAACAAATATTATATTAGGAGGTAACTTGACAATGGCAAACAAATGGGTCTATATGTTTAGCGAAGGCGACATGACTATGCGTAACTTGCTTGGTGGTAAGGGTGCTAACCTTGCTGAGATGACAAGCATTCTTGGTGCAGACGTAATCCCTCAGGGATTCACTGTTACAACTGAGGCATGTACACAGTACTATGAGGATGGCCGTAAGATCAACGATGAGATCATGGCACAGATCATGGACGGTGTTAAGAAGATGGAGGAGATCAACGGAAAGAAATTCGGTGATGCTCAGAATCCATTGTTAGTATCGGTTCGTTCCGGTGCTCGTGCTTCTATGCCTGGTATGATGGATACAATCCTTAACCTTGGTTTGAATGATGATGTAGTAGCATCCATGATCGCTGGTAACCCAGATCCAACATTCGAGCGTTTTGTATATGATTCATACAGACGTTTCATCCAGATGTTCTCTGATGTCGTAATGGAAGTTGGTAAGAAATATTTCGAGCAGCTCATTGACAAGATGAAAGAAGAGAAAGGTGTTCAGTACGACGTTGAGTTGACAGCAGCAGATCTTAAGACGCTGGCTGAGCAGTTCAAAGCTGAGTACAAGAACCAGTTAGGAACAGATTTCCCATCTGATCCGGTAGAGCACGCCGGCCCTGACCGCAACCGAATCAAGCGCTTTGATTTTGCCTTTGACGGAAATGACGCCGGCCGGATTGATCGGCAGGTCGCCCGCCAGCACGGACTTGGTCGCCAGTTCGGAAATGCTGCCGTCCTGCCCGATCACCTGATCCATGAATTCCTTGTTCGGGGTTGAAAGCATCAGCGAACCGACGTTGACCACGCCGCTTTTGCCGATGGCAATGCCGTGCGGGTTCAGAATGAAGACGTTGCCGCCGATTTTGCCGTTTTTGATTGAGTTCAGAATGCCGTCGATGTTGGTTTTGCCGTCGCGCACCAGGTTGATCAGATTGAGCGTGGAACCGGGCAGATAAAGGTTGACCGTGGTTCCTTTGTAGACGTCGAAATTGGAAAACGAGTTGAACGCGTTTTTGCCGGAAACGGTAGAAGTCGTCACGTCATACACATGGCCGTTGACGTTAACCGTGGTCTGGGTACGCCCGTCGGGGGTAATCATCGCCGCCCAACAAACATTGGAAAACATAAAGCTGTAAATTGTCAGGTAAGTGATGATTTTTCTGAACATATGACTTGCTCCTACCAAATTCTGGATTGAATGAAGAAAAGGAATTCGACGTCTTCGTCGCTTTCGTAATATTTGTGTTCCTTGAGCGGAAACGCCACCGTAAAGTTGGCGTCCAGCCGCCCAAACAGTCCCGCCCGGGCACCGACGCCGGTACTGTAGATAAAAGCTTCGTTTTCGTTTTTCAAATTGTTGCTGTCTTTGGCATAGACATGACCAAAGTCAAAAAAGTGCACAGCAGGAATCCATCACTCTGGATGCGGACGCTGCCGCACTGATTGCAAAAGTTTCAGACGGCGGGATGCGGGATGCCATTTCCCTATTGGATCAATGTGCTGCATTTGCACCGGAAATCACCAGTGAAATCGTTGCCTCTGCTGCCGGCGTTGCCGGACGGGATTACTTATTTTCCATCTTGGATGCCATTTTGCATCAGCAGACCGGAACCGCTCTACAGTTAACGGACAACCTCTATGACCGTTCCAAAGACATGGTGCGTCTATGTGAGGAGCTGATTGAGCAGCTGCGCAACATGATGCTGATTCGGCTTGGTAATGTACAGCCGGATTTGCTTACTTGCATGCCGGGAGAAATTCCGCAGCTGACCACCTTGGCACAGCAAGCGGAACTGCCGACCATTCTGCATTGGATTTCCATTTTGCAGGATGCCAGAGAACGCATGCAGCGCAACCCAGGAAAACGAGTGGAACTGGAATTGGCATTGATCCGCCTCTCTACCCCCATGCAGATTCAAGCACAGCCGCAACAATTTGCTGCGCCCGTTGCTTCTGCTGCTACCCAGCAAGCAAGCTCTTCTGCACCTGCTGCGCCTAAAGAGACAGCCGCTTCCGAAGCAGCTGTACCAGAACCGGCACAGCCACAGCAAGAACCGTTACAGGCGGCAGATTTTCGGCCCGTTGCCCAATGGGCAGACATTTTAGCAGCTTATCGTGCTGTAAATCCGGCAGTATCCGGAAGCCTTGCAGAATCCACCGCTTTTGAAAACGGCAATTTGCTGCTGATTGTAGCGAAGAATCGTTTCTTCCTGACCCTGCTCAAAAACAAGGAGCACGCAAAGTCCCTGGGAGAAACGGTTGCACGCATTTTGGGGAAAGAGTACCGCATTC
>ERZ772865.2100-NODE-2100-length-18248-cov-3.239653_pt1 | contig 18248 bp, 10 predicted proteins | sample MGYA00512133_ERZ772865 | MGnify/ENA primary metagenome ERZ772865 (study PRJEB29015, sample SAMEA2737722) | human gut metagenome | biome: human gut; feature: human-associated habitat; material: faeces | place: China | collected 2012 ...
CCTCAACGCCGTGTGCCGCCTCACCGCCTACCGATACGCCGGGAATGCCAAGGCGTGGCAGATCCGGCGAAGAGCTGGCGAGGTATCTCAGTTTTTCTTCGACCGTCATTTCTTTTAACAGCCAGTCGATTCTTTCCTGATCCGTCAGTGATGCATCCCAGAACGGTGTGTTTTTGTTTACCTGAAACTCCTTCTTTTCTGTCATTTTTCAAAAACCTCCCGATGATTTTGTCTCATGAAATTGTTTGCAGATTTTCCATATACTGTTATCTTTTTACAATGTTTCACATTTCCCATTACTGTCGCTGTATTTTAAAACATGGCCTGACATTTAATAATATCAGACCATGTTTTTGTGCCGCCTTCCGTTCAACGGCAAAACCTTATGTTTTTATGTTTTTGCTTTACTTACTCTACATCAACAAGTTTGGTAGCAAGGAACTCTGTCATAGCTTCTTCTGCATCTGCCATCTCTTCCGGGTGCTCTCTGAAATAAGTTTCCCATTGGGAAGCTGATTGCGGAGTTACACCCAGCACATAGTTGATAAAGTCATCATCCGTCAAAAAATCTTTTACCTTAGAATACATATCACATCCTTTTTAAGCGTTTACGTAAATAGGACGGTGTTATCCTGTATATGTACTCAATAAAGCATTCTTTTTACCATAATTAACTTGCCAAATCACGTAACTTTGTCAATCCGCGATACATCAAGTTGCGTACAGACTGATAATTCATGTTCATAATTTCGCAGATATCTTCATATTTCTTTTCTTCTATATAATATAGAGTGAGTGCTTCGCGCTGGCGGGGGGATAGTTGGTTTAGTAAACGCTTAATAAGGAAAAACTCATTTTTGCGCTGTTCTTTTTCCGCATAATCATTTTCTACATCTGTAGGAGCCAGCATATTGACTTCTTCAATAGCTGTATCGGACATATACATACGTTTACGAAGTTCATCGCACAACTTGTTCTTTAATGAGATGAACATATAGGATTTCAGATTATCAATAGTTCCTAGTTCATCTTTCTTAGTATAAAGCTTCACAAAAACATCATGGATGCAATCTTTCAATAACTCTTTATCCAAAGTTAGCTTTAGCCCATAATTAAAAAGGATATTGATATATAAATCATATAGCTGAGAAAAAGCTGCCATATTCCCCGCTTGAAATGAAGCGAATAAAGTTTCGGTTGAATTATTAGTTTGTCCCATCATAGCATTAATTCGATTGATTTGATGTTGCAAAACTAGGCAGTATCCGTCACAACCTTAGGTAAAATCTGGTTTGTGGATTGAAAAAATAAGTATCATGTTTTATAACACTCTTTTATTAGAATTTACCTATATAAAACAAAAATCCCGTTGAAGATCATTCAACGGGATTTTCTATCTTATAGCTTATGAAACCAATAAATGCCTTCTTTCTTATCTGGTACCTTTAAAGTATATAATCCTTTTATTTTCAGTGATTTATTTATTGTGTTCACTTCCCCGGAATTAGGGTGAATGTACTTTAATACATATTTCCCGGACGATAAATGAATGGGAATTTCTGTTCCAGACTTGGAATAAATGATATTTCCTGTATCAGATTTTACCAATTTCTTATATTGATCAGTATTGGTCTCTTCCACTTCCATAACTGCCGCATCCTTTAAGAAAGCCTTGTCTTTACACGGAATAACAGGACACGAGCCACTTGCCATGAATACTGCCCATCCCATAGAAGGATAATTTTGCGCATAGAAAGTTACTGCTTTCTGAGGAAACTTCCGGCGGTATTCGCTCACTGCCTTATAAGCTTCATTAAAGGTTATCTTTCCTACTTTCATCTTACGCATATGCTGGCGGGGAGCCATGTTTTTCCCACCTTCCGGCGCAAAGATTCCATCTTTCTTATAATGCCAATAACGAATATCAATAACATCTACCACAGCAGCCCGTTTAGGGTCTGCAAGAATAGCATCCTGCACATCCTTTGTCGTACTCAATGCTACTTTAGCTTTCTTTCCGGTTTCAGCTTCCCACTCGGCTATGACATCCAACCAGAACTGTACGAAGTGCAATGGCCCTGTAAATTCTGCACTTGTCAGTTGAATGACATTCGAATTATCTGCGAAGTTATTGAGACATTGGCGAATGTATTGCCTATGCAACTCGCGGCGTACCGGATGACTGATATCGTAAAACATATCTGCTACGAAAATACGTTTGTCTCCGGCAAATGGAACGGGTTCCGGAAATCCGGTCTCATTGATATTATTACTGCTTCTCCACGGACAGTCCACCCAATGTGCTCCGGCTTCCAGAATATTATGCTGGAAGTAGTTTTCGTGGAATAGAAGCAGTCCATCTTTGCTTCCTTTCTCTGCAAATTCTTTCAAGCGCGACCAGTACCAGGCATTGGGGCGTTTCAAATCATATTTGCTTAAACCTTCCCAAGCTGTTCCCTGACCACTACGTCCGAATGGCTGTTCGTAAAAAGGACCCCATACATCTCCATCCCGGCGGCGGATACGTTCATGGTCATCCCGACGGCGGTCATACCACAATCCATAGTTCTGGTCAAAAACAAGTATGTTCTTCTGTTTCATGAAGCTGACTACAGAGTCGATACGGTCAGTCAGTCCCAATCCTTCGCGTCCCGGCACAAAGCGGGTGATGGCAGGGCTTGCTTTTTTCAAAAAGTTGGTTTTAAGTTTTCCATTCCACCAAGGAGTTGTATGACTACCTCCTACAAGCAATACACCATCCATTTGAATACGTCCGTTGACGATACTTATTTCCGGTTGTGTCCGTTGTTTGTTTGAAATAGTCTTTTTCTCTTTAATATCATCGATTGATTTGACTCCTGTTGGCACGACTGAAGGGATAAATTTATTTTCTTCGATCCAATGCTCCAATGTCAAACGAGGATTATAAGCTTCTTTTGCCAATGCCATAGCTACTTCTACGGTAGGGCTACTTGTTGCACTTGTGTTTCTAGGCAGGATACGTGCCCGTTCTGCGCATTCTTTTTGCAGGCGTTCCGTTAATTGGGCATAAAATATACTGCGCGGCTGGACATGATTATTGGACTGTGCCCATTCTCCGTCTCCCGAGAACTGTGCCCAGCAACCATACGCACGATTTTGTGCATCTTTTGCCGGAGTATAACATTCTATTTCTGCAGCGGTACATTGCCAGAACAGACTGTTGCCTGTATTCCAACCGGCTCCATTCTTATCCTGCCCTAAATTTTTAAAAGTGAGATTATGTCCGTCGATATTGACGACATCAAACAGTAAACCGCACGCCCAAGCATCAATAGAACCACTGAATCCTAAAGATTGGTACGAATCGCATTGAACGAAAGCATTAGGGCCGGCAGCGCAGAATCCGGCCGCAAAATCGTGAATGCCTTGTTCCGAATAACAACGTTGGAATAAAGTCTGCTGTCCCAATGTGTGGAAAGTACAACGGCGCATCCCTCCTATTTCGGAAACGGGATCTTTCGAAATACAATCCTCGACAGTGATTTTAGAACCGGTCCGTTGAACGATTACAGCGCTTCCTGCAAAATGCCTGAAATTAACTTGTCTTACCCAGCAGTTTTCTGCAGCTTCGATGGAAATCCCTGTCCAACAATGTTCCTCGTCTTTCGGATAGTGTTTATCATAATCTGAGACCAATGTCAGATTCTCTACACCGCAGTTTTCAATACGTCCGTTCCATTGGTATGTCATAATGGTAGATACACCGTATTTGGCATCCAATGCCACAGTCAACGGTGCATCTAAGGTAAGCAGGTTACCATTAATATCGCTAACAACCCGGTCCCATGTTAAATCCATATCCCCTTCTTTCCATCCTAAGGCGCTGATTCCTCCTCCAAAGATGTTACAACCTAAAGAAGCAATCCACTCCTTACCGGAAGGACGGGTTACCATAATCCGGTCTCCTTTTTTCAGAGAAGTCCCCAAAGCGACTTCCAACGTTTTTGTATTCACCGGAACATAGTTTGAGAGTACTTGTAATGTATCTTTTATTACCAAGTCGTTTTCTCCTTCCATATAGATAAGGGAACCCCGATCCACTCCTTTCTTTAATAATATTGTACTTTCTTTATCCATTCCCCGTAATACGATTCCGGATGTAGCAATACGGATACTTCCGGACAGGGAAAACTCGCCTTTATCCAATAACACAGCACCGCGGAAACCTGAAATATCAGGAGGCAAGGAGGCTACATAGTCTATGGCACGTTGAATTCTTGTTGTATTGTCTCCGGGTTTCCAAGATACAAATACGACATTCCGAACGGAAGGAATATCCTGTTCCGAAGCCTGATAACCACATGTTGAGAAATCGAGAATCCTATTTCCCAATTCGTCATTAAGGTAAGTAATCCGGTCGTCTTTTACTTGTAAAGCAAAGGTTTGCGCATGACTCTGCGCAAACCCGATACTTAATAATCCCAAAAGGATAGTTCTTATTTGTATATTCATTACAATAAACTTTATTATCAATTTATTTGGCTAAAACAGACTTTTCCTTTTAGAAAGTGTATCATGATTGTTTTTCAAATCTGTCCAATCCACTTTCTTCTTTGTATCGATACCATTGATATATTTCTCAATGTTAGTATAGCCGTCCCCATTACAATCTTTCACTGCGTCGGAAGGATCGTTCGGATTCAGCCCGTTGGCAACTTCCCAAACATCCGGCATCCCGTCGTTATCTGTATCGGCATACGGTTCTCCTTTATATTCGGGAAGTCCGCCTACTTGACGGATGTCTGTAATAATTCCTTGTTTATAAGAGTCTGCCGGTAAACGTCTCTTTACATATGGTGACACAAATTCCGGAGCGTCTTTTACATAAATGGCTTTACCCATTCGTACTGTTTTGATCACACGGGAATCGACTGCATCACGTTTTGGAAAGTTAGCTCCTGCATTGTCCAATACAAAGCTATAGGCTTTTGGAGTATCCATTATAGTGACAGGAGGCATTTTGAATGCTTCGTCCGATTTAATTTGCGGAAGGAACTTTTCTGAGTCTACGCCATCCTTAAGCTGTACACCGCCATCCCAATTGTTCTTTGTCACTTTTGCATTTCCATGAATGATATTTCCGTTGACATAAGCTTTTCCAAAAGATAAAGGACGGTTTTTGTCACGTCCGGCTTCCGGCTTCAGAATACGATAAGATATTGGTTTATCCAATGGTGTGATAGGTCCGGGCTTGAAATAGTTATTTATAATGTTATAGAAACTTTTATTATCTCCTCCGTCCACAGAACGATTCCACCAATTAAATACGACATTATTAACAAAATTGAAATCTCCGTCCATCCCTACCGAACTGTTACGGCTGATATTGGAAGCAAATAGATTACGGCAGAACATACTGTTATGCCCGCCGATGGTAGCGCCGAAAGCATGATTGTAAGTGTCCAACGCTTCGGAGAATATAGAGTTCTGAATAGTGATATTTACAGTCGGAAGTTTCAGTCCGTGTCCATCTGCACCTCTATTGTATACGTGTCGGTAGATAGACATATTTTCATCCAGTCCCCAACTTGCCGAACAGTGGTCTATCATGATATTCCCGACTGCATTTCCGCCTACCGCATCATCACGAAAGGCAACATCCTGTGCACCACGACGGAAACGCATATGACGGATAACAACATCGTGTGTATCAATCAGAAAAGACTGTCCTGTCACACAAATGCCGTCTCCCGGAGCCGTTTGTCCGGCAATGGTCACATACGGTGCACGTACACTGATAGGACTCTTGAGATGTATTACGCCCGATACATTGAAAACGATAATACGTGCCCCCCCCGTTTCACAAGCTTCACGGAATGTTCCGGGACCGGAATCTTCGAGCGATGTGACTACGATTACTTTCCCTCCACGACCACCGGGAGTATACATTCCCCCTCCCTCCGCACCGGGAAAAGCGGGGATATTACTTTTTACCAAATCTTCCGGTTTTGAAGCCCACGGTTTATAGGGACGTCCTTTTTGTGCCTCTTCCAAAACTGTCGGCAGAGCTTTTTCCCATGCTACATTTGATTGATGTTCAAATTCGGCTTCTTGTTTTGCCCCTCTTGCCTTTACAGAGTCCGGAATCACCGGATACTGCGCTGCCACAGGTAATACACAGGCAACCAGCATCCATGCTGATAATACTTTCTTGATGTTGTTCATTCTTTCGAATCTTAATAGGTTTTCTAAAAAGACGATTAAGAAAGCGTTTTGTAACCGGTTATTTCTCTCCTTTCCGCCATTCATTCATATATTCGCGGGGAGTTTGGTTATATTTCTTCCGGAAACATTTACTGTAATAGCCGGAATCCTTGAATCCGACAGCAAAAGCAATTTCAGAGACACTTAAATCCGTACTCTTAATCAATTCAATAGATTTGTTCAGACGAATTTCTTTAACCAAATCTACGGGGGCTAACCCGGTCAGGCTCTTCAACTTTTTAAAGAATGCCGAACGACTCAAACCGATACCGGAAGCTATTGTATCTATATTGAAATCACTATCATCCATATTCTCTTCGATCACTTGATGGATTTTCTCAAGGAACTGTACATCTTTCTTTACCAAGTACTGTTCATAACTATCCTCTTCCGTCGTTGTCTGGTTCTCCATTTGCTGTCGGATACGTTCACGGAATAATTTTCGCTCAGACAATAACTGGTCGATTCGTGCCAACAGGTATTCTTTGCTGAATGGTTTGGTTATATAAGCATTGGCACCCAAAGTTATGGCTTTTGTCTTGGCACCTTCATCATTCTTTGCAGTCAGTATTATTACAGGAATATGGCTGATTTGGAAATCTTTACGGATAGACTGTAACATTTCCAACCCGTCCATCTCAGGCATCATCTGATCTGTCACCACAATGTCCGGATGGTAAAGATGGACTTTCTTCAAACCTTCTACTCCATTATTGGCAATATGGATGTTGAATTTGTCTTCTAATTGCAATTTTATCAGTTGACAAAGATCTCTGTTATCTTCTACTAATAACAGGGTCGGTAGTGAAGAGTCTATTTCCGGTTCTTCTTCTGTAGTTTCTACCGAAGAAATATTCGTAACAACTTCTTCTTCGGAAGCGGTTGGAGCAGTTTCCGTGTCGCTGACATAGAAGTCGACTTCCGACGGACGATAGTGTTCCTTATTCATCAGAAGTTCAACTGTAAATACGGCTCCCTGTCCTTCGGGACTTTCAGCATAAATAGATCCATGATGCAGGTTTACGATTTCTTTAGAAAGCGCCAGACCAATGCCTGTACCTTGATAGTATGGATTCTTAGTATTCTCTCCTTGTGAGAAGCGTTCGAATATTTCAGTCAGCTTACTTTGTGGAATGCCCTCTCCATTATCTTCTACCCGTACGAAACAGCGTTTTCCGTCATCCGTCAATCCGGTAGTGACGTAGATACTTCCACCGGAATGCGTGAACTTAAACGCATTGGATATAATGTTGCGGATGACAATACTTAATTTTTCCTTGTCTGCCCATACCATAATAGATTCGTCCGGTAACTGGAAAGTGAAACTAACTTCATTCTCTTCTGAAAGTACACGGAATTCTTTCTGGAAAGAAGCTATCATTTCATTAAAATCAATCAAAGAAACATGCAAGCGCATCTTGCCATTCTGAATCTTCCGGAAATCCAATATCTGATTCACCAATTGTAACATTTGATTGGTATTCTTCTCCATTAGATCAACATACTGCAATCCTTTCGGGGATAATTTTTCCCGTTCTTTCAGTTCCTGTATAGGTCCTTTTATCAATGTCAAGGGAGTGCGAAGTTCATGGGAAATATTGGTAAAGAACTTAATTTTCATTTCCGATACTTTTTGCTCTATATAGATATCATTCTTCATTTTGATCATGAAAAAAGCCAGGCGCAAACCGAAATAAAGAGCTGCCAATCCAAGTATGACATAAATAATCATTGCCCACCAACTCAGCCACCAGGGTGGAAGAACCGTAACGGCTAAAGTTCGGCTCGAAACAAGTTCGGGATTGGCTTCATCCAGCGTTTCTACACGGAAAGTATAATCACCGGGAGGCACATTGGTATAAGAAGCAATCCGGTTCTTTCCATTATAATGCCATTCTTTTTCATATCCTTCAAGTATGTAACGATAAGATACCCTGTTCTGATTATAAAAATTCAGAGCGGCGAATTCTATTGTGAACATGGACTGGTTGTATTTCAGTTGAATCGCATCGGTATAAATAATGGATTCTTTTAGAATGAGGCAATCCTGAAAACTCCGCAGATCGCGATTGGATATTTTGAAATCGACAATACGTGTATCATAGTCCATGTGTTGTGTTTCCAACTTATCCGGAGAAAATGCCAATATACCTTGTCGTGTACCGAGCCATAAATCTCCGTTTAATGTACGAAGTGTACTTCCCTCTTCCAATTCTACGTTTAGGAAACCGTCATATTTATCATAATTGCGGAACTGTTCGGTAGCTTTATTAAAGCAGGACAAACCGATTTCTGTTGTAAACCAGAGATTTCCGTTTTTATCTTCTACAATTGACTTGACCACGTCATTATTCATTCCTTCACGTATGCCGTATGATTTAAAGATCGGTTCATGCTTTTCTTTATCATATCGAACAAGTTTGTTCAGACCTCCACCAAATACGCTTACCCAGATTTGTGAGTCAGTGTCCTTATATAGCACATAAATATCATTATCAGCGACATTGGATCGTTCGCTGACTTGACGGTAAGTCTCAAATTGTATCTGTTCGGGTGTTGCAAAATGTCCGTCGAAAGACATTAAACCATCCATTGTTCCTACCCATATCCGACCGTCTTCATCTTCTGTCATTGTGCGTACCTCCATATATAGTCCATAAGGAGGATACTGTTTCAGTCCGTTGTATTTATGTTTGAAAACAACTTCTCCGTTTTCTTCGGCAATCAGATTTAATCCTCCTCCCAATAATCCTACCCAAATGCGTTCCTGACTATCTTGGTAAGTAAAGTATACGTCATTATTACTAATGGAGTTTGAATCTTTCGGATCATTCTTGTAACGGGTAAAACGCAGTCCATGAGGTGAGTTCATATCCGGTTCAGCTTTCACCAATCCATTACCTTTGGTAGAGAACCATAGATTTCCGTCTTTATCTTCCATAATATGATAGACTGCTCCCAACAGGTAGTTATGGTCTGAGAAAATCTGCTTCACTTGTCCGTTACGATCAAGACGGTATAGAGCCTGCCATCGGGTTCCTACCCAAATATCTCCGTTTTGTGCCTGATAGAGAGCACGGATTCCTTGATTCCAGGATGTCTGTTTTTCTGTAGAAACTGGAACGGGAGATATATCGGTCAGTAACTGGAATTGTTTTTTTGGGAAATTCACTCGATACACCCCGCTACCGGTAGATGCTAACCAAAGGATTCCATCTTTATCCAATAACAAATGAAAAAAAAGTTGATTGGGAAGATCCTCAGAGAAAGGTTTCATTTGATTGATACGGGTCATTTCCAGCTTATCCCTGTCGAAAAGAAGAATTTCTCCGCCCGGAGTGAGAAAAAACATTCCTTGCTCACCTGCATCCTGCATCTCAAAATTGCCAATGGTATTCTGATTGGGAAAAGTAAAACGATGACTACTTTTATTCAGAGGATCATAATATATCAATGCGTGATTGCCTTCCTGAAACCATATTTTATCATATTTGTCATAGAATATGATGCCACTATCCTCTTGGGGGATTGTAAACGGTAGTTTGGTTAGCTGTTTGTAACCGATGTTGTATTCGTATGCTCCGTCATTGGTAGTTATATACATCAAGCCGGACTCGGTGACCAGTAAACGAGAGATAGCCTGTTTGATCTCCGGTATCTCGTAACGATTCACAACCCCATTTTGAGGATCAATGCTATAGATATGCCCGTTTTGATCTCCCAGCCACAGGAACTTGGAATTATAAGAAGCGCAAGTGAACAATTTGGGATCGGCAGAAACTTTTTTTTGTATAAAATCGGAAGGTTTATCTTTCAAGGCACTTCCTTTTCTAAGAGACAGAATCTGGTAATCCATACCTATCCAATTAATAAATTCAGCAGTTTCACAAAACACATTATGTTTCAAACGCATATCATATACGTTCACGTTGGGGCGTGAGTCGTGCAACTGCTTCATTGTAATCTTGCCTGTTTTATCGGTATGTGCACGCAACAAACTTTTATCTTTAGTCAACAGTAGAACGTCTCCGTCTTCTGTCGTTTGAATCTTGATAATCTGAATATTCTCGGAGTATTCTTTTACATCATCATAGACGGCATGAAAAGTTTCATGCTTCTTGTCAAATAAATATAGTTTGCGGTCAATAGTCTTGAGCCATAGAAAACCATTCTTATCTTCTACAATACGCTGAATCTTGCGAGGAGGAATATCTGCAGAATAAAAACCGTCCCGATTATCATACGAACGGAATTTAGCTCCGTCAAAGCTGCATAATCCGTACCATGTGCCAAACCAGACAAATCCATCTGTCCCTTTTAAAGTGCAGTTGACGATGTTATTGGGCAAACCACGTTCAGCCGTATAATGTTCTACAATCATATTTGGATAGGCAAAAGCACATACACCCGCCAACGATAATAATAGTATTAGAATATTCCGTTTTCTCATTTATGATAATAATAGAGGTTTTAATGCTCCCAAAGGTAGTCTTTTTTTTGAAGATAGTGACTAGAATCACTATCTTCTTATTGTTTCTTGTGCTATTTTTCAGTTCCGAATTCAGTCTGTTGGCGTTCTACTTCGTCCAATACTCGTTGACGTTCTTCTTCGGTGAGCTGTAGCTTTCCTTCCGATTTCCTTTCCGACAAACCGGTTTTCATTGTAGGTGAAGTGATTGTTTGTTCTTTGTAGCAGAAAGGAAATTCGGCCGGGATACTTTCAAACTCCAATTCGGCAGCCATAGGAGCCTGTGTTCCTTCAAATTGTACATGAGCTTTCACTTTAATCTTTCCGGCTTTCCGAGTAGACCGGACCAACAAAGGAGCCGAACCGAATTCTACAGTACGAGGATTGGCGCCAATGGTAGCGTCACCAATAATTTGTCCTTCTCCTTCTACAGTGAACACAATATTTTCTTTTGCCAGACGACGCACATTACCGCTATCATCTGTCACTTCGGCAACTACCACAATGAAATCCGAACCGTCCGCTATCAAATTTACTTTTTGAGTATCTGCATACAAACGAAGTTTGGTAGACCGACGGGAAGGCATTTTCTTTTGTGTACACACCACTTTTCCGTCAATGATACCTTCGGCAACCATATTTACTTTCTGCCAGTTCTTTTGTGTATAGCTATATCCGCGTGCTTCCCAAAAATCCCATACATCTTCGAATATAACAGGTGCATTCGGCATATGCCCTTTGGCATGAATTACAGGCTTAGTCCATGATTTCGTCCCATCATAGATAGAAAGACGCACCGAGTCGCAGTTACTGAATATCACTACATCTTTATCGGAGAACTGTGACATTTCATGAGCAATGAATACCATTGGTCCACATTCTGTCAGCGGATGGTGAAGATTGGCGGGTGATTGACTACGGAACATTTCGTAGGCATATTTCTTTTGTCGGAAAGCATCATATATACCTCCCCAATAAGGATCGGGATGATAACCGCGCTGATGATCGAACGGATGCCATTGTGCTCCACCGATAAACTGACCGGTAGTACGGTACATCTCATCATAACTTTTAGCCAAAGACAGCGCCTGTACGAGCAGCGGACGTTCCCCCCAACTGCGGCTCGCACGGTTATTGTTGTTGTGAGCGTACCAATCGTCTACATTCTCTCCGAATTCACGGGTGAAAATACATTGCTCCGGCCTATCAGTCTTTTCGTCATCTCCCGGCCAACCGTAAACTACGTCATAATGTTCTTTCACACCGGCGGAATGCACATCGGCAGCAGCTACGGGACGTCCCGGATAAGGAAATTCTTCTTTGGTTATTTCGAGTGCTTTCAAGGCAAAGTCGAGCGGATAGCGGGTTTCATTCAGAATAGGTTCCCACATCAAAACAGATGGGTGATTACGGTCACGACGAATCATTTCGCGGGTGTTTTGATGAACCAATTCTCCGAATTTCACATCCTTGTTCCAATATTGCCATCCCGGAGTAGCTACGATAACAAACATACCGAGTTCATCGCAAGCATCCATAAAAGCAGGATCTTGTGGATAGTGTGCTACCCGGATAATTGTGCAACCGGCATCCCGCAGGCGTTTTGCATCCCGCCATTGCTGAGAATTAGGCAGGGCATTGCCTACGTATGCAAAGTCCTGATGGCGGTTGGCGCCTACTAATTGACCGAAGGGCTTTCCGTTCAGCCAGAAACCATCTTTGCCACGAAATTCCGCTTGGCGGATTCCGATACGTGTGATGCCTCCGTCAATGGACTGATTGCCTTTTTTAACCCGTGATTGTACTCTATATAAATAAGGTGAATCGGGCGACCACAGTTTAGGGTTCTTTATCTCTATCTGCTGCCGGATCGTTTTTTTTTCTCCGGGTTTTAGGGAAAGCTTGCCGGAAGCTCGTCTGATAACCTTTCCATCAGTATCTGTCAGGGCCGTTTCCACAGTAACGGTTTCGGAACGCTGATCCTTATTTTGTAGTTCCGTATTTACATAAACTTGTGCGCTCTTTTCACTGATCTTGTCGAAATGAACAAAAACTCCACCACCTGCAATAGTCTGGGACTCTATTGCGTCAGTAATGGATACCGGTGATTTAGCTATCATCCATACATCACGGTAGATACCGCCATGATAGGCAAAATCCAACGTATATTGGGGCTTGCCGGGAGGAAAGGATTTATCATTGCTATTGTCTACAAAAACGGCAAGCAGACAAGAGTCTCCTGCCTGTACACCATTGGCTGTCAAATCCAAAGTAAAAGGAAGATAACCGCCAATATGTTCTTGAATACGCTTTCCGTTTAAGTAAAGGATTTGCTTCCCCATCGCTGCCTCAAAGTGGAGCAGGACCTGTTTTCCTTTGGTTTCCGCAGGAAGTACGAAATGCTTGCGATACCAGGCAGGGCCTTGATAGTTACGACAGCCGCTAGCTTCGGCAGGCATTAACTCTACTGTATGAGGGGTGGAAACAATTGTCCAGGAACAATCGTCGAAATCAACGGATTCGGCTCCACGAATGTCCCCCTTGAAAAATCTCCATCCCGGATTGAAGTTATACACTTGTCGTCCGCTACCGGGGAGCTGAATGAATCCGGCAACTGATGTTTCGGGGCGGTAAGTTTCTATTGTCCACCCTTTCTCTATCAGTGAGAATAACAATAGAAAAGCTGATAAAATTAAAAACAGTCTTTTATTCATAATACTTTTATTTATGGCTTCTTTCATTTCATAATATAGGGATGTAGACTTTTTAAATCATTATTATTATGTCCTTTTTCCGACTTTCGGGAAGAACTTTCAAGTCTGTAACTTTTCCGTCTTTCAAGGTTGCTTCTACTGTCGTTTCACCCGGTGCATGAAGCTTGAAATGTATATCCCATTCTTTAGGCCATGCGGGGAAAAGGAGTATTTGCTCACCATTAGTCTGCAATAACATTTCTTGAAGTCCTATCATACCGCTACCTCCCCAATTGTGATCGGGTGTCCAGTCATATCCCGGTCCCCAAAAAGCAGGAAAACGATGTGGTCCGTTTGACAGTTTGGCGAGGGTCAACCTCTTGGCTTCTTCGGTCAATCCCAGACAAGCTGCCCAAATGTTATCTTGTTTCCATCCGACATGAGAACGGAATTTGATTGCTTCCGGATCATAGAAATAAGTATTACGGGCCAATTCAAGATTTTCTTTTCCTACTCCGTAGATGCGCCAGGGAAATACAGGATACAATTGCGGAGTTTCTACATTATTGATTCGTTCCCAGCTTACAGCAGGAGAAATCGTTTGCTTCAGTTCGGGTGAAGCTGTGGGATTCAAGGAATTCTTGATTTCTATGTACCGCAATGGAATCGGAGGAATCGTTTTCAGCATTTCATCTTTCTTCCCATAATTTTCCAATACAGTCCGCAAAGCGGCAATTGTACTACTGGCATTGTTAGTCATCTTATATGTTTCACAGGCAGAGCCCGGAAACAGGACAAGCTGTCCGTTACCATCCAGCGCTTTCCGTCCTCGACGGGAAGCAAGTTGGCGATAATGTTCGTCAAAGAATGTCAGCGAGCTTTCAATTAAAGGCAGATATGGAGTAATGTCTGCATTTGCATAATTCTTGGTTTCCAATATCATTTGACAGAATTCCAGTATAGTATCCCACTCATACTCCAGCCATGCATTATATTCCACTCCTTTGTCAAACCATTCCGGACGTTTGAAGCCATACTCCGCAGGATTAGGCAAACCATAGTTCTCTATTTGCTCACAGAAACATGCTCCATTGTGTTGCCAATATACTTGGGTACGGAGTTCTGCATTTTTTAGCATTCGGTTGTAGAAATCGAATTGGGAAGACATCATATCGAAGTCTCCGCTTTTCAACATCGGCCAGTATACAAGTCGCTGATTCTGTGCGGTCATTGTACCTCCTCCCCATTTGCGGTAATCAGGAGTGAACGCCTGTTTTTCGTCTATATGACAGGGATCAAAGGTAAATAATCCACCATTGAATTTGGTCGGGACACTACCGTAAGCATTGCAACCTAGCATATAGCGGAAAAGAGTGTAGTTTCGGGTAATTTCTTTTATATCGCTATCATTTTTGTTTTCTGTATCTCCAATAGGTTCGATAAAGCTACGTTGCCAAAAGGCATTCCACCACAGGCGAGTTTGTTTTTTATCCTGTGATACAATTTTTGACGAAATCTTTCCTTGTGGGGCTATTCTTTGCAGATTGATTTGCAAGTCTTGTTCCCATTGTTCTACTGTTGCCGTCTGTTCTGTGTGCAGGACGATACAGAACTGCTCCTTCCGGGAAACTTTTGAGGAGCGAAAGTTCCAGGCACGGTAGTCTGTACCGGCATAGATATTATCTGTTGTACCTGTATATTCCAGATTATCCCCGAAAAGATAGCCACCAAAAGTCAGATGCTTTAAAGGATTCATCATTTGAGATTTGACATTTTCCATTCCTTGTTGCGCTACGACAATGTCAAAAACTGTTTGTTCGGGATTACGGTGATAGAATAAAAGCAAGTTTCCTTTTTTTGTCATTCCTGATAGTTCCCTTTTGGAAGATAAAGAAACAAAGTCGGCAGTGGTAACAGCTCCTTTCGGGGGTGCCCATTTGTAAGAGCATTGTTGCCCCTCTCCTTTTCTGATCATTCGTTCCTTATACCGCCAGTTCTCATAAGAGACTTCTGTCCGCAAAGGTTGTGCGTTGGTGATTTCCACATGGACTACCGGATGATAGACATCTGCCCACAACTGTATCTGTGTGCCTCCTGCCGATACTTCTACATACCCGTCTTTCAATTTCAGTTCCTGTCGGAAATCTTTTGCATCTTTGAATGGACTAGGAAACAGACGAATCCTAAAACGTCCTTGTTTCAGTTGGCAGTTATTCTCGTCGAATGTACCGCTACGACTCAGATAGAATAGTATATCATCTTCCTCTACCCATATATTCATGCCGATATCACCACCACCGCAGGGCATGGATTCGGAGGAATTCCGACTGGGAGTGTTCCAAATGACATTAGCATGCCGACTCCAAAGAGCTGACACGCTAACAAATACGAATAAAAGAACAAAAATGCGACGTAAATAATTCATAAATTTATCACTTCATTAGTTTGTTTCGTTCACCACAGTGTGGTGAACAGGATCACCAATTGTCCGAACGGAAAGATCCCAAAGGCAGTCCGTCACAATAAACGTCTCCTTCTACATAATTCTTGAATCCGTAACGAACGGCTACCGGATGCGGGACATGCTCGCTTTTCACAAGTATCTTGCTGCGTTCAATCCATGCTTTGGCAGGATAGAATACTCTGTCTTCACCGGCTACTTCAAAGTTCTTCGATTCAAAGCAATTCTTGCCGCTAATCCACATTTTTGCCCGTTCAAAGCTCACAATGACCGTATCATTCTTTATTTCCATACTCTTATAATATGGACTTTCACCGTTCACCCCTTCTATTCCGTAGGTCTTTGTCAGCGCCAGCAGTGCTAGCCGCTCTCCTGCTATTTGTTTCTTGGCGGGATGAATCCCTTTCTCCATGCCTGCATCCAGCAATACCGCCATGCCACTGTTAGGCACACGATGTTCTACTTTTGCCTGCGCCTCCCGAAGATAAGCAGAATTTATCACTTCTTTTCCTTTTTCCGTAATAATTCCATAATCATAGGGAGCTATCTGACAATAATAGAAAGGAAAATCGCCTTGTTTCCATTCGGCACGCCATCCGTTAATCAAGGTAGTAAACATATCCGCATACGTGTGCGCGCGATTCCAGTTATCTTCTCCCTGATACCAGATAACACCAGATACCGTATAATTCAGCAATGGGGCAATCATAGCATTATAAAGTCCTACAGGTTTATAATGAAAGGCTGTCTGCCCCGGAGCAGCAGGCATGGGAGCACCGAGGCGATATTTCCAATTACCTTCGAGACTAATCATCCATGCCTCGCAAGCCGAACCGCCCCAAGCGGCGACCACCAATCCCACAGGAACATCCAGTATTTCATTGATTAATCTGCCGAAATAATAAGCTGTCGCACTGAAATCGCGGACATTCGCCGGTGTGGCTTCTTTCCATGTGCCGACTACGTCCGTTTGCGGAGTGAAGGTAGAAGTACGTTTTACCGTAAACAAACGAATATTCGGATTCTTGCTACGAAGAATATCCATGTTGGCATTCTCTACAGGCTGATTCTTGAATCCTTTCATGGGCATTTCCATATTGCTTTGTCCGGAACATAGCCACAATTCGCCTATCAAGATATTATTTAATGTTTTTTTGCTTCCATCGTTGAAAGTAATGGAATAAGGACCTCCTGCTTCGGGAGTGGAAACAGAAAGTTTCCATGCGCCGTTCTTGTCCGCTGTTGCCACATATTGTTTTCCATTCCATCCGGTAGTAACCGTTATTTTCTTATTAGGGGTGGCCGTCCCCCAAAGATTCGCTTTTGTCTGTTGCTGCATCACCATCCCATCGGAGAATATAGCGGGCAGCTTTACTTCTGCATGTGCGCATAAGCAAACAGCCAACATAAAGCTAGCCAGCCATGTGCCTTTTTTAATTACTGAACTTCTCATCATTCTATTTATATAAGTTTTCAAGTCTATCCTAATTTTCTATTGTCAATATGCCCAGTAAACCTGCCGGAAGCAAAGTATCTTCTTTTTTTCGGTATTTGGCATTTGTCCAAATACCGTCATACGGTGCTTTTCCTTCGTCCACTCCTTTCAGCGCATTCGCCCATGTATTGGTGACTTCTATCTCCAGTTCGTTCGTTCCTTTTTTCAAAGGGGACGTAATGTCTGCTCGATACGGAGCCGTCCAGACAGTCCCGCAATCTATTCCGTTTACACGAACCGTAGCCAGATTGCAGACTTTCCCCAGGTTCAGATACACGGGTTGTCCTTTCTTGAGTTTATCCTTCCAACGGAAAGTGGCCTTATAAACGGCTGTTCCCGAATAATAGCGGATCTGCTCGTCTTCTTCTTTACTCCAATCGAAAAGATCTTTCCTGACCACAGTCTTTCCCGTAGCCAGAAATGTTACGGTATATTCTTCTGTTTCCAATGTCCTATTCAACGGTTCTCTCTTATCTGTCGATGTCCTCTCTTTATCAGCAGCTTCTTCTGTCGGAAAGACAATGAATACAGATTCATTCGGAGCCAACGTCAGCGTAACCTCTGTCCGGTTGTCGTGGATGCGATAAGAAGGATGAGTATTCATTTCCCCCGTTACTGGATTCCAGCATTCGGGCTTTCTTCCATTAATACGCATACTTGCCGTAAACGTACGTGTTTCTTCTCGCTGATTGGCAACGAAATAAATATCACCGAGTTCGCCACTCCGATGCATCCAAGCGACATCTTCCGGCACAATCATATCCCGTTCCAGTCCGTATGCCGAGAAATCTTCTTCTGTATAAGGAAGAGCAGGTACAATGACTCCCGCGTCTGGGAAAAGTTGCTGAAAAAGTTAGAGAATGGTGAGTGTTGAATGTTGAGTGT
>ERZ772865.2112-NODE-2112-length-18183-cov-3.263184_pt1 | contig 18183 bp, 18 predicted proteins | sample MGYA00512133_ERZ772865 | MGnify/ENA primary metagenome ERZ772865 (study PRJEB29015, sample SAMEA2737722) | human gut metagenome | biome: human gut; feature: human-associated habitat; material: faeces | place: China | collected 2012 ...
TTTCTCAACCCGGAACGAGTATCCATGCCGGATATTGACGTTGACTTTTGTTTTGAACGAAGGCAGGAAGTTATTGATTACGTCAGAAGAAAATATGGCGATGACTGTGTCGTTCAGATCGTTACGTTTGGTACACTGGCAGCGCGAGGCGTTATCCGGGATGTCGGACGTGTGATGGATCTGCCTTATGCGCAGGTGGATACGATCGCCAAAATGATTCCACAGGAGCTGAATATCACGATTGACAAAGCTCTGCAGATGAATCCGGAATTTAAGAAGGTATATGAAGAGGATAAAGAAATCCATGAACTGATCGATACAGCGAAACGTCTGGAAGGATTGCCACGCCATACTTCCATGCATGCAGCAGGTGTTGTGATCAGTCAGAAGGATGTTTCAGAATATGTACCGCTTTCCAGAGCATCGGATGGTTCGATCGTTACCCAGTTTACAATGACAACTCTGGAAGAACTGGGACTTCTGAAAATGGACTTTTTGGGACTTCGTACACTGACAGTTATCCAGAATGCGGTACATCTGGTAGAACAGGATACCGGTGTGAAGCTGGATATGCAGCATATCGATTATAATGATAAAAAAGTCCTGGATTCTCTTGGAACAGGCCATTCAGATGGTGTGTTCCAGCTGGAAAGTGCAGGAATGAAGAACTTCATGAAGGAACTGAAACCACAGAGTCTGGAGGATGTGATCGCGGGAATTTCCCTGTATCGTCCGGGGCCGATGGATTTTATTCCGCAGTATATCCGGGGAAAAAATCGCCCGGATACGATCAAATATGACTGCCCGCAGCTGGAGCCGATCCTGAAACCGACATATGGATGCATCGTGTATCAGGAGCAGGTTATGCAGATCGTGCGTAATCTGGCAGGTTATACTCTTGGACGAAGCGACTTGGTACGTCGTGCGATGTCCAAGAAAAAAGCGGCTGTTATGGAGAAGGAGCGCCAGAACTTTGTTTATGGAAATGAAGCGGAAGGCGTACCAGGCTGTATTGCCAATGGAATTCCGGAGCAGACGGCAAATAAGATTTATGACGATATGATTGACTTTGCAAAATACGCATTTAATAAGTCTCATGCGGCAGCGTATGCTGTAGTTTCTTATCAGACGGCATTTCTGAAATATTATTATCCGGTCGAATTCATGGCTGCTCTTATGACATCTGTGATTGAAATGCCAATCAAAGTGGCAGAGTATATTCAGGTATGCAGGAAGATGAATATTAAGATCCTGCCGCCGGATGTAAACCGTGGAGCATATGGATTCTCAGTTGATAATGGCGCAATCCGTTATGGCCTTTCTGCAATCAAGAGCGTTGGACGCCCGGTGATCAATGCCCTGGTGGAAGAGAGGGAGGCAAACGGAGAATATCGATCACTGAAGGATTTTATCGAGAGACTGACCGGTACGGTAAATAAACGTGCGATTGAGAACTTTATCAAAGCCGGAGCACTGGACTGTCTGGAGGGAAACCGTCGGCAGAAGATGGTGGTATATGGACAGATTGTGGACAGCAGCGCGCAGGAAAAGAAGAATTCTTTTGCCGGCCAGATGAGTCTGTTTGACTTCGTAGATGAGACGACCAAACGGTCGTATGAAACGGTGTACCCGGATGTCGGAGAATACGAAAAGAGTGATCTTTTGGCGCTCGAAAAAGAGGTGCTCGGCATCTACGTCAGCGGTCATCCGCTTGAGGAATACGAAGAGAAGTGGAAACGCAATATCAGTGCGGTCACCACAGATTTCATGCTGGATGAGGAAACCGGAGAGACAAAGCCTCTGATCCCGGATAATATGGTGCTGATGATCCCCAGCAACGCAAACTTCATGCGCGCATATGGTCTGTGCACCTATCTGGACGATGACAAGGTGTGGCACACTGCAGAGACCACCCGCCTGCTGCGTTCTTATGTGGAACACCGTCCTGACCGCCGCTTCCTGGAACTGCAGACCCACCCGCTGCTGATCCCCGACAAGGTGGATAGCTGGCTGGTTGCTACCGTCTGCTGATACGGGAAGGAGCGCGGATATGCTGGATGTTGACCAGAACTACGGCACACCGGAAACTCCGAAACCGTTCCCTACGTTCAAAGAATGCGTTGCGCAGGATGTGCAGAATGTGATCTTCAACTCAAACGAGTTTGCGGAAGAACGGTACATAGATGATAAGCTGATGCTCTGTATCACGCAGCACCCCGGCGTACTTGAACGTCCGGCGCACTGGGAGGGCGGAGCAAAGCAATCCTTTGACCAGGGTATGTACAAGGCCGACCTGCTGCTTTTTGTGAAGCAGAAGGACTACGGCCCTATGCCGAAGAGTGGCAAGCAGATCACCTTGGACAAGAAACGGATCTACAACATCAAATCATGCTCCCTGAAAGCGGGTATGTATCGCATGGAACTGGAAAGGGTGAGGTAAGTTGGCATACTTCCATACCAACTATGACGCTTCCAACCTGATGGTCTCCGTTGATGACGCGGAAGTGACCCGCGCTCTTGGCGTACTGGGAAACAAAACCCCGGCGACGTTGAAGGTGGCCGTAAACACAACGGCCCGGCAGACGCGCAAGCTGATGCTGACCGAAGTGAAGAAACGTTACGACCTGAACGCGGCAGGCAGACGCATGATCGAAGATCTGCGCCAGCGCCAGAAGGCCACCAACCGGCGGCCTACCGCTATCCTTGCTATTATGAAGAACGACCCCGGTGCATTCCGGGCAGACCTGGGCTATTTCAGAACCAGCCCCACAAAGCCCTTCATGGGTCCGTCTGTTCGCAATGCGCCGCCCGTTTTTCGGGCGCGTGTCCTGAAAGACAGTCCAATGATCGCTCTGGGCGGAACAAGCGATAAGAGCAAGGGCTTCTTGGTACAGTTCAAGTCGAAGCATATCGGCATGGTACAGCGTCAGCTCGGAATACCTGCGGATAAGGACTACACGGAGAGCGGAAAGAAACGTTGGAAACCGAACGAGAAGCTGGCAACACTGTCCAGCCCTTCCGGCTCTGCGATGCACCATACCGTGTGGGAGATGCAGGAGCAGACGGTGGAGCAGATGCTGCAGCAGAACACGGAACGGCGCGTCCGGCAACTGATCGCCAATGCAAAACGAAAGGGTGTGATCTGATATGGCTGAAAAAATCACCGGCTATACCAGCGAAATGTGCCAGCAGGCCATGATTGACGAGTTGAAGGAACTGTTCCGGGATATGAAGTTCACGGGGCAGGAAGGCGAAAAACCGCTGAAGATCTTCAAGCAGTTTATCCCGTCCCCGACCGATGATGACGACGATGTGGATACCAATAGATCCAACTTCCCGTGCATCATCGTATCAAGAACGAGTGGCGAGGTGGTGAACGAAAAGGATCCGCAGTTGGTCCTTTTGCAGCTTATCATCTGCTGTTATGACCCGAAAACAGACCGGCAGGGATATGAGGACACCGGAAACATCATCGAAGCCATCATGCAGCACTTCAAGCGGAAGCCTGTGTTTGGCGAGGCTTTCAAAGTGGGATATCCACGCAAATGGGATCTTTCGGATGATGACATGGACTTCTACTACTGGGGCATTGTCAACCTGATCTGCGAAACGCCCAACACCCTGAAAAACGAAGAAGTGGAGGCTTTGATATGAGCATCGAAAAGACCGAAAAGAAAACCGAGGCTGTGAAAGAAGCACAGCCTGTGACGGAAACCACCGGCGCTGCGGCGTACTGCGCACTTCTTGCTGAGGACTTCGTTCAGGGCGTCGGCCAACTCCATGGTGTGGCCGGGCAGCTGGGAGTAGCGGATGCCGTTCTCGCCGATCCTGGCGAAGGCGGGCTGGAGGGCGGTCAGCAGCTCGGTTTTCAGCTGGCTGTCCAGCTTGTCGCGGGTATATGCCTCCGCCACGTTGCCGCACACATTGGTGTAGAACAGGGCGGGATTGCAGATGTGATAGCTGTACTCGCCGAAGCAGCGGATGCCCACATCAATGTCGATACCGGCCCGCTGATCCACCACGCGGAAGGGCACGGGATTGGCAGTGCCATACTTGTTTCCGATCAATTCCTTGGTGTTGAAGTAATAGACACGCTGATCCTTGGGAGCCTCACCACCGAAGGTGAAGCGGGTGGTCATGCTGTCGATGACAGCACGGACGCTCTCCTTAAACTCACCGGTAAACAGAGAGGGTTCGGTGGACATATCGTAGGTAAACTCGCCGGGCACGGCGCAGACCTCCACGATGCGGCCCTGATCCACGATCATCATGCACTGGCCGTCGGCCACGGCGATGACGCTGCCGTTGGAGATGATATTGTCGCTGCCCTTGGTGTTGCTGCTGCGGCCGGAGGTGCGCTTCTGACCCTTAACAGCCATGACGTTCTCAGGCAGTGACTCGCAATAAAAGTACTCTTTCCACTGGTCAGCCAGTACGCCGCCTGCGCTGCCCAATGCCGCTTTAATCAGTCCCATAGTTATGTAATCTCCTTTTCTTTGTAATAATTTCTATCTATGAATGATTTGTTAATCCTCGTTCCACCAATGGCCGTTCCACCACAGGCCGTCCGACCGCTCGCAGTAGACGATCCACATCTGATGCGGGCCCTCTCCGAAGCGGCGCAGCTCCAGATAGTTGTTGTCGATCACGGTCACGTTGAACTCAACACCTCTCGGGCCGCCGCCTAGCGCTGCGAACCAGTCCTGATTGCCGCAGTCGTGGTACATGGGGCCACCGAGGAACTTCACATGCAGCTCGTTCAACGTTTCACGTTCGCCGTTGGAGTAGGTGGCGTCGTACTGGCATCCCATGCTCCATACGCCCTCGCCCATAAAGTCGGTCACGCCATCGGCGCTCATGAACGTCAGCGTCAAGGACTCGCCCTCTGTCTCCAGCGGTATCCTCCCGTCCGCCGTCTCGACCGAGGTTCCGACCCATGTCCCATCCAGATACTGCCGATTGACCTCGTAAACAGCATCGGGATGGGAGTAGGAGAAGCTGCCGAAGCCTATGTCGCCCCAGTAATCATCGTCGTCATCGGGCTCCACATCCCCCGCCGGGTCAACGCCGTCCACCGGATCTGCCACATCGTTGTCGCCGCCGGGCAGGGGCGGTGTGTCTATCGTGGTGTCGCCGTTGTTCTCCGGCTGCCCGTGGGGAACAAACTCCACCTGACAGGCCGTCAGGCTCACCGCCAGCGCCAGAAGCAGCGCCAGCGCGATCCATCGCCGCTTCATGGCTTTAAGCCCAGGGATCCTGAGCGGCCGGGATGCGGATGCCGCTGAGAGGGCTGGAATACTCCCACAGGAACCATTCGCCGGTGGAGGGCTTCTGCCGCAGCTTGATAGGCCGGGGGGAGTCCGCGCCGGGCGTGGCGATAAATACCCGCAGATAGCCCGGTTCAATGTCCTGCGGACGGGGGTCAGCCAGTACGTTCAGCACATAGGGCTGCGTGGGAACGTAGCTGTTCTGGGGAGTAGCCCCGGCGAAGTACGCCAGCGGCAGATACTCCTTGCCCCGCAGACGATCCCGCAGGAACTGGCTGTCATAGGGTGTCATAGGCCGTGGCCCCCGCAGGAGGTTCATGGCCTCCACACCCTCGTTGGGATTTTTTACATATAGGTTCAATGCACACAGGAAGCCCGCCACCACCTCATCCGGGGTGTTCAGGGACAGGTTCCGGAATTCTGCCAGCGAAGCGGGCAGCGCGTTTAACGTTACTTGCATATCTCTGCCTTCCTTTCTCTGATTTCCGTACCGTTCGTCAGCTGTCGCCTCTCACGCTGCTGGAGAAGCTAGCGGCCGTGTAGTACTCGTCGCCGTCACGCACCACGAAGTACAGCACATAGTAGTCACCTTCGCCGTTGAACCAGCCGTAGGCGTGCTTTTCACTGTTCCAGCTCCTCTCATCCATGCCGGTATGGGGAATGCCATCCTCGCCGCCCAGCATGGCCTTGATGTCGTCATAGGTCAATTTCGAGGACTTGGAGGAGCTCATATCCCACAGCTCCTGACGCACCTTCTGCATGGTGGGCAGATCCGCCCGGCCGGTGGCATCGGGATTAGACTTGCCGTACTCACCCTGACAGTTGGTGGTAGTCCGTTCAAAGGGATAGTTCTTCGGCAGGCCACCGTTGTCGCTGCCGCCAGCCGGGGGAACAGAGGCGGCATCGCCGCTGCCGTCATCGGGGATCAGACTGGTGTCAATCTGATAGGTATTGGCGATCTCCATAAAGGTCTTGCCGCGATAGTACTCCACCGCGCTTTCGGGCATGGGAATGTAATCCTCGTCCGTCCAGTTCTCGTCGTCCAGATGGCGCAGGTTCGCCAGCAGGCTGATAGAACCGTCTACCAGGTCGGAATCCACCTCGCAGCTGACATACAGGGCGCCGGTCTCATCCACGGACAGGATACCGTCCTGCATCTCGCCGCCCATGAACTCACCCCGCAGATCCAGACCGGTATCGTCATCGGGCACCACGCGGACATAGGTGTTGGCGAAATTGAAGTCGTTCTCGCCCTCCAGATACATGGCCAGCCACACCTGGCAGCCGCCGTTGCCGTCAAAGACCAGACGCGCCAGGATCTCGTGAGCGGTGTCGTTCAGCGCCTCAAGATCACCGGTAGCATCCGTGAGACCGGCCATGCCGTGCCAGTCGCCGCCGTACACTGCGGCGAAGTCATCCAGAGACATCTCATCCGCACCGGTGTTTCCGCTGGTACCGCTGATATTACCCTCACCCTTGCGGAAGGTCAGCTGCAGATCAAAGCCGAAGTAGTCGTTCACCATAATCAGGCCGTCCTTCAGCGTGCAGTTGCAGACCGATCCGTCTCTGTCCAGCGTCAGGGCGCCGTCCTTAGTCAGCTTCCACTCGATGGTCGTCGGGTCGCCGTCCAGCATAAAGCAGCCCGTACCGTCCTCTTTCAGCTCAATGTAGTTGTCACCCAGATCGTAAACATCGTCCATGGGTATCCACTCGTCAAAGGACAAAACAGCCTCGCCCATGTACTTGCCCACAGCGGGGTTTGTCTTGCTGCCGCCCTTGCCGCCGCAGGCCGCCAGCGTCAGTGCCATCACCAACGCCAGAAGCAGCGCCGCAAGTTTTCTCGCTCTTTTCATCATTTCTTCCTCCTGTTTTTCGGTATTTCTGTGTTATCTTTCTCTATATTGGCACGTCTCACTTGAGGCGATGACCGCATTCGGTGCAAAATTTCTCAGACTCTCCTGTCCGCAGGAGTGACAGGGCTACTTAGCGATATTCTGAGGGCTTTCCTCATACATGGTTTTCAGTGCCTGAAGGAGAGGATTCTCTGGGACTCCACGCCGGGGGACTCCACGCCGGGCCTTGCCAGCATAAAGGTCTCTCCTTCGGTGGTGTACAGACAAAAGGCGTCCAGCGAATGAAAGAATTCCAGAAGCTGAAAGGGCTCCGGCAGCAAGACGTCATTGTATCCCTCCGTCAGCTTTACATAACCGGTCTTGTACACCCACATATCAGACGTAAGCTTTACCATTCCATCGACCGTCAGATTCATGCGGGACGCTTCAAACTGCCCGATGCCCTCAATCTCCAGAACAATACTTTCGTCGGCGTTCTGCCATGTTCCCGCGAAGGGGGACTGATCCTCCGGTGTATATACCATATCGGGGCCGTCCACCATATGGTCGCCGCCCTGTTCCCGTGTTTCACCGCAGCCCATCGTTCCCCAAAGCACCGCCAACAGCAATACACCTCCTATCCAAAGCCGCCATTTCATAGGCATCACCCTCCAATCATCATTCCTGATCGTTTTTCATGGGTGCCTTCTCGCATATCGGTACGTCTCACTTGAGACGGCTGCCGCATTCAGGACAGTAAACAGGAATCTTCTCATTTGTCGGCTGCCAGCCGCAGCTTTTGCAGCAGAAGGGCTGCCGGATACCGCAGTTGGTACAGAATTTACCCTCATTCTTTGTCTCACAGTTGGGGCAGCTCCACTCCTTAGATAGTGGCGTTTTCGACTCCGTGGAGAAGATCACGTCCTCCTCGCCGCACGCCGCGCCGTCCTTTGTCAGCCATCTATGGCCGCTGCCGTCGCTGTACCGGATGCGGAAGGCGTTTTCCGTATGGCTGAATGTCAGATTTTCGAAGGTTCCCGTCATGAGGATCCCCTTCTGCTCCTGCGTCAGCTTTACCGTCCCGGTTTTGTACACCCACATATCGGCCTCAAAATCCAGTTCGCCGTCCACAAGCACCTGTATGCGGGAACTCTCAAACGGATCGCTGTTCTCCACCTCCATGACAATGCTGCCGTCCCGGCTCTGCCACGACCCCGCAAAGGGGCTCTGATCCTCCGGCGTATACATCATACCGGGGCCGTCCACCATCTGGCCGGCCGGCGGAGCCTCCGCCCTGCCGCAGCCCATCATTCCCCACAGCATCATGACCAGCAGTACACCTCCTATCCAAGTCCTCCATTTCACAGGCAGCTCCTCCGCTTCAGCCGTGTTTCGCGGACGATCCCTCTACCGGCTCGCCGCTCTCCTGCAAGAATACCGCGCAGTCCGTACACAAATCAATGTCCTCACCCAGCAGGAAGCAGCGGTCACAAACCAGCCGCTTGCAGATCGGGCACAGGCTGAAATACTCCATTGCCTCCGTTGCGGCCCGCTCAAAGGCATCCTCCCGTTCACGCTGGTACAGCGCCTGAAAAATCACGCGCTTTCCCTCGCTCTCCGGCTGCATTCCCGCCTTGGAAAAGCGCACCGGCTGGCTCTCCCAGAGGAAGCCGCATACAGCGCAGCGCAATGAAAACTGAAACCTCTCCATAGAAGATATGTCCTCCATGGACGCTTTAATGATGCGGCGCATTCCGGTTCCCTCCTTGCCTACATCGCCGTTTCTTTTCTGCCGTTCTTATGTCCGAAGTATATATACAGGTATATATACTTTTTAGCAATTTTTACTTAAAATGTCTATTACCCTAAGGGTGAATTTTACCTGCAACCGCCAAAATCACCCTTAGGCGTAGACAGAGTGCACAATCCGAATCGCATCGGTTTGTGCACTCTGTTCATCATCTTTATGATCTGTTCAGCAGCTCACCGCTGCGGCCGCAGCTGGCAAACAGCTCAATATATACCTTCAGCTCATCGAACGAATCCACCCCCAGCTTTCGGTACAGATTGCGGTTATGAGTCTTTACGGTGCTGGCGCTGATGCGTGCCAACTCGGGAATATCCTTGACGGTATAACCGTCCATATAGTATTGCAGGATGGTGCGTTCCGTACCAGTCAGCGTATTTGCTCTCTCCGTGAAGCCGCGCAGCCGCGCCTCCACATCAGGTGGCAGCGCACCCACCGGCCGCTCCCGGATCATGGTCAGCAGCTCGTCAATCTCCGAAATACCGGATGCCACCACCTCCGTTGGATTGCCCCTGACCGCCGCAAGACTTTCATTGATTGGTTTGACAAAGCGGCGGGACAGCACGGTTGCCGCAACCAGCATCGCCAGCAAAAAGAGCACCGAACCCAAAAACCACGCGAACTGTGACCCGCGCTCATAGCTGCGGAAGGTGTTGGCCGTTACAAGCGTCACCGCGGCAAGCGGAATGCCGTCCGAGGTAACGGCATCCAGCAGCCGGTGCCGCCCCAGATAGGACTCCTTGCCATCGGTATAGATGGTATAGTATTTCCCCGGCTTGATATGCAGCGTCCCCTCGGCCGTCAGGCGCGAGCCGTTGGTAGCGCCCAGCATAGTCCCCGACAGATTGAGAGTGTCGCCGTCAATCGGCGCCAGCAGGGTCAGCATATTGCCATAGCTGCTGGACACAGTGTCGTGGGAAAGGCTGAAATAGAGGTCGCTGATCTCCATACCGCAAAGCCCACGCACAGTGCCGCTGCCGTCCAGAATCGGTACGCACAGCAGCATCACATGCTCCCATGTATCCAGCAGCTCTGTGCGTTTTGTCCACAGGCTGCCCTCTGCCAGACGCTCAACCTGACTGGTGGCAACCTTATTACTGCCGGGAATCAGCGCGGTATTCAGTTCCGGATTCCAGCGGTTATGCATCTGAATCTGTAATCCCCGCGCCGCCTCCGCCGCGCCGCGGAAGCAGATCACATCCTGCTCCGACGCCACCGTGGGCTGAAGCCCGGAATAGCGCAGATACAGTCCCGCCCTGAGCGCGTCCGCATTGGGCAGCGCCGTGTTGGCGGTCACGTTCAGGCAGAAGAAGATTCCGCTGCACGAGGCGGCGCTCAGCGTAGTGCTCAGCGGCGTGTACAGTCTCTTTTCCAATTCCGCGATGGTTTTCGGATCGTCGTTGAGCGCGTCAAAAGGAATGCCCTTGGCCGCGAGAAAAGCATCCAGCTCCCGGCCCAGCTTTTCCGACATGGCCACACCATGCCCCGTCAGCTCATCCATCTGCGCATCCAATGCTGCATATGTATTTCTCTGCTGAATGTCCAGGGCGCTGGCCAGCTGCCGCGCAGGGTGGGACAGCACACCCATAGCCATCAGGATCGACAGGATGGCCGCCACCAGCAGCAGCGCCATTGTGAACCAATACAGCAGCAGCCGCACACCCATACTGTGGCTGGCTGCATATGGATTGTGAATCGCATTCCGAATTGATCGCATGTGCTTTCCTCTTTCATGTGCCGTAATCCAGCTTAAAACTGTCCAAAGTCTCCCAGATCAGGGCGTCCGGCGTATTGCCGCCCTCCAGATACTGTGTCCGGCCCGCCGTCAGCTTCAGCCGCGCCAGATTTTCAAACCGCGTCTCCAGATCCAGATAATTTTCCATCTGGGGCGGGTAGTAGAAGGTATATGCCTCCTGCGTTTGCAGATATGTCTCGTACAGCGACACATACATCGGGTCGCTCAGTTTTTCCACGGCGCCGGGCAGATAGTTCTCAAATGCCTCCTGCGTCACCGGCATATAGCCCAGGCTGGTCACGAATTCCACATTGCATGCCGGCTCAGTCAGCCATTTCAGGAATGTAATACACGCCCTCTCCCGTTCCGGGGTGGACTTCACGGTGCACATTCCCACACCGCGCTGCATCACCAGCTTCTCGCCCCCTTCAAACACCGGGCACGGCATGGAGGTGATCGTCACCTTTTCCGAGGTGTTGTCGGGATACGTCACCGTGTCGGAATAGTAGAGCACGCTGGCCGAGGATGCCACAGATACCACCACATCTCCGGTGCGAAGCGGTTCCGTGGCGTACCCGTCATGCAGCCACAGGCCGCCCGTCAGCCCCGCCCGGGCATACGGCTCCCATGCCCGCTCGAACCCGGGGCCGAATCCTACACCGTCATCCCGGAAAAAGTCCTCGCCCAGCGATTCCACGCCCACCTGAAAGTAGTTGAAGTGGTAATCGTGGACAAAGAAGCATTTGCCGGTATCCGCGGCGTACCGCTCTGCCAGCGCGTAAACGCCCTCCCATGTCGCAAGATCGTCATAGCTGGCGCCGGACTGGGCTGCCCACCGGTCGAATAGCGTCCGGTTGACAAACAGCACCTCCGTGGATTTGGCAAGGGGCAGGATCGCCTGCCGTCCGCCGATCATCCCCTCTTCACGAAAGGCGGGGATAAACGCCGCCAGTTCTTCCTCACTGAAATAGTCCCGGTAGTCCACCAGAATGTCCTGATCCGGAAGGGCCAGCACCAACAGGCATAAGACGATTCTTTTTTTCATGTTCGAGCCTCACCTTTTCGTGAAAAAATACCGTGGAATACGGCGTTCCGTCTGCTTGCGCCGTCAAAGCGCAAGCGCCATCTCTGCAGGCGGCAGGGCGAAACGATCCCTGCCGCCCACAGAATGTAAATTTTACTTCTCTCCTCTGCGCTTTTTGCCAACGGCCCAGCCGCTGCCGCTCAGCGCCAGCAGGGACAGCCCTGCATACAGCGCGATACCCGCATCGCCGGTCTTGGCGGATGTAATAACGGTGTTCTCCGCGCCGCTGTCCGGTCTGGTGGCCGGTCTGTGGCCGGACAGCACGGGGATCTCCGTATTCTCATTGCGCTTAAAGTGGCAGACGGTGCACTCCTCATGCTTCAATCCGGTCTGGGTTCTGGTGGCCGCCTTGTCTACCTTCCACACGAAGGTGTGGCGCGCCTGATCCTTTGTGCTGCCGCTCGGATTCGGGCAGTCCTTGTCGGTGCACTGATGCCAATGGCTCGTCGCATCCTGGTACCACGGGCTGTCGTCGTAGGTATGCTGATGGTCTCCCACATACGGCCCCACGATGATGGACTGCCTGACCTTGATATCGCTATTGCCGCTGCCATCGTTATACTGGATCGTCACATACGTCTGCCCCTGCGTGAGCTTGTCACCATGGAAAATCGTATAGTCTTTCGCGGTGAGGTCAGCCTTGCTGTTGTCGTCGTAAACCGCGGTGACCACCATACCCGTCGGGTCGAACTTGTCGCCGGCATTGTACGTAGTCTTATTCGGCTCCTTGGTGATCTCAATGTGATCCACCTTCTTGACGACCTTCAGCACCTCAAGCTCGTGGAATACCCGCATATCGACGCCAGGTTGAGTCGATGGATTCTTCTCAAATTCGCTTGCCTTTTTCCCGTTTACGGTCACCTTATCCCCTGTAAGCCCGGTGTAGGTATACCCCGTTTTTGCGTTAACCAAGATTTCTACCGCATACTGAGTATCTGCCTGAATCGTATCGCCAGATGTCAGAGACTCCCAGCCGCCGCTTGCATTGCGCTTCTTGATGGTAAGCTTATTGATAGTAACGCGCATCTGGTCTTCTGTTGAAGCCTCGATGTCGCCCACATTTGCATTCAGCGCATATCCGTTGATCTTGATTGGCAGCTCCGTGATCTCCTTTGTTACCGCTAATTTGTAAAAGTTATGTACGGTAAGCGGATTCGTCTTGCCTGGAAACACTTCCTGCTCTGTGCTTTCACTTGCGGTGCCGGGGGCATGGGACGCATTCTCCCAATCATATTTGTCTATTGTAGCATGACTGGTTTGCTTTACGACATATTTTCCTTCCTCGACTGGCACATACTCTGTGTGCTCTGTCTCGCCCGACTTAATGGTAATGTCCACATATTTATAGTGGCCATAATTAGCGTATTTGCGGAGAATCTCAAAGCTAAATGTCTTGTCTCCTACATTGTCCCCTTCATACACCCCACTTATATCCACGGTGATCTTCAGCGTGCCCGTTTTACTCTCCTCTGCTCGCGCCGTTGTGGGCGTCAGACACAGCACCATACAAAGAGCCAGTATCATGCTGAGCCACTGCTTTTTCATGTTTTCTTCCTCCTGACTAATAATTATCCGTTAAACGCGGCAAGGGCCGCGTCCGCCCGCCGGATCCATTCGGTGCGGTCGCCGTACACCGCCGCGTCCAGCGAATTGATGGCGGCGGCCGCCTTCTCCCCGGCGTCCTCCTCGCCCCGCATGGCGGCGCTGAGACCCGAGGCCACGTCCTTGATGGCGGCCATCTGCTGCTTCCACGTGTTGGCGGCGTTGCCCAGCGTTTTCTGCACGCCGAACAGCGTATCGAAATACTTGCTGAGCTTCTCGTACTCCTTGAAGTTGTTCACCTCAAGGTTAAAGGCATTCATGCCGGCGGTGTTGATGAACACCATCCGTACCGTGGACTTTTTCTCCGTCTTGTCGCCGTTTCTCACCATCTGCTCTTCATACTTATAGTTCCGCAGATCGGCGATGCGGTACACGCAGGCCCGCGTGGTCTTGCCGAAGATCAGGATCTTGTAGTCCACCTGTGTAAAGGCCACCAGCCCGATGTCCTCCGCCACATACAGGTGCGCGCCGAAGCGCGTCAGCTTCTGGTTCTTATCCTTCGTCTTCAGACGGGGCACAAAGTAGTGATCCCACAGCTTCGTTCCCCGCTCCACCTGGTCCAGATGCGCCTTCACGCCGGACAGGTTGCCATGCACATAGTCGTACACCTTGAAGCCCCTGCTTCTACAATTCTTTCGGCAGATGCAATTGCCGTCCGCCAGCTTCTGGGTCTGCATCAGGTTGATGTCCGCTCCGCAAATTCCGCATTTGTTCGCCATAACATTTTCTCCTTTCCGTCGTTGCCCGATTCGGCAGGTTCCTGTAGCTACTTATGAAATCATCCCATTGTGGGCGCTTTCCCTCACATGGCGTAGATCTGATCCATCAAATACTCAGCCGACATGGAGCCGTAGAAAAACTGATCGATCAGCCCGTCCTTCTTGGCGTCCCGGATGTCCTTTGCCGTCTGCCTTTCGGTGTTGGAGTCCACCATCAGCGCGATCTTGCAGTCGGGGCACAGCTCCCGCACCCGGTCGCGCAGCTTCAGCCTTTCACTGAGCTTCCACGGCGTATACCCCGTCACCTCCATTACGAGGGCGAACGGCTCGTACACCTGACACAGCTCCACAGTATCCCTTGGGGACTCGGCGCGGATCACCTCGATATCGTAGTCGGAGTTTTTGAAAGCGGTCGCCACTGCATCCGCAAACAGATAATTCTGCATATCGATCACAATTTTTCGCATTGAGCCATCCCTCTTCCTTTCCCGGTGTATCTGATGAGCTTACCGCATCCCATTGTATGTTGCTATTGTAGCACGGAAAAGCGGCTCTGTCTGTCCACAAAAGTGAGGACAGACAGAGCCGCTGATTGCGGATAATTTTTTGAATAGACGTATTTCCGTTCAGCTTTCCTCTGCCGCGGCAAACAGGCTTCCCGGCACCACCAGCCGCTTGCTGACTGCGGCGACCATTAGCCGGTTGCGGTTGGGGTAGCCGGTTTTTTCCAGCATCCGGTTGATATAGGTGCGTACTGTGGATTCCGCCACATTCATACCCGCGGCAATCTCCGCGTAGGTCTGTCCCTCGCAGAGCAGGCGCAGCGTCTCCAGCTCCTGGTCGGATAAGTCGCAGGACAGGACGTTCCCAAGCCGCACCGACGGCGCGTCGTCCGGCCAATAGCTCATTCCGGAAAGCGTCCCCTCGATCACGCCCACAAGATCGCCGGAGGGGGAGTCCTTGTACCAGAAGCTGTCGGCTCCGATCCGTCTTGCCCGTTCCAGAAAGCGCCCCTCCAGCATGGAGGTCACCATCACGATCTTGATATGGGGATAGATCTTCTTGATCACCTCGGCGGCGGTCAAGCCATCCGAGTCGTTTTCGGTGCAGATATCCATCAGGATCAGGTCAATATGCCCGTCGCCACACCGGTGAAGCGCCGCATCGGCACGAGTCAGCGTGCCCGCCACCCGGCAATCCGCGCATTTTTCCACGCAGGCACACAGATACATTCTGGCAAGGGCCTGATCCTCAACGATCAATATGTCTCTGACAGCCATTCGTTCCCCTCCTCTAAATTCCCCCGATTTGGTATTCCTATCACCAGCGCGAACTCCGGCAGACTCTGCACCGTCATGGTTCCGCCGATCCTTTCGATCCTGCGGCGCAGATTGGACAGCCCGCCGCCCTCTGTGATAGTCTTTTCCGGCGGCCTTCCGTTATTGCGGATCAGAACGGTATATCTGTCGCCGTCCTCCCAGATGTTGGCCATCAGTTCGGTTGCCTGCGCGTACTGTATGGCGTTGTTCAGGCAGACCTGCATGGCGGCATACATCAGATCCGCCGCGCCGTTGGCCGGCTCTGCGCCTCTTATTCTGACGGTCACGCCGCTGCTGTCCGCGCTTTCATACAGCTTTTCCCTTGCCGCCAAAAGACCCGCCTCCTGAAAGACGATGCTTTTCTTCCACTCCCGCAGCACAATGTCTGCGTCGATGCCGCCAAGGTCTCCGGCCAGATACTGCTTCGTGACGGTGATACAGGCGGCAAGGCTGTCATGCATAGCGGATTTGGCGGCCAGCTGCTCCCGCTCCCGGGCCACCGCCGCAACGTTTTCCGAGAGACGACGTAGCTTTTCCGCGTCCTGTTCTAGCCTTCGGTTATCCTCGGCCAGCTGCTCCAGTGCCCGGTGCAGCGCCGTAACATCTGCGGCGGTCAGCTGTATGTACGTTTCCCCATATCGGTCGGTCACGGCTGCCCTCTCAAATTTCCATACCAGCCCGTCCGGAAAGCGGTAGGTATCCTCCGGGCTGGCAAGGTGCATTATGCCCTTTGGCGGAGAGGCCAGCGCCTTTTGAAGTTCCTCCAGATATTGCAGATCGCTGTTCAGCAGATACTGGCTCAGCCGATACATCTGCCGGTTGCACAGCACGATGCCGCCCGACCGGTCAAAAAAGCATACGGCGGTGGGCAGCCGGTCAAAGCTCTCCTTAATGGCGTTAAATCCGAAGCGTCTCAGCTTATGCATCCTCACGCCCCCTTATCCCTGTGCGGGCCAGCCACAAGCCGTCCTCCCGCCGCACCGTCACCTCAGGTGAGGCGACCACCAATAAATCGGCGGCGCACTCCACCGACAGATCCATCGCGCTGTCGGAAATGGAGATAAACAGCGAGCGCAGATCGTCTACCGTGGTCTCCGCGACGATTTCCAGAAGCTCAAACAGCCGCACGACCTCAGAGGTGCACATCGGTCCTGTTGTGCGATAGATCACGCCGCACTCCGTGCCGCAGGCGGTCAAGGCTCGCACGGCTTCGTCGACCGTCAGCCGCAGCTCCTGCTGCGGCAGCCACTGGTACTCACTGCTGAGAAAGTACAGATTGGCGCTGCGCTTGATGTAGGTGCCCAGCAGCAGCACCTTCTTCAGCAGCCTTCGCCTCTCGGCGGGCTCGGACTTCTCGCATCGGGCAAGCATCTGCCGCATCTGGGCTGTCTGCCTGCTGTGCTTTGTCTCCAGCTCGTTGTATATACGGTTCTTTTCGGTCAGCTCATACAGACTTCTCTGCACAAGATAGGCATCCTGCAGCTTTTTCTTGTTGCACTCCATTTCTACCTTGTTCGCATTCAGCCGGGCACACAGCTCCGTCAGTGGGCGCACATTGTCCTGCCAAACGGCGTAGCCGCCGCTGATGGGCGCTGAGGAAATACGCATGCCATCGGGCCGAACGATCCGCTGCCCCTCCTGCGGGCAGGTCATATCCTCACCTGCGGCACAGGAGCGCAAGACGATTCGGCCGCTGCGATCCGCAATACAAGCCGCCAGCGTTGTGGCCTCAAACAGTTCCACATATCCCGTGTTGGACGGTATCATACGGCAGCGGATACAGCTTTCATAGATGGCGGCATACAGCAGGCAGAACATCACGTTCATATCGCCGAACCACCACCGAACAGCCGGAATACCCGACAGATAGAGAATACCGTACAGGAGCGTCGCACAGCCCAGCACAAACGGCGTTATTCGCTTTCTTTCACCACTCGGAATACGGATCTTCCGGAACAGACAGACAAGGGAAAAAGCCATACAGCCCACTATCCAGCCAAGGCAGATAAAATACAGCGGGCGGTAGGAATACGTGCCGGAAACCGGCAATCCGGGGACACCGCTTTTAAAGGCGAATACCTGCTGATGCAGGTCATTGGTGATCACCAGTAGAAACAGTACCGCAGGGACGATCGACAGTATACTGGATTTTCGGCTCAGGCGGTAGTCCTCTGGCTTTCCCATGGACAGGGCGATATACACCCACAGCAGCGGGAGGAACAGCATCGGCAGATAGTAGAGATACCATATGTACCGCCCCACCGTCAAATCGGTGACAACGCTGTATTTCAGCGTCCGCAGTATGAGCCACAGCAGCATCAGCGCCGCCGTCAGCCGCAGGCAGTGCAGCGTCTGCCGCTGGATAATGCGCCGATCGAGTGAAAAGCCCCACAGGGTGAAAAGCAGCAGATAGAGCGCCGTACGGATATGGTTCATGACAGGACCGCCGATGTCGAATTTTGCCAGCATTCGGCAGGCATAGGCTATAGCGATTACCGTAAACACGAAGACCATCGGCAGCAGATGCTTGGTGGTTCCTTTCAAGAGACAAGGCCCTCGCTTTCTTCAGGCTATGTCCGCAGACACACCTTAATATATAGCATAAAACGCCGCCCGCCGCAACTCTTTCCTGCCGGACGGGAAAGAAAGAGGGAGGACGCTCATGAGAGTGCTCTCCCTCAGTAAGACTGTCAATATGCTCTTTATAGCGCCGGGAGACTCGCTCCTTAGGCGAGAGGCGAGGCATTATGACGCAATGAGTGAATATCAAATCTTTAATAAACGACATACGCAAAAAGGCACTGTACCTTTTCAGTGA
>ERZ772865.2115-NODE-2115-length-18167-cov-4.978964_pt1 | contig 18167 bp, 16 predicted proteins | sample MGYA00512133_ERZ772865 | MGnify/ENA primary metagenome ERZ772865 (study PRJEB29015, sample SAMEA2737722) | human gut metagenome | biome: human gut; feature: human-associated habitat; material: faeces | place: China | collected 2012 ...
GTAATTTTGCACAAAAATGAGCTTGAAAATTTTGTACTTATTTTTTAGAAAATTTCTGCCTCCTTCCGAGCTTTCCACGCAAAAAGGCCGCCCGTTGTCTTGACCGGGCGGCCTTTTGCGTAATGTGATAGCTCTGTTTTATTTTGTCGGGTCTGAAAACCCTTGTATTTACAGCGTTCCTAATAGGAAGCAATCATATGATTCGTGTACCAACGGACAGTGGCGCATTATAGCACAGATATCAGCATCTTGCAGGTTTTGTCTTTCAACAGGATACAGGCGCCCCTCTGACGGTCCTGCTGGCGATTGATCACCGCCAGCTCTCCCCCCGCTTTGGAGCGCCTTTTATTCTTTTTATTCAGGAAAGACCAGCTCGTATGCTCCCGCTGGACGGATGGTAAGCGCAGTGCAGCTTCTTTCGCCAAAAGCCCCTCTCATCACTCGCAGGAAGCGTTCCTCCCGCTCCTGCGGCACCAGGGCCTGTATCGTCCCGGCAAAGCCGCCGCCGTGTACCCGCCAGCCGCCACAGCCGGTCAGTTCCCGCCGGCATAGCGAAAGTGCCAGTGCCAACCCTCGTTCATTCGGGTCAGCTGGGTAGATGTTCTGCAGCTTCTCCATCGAGGATTCCCCACTGTCCAGCATCTCCTCCAGGTAATGCTCCGCAGTGGGTTCCCGCAGAGCTGCCGCCAGCCGGGGCACCCGCTCGTTTTCCTCAAAGAAATGCATCGCCCGCAAAATTGCTCGGTCGCTCACCTTGCCGCGCAGGCCGGGCAGCCCCGCGTAAAATTCCGCCGGATCTACCTCCCGCAGCACCCGGCAGCCAAACTGCGCTGCCACCGCTCTCATCTCCCGCGGGATGGCCGTGTAATCCTCAGTCAGGTCGGCATGGCTCCCACCGGTATTCACCACATACATCGTCATACCCCAGCGGGCAAAGTCGCAGGGCAGGCGCTCCACAATAGGGGCCTTCGGGCAAAGAAAATCAATGGCAACCGCGCTGCCCACCGCCGAAGCGGTCTGGTCCATCAGGCCGCAGGGCTTACCAAAGTACTCATTTTCGGCATACTGGCCTATGCGCGCCAGTGCCACCGGCGGAATGGCCCCATCATTATACAGGGCATTCTGAATTTGCCCCAGCAGCAGCTCAAAAGCAGCCGAGGAGGACAGCCCGGAACCGGTGGGAACAACGGAATCGGTCACACCGGCAAAGCCGCCGGCCGCATACCCCTGCTGCCGCAGCCCGGCAAAGACACCTCTTATCATGGAGTGGGAATGGCCCCGCTCCTTTTCGTAATGGGTCAGGTCGCGCCAGTCCAGCGGGGGCAGCGGATGGCTCTTGCTGCCTATCTCCACCGGCCCCTCCTTTTGCGGAGATACGATAGCCAGCTTGTCCAGCGTAACAGCAGCAGCCAGCACCCGGCCGTGCTGGTGGTCGGTGTGGTTGCCGCCCAGCTCGGTGCGGCCCGGTGCCGAAAAAATGCGCACCTCTTCCCTTTCCCCATACAGCCTGGTAAACTGCTCCAGCAGGCGCAAACAGCGCTCCCGTTGCGGCAGCGGGTCATCGCTCACATACAGCCGGCGCAGTGCCTCATCACAGGCGCCGCTTTGCAGGGCTTTTTTCCATTGGGCCGCAGTTGGCATCGTTCGTTCCTCCGTCAGTTCAGGGTAAAGCGCATCAGCACCGGGTTGTGGTCGGAATAGGTAAACCCAGTCTGCACATTCTCCAGGTAGGTCACCGTCACATTGTCGCTTACCAGGAAGCCATCCACAATAATGGTGAAGTTCCCCTCCTCATAGGGGATATCGCAGTTGCGGCAGGTGGGCTCCACCTTGCCATCGGTATAGTTATCACAGCGGGTCAGTCCCTCTGGCAGCATCTCCGCGGGGAAGGGCTGCGCCCAGCCAAAGTCGGTCATCTCACCGCCATTCAGCACCTGGGTGGAGTTCCCGGTAAAATCATGGTTGAAATCGCCGCCGCACACCACATAGTTGCCCTTCTGGTATTCGGCCAGCATATCGCCAAACAGCATATTCATCTGCGCGGCCCTTATTTCATCGCTGCCGCCATAGGCCGAAAGGTGCACATTAAAGAGCACAAGCTCCTTCCCGTTTTCCGTGGGCACCCGGCAGATGGTATAGCACCGGTCCAGGTCAAGGAACTTGGAAAAGCCGGTGGAAATGGGCAGGCTGCGCCGCAGCGCACCGGTGATGCCGACACTGCTGAAGGTCACCATGCTGCTGTTGGAGCTGCCATGCGGCTGTGTCAGCGGATACATGAGGAACGCTGAATGGTAATTGACGGCATCCACCTCCGCCATCTGCGGGAAAGCCGCCCGCAGGATCTCCTGCTCATCGATATGGTAGCTGCGGGTGGAGTCAAAATCTACCTCCTGGAACAGGATAAAATCCGGCTCCAAGGAGAAAACCTCCTCTGCTGCCGCATTGATGCATTCGATCACACTTTCGGGGCTTTTTGCCCAGGATTCCACCCCGCCATCCATAAAGAAGGTAAAATCATCGGTATAGGCGCCAAAGCCGATATTCTGCGTCACAATGGCATACTCCTCGCACAGCCGCACCGTCAGGTCAGTCTCCTGGGGATTGCGGATCTCTAGCTCCTGGTTATCGGGGATGCGGTCATAACTCAGCATCACATATCCCACATAGATAATGACCACCGCCAGCAGCACCGCCAGCAGAATCAAAAGCGCTTTCAGCAGTTTTCTCATGTTTCTTCTCCTCCCCACTTTCGCGGTTTGTTTTACAGCAGCTCCAACAAATCCTCTTCCTCCAGCGGCTCCGCCTTGGCCGTGTCATTTTCCCGGTAGCCGGTCATAATGACCCTAAACAGCTCCTTGGTGGAAGGCGGCGTATAGCTGATGGCATTGGCACCGGCCTCTATCGTTTCCAAGATAGACTCCTCGGTGGGGCCGCCGGTGGCAATCATAGGCACATCGGGGAACTTCTCCCGGATCTTCCGCACCACCCCGGCGGTACGCTCGGCAGCGGAAACATTCAGGACCGAAGCACCGGCCGCCAGTCTTGCCGCGATATCATAATTTTCACTGGTCACGGTGGCGATGATGGGGATATCCACCACCTTTTTCATCGTTTCCACCGTCTGGTTGCGCATGGGTGCGTTCACCACCACACCAAAGGCACCCTGCGCCTCGGCATCCTTGGCCAGCATCACGCTGCGTATGCCGTCGGTAACGCCGCCGCCCACCCCGCACACCACGGGGATGGAGGAAGCGGAAATGATGGCGTCCATAATGACCTGCTGCGGTGTAAAGGGGTAAACCGCCAGCACCGCATCGGCATTACAGTTGCGGATGATGGCAATATCGGTGGTGAAGATCAGCGACTTCATCCGTCTGCCCATAATGATGATCCCACTGGCTCGGCGGATGACCGAGGGCAGGGCAAGGCTGTTATGATCCCGCAGCGCACTGTGAATAAATGCGGGCGGCTGTCTGTTTTCATTCTTGCTCATGATGGTTCCTCCTTTGGGGTTGGGGTCGCTGGGTTTATATTTTATTTATTATACCATATTATCCAATAAAAAGAAAGCCCGGAGGGTGGCATCTCTCCGGGCATCTTCCGCTATTTGTGATAATTTTCCGTTAAGACTCAGCTTAATAGAAAGTGGCAACCTCCTGCTCCGGTTCCTCAGCCGGGATGCAGGCGCTGACCGCCAGCACCGGGCCGCGCTTGCCGTACACAGTGCTGTACTGGATATTCACATTGGCTGTCACGGTATACCAGCCGCCATTTTCCAGCTTTTCAGGGGGATAGCCCGTGCAGGCCAGCCCCATAAAGGTGATATCCTCCACGCAGCAGGTCATCACATGCCGCCCGCACACAAAGCAGTTTTTCAGGCTGCGGTGCTTGGTCACCACACGCCCCTTAAAGCGCACCGTCTTGCCCTGGTACTTTTCCATCTCTTCGGTCAGGTCACGGTACCACACGGCAAAGTCCGCATCAGCGATCTCAATGATCGGGGCCTCAATATCAAAGGGCAGCGGGTCCTCTATCTCATCATAATCAAAGTTGCCGTCCACATAGTCATAGCCGATCTCGGTCCGGCGGCTTACGCCCCGCACCACCTTGTGGATCTCCATTTTATCGGCGCCCACCGGGGCCCGGTTCAGCAGCACCATCTCACAGCTGGTCAGCTTATCCACCATCAGGCTGCGCATATTTGTGTTGTAGCTTAGGAAGGTATTGTAATCCGCTATCATCACTTCCTGGTAGATCATCCAGCCCTGCGGCATCTGCTCGTACAGGCGCTGCAGCTGCCACATGCCGTTATATTCTATCACTACCCGGTCCACCCGGTGGATCTTCTGCCACTCGCCCAGCTTGGCGGTGGTCAGCTCCTCCTCGCTTTCGATGGGCAGGATATGCACATTCTTCATCAGCGGGTGAGAAAGATCGTATTCCTCCTCGCCCTCCTCGCACAGCACCAGCAGGGTGTGCTCCCCGGCATTAAACTTCTTATCCTCCAGCGTTTCCCGGATAAAGCGGGTCTTGCCCCCCTCCAGAAAGCCGGTAAACAGGTAAACCGGGATCTCAACAGCTTTTGCCATTCGTCAGTCCTCCGTTTTTCAGTTCAGGTGGAACAGCGAAGTCAGGGCGTCCTCCTTCAGCTCGGCGCCGATGACGCACAGACGGCCGGTGACACCAGCAGCGCCATTACGGATCTCCACCTCACCGGGAACATAGTCAAAGTGCAGCCACTTGCCGTCCGTACCGGCTACAATGCCCTTGGCCCGCAGCACCTGGCCGTAGTCGCCGGTATCCAGGGCCTCCAGCGCAGCCGCCAATTCCTGCTTCCCGTAGGGGTGGGCGGTCTCTTTGCCCCAGCTGGTGAATACCTCATCGGCATGGTGATGATGGTGGTGGTCATGGTCGCGATCGTGGCAGCCACAGCCGCACTCATCGTCGTCCTCATCGTGATGGTGGTGATGCTCGTGGTCATGGTCGTGATCGTGGCAGCCACAGCCGCACTCATCGTCATCCTCATCGTGATGGTGGTGATGCTCGTGGTCATGGTCGTGATCGTGGCAGCCGCAGCCGCACTCATCGTCATCCTCATCGTGATGGTGGTGATGCTCATGCTCGTGGTCATGGTCATGGTCGTGGCAGCCGCAGCCACACTCATCGTCGTCATGATGATGGTGCTCGTGCTCCTGCTCCTCAGCCAGCTCCTCCAGAGCAGCCGCCAGGGTATCCCGGCGTTCCATGGCCGCCAGCAGCTGCTTGCCGTCCAGTTCGTCCCAAGGGGTCGTCACAATGGTGGCGGTGGGGTTCTTCTCCCGCAGCAGGGCCACACAGGCATCCAGCTTTTCCTGGCTCATCCCGGCCGTACGGCTCAAAATAATGGCGCTGGCATGCTCCACCTGGTTATTGAAGAACTCACCGAAGTTTCTCATATACATCTTGGCCTTGGTGGCATCCACCACAGTGGTAAATCCGTTCAGCACCACATCGTGCATTTCCAGGTTCTGCACCGCCCGGATGACATCGCTGAGTTTGCCTACACCAGAGGGTTCAATGAGGATACGGTCGGGGTGATAGGTATCCATCACCTGCTGCAGCGCCTTGCCGAAATCGCCCACCAGACTGCAGCAGATGCAGCCGCTGTTCATTTCGGTAATGTTAATACCCGCTTCCTGCAAAAAGCCGCCGTCAATGCCGATCTCGCCAAACTCATTTTCAATGAGGACGAGCTGCTCGCCGGTATAGGCTTCCGCAATCAGCTTCTTGATGAGAGTCGTTTTGCCTGCACCCAAAAAGCCGGAGAAAATATCAATTTTAGTCATAAAAACATCTTCTTTCCATGAGAATTATTTGCCGATATAGTATTATACTACTTTTGTCAACTTTCTGCAATATCTCAGCACTCCCCATTTCGCATGTCACTTTCCGATAATAAGCACAAATTTTATATGGTTAAAAGGGCCACAGGATATCCCTATCCCATGACCCCCCACTCTCTTACTTCTATTGGGGTTATATTTCATCATCTTCGATCTTTTCCTCGGGCAAAACGATCCCCTGTGCGGCGAAGTACTCCAAAAGAAAATCAACAAATTCCTGCAGAGCTGAAGAATGTGGAAGATTTTTATTCCAAACGGCTTTTACTGCACTGTTCTGTGGCGGATTAAACGGCAGTACTGCAACATCATCCCAGTCCCTCACAAGATTCTGTGGAAGTAATGCACATAGTATACCTTTGGACACCGCTTCCCTAATAAGGGAGCTGGTGTTGGTGCACAAGCGGATCTGCAGCGGCCAATCTACCGGCAGCTTACTGTTCAGCACTGCAATAGGGCGCTGACGGATATCCAAGAAAGTCACTGAATCCTGCTGTGCCAGCGGATCATTTAATGAAGTGCAAAATATGTTTGCTGTTGGATAGATATTAATGGATTCCATTGCATGAAAACGCTCTTTAATATCTAAAGGAGTCAATACAATATCTATGCTGCCATCATTTAACCTTTTAATTGCATCGTAACTGGAAATCTCCAGCACAGAGAGTTCAATGTGTGGGTGCCTTTTCTTGAGCGCTTCATACATCTCCAGCGGGAAAACATTCCAGCAGGAAATTGCAAGACCCACCGTTAAGGAATGGTTTTCTCCTGTTTCCTTGAGGCTGCTGATTTGTGCCAATAGCGCCGAATAAAATCCCTTAAATTGCGAAAGCAAGTTACGGAGAGTCTTTCCATATTCGGTCAGCTCCATACCATTTCGCCCACGCACAAACAACTGAATGTCCAATTCATCTTCCAGTTCTTGTATCGCTCGCGAAATTACCGATCGGGAAACATATAATTGCTGGGCAGCAGCAGTCACATTTCCTGCTTGACATACCGCTTCGTAAAATTCAATCTGTTTGAGGGTCACTGTCATCAACTCCTAAACTCTTGATAATCTTCTGCGGGTGATTAACGATGAAATACAAATACAATATTGCATTTGTATTATAACATTAATATGGAAGCAGGCGCAAGTATCAACTGTTTTTCAGGAGAGGATCATACACCATAAAGGCAGTAGCCAACAGTGTATATACCCCCATTAGGACATAGATCGGTGTAAACAGCTTTTCCCCCGTTATGCTTCCCAGCATATTTAAATAATAAGCCGATGCAAACCCGCCTAAATTGCTTACACCTGTTGCAATTGCGATCGCAAGAGAAGATTGGTTGGGCGAAATATACATTCCCAATATGGCATAAGCTGATGTGATCAACAAAACGGAGGTCATTCCCATTATAGCAGATCCAATCATTAGAATTTCCGTCTGTTTTGCAAAGCCTAATATACCAGCACCTGCAGCGGCAATAAAGTATCCAAATACAAGAGTAAGCCGTTTTAGCTTATAAAAAATCTTTCCAAAGAAAAACCCAATGAGACAACCACTGGCACTATAAAGAGAAAGTGCTGTCGCTGCCACGGTGGCGCCTCCGGCATGGCGATGTTCAAACAACAATGAGATATTCATCAGGATAGGATAACTAACCAGCTGCTGCAGAAATAGCAGAAAAGCAGTAAGGGCGGTTGCGATCCTGCCTCGATGATCAAATCCTGCCGATTTAAGTAGTGAATGCTGATAACCGTTTGGTACCTCTGCTGTTACTGTCGGAGCACAGCAGCTTTCTTCCGGCTCTGGTTGGAACACCAGAAGCAGCAGGCTGAATAAACCGAGTAGATGCGCTAAAAAAGTATAGTTCCAGCCGTACTCTGCCAACGAGCCAGCTACCATTTGTAAAAGAACTCCCCCAAAATTACTGATAAGATTACCATAGCCCAACATATCGGCTTGTTCTTTTCCGGTATAGTACTGCATAACAAGCGCATTTCCCAATGAGGCACGCAGACCTACTCCAATGCCAAAAACGGCACGGCAAACCAACAATACCGTAAAGCTTTCAGTTAAAAAGAACGGTGCGATACCGCCTATCAAAAACAGAAGGATCCCTACAAGAGAGATCGTCCTATAACGAATCTTTTTGCCGGCAACGGCGCCAGCCCACAGGGTAGTCGGAACGATAAACAATGTAGGCAGCGTAGAGATCAGCGCATAATTATTTGACGGAAATTGTGCAGCCAGTTTAGCCATCGCAGGAGAAACCGTTGCAACCCCCATTGATGTAAAAAAAATCGCAAGCAGTGAGATCGACTGTAATGGTGAAAGAACCCCTTTTTTTGTAAAAACAAACATATATACTTTACCTTCAGTAGATTTGATTAAATAGTGGTACCGAATATACTAATAGGGAAAAGCCCATGCATCAGCCGTAGGCTTTTCCCTATTGTATTCTATTGGGTCATCGTTCACATCGGCCACAATTATCACAGTAGCCCTTTGTCTTGCAAGCTGGCAGGTGTAGTATTTCATAGAAGTCTTCAGCAGAAAGGCCCGGCGTTCCGCTGTCAAAAACGCCTTTCGGTGTCGGCTCCTTGGGCTTTTTTTCGTCATGGTCAGTCATGATGACACCTCATTTCATGTGAAATCTTCTATAAAAATGATACAATCGACCGTTCACTGCTGCGAATGGCAGTCGAAGATATGTGCAATCAGTGCTGCGGGGTAGCCTTGATCAAATCCGGATTAAGCTGCGCATCGCCGCCACCCTTAATGCTCTTGCTGTCGGAATCAACGATCTCTCCCTGATTCGCACCAAATTGGCGCACCCCGGAGAGATACCCTGCTTTTTCACGGGCATTTTTGGCAAGCTGGGTATAAAGACCGTATTCATGATCAACAACATTCTGCATGTAGGAAGGATCCGTATATGGGTTGCGGGGCAGCGGGACATCTTGATCGCGTGCCAAAATATCCTGAACCTTCTTGATGTTGACCTTATGCGCAGTGGTTCCATCTGCAATGGCAACGGCAGCAGCTACACCTGCGGCTTGTCCGGTGCCGACACACTGCGGAATCAAATTGACATAGTCGATCCCAATTTCATCAGCAGAGATATGGCGTCCGGGGCAAAGCAGGTTCTCGGTCTTCTTGGGCAGAATCGCACGGTAAGGAATCTCGATGGGGCAGTTATCGTTGATAAAGCTGATGGTAGAATGCCATGCGATAACATCCTCATGCTCTTTCGGGAAAGCAAAATCATTGGGCGTAATGACATATTCGCCGTCCAGACGATAGGAGCAGCGGGTCCCCAGCTGCGGAGCAATATCATAAAGGAACGCATTGCGGAATGCAACGGGACACGCCTTACGCAGATACTCCAACGCATTGCGCATGGTATCACGGGTCTCCATCTCAGTCTCGGTCGCATCCTTCAGGTTTGAACAGTCACGTTCAGGGTGCCAGTTGTTGATCCAGCACACATCATTGGTCGGACCGGGCAGCGGCGCCGCACGGAACCCACAGACTTTGGAAAATCCCTCATGCAAAGCAGCCGCGGCAGCATGATTGGTTTTTTTCCATTCGCAGAAAAGATCCCAATTGCAACCGCCGATACGCCAAACCAGCGCAGTAGTGGCGCAGCGAGTCAGCTTATCTGCCAGTCCAAAGTAAGGACAACCGGTCTGGCGGAAAATATCGCCGTCTCCGGTGGCGTCGATCACGATCTTCGCCAGCACAGCCTTGCGGCCCTCCTTGCTTTCAAAATACACACCCTTGATGGTGTCGCCATCCATAATAGGACGAGTCCCCCAAGAATGGCACATCACATGGATCGAATCCTTGTGCTCCAGCAGCATCTTGTCCATTTCGATTTTCAACTGGTTTGGCTCAAAATACACAGATCGAACCAGCCGTTCGGGCAGCTTCGCATTGGTACTAAAGCAATCGTGAATGTTCTTCCACGCATTGACAAGGACTGGATCCTCACAACCGATCTCATCACCGGATGGTCCAAGAACCGCACCCGGAATACTTTCCATACGGGTGAACCATTCCTCCTGCAGTCCACGGACATACTGTTTGTTATAGAAAGAAAGGCGAGGAACCATAATAACATAGCCGCCGGTAACATCACCGCCCATGTAGCCGTAGCGTTCCATAAGGACAATGTTTTTACAGCCTGCACGGGCTGCCGCTACTGCGGCAGAATGGCCAGCTGCACCGCCGCCAACAACAAGAAGATCACATTCGGTATAAACCGGAATTTCTCTCTCACCTTCAAATACAGTTTTTTCTTTTTCGCTCATATAAGGTTTCCTTTCAATAAAGAGGGTCTTTTTTTAGCTGGAGTGGGCCAATACCTTATCGACCCACTCCATCGAGCTATGTTGAGCTATAATAATTACAGAATGTAGGTAAATGCCATGCCGCAAATGTAGCAGATAACCATGAACAGGAATGTCGTTTGAACGCCCTTTGTCCAAACAAACTTCGGGGTAATCTCGGGGCGGCCAAGAATAAAGGCTGCGTTGGTGGAAGCAGCAACGGTCCAGAAAGCATAGCCGGAGCAGATGTTGGATATGATCAGGATTACATCGGGGTTAATGCCGGTAGTAAGTGCCAGATTGCAAACAAAAGGCGTAACGACCGGGCATACCGCCATCGTAAGCACCAGGCCGTTGGCCACCTGGGTGACCAGGGTGGAGAACAGGATAACAATGGCCATCAGTACCCAGATGTTGGCGCCGCCGAACAGCGGGCTGAGGACCTCGACCAGCCACTGACGGATACCAAGATTTGCGTCGGAGGTGACCTTGCCCAGCATGACGAGAGCGCCAACCAAAGAAATCATTGTCCACATGGATGCTTCCGTGAGGCATTTATGAATAGGAACAATGGACTGCTTGCTGTCCTTGCGGCGGATCAAGGCGCCGATTGCACACATAAGTACCCAAATCCAGGAGTTGCCCATGAAAGTAAAGAAATAACGTCCGGGCGCTTCCTTCGGATAAACCGTTCCGACCAGAATGTAGATAACGGGGATGATGATCATGGCAAGGCTGATGATCTGGTCACGGTTAAAGCGATCCGGCGTATTGCGCATGGTCTCTATCTCATTAAAGTCCAGAGTCTTCAGCGGATCCATGTTCACCTTATACACCGTCTTCATCAAAATCGTGTAAACGATCAGATAGATCATGGTAATGGAGAACATGCACAGCATCCAGGTGCCTTCATTAAAGGTACGGCCAAAGGGCTCCATCGCAGAGTTGATCAGAGCGATGGTCATAACCTGCGGGCTCTTGAATGCAAAGAAGAAGATACCGGTAGCTGCAATATAAACGCCCAGCAGGGTCCACTTGATAAAGGGATCGTCCTTGTCATAGCCGCATACATCACGGATAGACTCCACTAGACCAAAGAACAGGATGTATACGGGAGGGCCGCCGATAAACGCAGCGGCAATATAGGTAACAAGGAACAGCATGACCATAGTCATAACAGGCCGGCCGCGGCAAAGCTTGCTGCTCAGCAGCTTTTTGGCCAGAACATTCATAGCACCGGAATCACGCAGTGCAAGACACAGCGCCCCGCAGAATACCAGCTGAACAGTAAAGACGGAACCCAGCCATTCGTTCAACAAACCGGAAATGTCATAATACCCGTGGAACAGGGTAGCCAGCAGCGCCATCAGCGAACCGCTGAGCAGGTCGCCGTTAAAGCATGTGATAACGATCAGACCGATCAGAACACCCAGCATCTTCACACCGGTTTCCGTCACCGTACTAAAGGGCTTGACCACATAGCCAAATAATAGCATAAAGGCCAGACCGATTACCATGACGATCGTGTATGTCGTGTTGAGCTTGCGTTGTTGTGCCATTTTTCAAACCTCCTACAAAAATCTCAATCCTATGCCGGACGTCTACAGCATAGCTTGCAATTAGAATATAGCACAGGAAGGCACAAAATAAGCGATTTAATTCGACACAATACTGTTCATTTTTACTACATGTGAAAAATGATGCGATTGTTGCTTTGTCTCTATTACACATATCGAGCACACAACTGAAGGGCTTGCTGCCTGCGATTCACAGACAGCAAGCCCTTTCGGTTGCTTGAACAATTTTTACTAAAATATTTCATCCAACTTTTTGGGGTCACTTCAAAATCTTACATCAATTTCAACAACTTTGGCAGGAAAGTAACCAAATCTGGGAAAGCCATGATAAGTACCACTACCGCAACATAAATAATAACGAATGGCCAAATCCTTTTAAAAGCTGATGCAGCGCTTATTTTGGCAACACCGCAGGCTATGAATAGATCTGAGCCAAAAGGCGGCGTAATGGTACCAATGCACATCCAAACAACAAATACTACGCCAAAGTGGACGGGATCAATGCCGATGGCCGTTGCAGCCGGTGCCAAAATGGGGGTAAGAATAACCAGAGCTGGAGAAACCGACATGAACATCCCCAGGAAAAACATAAAGATGCTGAACAGGCCATAGAACATAAGCGGTGTCTTGGCAATACCGATGATCCAGTTGCCAATAAGAGTCGGAATATTATTGCGGGTAAGTACGATGGCAAAGGTTGCAGCTGTCACAATTATCATCATAACCGCAGCAGATGTGCGAGCAGCATTAACAAATGTTTTGGGTATGTCTTTCCACTTTAGCTCCCTGTAAACAAATAGTCCGATGATTAAACCGTAAACCACTGCTACCGCCGCAGCCTCGGTTGGAGTGAAATAACCGCCATAAATGCCGCCTAGAATTATGACAGGCATCAACAACGCCCAAATCGCATCTACAAAAGCCTTCCACAGTTCCTTACCAGTAGGCTTAGGGGAGGTAATCATTTTAAACTTCTTGCTAAATCCACGTGCATACAGGCAGTAGCCAAGTGCGATAAGCAAGCCCGGAATGATGCCGCCGCAGAACAGGGCGGAAACAGAAGTTTTGGCCAGCACGCCGTACAGTACCATTGGAATACTAGGTGGTATGATTGCTCCAAGTGAACCACTAGAAGCCAACAAGCATGTTGTCCATGGGGTGTCATAATCTTTTTCTACCATGGCAGGAATCATAATGCCGCCAATAGCTGCCACTGTGGCAGGAGCTGAGCCGGAAAGCGCACCAAAAAATGCACAAGCCAATACAGCTACGATAGCCATGCCACCAGGCATCCAGCCCACCAATTTATCAAAGAACTTGATTAGTCTTTTGCTGATCCCTCCGCTGGACATCAGCGCACCGGCAAGCACAAACAACGGGATCGCAAGCAGTGAAAATGACCCATTGGAAGCAAACATTGCCTGTGCAACAGCCTTTAAATCCTTTGTGCTGTCATGGCAAAGGACAGCAAAGAGGAGCCCATCAAAGCCGTAATAATCGGTGTGCCGAAAATCAGTAGCGCGAAAAATGCAATTAACAATACAGCGACCATATGCTACCTCACTCCGTCTTCATGGATACCGAATCAGATTCATCTAGTCCGGCATCTCCATTTCTAATTTTCTTTATGTCCATTACGATATTTACAATACTCCAAAACACCATCAAGCCAAAACCAACTGGCATAGCATAGTATAGAATGTACTGCGGAATGTCGAGGGAGGATGTTGTCATGCCAGTTCTCTTCACTACAGGAATATAGCTTGCCACAATAATTGCGGCATAACCAAATACTACACCAACAATCAGTTCACGTATCATGTCTACATAGGGTTTTATCTTTTCCGGTAAAAAGGTATCGATAATGTCCATACGCATATGGGAGTGAGTTCGCACGCATACACCAGCCCCCAAAAGTGTCATCCAAATAAACAGGTTTACTGCGATTTCCTCAAACGCAGAGGAAAAAGGCAGTGGGGTATATCTTCCAATGACCTGGAAAAAGCAGGCCAAAAGAATAACAGCAAGGAACAGGAACAGAATTCCCTCCTCTATTTTTTTTATAATATTCAGGATTTTACTGCCCATAGTTGCCTCCTTCAAATATGGCAAATGGCGGTATGTCCCCGGGGAGAAAAGTCTTTCTCCCCGGGACAAACAGAGTATAATGAGTTATGTATCAGCGGCATGCTTCTACGGTAGCTGCAAATTTCTCCATAATATCAGCACCTACGCTGTTATTATATGCCTCTTTAACCGCATCTGTATTGCACAGGATTTTAAAAGCATTGCGTTCCTCAGGAGTAAGGGTGTAAACCTCCATACCCTTTTCAGTCAGCTTGGCAATGTAACTCTCATCATCTGCTGCCAGCTGCTCATTGCATTCTTCGGCTGCTGCAGCAACCACTTCCTCAAAAATTTTCTGGTCATCTGCGGAAAGTGTATTCCACAATTCGGAATTGAATATTACAATAGCAGGACTCCAGTTGTAGTTAATGACAGTACAGTATTTCTGAACCTCATAGTAACCGTTGTTATAAATAGTAGAAAGTGCATTCTCCTGACCATCTACAGTATCTTGAGAAAGAGCAACATACAGTTCTCCGGCATTAATGGCAGTAGCATTTGCACCCATAGCAGTAATGGCAGCCATAGTAGTAGCAGCCTGGGGAGTTCTAATCTTCAAGCCCTTCATATCGTCAGGGGTTTTAACTGCATGCTTATTGTTGGTGATCTGGCGGAACCCATTTTCCACATAGGCCATGGAATGCAAGCCATTGGATTCGGTAGCAGCCAGCAGTTCCTTTGCCGTATCGCTATCACATACACGCTTAATGTGGTCACGGTCATCGAACTGGAACGGGAAGCTGAATGCAGAGAACGCTTTTCCTACCAGCGGAGCAGGAGAAATGCCTAAGTCCAGCGTCCCTGTCATGATCTGCTCAGTCATGGTCTTTTCACTGTTCTCTGAAAGAGAAGCATTGTAGTAGACATCAATCTGATAGCGACCATTGGTTTTTTCTTTAATCTGCGCAGCAATGTTGTCCAGACACTTGGACCAAGGATGCTCTGGTGCTGTTGGAGTAGAAGCTCTCAATGTAACGGTTTCATTCTGTGTATTCCCCCCGTTTGAAGCGGGGTTGTCGCCACAGGCTACCAGCACCAAAACCATAATAAGAGCCAGTGCGAAGGAAATCATTTTTTTCATTTTGTTTACCTCACTTTCGTTTTATGAACAACAGTGTTTCTATGCCTGAATTGACATTAGATCATCACTGCAACTCATTAGACATTCATATCCAGTTTTTGTAATCAGGTACGTCTGTCCCCAAAAGATCCCGCTGGAGATTTTTGGGGTAATGATGGATGGGTGCAGAATCACCGCCATTCCTTCCTCCAAAGGGCGGTCATTATCCGGGGTTATGCGCTCCTCGTTTAAATCAATTGCACAGATATGCCCGCAAGGATAAGAAAAAACATATCCAGCTTCCTCTGTCAATTGTTTCAGCTTTATAGCAATATTACCGATACGGTTCCCAGGCTTTAGTTCTTCCAATGCGCCTTTAATAATGCGACAGGAAACCTCATGCATCTTAATAAAATCCTCATTCGGCTCTCCAACCGATATGGTACGCACCAGCTGTGTCCAATAGCCATTATACCGCGGAGTAATCTCCATCGATATACAATCACCATGAGCTACAACACAATCAAACATGGTCGCAGCGCGAATACATGGAAGCTGATTATCCTCCAGTGAAAACCTCCCTGTAGAAATAAGGGTAAAGTTGTAGTCCGCCCCCATTCCCTGCGTTGCATGTTCCAGCTCTGCCGCCACCTGCTGCTCCGTCATGCCTGGCTTAACATTTTTCAGTACTTCTGCATAGCCCGCATCAGCCAATTTGCCGCATTGACGAATTAAAGCAACCTCCTCTGGGCTGTGGTGATTTCGGATACGAAATAGCGGTTCCGATACATCACACAGTACTAATCCGGGCATTTCTCTTTCCAGCGCCATACGCCATGATTGCGGCAGAATGTCCAAGCTGGTGCCCAAGCGACCGCTTGTTATTTCACTTTCTTTCAGCACATCTATAATCGCTTGAATGGGAGTTGTGCTTATCCTGCATTCAGTCACGATTCCAGCATTTTTCAATTCCCCGCAAGATATCTCTGAGTCTACAATACCAACGGGGTTGGAACATGGAAAAAACAATGCAGACTGCAGCCCGTAATACACATTGGCAGCCGTTAAAAAGCGGAAACAACCATACGCATTGGTTCCAACGCATCCATTTCCTATCGTCAACAACACATCTAGCTTTTCGTCCTGCATCAGACCTTTTACTGCTTCAACCCTTCTTTTCTTTTCCCCATCGCTGAACATCTGGCCTACCCCTCCACACTTTTAATTATTTTTAGGCTCTTGCCGTCCTCTGTCAAGCATCGTCCTCCTTCTACAGTCACCAAATAGGTATCCCCCCAGCAAAAACCGCAGTCATTTCCATCTTTCAATATAATTGGGCTAAGTATTACCGTCATATCTTTGGTCAGTTTTGTCTCATTTTCTGCAGAAATCGGTTGTTCCCGTAGATCCACCCCGCAAATGTACCCTTGAATGCCCCCAATAGTGTATCCTGCTGCCCTAGCTTCTTCTTCGATTTTTTGGGCAACAGTGCTTACCTTGTTCCCAGGTATTAGGAGCTTAGCCGCTGCGCTTATCCACCCGGCCACTGCCTCATGCATCGCTACCGCCGTTTGGTTTTCTTTCCCTACACATAAAGTGCGCAGCATTTGAACCCAATATCCATTATATCGAGGTGTGATAGCTGCTGCTATGCAGTCACCATACTTTACTGCCTTTTGACAATTCGCAGCACTATGCAACAGGCCCATGCCGTTTGCATCGTTCAAAAAACCGCAGTTTAGAGTTGTAAGGGTTTCCTCTGCACCTTGCTTTTTCATGGCATAGTCCAACTCAGACACCAGTTTGCTTTCGGTTACATTATTCTGCACCGCTGCACATAGAGCTTCATATCCGCTTAGTGCCAACTCAGCACATTTCTCAACCAATCGGCATTCTTCACTACTGCGTTTCTTGCGGATTTCATAAAGATCCATCGTACAATCCACCCATTCAAGCTCTGGATATGCACTATGAATACAATCAAACCATGAAGCGGGAAGTGTTTCCGGGCAATAGCCAATTCGGCCATTGATAATACCTCTACTACCTAAAATATCTACCAACCCCTCGGCCAATCTATCTCCTACCATCCTCACATCCCAAAAGCCTCTCTCATTCAATGCCTTCAAATGTGTTAGGCTACCGCAACATACCGTCGGGGTTTCATCGGCAACTATCACTAACGCTTGTCTATGGTAATAGACCCTGTTATCTACAAAGTATCTATAAAATCCGTACTCGTTAGTCGCCACAGATCCGTTACCTACAACCAAAATTGAATTTAGGTTCAACCTTTTCATTAGATTGTTCGCTTTTAGTAACCTGTTTTTACGTTCCTCGCATGTAATCAAGATTCTATTCCTCCATAAATTTAAATTACAAATGGAAAGATGTATGGATTTTTCCTAATTTATCTGTTATATTGGTAATGAAATATTTAGGGGAAAATTCTAGACTATCAGTCTAGAATTTAGTTTAGCATCTATATATGTGGCTTGCAAGATGCATTTATGCCAATCTTTAGACAAAAAAATTGGCAGGTATAACAAAAAGCAATCAAACGAGAGGAGAATTATCTTGAAAGTATCCGAAAAGCAATCTATTCGTCGTCGAGAAATCGCTGAAACTATCCGAGACATTCTTACAGAAGGAGGTCTGGAGGAACTGACTGTCGATGATATCTGCAGAGCAAATGGCATATCAAAAGGCACTTTCTACCACTATTTCACAAGTAAGGAACAGCTTTTGGACGAGCTTTCCTGCTACCCAATTGACGATTTTTTTGAGAGTCAGGCAGAGTTCTTTATGTCCTGCTCTTCTTTCGTAGATGCTATTGAACAATATGCCAAAACCTATGCCCTATATATTTCCACCACAGGACCATTAACTTGTAAAACAGTCATTCTCTCCATGGGAAGTGACCACAACAGCAAGTTTGTAAGTGAGAGCCGTTCTGTTAACCGCATTCTATGGGATATTATCGTTAAGTTTCAAAAACATGGTGAGGTTTCCACCCGCTTCTCGGTACGAGAAATGGCAGATATGTTGCTAATCACCTGCCGCGGGTATATTCTATATTGTTTTGCAACAAATAACTTTACTGACCTGGAAAACAGAATGGCCAGTCATCTTTCCATTTTGGCTTCAGGATTTTGCTGCAATAACGAGTAATATAGGTATGGGACGGTTGCAATTATTTG
>ERZ772865.2118-NODE-2118-length-18159-cov-14.413776_pt1 | contig 18159 bp, 28 predicted proteins | sample MGYA00512133_ERZ772865 | MGnify/ENA primary metagenome ERZ772865 (study PRJEB29015, sample SAMEA2737722) | human gut metagenome | biome: human gut; feature: human-associated habitat; material: faeces | place: China | collected 2012 ...
AGTTTGGGCAGACGGCGCAAATCGCAATGGTGCTGCTTTATACCGGTATGCGCATCGACGAGCTGCTTTCCATGCGATGCGAGGATGTGCACCTGAAAGAGCGGTACATGCAGGGCGGTGAAAAGACAGAAGCGGGCAAGAACCGCATTATCCCCATCCTTGAGCCCATTTACAAGATCATTGCCTTTTGGATGCTGGACAGCGGGTGTGAATGGCTGATTCCATCCAAGGCCGGCACAAAGCTGGATAAGCGCAACGTGGCTACAAAGTTCCGGGCGTTGATGCAGGAATGCCATATAGAGGGCGTGCATCCACACACGCTGCGCCATACAGCCAGCAGCAAGATGGTGGAGTGTGGTCTGGAAAAGACCGCGGTGCAGGCCATTCTTGGGCACAAAAATTTCTCCACCACGGCAAACAAGTACGTGTCACACAACGATCCAGCCTATTTGTTGCAGGAAATGCAGAAGATGAAGTACTGATTTGTTAGATTGTTTGTTAGATTATCACGTTCATTCAGGATATTTTAAGGCATTTCAAGCAAAAAGAAAAACGCACGGACGATTCGTTTTCATCGTTCGTGCGTTTATTTTTGGAGCTGGTGACAGGAGTTGAACCTGCAACCCACTGATTACAAATCAAGTTTATTTGACGTATTAATGTAAATAATTATTTATTTGTTGGCTTATTGTTAGACTATGTGCCTCGTGCCCAAACGCTAAAGCTTATGTAAAAATAGCACATTTTATGTCTTTTTACAAGTCGCTTATCTTCCGCATGACCAGCTCATACTCTTTCGGATATGCAAGCTTTATTGCGTTCATGTGCTCGTCAAGAACCTGCATCAGACCGCCGAAAGGAACAGAGCTGGCAGCCGCCACAAAGTCGCTTTGTGGTTCCGCTGCTGTGGAGTACGCCGCCCGGTAATCCGTGGGCGACAATGCCTGGGTCTGCGTTTCAGGTGCGTGCGCTTCTTCCAGCTCGTCCCGCACAGTGCAGAGGGCGGCAAGCTTTTCCACGCTCTGCCAGTCCGTTGAACCGCATTTCAACTTGTGAATATGGGTGTTGATCTCGTCAATGTCCATGCCTGCCGCCCCCTTTCTTATGCGTTGCGCAAGATGTCAGCGGCCCGCTTGTATGCGTCTCGCTCCGCGCCGGTGGCTTCCTGCATCATATCCTCGATGTCAGAGATCATGCGCTCACGGCCATCCGTGCGGGAGTAGTGCCCGCGCACATAGTGACGGCCACGGTTGGCGTAGCTGTTGCCCCGGTTGTAACCGTTCCCGGCATCGTGGCCAAAAGTCCCGCGCATGTCAGCTTCCCACTCGCCCGCACGGCTGTAATCGCCGCCCTCGCAGTAGTCCTCGATGCGGTGGATGTCCAGAATGATATCCACGATCTCGCCGATCATCTCGATATCACCCGGGGAACGGTTCTTTTTGTCAGTCAGCTCCATGAGCTCGTCGCACATCTCATCCTTCAGATGATTCAATTTATCCAGCATGACTTTATCTCCTTTCTTATGCTACCCGCTCAACGATCAGATTGCTGTTTGCAATGCTGACTGCCTGCGTACTGGTGTTTTTAACCGCCACGGTCACGCAGCAGCCACGCGGCACCTCGATGAACGCAGCCACGAAAACGTTGAAGTAATTTTCGACTGCCGCCGGGGTGACAATGGCTGTCGCGCTGGTCAGCGACTCACCGCCGACGGCCAGCGCAACGGAAATGGGTCCCACAGTGCCTCCGGTGGGAATGGCGATATTTCCGCCAAAGCTTACCTTGAAGCGCGCTTTGCATTGATTGGTCAGACCTCGCAGGGTCACGAGGCCGCTGCCCTCACGGTGCATGATGCAGGCAGGGGCTTTCACCGCGGTCTCGGTCAGGGGAAGGTTTTCACCCGCCGCCACGATGACGGTGTTGGAGTTGCTAAATTCAGCCATTTTATCGGCTCCTTTCATAGAAAAACGCCGGGACTTTTGCCCCGGCGCTCTGGTTTGCAAAATCAGCTGAGGGGCTGAACAGACTACAATTCGCAGTCAGTTGCCGTGATTCGGTTATGCGCAGCTGCCGCAGCCGGTCCCACAGCCATAGTAAATGGCGTTGGGGTTAGGCACCTGATAGGCAGGTACGGGAGCTTTCTGCTGCAGAGTCCCGATGATCTGGTTGGTCTGCGCGTTCATCGCGGTGGTCAGGAACGCGCTCTGGCGATCCTGAGAAGCAGCCCGGCGCAGCTCGTTGTTCTCGCTCTGCAGGGTGGCGATCTTATCATTGGTCAGGAAGTCGAGCACCGCGCGGGTGTTGCTGTTCTGATTCTCGATGATGTCCCGGGTGTTGTTGTTCATGGTGTTCTGCGTTGCGCAGAAGCCCTGCTGCATCTGGTTCCGGGTGTCGCACTCCTGCGTGGCCAGATTGTAGTTGACTCCCTGGATCGCGGTCTGGGTCTTGCAGCAGCAGTCTGCCAGCTGTGTAGCCAGAGCATTCTGCCCCTGCATCAGCGCAACGTTGGTGCCGTTGAAGCCCTGCTGCATGGCGTTGGTAACGCCGTTCAGGCCCTGCTGCACGCCGTTGAAGCCCTGAAGCATCCCGGTGTTCATGGCATAGAAGCCGTCGCACAGGCCGCTTTCCAGCCCGTTCAGCTTGTTCATGACGCTCTGGTTGTCGAAGCCGCGCTGCAGGTCTGCCTGTGTGACAGCGCTGGTTACATAAGGCGAAGCGCCGCCCATGCCGCCGCCCCAGCCAAAGCCGCCCATGCCGCCCCAGCCGAACATGCCGAAGATCAGGAAGAGGACGATCCAGCCCATCCAGTCGCCGCCCCAGCCGTTGAGGCCGTTGCTGTAACCGTTGGCGGGCTGTACCGGCATGGTCAGAACCGTGCTATCAGAAGAAAGAGACATAGTTTTACTCCTTTACGTTAGATTTTTGAATTTATTCTAAATGCGGCCGCATTTTAGAACCCAAACATATTTTTCATTCCATTGAGCATCGGCGCAATCTGCTGCGCCCGCTGCTGAATGGCGTTGAGCTGCTGCTGTGAGAGCTGGCCGGAGGTGAGCATCTGGTTTATCATCTCCTGCGGGTTCTTGCCCTGCATCTGGCCCATAAACTGCTGGAACTGCCCGCCAATGGGGTTCTGGGTCTGTCGGCCCATCGAGTTATACAAGCTGCTGCTCATCGTTTAGCTCTCCTTTTCCGGCTCTTGTGCTTCCTGCTTCTCCAACGCCGCCAACTTTGCCGCCAACTCGTCGAACTCCTTGCGGGTGACATACTCCCCGCCTGCGGCTTGCGTGGCTGCAATCGACGCTTTGGGGCCGCTGGTGCGTTCCTTGTAGTCGTAGATGCGGAGCGGGAACGGCCTGCCGTCCTGCCCCACTTCTTTGATGTAGAAGGTATCGGAATCAGCATCCAGTAAAAGCACCCGGCTCCCGTTGGCGACCAGATAGCCCCGGGCCGCTGCTTCGCCTTGCACCCAGATAAAGCCGCTGTCAGTCGGTGCGGCCTGTCCCTGCATTGTCGGCATCATGACGGGCTGAGGCTGGTACTGTGCTGCCCTGAGCTGTTCAAGTTGCCCTTGCGGCTGTTGCGGGTAATATACTTGAGGGTATCCGTTATAAATCGGCATCGTTTTCCTCCTTATACCAGTAGTAGATCGGGCATTCCGCGCCACTGTCCCAGCTGTCGAACCAATCTCCATCAAGCACGGTCAAGACGTGGCCTGAGCAACCCAGCACATACACGCCATGCGGATACTCCCGGGCAAAATCTGCCACGGTGTAACAGATGGTGCAGTCTGCTTCCACCATGCGGCGCTTGTAACCCTGCTTTTGGAGGTACGCGCCCCATGTGCGGTTGGCGCTGGGCATATCGCCGAGGGCGTAGCCGGTGAGCGCCAGCGCAATATACGCCTGCTCCCAGCTCTGACCGGTGGCTGCTGCTACCGCCCGCACGGCACAGTCTCCGACGCTGCTCCCGTGGGGGTTAGGGTTAAACTTGTGCCACACTGGCGCTCACCCCCTTTGCGCCCAGTGTAGCAGAGCCGCCCGGCGGGAGAGACAACGAAGGTACAACGAAGGACAAAAAAGAAAAACGCCCACACGGCACAAAGCCGCATGAACGCTTGAAAAAACAAAATCCCCCGATGCTCCAAACGGAACACCGGGGGTTTCTGCGTCTCCCGCATGGTACGCACTATAAGTAGGCGGGCGGGAGACTGTTCAGCGCCGAATCTGGCGACTGCTTTTTTCATTCCCAGATAAAGCACGGGGTTAGCTGGCAAATATCCACCCTAATGCGCTTCTTCGAGAGGCCGGGTGGATTTGTTGGTGTTATTATACCACAATCAATCCGTCACGACAAGAACCAGCGCAGGGCCGTTGACGCTGAACGCTGCGTCCTGATAGGGCTCAACAACGGTCGTTTCCACGCCCTCGCGTTTGCGAAGCTCTGTAATAAGATCTGCGGTCGGAATAATTTCGATGTTCACGGTGAGCTCCTTTCGTCTAGCTTTTCATCAATAACTTTCAGCCGGTAGCCTATCGCCGTCCGGCTGTAATGCGTCTGTGCTGCAATGTCCGGCAGCGGGAGCCGCTCAACGTACCGCAGTAAGGCTATCTTACGGTCTACCCTCCCAAGCGGCGCGCTTTTGATGGCGGCGATCATCCTCTTCCGGTCAAGCCCTCGCAGCGCAGCGGGCAGCACTACACGAGCCGCCGCCACAGGCAGCACCGAGCCAGAAAGGCTGCGGCAACTCTCCGGCGTTGCGCACCATAGTGCCAAGCACGGCAAACCGGTGACAAAACGTCACAATTTTCGTGATGTCACGAAATTGCTCTTGTGCGGCGAACATCCCGGTGACGTCACCGAGATGGCGGTATGTAGTGCTTGCCATGATATCACTCCTTATTGTGAACAATGATATAACGAATTGTGGAAATTTTGACGATAACGCTATCGTCCGGGTTGTTTTGTTGCACACCGCTGAGCGCAACATATTCGCCATTTAGCCACAAAATACTTCCTTCCAACCGCATGAGCCATTTTCCGCTACCATCGAAATCAGCGGCATGATTATCCAAGTCGATTTCGAGGTAAAAACCATCGTTCTGTTTTGCAAAGTATTTTTGCAGAACAGAAGTGATTTCTTCCGTACTCATGTTTTCAGAATCAGCAATGACTTTGATGTAGTGATAATGAAACATTTTTGCCTCCTTACTGCGTGATTTCCTCAGCGTTCGCCTTGTCTTTAGCGTCCAGTGCATCGTAGTACGCCTGCGCAAGGGCTTCCACCTCTGCGATGTCGTCCTCTGTCAGCAGACCGCTGTCCAGATGGGTATACGCCTTATCCAGCCAATAGGCCACATCGTGGCCAACGGCGATTTCCCGCTTGATGGAGCGCAGGGTCAGGTCGTGGCGAGCTTTGCTTCTGATTGCCATATGTATGTACCTCCTTTATGTCATGGATGCCACGGCGTCCTCAAGGTCAGTGATGCGTTTGATGGGGTCTGCTCTGCCGGTCACCGTCACGCTGTCTGCGTCGGTCAGCAGGGTGTTCACGCCGCTCAGAGCAGAGATGGGCTGTGCGCCTGTCACAGTGAAGGGCACAGGCTCTGCCAGCTTGTACGCAATTTGCACCGGGGTTCCGGCGGCGTACTGGGCGGCAAGGTGGGCTTTCCATGCATCAGCATCATCCGGGATTGTGTCGCCCCAGCGTACACGGATAGCACCCCACACAATAGCACATCCCTGCGCGGTATTGGTGTTAGCGATATCTGCATGAGGATAGTGGCTGCAAATCTCGTTGCCTTTCTGCGGCGCTGCATTGACAGCGTTCGGAATTTTTGACGATACATAGTACCAGTCGGTTTTATTGTCCAAAAACTTGCCCGATACCATCCATTTTTCCGTCCCGTCTAGCGTCAGCAGCTTCCGCGTCTCCTGCCCCTCACTGCTCACTGTGTCCACCGTGCCGCCGTAGATGGTGCGGGGCAGTGTAAGGGTGGCTGTTTGGCCGGTGTAAGGGGCGTAGGTTGTTGCAGTCGTGCCTTTCTCTATCTGCGGTTTTGCCGAAACATTATCCAGTATGCCAGAGGTGTCAAAAAACAAGGAGGCATTTTGTATGTCAGTCTCTACCGTAAATGTACACGGCTGCCCAACCTGTTGTGCAGCAACTGTAGTATCGCCTACATCCCTATTGAGAATTGACATACGGAAATACGGCATTGCGCTAATCGTGTATGTGCCCGCAGGAAGCGAAAAATAATCAGAGTTGTAGTATGACGTCCCATTTGCCGTTCCGTTTGCCGTTACAGTGCCATCGGAGGTTATTGTCCACGTTAATCCGTTGTTCAAGGTTTTTTCTGGCATCCATGCAGGATTAAACAGGTTTTCCCCGCACCTTGTCACTGTGACGCTGTCACGTCCCTTGATGGGACGAATGTTTTCGGGGCTGGGTGTCCCACTGCCTTCCTGCGTCGGCTCCCAGCTCACCTTACAGCCCAGCGGATATCCCGCCACCGGGTAGAACTGCGCCGGGTTCCCGGTCTCAGAAATGGGCGGGCAGAGCACATCCACGATGTGCTTGCTGCTCCATGGGGCAGAGTCGGTCACGGTAGTGTCATCAATTTGTGGAGCATCTTTGCCGTCTTTGCCATTCAAGACATCAATTGTTTTGGTACCGTCTTTGTCAGTGATGCTAACACGATGGCCATTTTCGATGTCAGTTACAGTTACGACTGGGGATTTTCCGTCATTGCCGGGCTCGCCTTTGAACTCACCGCTTGCGATGCCGTTCTTCAGCTCTTGCAGACTGCCAGCGGCTTCCTGAGCGCTTTTGTCTGCACTGCCCGCACTGGTGGTGGCTTCATTAGCAGCGGTCTGTGCGTCTTTGGTGGCTTTCAGAGCATCCTCTTTGGCGGTAATGGTGTCAGAAAGGGCATTCCCAGCCTTTTGGGCAGATGCCCCGGCCTGCTGTGCTGCCGTCTGTGCATCGGTCTTGGCCTGCTCTGCGGCGGTGGCGTCAGTGTGCACGGCATCCACCAGCTGCTGCCATGCAGGGGTACCCGGTTCCGGCATGGTGCCGTCCTCCGTGCCGCTGTTGGCGCTGACACGATACTGCAGGTCTGCGCTGGTGACGGTCTTGGTGCCGTCGCTGCCCTCAAAGGTGACGCAGCCATTGCCGGGCTGTGCGGTCACGCTGGCGGGCACGTCCACATAGCCGTCAACCACAAGCGAGGATTCCGGGTCTTTGCCGTCCGGGACATGCCAGAACGCCCGGATAGCCAGCCCTTCCCACTCGCCAGTGGCACTGACGGCAAGCCTGTACACGCCCCGGTTCTTGGTGTAGCCAAAGCGCACCAGCTGCTCATAGCCCGGCACTTTGACGACGCCATTGGATGCGAGAGATACGCTTTGCTCGATCATAAATTACTCCTTGTTGATGGTAGGCTTCTTGTCTGCCAGCGCCTTTTTCATCATGCTGACAGCCTTTTCAATCACACTGTCCAGCACTTCATCGGTGATGAAAGGCTTCAGCCAGTCCGGCAGTGCGCCGCGCAGCGCGGCAAAGACCTGTGCCTTTTTCTTTGCGCCCTGACCGCTGCCCATGATGCTGTCCTCGGCGATGGTCACGAGCTCCAGTGCCCACTGCTTGACGTACTGCTTGTAGCCCAGCCGGATGGCACCAACGGCCAGCGCGGCAAAGCCGATGAGCATCAGTACCAGTGCGATGGGTGCGGGGATAAAGTTAAACATTGCTTCCATGATTTGTTACTCCTTTCAGTAGGTAGTTGTTAATATCGGATTTGCTTTTTTGCATACCTTCGCGGTTGTTGCCGGACAGCTGCGAATCCAAAAGATTTTGCACGCCAACAAGGACGAGACGCATTTCTTCATCGAGGCCGTCAAAGCGGCGCAGGTCTCTTGCAAGGGCCTGTGCGTGCTGAAGCTGTCCCTGTTCCAGCACGCCAAGTCTTTTTTCGAGCGTATCCATGCGCTTGTTCTGCGCATCGTCAGGCGCTTTTGCTTTTTTGACGTACTTGTGGATGATGTCCAGCACCTTGTCGATAGTGATGGCCGCAGCGCACAGGCTGCCCAGGATGCCAAGCACCCAAAGCAAAGCTTCTTTTTCAGTCATTTACCCTCCCGGAGACGGGTCAGGCCCTTCTTGCGGATGATTTTGGGGTAGTTGATGGTGGTGACGTTGAGGTCTACGTTGCCGCTGATGCCCGGCACGCGGCCCTTGCTGGTGTGCTGGTGGGCGTTGTAGTTAAACGTTACGTTGGGCGTTTTGCCGGTGTAGTCAGCAAGCCATACGTCATAAGGATGCAGAGCCGCGCCGCCCACAAAGAGATGCGCCTTTGCAAAGCTGGTGTAGGTGTACAATTGGGCGTAAAAGCCCAGCTGTTCCACTTCGTGCAGGGCGTAGGCAGTCAGGTCAGTCAGGCTCTGCTTGTCCAGCTTGCCCAGCTTGTTGTCCTCCACGTCCACTGCCACCGGAAGGGTTAACTCCTTGCCGTACACCGCCTGCCGCAGCAGGGAGAGCTCTGCGTTGACCATGTCCTTATTGGTGGCGTAGGTGTAGTAATATACGCCCACGTCCAGCCCAGCCGCTTTGGCGTTGCGGTAGTTGGTCTCAAAGGTGGGGTCGATGTACAGACCGTCCGCCCGCTTGGAGAGCTTGTGGTTGGTGCTCACGGTCTTGAGCATCGCTCCCTTATAGCCAGCCGCTGCCACCTGCGCCCAGTCGATCGCACCCTGATAGCGGCTCACGTCAATGTACCGGTATGGCGGGTCGCCCTCCCATCCGGTGACGGTCTCCTCAACGGGAGTCTCTCTGGGCGTTTCCGGCACAGGACTTTCGCTGTCCCTGCCAAAGAGCAACTTCACCAGCCATGCCAGAAATTCCAAAAGTTTTTCCATCGCTTACTCCTCCTGTACGATCTCCTCAAAGCCGCTCTTGATAAGAATCGCCTTGGCCTTCTCCTTCAGCAAGCGGGGGCAGCGCCCATACAGCGCCTTTGCCTCCTCGACAGTCTCAGCAGACATGATTTCCTGTGCCCACAACATTGCCATCATAAATACCATCCTTTCTAATTTTTGTGTGATTTTATGCATAAACAATCTCGCTCATTTCAAGCAAGCATTGCTTGAGCATCTCGTTTTCTTTTTGCAGTGCCGCCACCGTGTCCGGCAGCTTCTCCCGGGCTTCGGCCTTTTTGCGTGCTTCTTCCTGCGCGGCCAGCTCTTCGGCGGTGTAGCGGATGTACTTCTGGATGGGCACCTGTTCCACCCATTCCTCCTGTGCCTGTACTCCGGGGCGGTCAACGATCTTCTGCACGTCCTTGCCACCGTTCGGATACTCGGTCACGGTCTCCCAGTGCCACTGCTCCTCCACGCCCTCTACGGCGGGGTGGGTGACTTCTTCGGTGCTGGTGGTCAGATACCCAAGGGTCAGGTCCGGGTTTTCCACGACTGCGCCGGTCTCGTCAATGATCTTCATGGTTCAAAACCTCCTTTCTCATGCCACGCGCTTCCAGATGTGCACATAGTATGCGGCGGGCTGCACGGTATAGCTGCGGCCGTAGATAGGATTCGAGAGGGAAGCATCAAATTGAATATTATATTGGCTTCCAGAATGTCCAGTGTAACCGCTATAACTAGCGCTCTTTTCACTAAAAGCCAGAGAACCCTTAGCGGAAAGTACGTTAGCATCACCACTAAAGGGAGACCCGCCTACGTCTGTTGATTTTGTTGTAAAGCTGCCTGTGATGTTCGGCAGTCCGGCCTCCACGGTAGTGCCCGCTGCGTGGGCGTAGGACGCACCCATCAGCACGCGCTCCGATGCGATCTGCTCCCATGTGCCGCCAAACAGGGCGGCAGGGCTGGTAGTGCTGACTGTTTGAAAAATACTGCCCACGGGGTAGGCAGCCAAAGCGCTGTCCGCAGAAAGTGTTCCGTCCGCATCGACCGTCAGACCGCTGCCCACCTTCACGCCGCCCAGCGTGGTGGCGGTGGCAATAGGGAGCTTGATGCCTTTCAGCGCATCGCCAACAGCCTTTGCGTCAGCCGGAGCGCCCTCGACGCTTAGCGTCTTATCGGTGCTCACGATGGCCGCAGCCCTGTCCGCTTCAGCTTTGGCAGAAGCGGCAGAGCTTCCCGCGCTCTTTGCGTCTGCGGACGCTGACCGTTCGCTTTGGGCTGCTTCGGCGGCGGAGGTCCGGGCGGCGCTTTCGCTCTCTGCAGCTGCTGCGGCCTTTTTCGTCGCGGTGCTGGCTGCTCTGGCGGCGGTCTGAGCAGCCTGCAGGGCGGCCTGCTGCTGGCCTGTCACTTCCTCGGCGTACTGCTTGACGTACTCCATGCCCTGTGCGATGTCCTCACGGACTTCCACGCCGCGCTCAGCCTTACGGATTCCCGCAATGGCTTCATCAAAAGTTTTATCCATAAAACACCTCCTGTCTTATTAGCCTGACATGTACCCTTTGAGCGATCGACTCAAATCGTAAGCATCGGACGCTTTGCGTGCACTCAAAGCCTGCAGGTCGCTGATGCTGGAAAACTCAGTGCCAAATGTAAACTCCTTTTTATCCGGCGAATCCAACGGCTCAACAAGCTTGGAACACAGCAACCAGGTATCTACACCATGCGGTGCAGAGAAAATGTGCGTTTGCTTTCCAATTGCAATGCGGTTGACATCAATATCAGCGTCTTTCAGATCGACCGCTTTGACTGTCATGCCGTTCAGATAGCGCAGATTTTTGGAAAGTTCTTCCTCTGCCGCATCCAGCAAAGACTGCGGCGTGCTTTCGATGCCTTCAATAAAGATCACTTTTGTGATGATGCCAAAAAGCTTTTGCGCGGCCAGATCGTTTGCGGTTTCTGTGATGGTCTCACCCCACGAAAAAACAAGCCATGTTATCTTTTTGGCACCTACCGCGATCACCCGCGTGTAGATGTCCTCTGCTTTGACGTTGTTGGTCAAATCCAGCAGGTTTGTTCCAAAAGCCACCGTCTGGCTGTTTTTATCGGTGATCGCCTGCAGATAGTCCAGATACCGGCGCGGTTTTCCGTCAGGATCTTCTGCATGGCGCAGCACCAGATATCCGCCGTACTTTTCCACCAGCTCACTCTGCAAGATGTCCCATGTAACGCCATAGTTTTTTCCATCGCCAAAGCTGTATGTAGGTTCCTTCACATCAAACAAAAAGCGAGAATCAGTCTTGCCGTTGATAGCAAGGATGTATTTCCCGTTTTGCTCGGTGATCTTAAAGGTCTTGGATTCAGATGCCTGCTCAACGTTGTAAATGGAGTACGTGCCAAAATTCTTGTTGCAAGTACCGCAGACGATTTCGGCTTTTTTCACTTCGACCTTTGCGGCGTACGTTTTGCCCTTTACATAGGCTGCAAACAGACGCACGCGGAAATTGTTGCTTCCAATCCGTGAAATAATGCGACCTTCCGCAATGTGCTCTTCATCGATTTCCCAGCTCAGGCAGGAAGCTTTGTTGATCTCTGTTTCCTCATAGAAAATATTCGTCTTTCCATCCACGGGATCTACAATTCCCCAATGGTAAATGTAATCTCCATCATTAGAATCGTAGCTGTAACCCACCTGCACGACTTTGATGCCGTCGATATAGGGCACGATCATGGGAATGTCCATTTGCACATTGCCAGGAGTAAAAGCTTTGTATGCATCTACCATTCCGTTGTGGTTATCGCAGATCCATTCCAAAAATTGCGAAAAGCTCACATTTTTTGCAGCGTACGGCGCAATTCCGCTGTCATTCAGATACGCAAGCTCCCCTTCGCAGTAGATTTTCTGACGCATCAAAAAATCCTGCTCATGGCTCATAGGACGGCCTTGCCAGATGGAAACGCCGTCCTGTTCCACCTCTACAGTAGTGCGCAACTTTTGCAGCGCAGAGTGTGCCACATTGCCCAGCGGCATGGTAAACTCAAAAGAGCCAGCTTTACCCAATTCGCGGGTCAGCGTGGGGCTGATGAGCTTTTTCGTGTCGGTAATATCGCTGATATCGTGGATACAGACCCTAGTTTTCCATGTGTCTACATCCGTCTGCACACCAGCATAAACTTTATAGCTCATAGGCTTGCCCCCAAATACTTGATGCTGATGCTGCAGTCTGCCGATGCAGCAAAAACGAGGGTGCCCACTACACCATCCGGCATAGTAAGCCCCTCGATATACTGCCAGTCGGTGGACTTGGCCAGAATGCCCACCTCAAAGCCATTGAGAGACACCGCGATGTTTGCGGCGGTCTCGCTGCGCTGGAAGTAGATGCCGGCCGCACGCGGTGCACCGGTGATGGACACCTCTTTGTCCTCGCCCGCCTTGAGCGGGATATTCGTGTAGTTGCGCACGATGTCCGTTTCAAAGTTGAAGTCATCCCACAGCCAGTCGTTGGTGCCGTCGTAGACGCTGCGCTTGAAGGGGTTGCAGGTGCCGGTGATGGTAAAGGTGCTGGAAAGCCGGTCGCGGGAGGGTGTGACTTTCCAAAGCCCTTCCCAGTACCACGCCGGGTCTTCATCAAAGCGGCACTGTAGCCACTTGCCATGAATGGCATTGGCGATGGTGCTTTCGATGCTGGGCCACTTGCTTTTTGGCGCGTTGCAGAGCAGCTCCATGGTGATGGTGCGCTTTTTATAGTGCACCTTGCCATCGTCCCATGTGGTCAGGTTCAGCAGTGAATCAGATCCGGTGACCTGCACAAGGTATTCTTCCGGTTCTGCCGCGCCGATTTTAGGGCTGCCTACCTTGAGGTACAGCCCCCAATCTGTCAGGGTGTGAAAATTGCCGATTTTTGCCCCCAGAAGCTTTGCCATTACACACCCCTCGCTTTCCGTTCCACTGTCACGCCGATGCGTGCATCTACGTTGGTCGCCATGCGGGGCGACAGCACACCCACCAGCTCGCCGGAATCCATGACCACCTGACCCTTGCCGATGTCGGGCAGATGCTCGTCCAGCATTCCTTCAATGCGTTCCAGAATGCTGGTCTGCCGGTCAACAATGGACTGCTGGCCGGTAACGCGGTACTGCAGGGCCGCACGGGTGGAGAAGGTGCCCAGACTGTCATACACGCCGGTTTTGTCAAAGGGACTCTGGTAGTGGCTGACAGGCTTCTGATTATTCTTCTTGTCCATCCACATGGCAAGGCCAATGCCGCCAGCGACTGCGCCCACGCCCAGGATCAGGGCAAGAATAGGATTTGCTGCAACGAAAGACACAATAGTGCCAAGCGCAGACGTGATGCCGCCTGCCATGCCGGAAAAGCTCTGGACGATGTTGCCTAGTGCTCCGCCCACGCCGCCGGACTTTGCAAGACCGTCGATGATCTCGCCAAAAGCCTTGACCGAATTGGTCACACCGTCGATATCGGATTTTACCCCGCCGTCAGAAAAAAGCTTCTGGAAGATATCAAATGCCTTTCCGATGCCACCGCTGAAGTAGCCCTCATTGACCGCGGTCAGTGCGTCCGTAAGCCACTTAGAGATCACGTCACGCTGCCCCTGCGACACTTCGCCCCAGATCAGATTGACAAAATCCAGCCCAAGACTTGCCCAGTCACCGTTTTTGGCATCACTAAAGGCGCTTTTTACCAGCCCGAAAATGCCCTTATCCAGCTGGCCGGAAGCTTCGCTCAGCTGCTGGTCAATGCGGTTTTGGGTGCCCTTCACGCTCTTGTCAATGAGGTTGGAGGTCTCCGTCACCTTGTCTTGAACGCCGTCGATGTAGGTGATGATCTTCTCGTAGGTCTCCGCGCCGTTCTCGCCGATGCGCTGGCCGGTCTCTGTGACATTCTTCTTGATATGCTCGCTGCCGTCCGCGTACTTTTCCACCGCCTGCTGCACCTTTGTGGTGATGCCGTCAACGGTGGTTTCAGAAATGTTGGTAAAGGTGCCCAGCAGCGTTTTTGACATGTCGTCATAGGTCTTTGTGACCTTTGTGACCGTGCCGTTGACTTTGGTCTCGACTTGCTTAAAGGTCGTGGCGACGCCGTTCACCATTTCCTTGCCGGTCGTGGTGGTGGTCTCGGTGATGCGGTCTTTAATTTTGCCCGCGCTGTCCTTGACCTTCTCAGTAAGGGTCTGGATGCTGGTGGTCACAGTGCCCAGCGCATTCTGTGCGGTGGTCGTAGCCGTGCTGGAGATGGACGAAATGACCGTTTCGGTGGTGGACCTGGAGCCGGAACCGGATTTTTTTCCGGTGGAGCCGGAAGGGCTTGTGGTGATGGAGCTGCCCCCGCTGCCATTGGCTGCCGCCAGCTCCGCCTGACGTTCAGACCAGCTTTTGTTGCTGATGCCAACGCCTTTTAAGGCATTTTGCCGCAGCCTGTTACGGTTGCTCTGCCGGTTATTTGCATCCGCGTACTCTTCGTAAGTATCAAAGTCTGCTGTGGCGGCTTTTCCGAGAAAACGGTTGAGTTTATAGCTCAGCTGATCTAGCCATGTGGTGGCTTTGCTTGCGAAGTCCTTGAAAGCGTTTTTTGCCGTGTTGATAGGCTCCGTCAGGCCAGTAATCGCGCCTGCGAGACCAATCCAACCGTCCGTTTTGTAAGCTTCCTGTGCTGCGACGAGCATGTCGTTCAGATTGCCGATTACAACGCCGACTCCGCTGGATAAATCGCCGGTCAGCAATCCTGCCAGCTGGCTCACGTTATCTTTCAACGTGGATACCCGGCCATTCATGGTCTGGCTCTGGGTGTCCATGCTGTTGTAGTAACGCCCGCCCTCTTCAGATGCGGCCTGCAAAGCCTGCGTCAGCAGATCATAACTGATGGTCATGTTCTGCACTTCGGCGGTACTTTTTCCCGTGTAGTCGGCAAGAATGCCGTACACGTCGATGCCGGCATAAGCAAACTGCTTGATATCGGCCGCTGTAGCCTTGCCGGTGTTGGCGATCTGCTGCAGGTTTTGGGACATGCGGTTCAGCTCGTCGTTGCCGCCACCGGTCGCAGAGACAGCGTCGCCCAGCGCCATGATGGTATCGCGGGCATAGGAAGCGTTTTCGCCCGCAGAGATCAGGTACTGGTTGGCCTGTGTCAGGCTCGCCACGTCAAAGGGAGTTTTTGCCGCGTCTTCCTGGATCTGGCTCATGACCTGCTGCGCCGCTTCCGCGCTGCCCAACATATTGGTAAAGCCAGTGGTGTATTTCTCGATCTGGGCGTTGTACTCAATGCCGGAAGAGATGAAACCCTCTGCGGCACCGAGCGCAGCGGAGCCAAGCTTCGAGAAAATGCCCGCCATGACCGTGCCTTGCGCAATTGCACCGGCCAGAGACTTGCTGGACGCTTTATCCGTGGAGCTGGCAAAGCCATCCATGCCGTTGTTTGCAGCTTTCAGCGCGGTCGTGGTTGCTCTGAGATGCGCTTCTGCCTGTGCCAACATGGTCTTGAAATTTTTGGTCTCAGAGGACGCTTTGCCGGTCCTGCCCACCGATTCGTTGTAACGTCTGGTCAGCTCTACTACGGCCTTTGCGGCCTTGCTGTACTCTCCTGACAGTGAAGAAACGGTCTTTTTTGTCTCGGATTGCACATTTTGGATGCCCTGCCGGTAGGCGCTGTCGTCCAGCCCGAGGGTGGCACTCAATTCAAAAAGTTTCAGGTTTCATCACCCCCTCCGCACAGCTCTTCAAGAGCCTTGCTGTTTTCTTCCGTGATCTCCGCCGCAGACCGCTTGTCGATCTGCTTTACATAAAGTGGGAATGTATACGAAGCAACGTAGGAATAAAGAGCGTCAGCTCCCGCAAGTCCGCCAACGGCATCTGCTACGCAATTGCGGTAGAATTGAACTTCATCGTGGTTTCTGATTTCTTTTTTGATGTGGTCGAGGATATAGGACTTGCCGAAAAGTTCCAGCAAATCCAGACGAATGGTCGAGACCATCCGTTTATATCCTTCCACGCCGATCACATCAAGGATCTCAAAAAAGCCATGAAATCGTCATCAGACAGCGCGCGGGACATCGCTGCAACGAGCTTTCTGGTGGGCGGAAGCTCTTCGCCCTTATCCAGCACCACAAAGAGCGGAAGGACCTTTTCGGTCATGTCTGCGTGCTCTTCGTAGATCATGCGCATCATTTCTTCCGCATTTTTCGCGCCCTGTTCTGCAATCTTCTTGGCCTTCTCCTCCGGGGTTTCGTTGCCAGTCAGCGGCGCAAGCTGAGTTGCCGCCGCCACCGCGCCCGTGTCAACGAGGCACTGCTTGTATGCCTTTGCCAGCTTATAAGTTTTTGCAAGGTACTCCTTGCCTTCCAGATCAATGATTTCCTTCATGTCTTTTCTCCTTACATCAGGACGCGGCCTTTGTGATAGAGTAGAACTCCATCGGGGCCTGTTCGGGGTTCTCGAGGTCTGCAAAAGCGGTCAGCGTGATCTGCATCGATCCGCCGCCGCGATGCTCAGATTTCAGGCTCAGGCCACCGGTGGACATGGCATTATAGAGCTTGACTGCGATAAAGCCGCCGCCAATCATGGGGCCGACCCACCAAATTGGCTTGAAATCCGTCAAAGCGGTTTTCAGGCGTGCAATCACGTGGGTGGGGTCTTCCGGGTCTATGTCCGCAGTACCAATGGCGAGCTGGATGCTCTTAGGGTCTGCGTTGGGGGTCGTGTAAGAGATGGTTGCGGTGGTTCCGGTGACTTCCACGCCCTGCTTTGTATTGGTGGGGGCGTTGTCGATTTCGGAAAGAGTATCCTCGGTGGAGTTCTGGTAGGTGATAGTCACGCCTCCCTGTGTGGCGTGGATGACGTTTGTTTCATCGATCTTCGGGGTCTCAAGCGAGAAATCGGACAAAATGTTGCCCGAGCCCTTGGGGATGCTCTTGAAAGCCTCCGCTGTCAAAACGTTGACGTTAAACTTCTTTGCTAAAGTTTCAGCCATATTGCTCCTTTACTCACGGTATAAGCCGTGTAAGTTCAAAAATAAGGTATTCGCACAGATACCCTTCAGGCGTGTTGTTGAGTGGCTGCGCCCAATCTTTATCGTCTTTGTCCAAAAGAATAGCGCCGCCCTCGCACTCGATTTTTAAGCCACCTCTTGGGATGGCCGCGCTGATCGTATCTTCGGTTTGCAGGATGGGGGCTCTGCCGCCCTTACTGGGGTACCACAGCCGGGCGCGGAAGGATGCCGTTTCGTTCCACCCGCCGGGTATGGTGGGCTTGTAGGTCAGATAGGGCAGGGAAGCGGCAGGAGGGATGTTATCTTCCAGATAGCCCGGGATGCCAAAGCCGTTGAAAAAAGCGTTCAGCGCCCGGTTGATGCTCTCAGACGGTCCCATTACGGCAGCACCGCCTTTTTGCACTTGACAGCCCGCAGTCCCATGCCGGATTCCGGCGGGGCTTTGCCCTCATCTGCTGCGCTGGTGATCTGGAAGGTCTGGCCGTCGCTCACCCGCTTGATGTAGTCCGGGAAGGTCAGCGGCACACCGGTGTTGACCAGCAGGGTATAGGTGGATGCGGTGTCAGCCTGCTCTGCCACCTGAGCTTCCACGGTTGTGTCGTGGCGCTCCACGGCCTCAAACTTGGGGCCGTCCTTCCAGCCGGAAACAAAGCCGCCCACGCCGTCCGGCTCATAGCTGCGGGTCTGAAAACGGTATTTTTGGGTAAAGCTCTGCATCACGGTGGATGCAGTGAACGCGTTGACCATGTCACATCTTCCTCCAATGATTGATCTCGGATTTATAGCGAGTCTTGCCGTCGGCAGGCAGGCCGTCCGCGCCTGTAGCCATCGTGCCGGACCACCCGGCAAAGGACTGGGACACATACACGCCGCCGGACGGGAGCGCCTTGTCGTATGCGTCAATCTTTTCAGCCAGCGCCACGAAGTCAGGCGGCACGCGCATGGGCTGTACCGTCCCGGTGAAGGTCTCGGCGGTCAAATCGCCGTCCCCGGCCTTGTGCACGCCGTCGTTGAAGATGGATCCGCACACAAGGAAATACTGCCCCGGCACTACCCCGGCGGGCACGGTATCCGGCTCAAAAGCAAACTCCCCGGCAACGGGGTCGTCCGCCCGGTCAAAAAAATTGTGCGTGTAAACGCACAGCTCTGGGACGGTCATGGGGCGTCCTCCTTACAAAGGGGCGATCACTCGCCCGGGGTAATGGTCTCGACAGCGATACCGTCCAGATACTCAGCAAACAGGGTCA
>ERZ772865.2123-NODE-2123-length-18133-cov-9.230446_pt1 | contig 18133 bp, 20 predicted proteins | sample MGYA00512133_ERZ772865 | MGnify/ENA primary metagenome ERZ772865 (study PRJEB29015, sample SAMEA2737722) | human gut metagenome | biome: human gut; feature: human-associated habitat; material: faeces | place: China | collected 2012 ...
AGCAGCTGCCGCACCTCACTCGCCGTATCGGCACTTAGAATTATGCGGTATTGCCTTATATCTTACACCAAATTTAGATAAAATGCCATTAAACAACCAAAAGCAGCGGCAAGCCAAAGCTGCCGCCGCTGCAAAATTATGATTGCGCCGCTGGTAAATATTATGCCTGCCGCCCGGTTGGAACATATTGCAACACGTTTTCGGAAACATGGGTGTTGAAAAACTGGATCAGCGGTCCCAGGCAGAACGCACAGATCAGGGTGCCCAGCCCCAGCAGCCCGCCCAGCAAAAAAGCCAGTAATGCGCACAGCGTATCCGTAAAAAGGCGGCAGCAGAAATAGGGGAGTGGCGTGTGGTCCCGCAGGCTCAGCGCCAGGTAATCATACGGGGCAACCCCCAAATCGGAGGTCTGGTGCAGCGAAATGCCAAGTGAGGTGCACACCACCGCCGCAGCCACCCACGCCAGCTGTGCGGGCAGGGTAGCGGCCTGTGCAAAATGCGCAGTGAGGAAATCATAGAAAAACGTGATGATAAACCCACAGCAAACGGCATTTGCAACGGTGCCAAAGCCGACATATCTGCGGCCCCAAATCATCTGCATCGTGAAAAATACCGCGTTATAAATCAGGTTCTGTACGCCAAGGGGCAGCCCGGCAAGCTCCGCAGAGCGGATGTTGAGCGCGTTGAAAGGGTCGTTGCCCAGATGGGCAAACTTGAAAAGGGCAACACCAAGGCTGATGATCACAATGCCCACCAGCATACCGGCCACGCGCCGGAAGGGGACATGCTGTTCCATAACCATACTCCAGTTGTGCTGCCCGGCCGGACAAAAGTTGAGCTCATGAATAAATATGCGTACAACTTATTACAACAAAAGTGTAACATGTCCACGCTGAAAGGTCAATATAGAAATCTATGGCTGGTTATCCATTCTTCTTTACCTGCTTTTGGGCCAAAAACCGCCTGCTTTTTGTGGGAAAAATTTCAAAACTGCTTGTATATTGTGGCCGTTTCGTTTATACTAATATGTATGTCTGAAAACTGTATGCTCTGTGCATACAAGCGGACACAAGAGGGAAACGTACCTGGACCTGCCCTGTGCGCGTGCAGCGCCATGGCAGCCCACGATCTAGGGGGAAATGATTATGGCAAATTATTTTGAAATGTCCAAAGACCAGCTCCGTGCAGAAAAGGCTGCGCTGGAACAATCCTATGCCGAGTTCAAGGCCAAGGGCCTTAAGCTCAACATGGCCCGCGGTAAACCAGGCCCTCATCAGATGGACCTGGCCATGGATCTGCTGAAAATGAGTGACTATACCACCGAGAATGGCTATGATGCCCGCAATTATGGCAACTTGGAAGGTTTGGAAGAAGCCCGCACCCTGTTTGCCGATGTGATGGGCGTTAAGTCCAGCGAGGTTTTTGTGGGCGGCAACTCCAGCCTGCAGCTGATGTACAACCTTATCAGCATAGGTCATACCTTTGGCTTCCCGGAATCCCCCTGCCCGTGGTCCCAGGTGGAGCACCGCAAGTTCCTCTGCCCGGCCCCTGGCTATGACCGCCATTTCAAAATCACCGAGGAGTTTGGCTTTGAGCTGATCACGATCCCCATGACGCCGGACGGCCCCGATATGGATATGGTGGAAAAGCTGGTTGCCGAAGACGACACCATCAAGGGCATCTGGTGCGTACCGCAGTACTCCAACCCCGATGGCTATGTCTACAGCGATGAAACTATCCGCCGCTTTGCATCCATGAAGACCGCTGCCCCGGATTTCAAGATTTTCTGGGACGAAGCTTACATTGTCCACCACCTGACCGATGAAATCATCGAGACCCCGGTGCTGCTGAATGAAAGCAAGCAGTATGGCACCGAGGACCGCGTTTTCATGTTCACCTCTACCAGCAAGATCACCTTCCCCGGCGCTGGTGTTTCTGCCTTGGCATGCAGTGAAAAATCTTTGGCTTATATCTGCAGGCGCTTCTCTGTCATGATCATCAGCTATGACAAGATGAACCAGCTGCGCCATGTCCGCTTCCTGAAGAACAAGGACGGCGTGCTGCAGCATATGGCCAAGCATCGCCGCCGCCTGGTGCCCTGCTTTGACGCAGTCAAAACCACCTTTGCCCATGAGCTGACCCCCTGCGGCGATATCGCCCACTGGACCAATCCCAAAGGCGGCTACTTCATCAGCCTGTATGTCATGCCTGGCTGTGCCAAGCGTGTAGCCCAGCTCTGCAAGGACTGCGGCCTGACCCTGACCGGCGCCGGCGCAGCGTTCCCTTATGGCATTGACCCGCAGGATTCCCACCTGCGCATTGCCCCCACTTACCCCAGCCTGTCTGAGGTAGAAACCGCATCCATGCTGCTCACCGTCTGCGTGCGCCTGGCTGTGGTCGAAAAGCTGCTGGCAGAATAAAATAAGCAGCCATCCTGCATAGTTAAAACAGGTACGCCCGGTTTTCCCGGCCGGGTGCACCTGTAAAAAGGGAAAAAGCCGTCTGCTTTCCGGCAGGCGGCTGCTTCCCTGCATGGCGGTGTGTGGCAACGCGCATACGCCGGTAATAAAACCCCGCCCGTGCCGGTGCGCGGGCAATGTTTGGAGGTACATATGAATAAGAGAGGGAAGTCGTGGCATCTGATTGTCACGGCGCTGCTGATCGTCGTGTTCTCGTTTACCGCCCTGTTCGGCGTGAGCTACACATACGGCGATACCAAGAACGTCTACATCAAGGGCGCGGAGGATATCCGCTTCGGTATCGACATCCGCGGCGGCGTGGACGTGACGTTCATGCCGGCTGACGGTGTGGAAGCCACCGATGACCAGATGACCGCGGCCAAAACCGTCATCGAAGACCGTCTGGTCGGCCTTGGCATTACCGACTATGAGGATTATGTGGACTATAACAAGGACCGCATCATCGTCCGTTTCCCCTGGAAAACCGGCGAAACCGACTTTAATCCCCAGACCGCCATTGACGAGATCGGCACCACCGCCGAGATGGTGTTCCGCAAGGGCTCTACTGCCGACGGCGAAGAGATTCTAAGCGGTGACGATGTGACGTCCGCAACCGCAGGCTACAACCAGGAAAACGGTTATGTTGTTCAGCTGCAGTTCAGCGCTGACGGTGCCAAAAAGTTTGCTGAGGCCACCACCGAGCTGGCAGCCCAGTCCAACGGCACCATCTCCATCTGGCTGGACGGCGAGAACATCTCCACCGCTACCGTCAAGACTGCCATCACGGACGGCAACGCTGTGATCGAAGGTTCTTTCACCCAGGACCAGGTCACCGCGCTGGCAAACCAGATTAACTCCGGTTCTCTGCCTTTTGCCCTCTCGGCCGAAAGCTTCTCCACCATCAGCCCCACCCTGGGCGCTAAGAGCCTGGATGTGATGGTGCTGGCCGGCATCATTGCCTTTGCCTTTGTGGCTCTGCTCATGATCGTGCGTTACCGTCTGCCCGGTACCATTGCGGTCATCTCTCTGTTTGGCCAGGTTGTCGCCACGCTGGCATTTGTTTCCGGTTACTTCACCGTGTTCAATGGCTCCACGCTGACCCTGCCCGGTATCGCCGGTATCATCCTTGGTATCGGTATGGGCGTTGACGCCAACGTTATCACCGCTGAGCGCATCAAAGAAGAGCTTGGCAACGGCAAAACGCTGGATGGCGCTATCGCCAGCGGCTTCAAGATGGGCCTGACCCCCATCATTGACGGCAACGTGACCATCGTCATCGTTGCAGCCCTGCTGATGGGTGCTTTTGGCCCCACCGATGGCTTCTGGGGCAAGGTGTTCAACCCCATCTTCTTCATGTTTGGTCCTTCCACGGCTGGCAGCATCTACTCTTTCGGCTTCACGCTGCTCACCAGTGTTCTGCTCAACTTTGTCTTTGGCGTGTTTGCAACCCGCATTATGATCCGTGGTGCATCCCGCTGCAAGGCGTTCCGCAACCCCGTTCTGTATGGCGGTTCCAAGGATGGCAAAAAGACTTACAAGTGCCCCAACATCAACTTTGTCGGCAACCGCAAGAAGTTCTACACCTTCTCCGGCGTTCTGGTTGCCGTGGTGCTGGTGTTCAGCTTTGTCTTCGGCGTTACCATGGATATCGAGTTCAAGGGTGGCGCTATGGTTACTGTTGGCTACCAGGGCGATGTTGACCTGAACAATGTCAAGCAGACGGTAGCCGCCGAGCTGGGCCAGAGCAACCTGACCGTACAGACCGGCACCGATGTTTCCGGTGCACAGACCCTGACCATCAACCTGCCCGGCAGTGAGACCCTTTCCACCGAGCAGCTGGACAGCATGATCGAAACCCTGAACACCACCTACCCGGACAACCAGTTTGTCCAGCAGGAAGTCAGCAACGTCAACCCCACCATCGGCAACGAGTTCCTGGCCAAGAGCGTTGTGGCTGTTGTGGCTGCCTGTGTACTGATTTTGGTGTACGTTGCCGTGCGTTTCCGCCGCATTGGCGGTTGGTCCGCCGGTGCCATGGCAATCGTTGCTTTGCTGCACGATATGTTTGTTGTGTACGGCGTCTTTGTTCTGCTGCGCATTCCCCTCAACGGCAACTTTATTGCAGCTATGCTTACCATTCTGGGCTACTCCATCAACGATACCGTTGTTATCTATGACCGTATCCGCGAGAACACCGGCCTTTACGGCAAAAAGATGTCCCTGCCGGAGCTGGTCAACCTGTCCATCAACCAGAGCTTTGGCCGTTCCATGATGACCAGTATTACCACCTGCATTGCACTGGCAATCGTCTGCGTGGTGTCCATCATCTTCAAGCTGGACAGCATCTTCACCTTTGCGGTGCCGCTGCTGTTTGGCATGGTCAGCGGTGTTTACAGCACCATGTGTATTGCAACCCAGCTGTGGGTCAGCTATAAGACCCGCAAGGCTGCCCCCGCCCCCAAGAAAGCGTAAACCAGGAGGAACTTTGCTATGCGTTGCCCGTACTGCGGTGCCGATGATTCCAAGGTAATTGATTCGCGCCCCACGGAGGACGGCGAAAAGATCCGCCGCCGCCGCGAGTGCCTTTCCTGCAAAAAACGCTTTACCACCTATGAAATCGTGGAAACTGTGCCCCTGATGGTCATCAAAAAAGACCGTTCGCGTGAAGTGTTCGACCGCCAGAAACTGCTCAACGGCATGCTGCGCGCCTGCGAAAAGCGCCCTGTCAGCTATGAGCAGCTGGATGCCGCCGTCAGCCGCATTGAACAGGTGCTGCTGAACTCTTACGACAGGGAAGTGACCTCCGTCTATATTGGGGACCTTGCCATGGAGCAGCTGAAAAAGATGGACGACGTTGCCTATGTGCGCTTTGCTTCCGTCTACCGCCAGTTCAGCGATGTCAACACCTTTATGGATGAGCTGAAAGACATGCTGGATTCCCGCGCCAAAAACGGCGGCATGCAGGGCTAAAATGTGCCCGTAAAGCACTGCTCCAGCTGGTCGATCTGCGCCAGCACCCGTGCAGCTTCCACCGCAAGGTCGGCCTGGTTTTCCGGGTTGGCATACTGCGGCAAAACCGCCATGGTTTCGTTCATGCGATCCAGCGCGTTGCGGCGCACCAGCAGCCCCAGCTTTTTGCTGGCTTGCCTTGCACTGTGCGCGGCCTGCCGGAAAGCCTGCTGCGCCTGTGGGTACTGCTGCGTCAGTGTCTGCGCATAAGCGCTTTGCACCTGGGCGCGCAGGCTGCCCGCAGTGGCGCTTACATACTGTTTGCAGCCAAGCAGCACCGCCGCCAGCAGGACCAGAATGGCGATGGCATACCAGTTGCGCTTCATTCAAAAACCACCTGTACTTTCCGGTTTTTCAGACCGCCCGTTCTGGGCGGTCTTTTTTTGTATCACAACGCAGCTTTCCTTATTGCCAAGGTAAGCCAGTACCTCTGCCCGCCGCATCCCGCGCCTGGCAAGGTCGGTATCCAGCCAGGCTTCATTGCGCCCCAGCTGGGCCAGATTTTCGGGGTAAACTTCCTGGTCTACCAACAGCGGCAGCAGCGGGCTGTCGTCCGCCACTTTTTGCGCGGCGCTGATGCTCCCGCTGGGCTCCACCACACCCCATACTACCTGCCGCGGGTCAAAAATATCCTTGCCGCGCAGCGCTTCCATCAGATCGCCCGGCGTCATGCGCAGATGCTGCAGTGCATCCTGCCGGATCTGCCCATCCTGGATTACCGTCACCGGTCTCCCAAACAGCAGCGCCGCATAGCCGGGCAGGTAATAGGCGGCGGTTGAGTTCAATATTTCCAGCGCCGCAATCAATAAAATCGGCACCAGGCTGGAAAGCAGCGGCAGATCCGGCTCATCAATGCAGATGGAGGCAACATTGGAAATCATGAACGTTGTTACCAGCTCGGATGGCTGCAATTCCCCCAGCTGCCGCTTGCCCATCAGCCGCATGGCAAAAATAACCACAGCATAAATAATTACGGTATGCAAAACCGATGCAAGCATAAAAACACCTCCTGCGTTTATCCCTGCCGTTTTTGGGTCACACTGAACAGCAAGGGAAGGTGATTACATGACAACTGCGGATAACCAGCCGCTGGGGCAGGCCCTTGCTGAAAATCAGGCGTTTCTGCAAACTATGTTTGGCGGCTCATCGGATTTCTATACCAAAAGCTTTACGATCTGCGGCTGCCGCTGCTGCATCGCCATGTTTGCGGGGCTTTCCTCGCCGGAAAAACTCTGCATCATGGTGCTGCACGCACTGGGTCAAGGCATGCCGGGCTGCAAGGCCGGGCCGCAGCTGGTGCAGTATCTGGCAGAGCAAAGCTGCCTACCCACAGAGCAAACCCCCATCACCACCCGTACCCAGCTGGTGGAAGCCCTCGCCGGCGGCATGGCCGTGCTGCTGGTGGAGGGCAGCGGCCAGGCGCTGGCGTTTTCCACCCAGGATATGCCGGGCCGCAGCGTGACCAACCCCAGCGGGGAAGGCAACATGCGCGGCCCGCAGGATGCCTTTACCGAGCACCTGCGCAATAACATTTCCCAGCTGCGCCGCCAGTTCCGCACCGGCAGCTTTACGGCGGAGATCTGTACCGCCAACACCCGTGCCAAAACCGAGTACGCCATTTGTTATGATACTGCCCTGGCCCCGGCGGATGTGGTGCAAACCCTCAAACAGCGGCTGGCCGGGGTACAAATCCCCGTCCTGCTGGACAGCACCTATTTTGCCTCGTTCCTCAAGCAGGACAAGCTCAACCTTTTCCCCGCGGCAGCCTATACCGAGCGCCCGGCCACTGCCTGTGCCCGCATCTGTGAGGGCAAAATCGTTATCCTTGTATCCGGCAGCCCGCTTGCCATGGTGGTGCCCAGCTTTTTTGCCGAGCACTTTGAATGCATGGACGATTATTCTTCCGGCGCAGTGTTTGCCGGTCTCATCCGCCTGCTCAAATATCTGGCGTTTTTGCTGGCGGTGTTTGGGCCGGGGCTGTATGTCATGGCGGTCAGCTTTGCGCCGGAGCTGATCCCCGTGCATCTGCTGGCCAAACTGGCCCAGGGCGAAGCCTCCACACCGCTACCGCCCATGCCGGAAATGTTGGCTGTGACCCTGCTGCTGGAAATTGTGCGTGAAGCCGGGCTGCGCGCCCCCAAATCCATCAGCCACACCGTCAGCCTTGTGGGGGCGCTCATCATTGGCGAAACCGCTGTCTCGGCGGGCATCATCAGCGTGCCGGTGCTCACCATGGCCGCGGCGGCTACCATCGCCACCCTGGCAGTCCCGGCGCTGTATGAACAGTCGATTCTGTTCCGCTTTGCGGTCATACTGCTGGCGGGACTGTTCGGTGTGCCGGGGCTGGCCTGCGGGGCGCTGCTGATTCTGGCCATGGCCTGCGGCAGCGACCCGTTCGGTTATGATTATCTTTACCCGCTCATGCCGCCGGGCAAGGCAGCCTTGCGGGATGGTTTTGTGCGGGCCATCTGGTCCCGCCTGGCACAAAAAGGGGAGGTGCTGCCGCGCCATGCAAAAGAGTAATGTGGATTTTTACCCCGTGCTGCTCCTCAGCATTCTGGCCGATACGCTGCTGCGGCTGCACACCGGTTATTGGGCGCGGGCAGGGCTGCTGGCTCTGCCCGCCAGCGCGGCGGTGCTGGCCGCTGTGCTTCTGTTAGTGTCGACCAGCTGGCAGGGAAACGCCCTGCTGCAAAAAGTTCTCTGTGTTTTGCTGGCAATCAGTTCAGCATTGGAAATTCTGCGCCTGCACGCCCTGTTTGGCAGCGTGTACCCCGGTACACTGGGGCTGGCGGGCACCTGTTTTGTCGTGCTGGCACCGGTCATCTACCTCCGGCGGGAGCCCGCCCTGCGCCAGACGGCCAACGCCTTGTTGGTGTTCGGTGCCGCGTGTATGGCAATCATGGTACTCTCGGTCGCGCCGCGCCTGCGTGTACCCAACCTGCATGCGGCACCGCTGACAGGGCAGGACTGGCAGGCGGCGTTTGTCTCTCAGCTGGCGCTCCCGCCGGAATATCTGCTGTTTGCCCTTTGGCCTCCGCAGCCCGGCCAGCGCTGCCGCAAGGCAGTAACATTTGCCGCGTCAGCACTGGGCTTTGATGCCGCGGTCCACCTGCTGCTGGAGCTGTTTTTTGGCGCGGCTATGCCCACCCGCCAAACCCCGGTGCAGGGGGCTGCACAGTGCGGGGCACTTTCAATTTTTAACCGGCTGGAATGGTTGCAAATTTTGCTGTGGTGCATGGTAGTCACGGTGCGGCTGGCACTGTACCTGTATGCCATGGTGGAACTGTGGGGTGGCCGCGCCGGGGCGGGCAGCGCTGCCGCCGGGCTGGACCGTTACCCGCTGTACTTTGGCGGCATGGCTCTGTTGTGTGCTGTGCTGCGCACCGTGCCGCTGGAACAGGCATTTTATTGGCGCAGTGCCGTCTGCTGGGGCTTCGCTGCGGTTGTGATGGTAACAGGAGGCTGCCAATGGCTGGTATCATGCATAAAACATCCCGCCTGATGGCGGCGGTGCTGCTGGGCTGCCTGTTGGCGGGCTGCGGCGGGCAGCTGCTTTCCCACAGGGAAATTGTGCGGGCGGTGTTTTTTACCGCGCAGGATGCCGGCTACACGGTCACGCTTTTGACCAGTGACCAGCAAAGCGAGGATTCCGCCGCCTGCAAAATCTTTACTGGCAGCGGCGCTACCTGTGCTGCCGCCTGGAATGCTGCCGCCCAAACCATGAACGGACAGCCGTTTTACGGCCTGATGGACCTTGCCGTTCTGCCTGCCGGGTGCAGCTGGCCGCTGGCAGAAGAAATCGCTCAGCTGTTGCAAAGCACCGCCCGCCCCGCGCCGGAAATCGCCGTGTTTGTGCTGGATCCTGCCGTGCAGATGCTCATCCAGGACCAAACGCCGACCTTGTACGAAAACTTGAAAGCTCTGGAAGAAAAGCAGCAGCTGCACTGCGGCCTGCAAACCCTGTTTGATAACGCCGAAACCGCCGCTGTGCCCGTCAGTGCGGGCGGGGAATACGCCATGCTGTTTTATGATACCACTGCCAATACAGCCCGCCAGACGCAAAGCCCGTTGGCTGCCCAGCTGGCGGCTATTCTGTGCGGCCAGGCCCATCGGTTGGACTGCACGCTGCCGGATGACCTGCACCTTGCCGCCAAAGCCGCCGCCGATGTGCAGGTACTGGCCCCCGGCAGAGTGCGGGTAAACCTGACCCTGCGGGATGTGGAACTGAAAGACCTGACTCCCGCCACCCGCCCGGATGCCGAACTGCAGGTGGCATTTGCCGCAGCCGCCAACCGGGAATTTGACGGTTTGATAACGGCACTGTACGGAATAAACGGCCCGGATGCCGACCCGCTCGACCTGTGTTTCTGGCTGCAAAACCGTTATGGCAGCACGCAGGGGGCGCTGCGGGCGGAGCTTACCCTGCACTGGCACCGCCCCGGCGAAGGCTGATCCCCACCAAAGCACGCCTTTATTTGCAGTGCCAGTGTGCCATTCAGCCGGGCAGTCTGCCAGCCAAGACCAAAAAACAGATAGAAAACAGCCCGGAGCGCTAATAAATTATAACGAATAAACGACAAAAAACACTGTTCACAAAAATTTTATACTTCAAGGGGTTGATTTTTGGCAAAGGAACGCTATAATAGATTTAGCACTCAGAAGAAAAGAGTGCTAAACAAAATGTTTCAAAGAAACTTTAATTATAGGAGGATATTTCATCATGAAAATCAAACCTCTTGCTGATCGCGTTGTGATCAAACTCGTTGAAGAAGAAGAAACCTCCAAGGGCGGCCTGATCCTGACCGGTTCCGCCAAGGAAAAACCGCAGGTTGCTGAAGTTATCGCAGTCGGCCCCGGCGGCAATGTCGATGGCAAAGACGTTGAGATGATCGTCAAGGTTGGCGATAAGGTTCTCACCAGCAAGTACTCCGGCACCGAAGTCAAGGTTGACGGCGAGGAATGCACCATTGTCCGCCAGAGCGATATCCTGGCAATCGTTGAGTAAACTTTAACTGTTCTTACTGATAAAAGGAGATGCTGATTTATGGCAAAACAGATTAAGCAGGGCGAAGACGCCCGCAAGGCTCTTTGCGCCGGCATTGACCAGCTGGCTGATACCGTTAAGATCACCCTGGGCCCCAAAGGCCGTAACGTTGTTCTGGGCAAGAAGTTCGGCAGCCCGGTCATCACCAACGATGGCGTTACCATCGCAAAGGAAATTGAGCTGAAAGACGCTTTCGAGAACATGGGTGCACAGCTCGTGCGTGAAGTTGCCACCAAGACCAATGATGCTGCCGGCGACGGCACCACCACCGCTACCGTTCTGGCACAGGCTCTTGTTACCGAGGGCATGAAGAACGTTACCGCCGGCGCAAACCCGATGGACATCAAGCGCGGCATCCAGAAGGCTGTCAACACCGCTGTTGAGGCCGTCAAGGCACACAGCCAGAAAGTCAACGGCAGCAAGGATATCGCCCGTGTCGGTACCGTTTCTGCCGGTGATGCACAGATCGGCCAGCTGATCGCTGACGCTATGGAAAAGGTTACTGCTGACGGCGTGATCACCATTGAGGAGAACAAGACCACTGCTGAAACCTACACCGAGGTAGTGGAAGGCATGCAGTTTGACCGTGGCTACGTTACCCCGTACATGGTCACCGATACCGAGAAGATGGAAACCGTTTACGAGGACTGCAGCGTGCTGATCACCGATAAAAAGATCAGCGTGTTCCAGGATATCGTTCCTCTGCTGGAGTCCGTGATCCAGTCCGGCCGCAAGCTGCTCATCATCGCTGAGGATGTTGAGGGCGACGCACTGTCCAACCTCATCATCAACCGTCTGCGCGGCGGCCTGAATGTGGTTGCTGTCAAGGCTCCCGGCTTTGGCGACCGCCGCAAGGAAATGCTGCAGGATATCGCCATTCTGACCGGCGGTGAGGTCATCAGCGAGGAGCTGGGTCTGGAACTGAGCGCCGCTACCATGGCGCAGCTGGGCCACGCCAAGCAGGTGAAGGTCACCAAGGAGAACACCATCATCGTGGATGGCGCCGGCAATTCCGACGACATCAAGGAGCGCATCGCCCAGATCCGCAGCCAGATAGAGACCACCACCAGCGACTACGACCGTGAGAAGCTGCAGGAGCGTCTGGCGAAGCTGGCGGGCGGCGTAGCCGTCATCAAGGTGGGCGCTGCCACCGAGGTGGAGATGAAGGAGAAGAAGCTGCGCATCGAGGACGCCCTGGCGGCCACCAAGGCAGCAGTAGAGGAAGGCATTGTAGCGGGCGGCGGCGTAGCGCTGCTGAACGCCACCGATGCCGTCGCCAAGCTGATCGACAGCGTAGAGGGCGATGAAAAGACCGGTGTGCGCATTGTGCTGAAGGCCCTGGAGGAGCCGGTACGCCAGATCGCCGCCAACGGCGGGCTGGAGGGCTCGGTCATCATCGATACCATCCGCCGCAGCGGAAAGGCCGGTTACGGCTTTGACGCTTACAAGGAGGAATACTGCGATATGATCCCGGCCGGTATTGTTGACCCGACCAAGGTGACCCGCAGCGCCCTGCAGAATGCAGCCTCCATCGCCGGGATGGTACTGACCACCGAGAGCCTGGTGGCTGATAAGAAGGAGCCGACCCCTCCCGCGCCCCCCATTGGTGACCCCACCGGCGGCATGGGCGGCATGTATTGATGCCAAGCGAATAACTGAATTTTCCTCAAAAAAAGGAGCTGTCCCCACATGGCGTGGGGGCGGCTCCTTGGGCTTTATGGGACAGTGGTTCCGGAATGCTTTTTGCGCGAGGGATCAGAGGGTGATTTTGACGATATCGCCCTTGTGGGTGGTGATATCCACCAGCGGCCAGCCGGGGTGGGTGCGGGCGAAATCCCGCAGGGCGGCGAGAAGCAGGCCTATCTCCTTCGGCGGGATGCCGCAGTCCGGGGCATATCTAGTGATGGCGGCGATGGCGATGCGGGCGGAAATCCTGCCGTAAAGCAGGCCGCCGGGCAGCCACAGCCGGAGCTTTTTTTCCTTGGTGCGGACGATGATCTTCATGGGTTACTCCACAAATACTTCAACGGTATCGCCGTCGGCGCTTTCCACCTCCACCAGCTTGCCGATCACACCCTGCTCCACCAGCTTGAAAATCTGCTCGATATCGATGCTTTTCATGGCCTCCGCAGCGCCGCTTCCGGTCACCTGCGGCATCTGCATTCCCATTTGCAGTCCCACCTGCACCAGCGTCATGGGCAGATTGACCCGTACCTTATCGCCGGCCTTGGAATTGACGACGACCCGCAGGATCATATCCTTGATGGGCTTGCGCTCCTCCTTGGGCAGCAGGGTGGTTTCCGGCTGGCTTTGGTTGCCCAGGAGCTCATCGGTGGTGACGCCGAAGAGCCGGGCCAGCTGCGGCAGCAGGGTGATATCGGGGCAGGAGAGATCGTTTTCCCATTTGCTGACGGCCTGCGGGGTGACGCCGAGTTCGGCGGCGAGTTCTTCCTGGGTCATATTCTTTTTGCGGCGCAGCTCCGCGATGCGGCTGCCGAGAGTCTGATTCATCATAATAATGTTACCTCCAAATGTTGTGTAATGTTTGGGGTGGGAGCTCCGTTCCATGACTAAAGTATAACGGATATGCGGCCCAAAGAAAAGAACGCGTTGGTTGAAGTGGGGGCAAAATTCACAACCGGCGGTTGGAAAACGGTGCAACCGGCGGTTGAGTGGGCAAAAAGCCATAAAAATACGGTCTTTTTTTGGCGGTGTAAAGAAAAACGCTTGACAGAGGAGCGGGAATAGGGTATAATGTGAACTGTAAAGAAATCCGCTTTACAAGGCGGAAGGACGGGAGTGACCGCGGCGTGGCAAAAAATCTGGAGATATCCTTTTTGCTGGATTTTTACGGCGATATGCTGACCGATAAGCAGCGGGATGTGGTGGAGCTGTACTACAATGAGGATCTTTCCCTGGCGGAGATAGCGGCGCACAGCGGCATTACCCGGCAGGGCGTGCGGGATTCCATCAAGCGGGCGGAGGGCCAGCTGCTGGAATACGAGGAACGGCTGCACCTGGCGGCACGCTTCCGCAGGATAGAGAATGTGCTTTCTTCCATCGTGGAGGAGGCCGAACTGATAGAAAAGCTCAATGACCGATTTGGCGGAGCGCCGGAGATAGACCGGAGCGCACAGAGCATCATCCGGCTGGCCAAGCAGCTGGACGAGGACTGAACCGAGGAAAAGGAGACCCTATGGCATTTGAAGGACTGACCCAAAAACTGGCCGGGACATTCAAAAAACTGAAAAACCGCGGCAAGCTGAGTGAGGCCGATGTAAAAGAGGCCATGCGGGAGGTGCGCCTGGCACTGCTGGAAGCCGATGTCAACTACGGCGTGGCAAAAAAATTCGTGGCGGATGTGACCCAGAAGTGCATTGGCGCGGGCGTGCTGGAAAGCCTGACCCCCGCCCAGCAGGTCATAAAGATAGTAAACGACGAGCTGACCGAGCTGATGGGCAGCACCCACCAGCGTATCAATCTTTCTTCCCGCATTCCCACCGTGCTGCTGATGTGCGGTTTGCAGGGCAGTGGTAAGACCACCCACAGTGCCAAGCTGGCGTATATGTTCCGGCAGCAGGGCAAGCGCCCGCTGCTGGTGGCCTGCGATATTTACCGTCCGGCGGCCATAGAGCAGCTGAAGGTGGTAGGGGAAAAGGCCGGGGTGCCGGTCTTTGAGATGGGCCAGACCGACCCGGTGAAGATCGTGAAGAAGGCGCTGAGCCATGCGCATGATTACGGGAATGATATCGTCATCATCGATACCGCCGGCCGGTTGCATATAGACGAAGCGCTGATGGACGAGCTGAAGGCCGTGAAGGAGGCCGCCAACCCCGATGAGACGCTCTTAGTCATCGACTCAATGACCGGCCAGGACGCGGTGAATGTGGCGACTGCCTTTGACAGCCAGCTGGGCGTGGATGGTATCATCCTGACCAAGCTGGACGGCGACAGCCGCGGCGGCGCCGCGCTTTCGGTAAAGGCGGTGACCGGCAAGCCCATCAAGTTTGCGGGTGTGGGCGAAAAGATCGAGGATCTGGAGCCCTTCTATCCCGACCGGATGGCTTCCCGTATTTTGGGCATGGGCGATATCCTTTCCCTCATTGAGAAGGCGTCCAGCGGCATTGACGAGCAGAAGGCCATGAAGATGGTGGATAAGCTGCGCCGCAATGAAATGGACTTTAACGACCTGCTGGACCAGATGGATGAGTTGAAAAAGATGGGCCCGCTTTCCTCGGTGATGAATATGATCCCCGGTGCGGCAGGCAAGATGAGCGACGAGGACGCCGAGCGCAGCGAAAGAGAAATGGCCCGCTCCCGCGCCATTATCTATTCCATGACGCCGGCGGAGCGTGCCAAGCCTTCCCTCATCGACCCGAAGCGCAAGCGGCGCATCGCGGCCGGCAGCGGCACCAAGGTGGAGGATGTGAACCGCCTGCTGCGCCAGCTGGAGCAGAGCCGCAAGCTGATGAAGATGATGAGCGGCAAGGGCGGCAAAAAAGCCAAACGCATGGGCTTCCCCGGTGGGTTCCCCGGCGGGATGCCCGGTATGATGTAACACAGGTTTTTCCCGGCAGGGCCGGAAAAAATATAGGAAACAGTCGGTGTAATGCCGGTTCATTCAAACATTTTTGGAGGTAAACTAACATGGCAGTAAAGATCAGACTTCGCAGAATGGGCGCTAAGAAGGCTCCCTTTTATCGTATCGTGGTAGCGGATTCCCGTTATCCCCGCGATGGCCGCTTCATCGAGGAGGTAGGCTACTACGATCCCACCAAGGAGCCCTCTGTTATCAAGATTGATGAGGAGAAGGCCAAGACCTGGCTGGCTAACGGCGCTCAGCCCACCGATACCGTGAAGGCTCTGCTGAAGATCCAGGGGATCGTAAAATAAGCAGTCCCCCTGTTTTTTGAAGCGATAAGGAGACCAACAAATGGAAGAATTGATTGCAACCATCGCCAGAGGCCTGGTGGATGACAAAGAGGCAGTCAGTGTTACCGCTGACCCGGCGGACGAAGAGGGCAATGTCGTTTATCACCTGCATGTAGGTGCGGAGGATATGGGGCGTGTCATCGGCAAGCAGGGGCGGATCGCTAAGGCGATCCGTACCATAGTGCGTGCCGGTACCAATAAGTCCGGCGGCCGCGCGACGGTCGAGATTGACTGAACAAAACTGCGGGGGAGGACGAGATGTGCCTCCCCTACTGTTTTTTACACGGAAAAGGAGAGCCCGATGAAGGAATTTTTGGAATGTGGGAAGATTGTTTCCACCCACGGGGTGCGCGGCGAGGTGAAGGCCGAGGTGTGGATGGACAGCCCCGAGGAGATGACCGCCTTGAAAACGCTGTACCTGGATGGCGGCAAGACCCCGCTGACGGTAAAGGGCGCGCGGGTGCACAAGAACATGGTGCTGCTGACGCTGGTCGGCGTGGAAACCCCGGAGGCGGGCAGCGCGCTGCGGCAGAAGGTGCTCTTTGCCCGGCGGGAGGATATTCCCCTGGAAAAGGGGCAATACTTCCTGCAGGACCTGCTGGGCTGCGAGGTGAAGGACGCCGATACCGGGAAGGAATACGGCAAGCTGTGCGATATTACCGAAACGGGTGCGAACCGGGTGTACCATATCCGCTTTGCCGATGGCAAGGTGCGGCTGGCGCCGGATATTCCACAGGTGGTGCTGCGGCTGGCCCCGGAGGAGGGCTTGATCGAGATTCGGCCGCTGGCGGGGCTTTTTGACGATGTGACGGAGGACGACTATGAGGTTTGACATCGCGACGCTGTTCCCGGAAATGTGCGAAACGGTGGTGAACAGCAGTATCATCGGGCGGGGCATAAAGGCCGGCAAGCTGGAGGTGCACTGCCACCAGATACGGGACTACACCACCGATAAGCACCGCCGCACCGACCTGCGGTTGCATGGCGGCGGGATGGGTATGCTGATGACCTGTCAGCCGATCCATGACTGCTGGAAGGCCGTGAGCGAGCAGATCGGGCAGAAGCCGTATGTCATCTATCTTTCACCGCAGGGCAAGGTGCTGACCCAGGCCCATGCCAGGGAGCTGAAGGAGAAGGAAAACCTTTTCCTGCTGTGCGGCCACTATGAGGGTGTGGACCAGCGGGTGCTGGATGAGATCGTGGATGAGGAGCTTTCCATAGGGGACTATGTGCTGACCGGCGGCGAGCTGGGTGCTTTGGTGCTGGTGGATTGCATCGGCCGGATGGTGGAGGGCGTACTGCCCAGCGAGGAGTGCTTTACCGAGGAGAGCCACTGGAACGGACTGCTGGAATACCCCCAGTATACACACCCGGTGGAATGGAACGGGAGAAGGATCCCGGATATCCTGCTGAGCGGCGACCATGGCAAAATTGCCAAATGGCGGCATGAGATGTCGCTGCGGAACACCCTGCTGAAGCGCCCTGATCTGCTGGAAAAGGCCGAGCTGAGCCAGAAAGACCGCTGGCTGGTGGCGCAGATGAAAGCTGAACAGGCGGCAAAAGACGGAAACGATTCCAATGCGGCCCAAACGGATGGCGAAACGGATAGAAAGTGACAAAAAATTATAGGAATTCTGCACAAATGCGCCCCCCGAAAATCGGCGGATATTAGCGGTTCGTCAGAAAAATGGCAAATTGAAAAGTTGAGGGCGGTTTGTAATTGAAAGACCCGGCGGATTTTGCTATAATGCTTAATGGAGAAATAAGGGACCCCCATTTCTTTAGGCGAAGAGGAGATGTCGATATGTACGCAAAAGAAGTATCCGTTCAGAATCATGTTGGTCTGCACGCGCGGCCCGCGACTTTTTTTATCCAGAAGGCCAATGAGTACAAGGCTTCCGTTTGGGTGGAGAAGGAAGAGCGCCGGGTAAACGCCAAGAGCCTGCTGGGTGTTCTTTCCCTGGGTATCGTAGGCGGCACGACCATTAAGATCATCGCCGATGGCGCTGATGAGCAGGAAGCGGTAGATGCCCTGGTGAAGCTGGTGGAGACTGGTTTCGCGGAGTGATATCTGCCGGGAGAGACAGAGAAGAAAAGGTGCGGAAAGCCATGGGCTGCCGCACCCTTTTATTTTTAGACGGAAAAGGATATTGCGTTCCGGCGTGGAAAGATCACCTGCGGCGAGGCCACAGAGGGAAGATTTGCCGCGGAAAGAGCAGAAAGCAATTGCCGAGATGAAAGAGAGGGTAAGCAGGGATTGGGATAGACATCCCCTCCCCCGATAGCGGGGGAGGGGGCAGGGGAGAGGGGGCAGATACGCCTGTGGCTACCTTTGGAGCGCATCTGTGCGCAGTACGGACGATGTTTACATCGTTCGTATCCAGCACAGCCAAGCGCCAAAGGGGATTGCAAAGGGGAAAGCCTGGTTCCCCTTTGCCCTGTTTTGCTTCCTTTTGCAGGAGCAAAAGGAAGTCCCTGCCGGATAGGCATACTGATAATCCAAAAAGGCTGGAGCGAAAACTTTTACCTGGGGCGCATTTATGGTATAATAAAAGCAAAGAGGAGGTGCCGCCGGATGGATATGCAAAAGGTAGCCGAGCTGCGAAAAAAAGCCAATACCCTGCCCATGGAGCCGGGGGTCTACCTGATGCGGGACCGGCGGGGCGAGATCATCTATGTGGGTAAG
>ERZ772865.2130-NODE-2130-length-18102-cov-3.403059_pt1 | contig 18102 bp, 16 predicted proteins | sample MGYA00512133_ERZ772865 | MGnify/ENA primary metagenome ERZ772865 (study PRJEB29015, sample SAMEA2737722) | human gut metagenome | biome: human gut; feature: human-associated habitat; material: faeces | place: China | collected 2012 ...
TGAAGCCTTTTATATTTTTACATAACAATTCATTCTTTTCAACCATATTTAATGGTCTTGCGGATTCCTTAATTGAGTTACAATATTCTGCAGTTATTGCGTCAAATTCATTACAAATTAACACAAATAAATTAAGAAATTCATTTGAATAAACAGCGTAATTATCTTTTTCAATTGCGACATAACGCTCGGTATCCAAAAACTGTTTTTCTAAAAATTTGTAGTGTTTCCAATAGTATTTTACAAATTCATTTTTGTCCATTTTATTCTCCCAATTATAATTTTAATTAAATATTCAATCTTAATTTGATTTAATTATACCATGGTGCATTTTATATTTCAATAATTTAATTTGTTAAGTGTCACAGTGTGTTGTATTATATAAGGTTACATCGATACAAACGAAAAAAGGCAGCGCTATTTGCTCAATTTGTTACTTAGCGACGATCCAAAACAGTATGCGGAGTTCGAAGAAATTTGGGGTAAGAAGTTTGTAAGGAGTGACTATGGCTCATTAGCCGAACTGCACAAACCAATTAAAGAAATTGCAGACAGGGAAGGTTGGGAAATGATAAGGACAAGTGGTTGTCCATATGGAAAAGAAGACCCAATTTGGGCTTTGTATCATGAATGTAGAAGGCGTAATTATGGATATTAATACAATAATATAAAACTCTTATTTTGTGCTTTATGTTATAGTTGAGTATTTGCTAATATATTTTTATATTGAATAATCATAAAGTAATAAATTGACAATTTTACTTGTATGCTGTAATATAAAACTATCAAAATTAGGAGTAAAATTATGAAAACTAAGGAAAAGGTTGAAAGTAAGAAAGGGAAAAAATTGAAAATTGTTTTGCTTGTTATTGCGGCAATAGTTATTGTAGCCGTTGCTTTTATAAATTTAACTACTTTGCCGAAATATGACGATGATAAAAATGTTATTTATGTCGGTTCTATGGTGAAGTCAAAAACAATAGATTATAAGGATAAAAGCGGCGAGGGGCTGACTAAAAATCCTATTGTTAAAATTATGCAAATGGTTTGGCGCTTTTGTGACAGCGGTGATAAAAGCAAGCACGCAAAGCAAAATCCACCTCAAAATATTGAAATTATAAGCGATATTGCGTACATAGATGACGGAAATTATTATCATAAGCTTGATGTGATGTATCCTAACAATATTTCTGAAAATGATAAGCTTCCGGTTATTATTGATATTCACGGCGGCGGTTGGATGTATGGTGATAAAGGGCTTAATGAAAACTATTGCCGTGCGCTTGCCGACAGGGGATATGTTGTTTTTGATATTAACTACCGTCTTGTGCCTGATGTTAATGTTAATGAGCAGATTAAGGACGTTATGTCTGCGCTTAAATGGATAGGCGAAAATATTGACAACTATCCTTGCGAGCGTGAAAATATTATGCTTACGGGTGATTCGGCAGGCGGTATGCTGGCATCTTACGCAGGTGTTTTACTTCAAAGTGAAGAATTAAGAGATATATTTGATACCGAAAGCGCCGATGTTAAGCTGACTGCTCTGGTTTTGACCTCTCCTGTTTCCTATATGAAGGACGGCGGTTGGTTCAACGTTTATACAAAGCCGCTTTGGGGAAAAAATTATAAAAACAGCGAAACGTACAATTATATGGATTTTGATGAGATTTTGCCTTTTGCAAATGAAATGCCGCCTACATATTTGATTACAAGCAGCGGGGATACTCTTGCAGAGAAACAAACCATTAAGCTTTATGAGCTTTTAAAAAAGAACGGCGTTTCGTGTGAACTTGCAAATTACGGTAAGGAATACGGCGAAACTTTGCCTCATGTGTTCAGTGTTTTGCAACCGTTTGAACCTGCCGGTAAGGACGCAATAGACAAAGCGCTTGCCTTTTATCAAAATGAAATGAAACAAGGCGTAAATTAAGATTTTAATTGCGCCGATTATGCTGTTTTGACAGCGAGTCGATGATAAAATCATTTCGGTGTTATATATGACGAAAAAGAAATTGCTTGATTCTAATCAGCTTAAAATAATTGCAATTGTCGCTATGACGGTTGACCATATTGCGTGGATGCTTTTTCCCGGTTATCCGAGAGAAGTGTTGCCTGTTATTATGCATATTATCGGAAGGCTTACTTGCCCGATTATGTGCTATTTTATAGCAGAGGGATATCATTATACTAAAAATATAAAGAAATATACTTTTAGATTGTTTCTTTTTGCATTTATATCTCATTTCGCATATATTTTTGCATCTAACGATTTTGTTGATGTTAAATCCTTTATTCCTTTTTATTACGGCAATTTTCTTAACCATACGAGTGTAATGTGGTCGCTTGCATGGGGACTTGTTATGCTTCGAGTGGCTTACAGTTACAAGTTAAACAATGTTTTAAAAGTTTTATTTGTTATTTTAATATGTATAATAACTCTTCCAAGCGATTGGAGTTGTATTGCCGCACTTTGCATTATGGCGATAGGTACAAATAGGGGAAATTTCAAAAATCAAATGCTTTGGATGATTTTTTATGTGTTCCTTTATTCATTAGTTTATTTCTTTGCTATTGATAAGCTTTACGGTATTATTCAAATGGCGGTTGTTATTTCAATTCCTGTTATTTATCTTTATAACGGTCAACGAGGAAAAAATGAAAAGGTCAATAAATTTATGAAATGGTTTTTCTATATCTATTATCCTCTTCATCTTGCAATAATCGGAGTAATAAATTTAGTATAAATATAAAAAGACGTGATGCAAAACTGTATCACGTCTTTAATCTTATAACTGCGAGGCTTCGTAAGAAATGCCTAAAAGTGCCGAGTCGCTTTTTAATTTTGAGCGTACTATATTAACGTTTTTAAAATTATCCATAAGAAGATTATATATTTTCCTGTCAATAAGGTCGATAACATAATCCTCGTTCATAATTCCGCCACCAAGGACTATCAATGGCGGATTGAAAATATAGATAATGTTAATAAGACCTATAATCATTTCATCAATCCATTTGTCGATGACCGACCTTATTTCCGGTTTGCTGAAATTATCTTTTTCAAAAATTTGAAATGCATTAAGATTAGACGAGTTTGCCTTGTTTACAGCTTCAATAAGCGCTTTTGCAGAAGCATAACATTCATAACAGCCTTCTCCGCCGCATGTGCATTGCTTACCACCGGCGTGAGTAATCATGTGACCGAATTCTCCTGCGGATGATGTATTACCTTTATAAAGCTTGTTGTTAAGGAACATTGCACCGCCTATGCCTGTTCCGTAAGTAAGGCATAAAAAGTCGCTGTGGCCCTTTCCTGCACCGAATCTTGCTTCACCGAGAGCAAATGCATTTACATCGTTTTCAACAAAGGGGGGAATATTAGTCTTATTTTCAATAATCTTTTTTACCATCATTCCGGTGTAATAGGGAATGTTATCGGTTGAATATACTACTACCGTTTTCACTGTCAACCTGACCGGCTGTAGAAATTGCAATGCGGTCTATGTTTTCATAGCTTTCGATTATGCGTATAATTTTTTGAACAAGCTCCTGACCGCCTTTTTGTGCCTCGGTAGGTACTGTATGCCTGTCGGTAAGATTGAATTTTTCGTCACAAATAGCATATTTGATATTTGTTCCGCCGATATCGAATGCCAATATTCTCATAGTATCACTCCATATATGTATTGTTCTTTAATAATTATATCAATTTATTTTGTTGAATTCAATAGTTATTGAAAATACGTTAAATTTGTGATATAATTAAATAAATAATTTATCTTAAGGAGATAGGTATGGCTGATGAAATTAAAGAGGAAAAGCTTGACAGTCCTCTTGTAGTACACAAAAAGGGAGATGCTTCTTACCAAGAAGAAGGCAACGAGGTAAGTATGCAAAATACTCACGTTGATGAGGACTCTGATGCCCCTACACTTGAAAGGCATAGATTTAAAAAAGAAAAGAAAAAGAAAAAATGGCCATATGTGCTTGCTGTAATTGTTGTAGCTGCAGTTGTTGTTATTGCCGTGCTTGTTAATAACGGTACAATTAATCTTTCAAAAAAGGAAGCTACGTCAGCTTCCACTAAGTCGTATACAACAGATGTTGTTAATCCTTTTAAAGATACAATCACCATTAAAGGCACATATATTTTCTATGAAGGTACCGAGCTTGACGATATCGGCTCTCTTGAAAGGGAAATTAAGTATCAGGATGCGGACAAAACATTTACCGTTCAGGATGAGCATGCCGATTCTAATTTTTTGAATAAAGAGGTTTTGCCGCTTCTTACCAAGTATAAAATGAAATATAATGTCACTCATATACAGTCATCGGGTCTTATTTCAAAATATGAGGCAACTACACAAGCAGTAAGCGACACCGCACCGTCAAGTGACGCACAGGTGTCAGATGCTCAACCGCCGCAACAATGATTTTATGGATATTGAATTATTAGCGAATAAAATAAATCTTAATAGTGAACTTAAAAATAAAGTGCTTAGCCTTGTCGAAAGGGACAGGGCTAAGCTTATTTCTTTATGTAAAAAAGCAGATAACGATAATTTTAAATCTGTTCTCACTAAAAATGATATGATTAAGCTTGCAGTAGCATTGCTTTACAGTGTTGAATTTACTTATCCTAAATATCAAAAGTCGGTTATAAGCGATGAAATATATTTTGAAACAATGAAAGATATTGCCGTTTGGTGCGAAAACAATAACAATAAAGGGTTGAAAAATCTTCCTTGGATAAAAAATCATCTTAATTTTGAACTGTTTAAATTGGGAAGGCTTCAATTTCAAATTTATAAGTGTGATAATCGCACTTTGAATTATGATTTATTACCTTTTAATTTCGGTGAAAATCTTATATATGTTCATATTCCGCAGGGCGAAAAGCTTGTTTATGCCGAGTGTGTCAATTCACTTAAAAATGCTAAAAGCTTTTTTGGCGAGTATTTTCCGAATTATGATTTTGATTATTTCTTTTGTGAAAGCTGGCTTTTATACGGTGAAAATTGGCAATTTATGAATAGCTCAAGTAATATTTTGCAGTTTTCGACTTTGTTTGATTTGGTATATTCGGTTGAAGATGACAGACAAGCGATTGAACGCATTTTTGGAAAAAGGAAAATTATAAAATCAAAATATGAAGAAAAAACCACTTTGCAAAGAAACGCTAAACGCTTTATGCAAAATGGCGGTAAATTGGGTGTGGGTATAGGAATACTCTTTAAAGGCGATATTTAAAGATTTTTATAATAATTTACGGCTAATTCATCACAGCGCTCATTATATGGGTGGCCGTTATGACCTTTTACCCAATTAAACGTAACTTTGTGATTTTCGAGCAAAGGCAAAAGAGCTTTCCATAAATCGACGTTTAAAGCAGGCTTTTTGTCTGCTTTTTTCCAATTGTTTTTTTTCCAATTGTATACCCAACCCTTTGTGATTGAGTCGCAAACATATTTTGAGTCGGTGGTAAGATAAACCTCGCAAGGCTCTTTGAGAGCCTTTAATGCTTCTATAACCGCAGATAATTCCATTCTGTTATTTGTTGTTTCTTCACAGCCGCCGACAAGCTCTTTTTCGTTATTTCCATAGACGAGTATTGCCGCCCAGCCACCTTTTCCCGGATTTCCGGAGCAGGCACCGTCTGTATATATTTTTACTTCTTTCATATTTTTCACCAAAATGTAAATTTTTATATATTTTACCATTCTTTTTGGCAATAATCAATATAGAGTTTAGTGTCCTATTATTGGTGCTATGCGCTTTGAACACTTGACATTCAATCTATTATCATTTATTATATACTATAATTTCAGTTGAACGGAAAAAATAATTTTAATTCGGAGGTTTATATTTTAATGACAAATCAAAAAAGTCCTTACGGTAAGATTGCTGACGGAAAACGGAATTCCAAGAAGCGATATGTAACTTATCGTAAGACAAACAAGAAAAAGGCTCAAATTCCGCCTGAGAAGAAGGAGTCTGTACGTATAGCATTTTTAGGCGGTATTAACGAAATCGGAAAGAATATGACTCTTTACGAATACGGCAACGATATGTTTCTTGTCGATTGCGGTCTTGCATTTCCAGATTCCGATTTGCCCGGTGTTGACCTTGTAATTCCTGATTTCAGCTACGTTGAACATAATGCTGATAAAATCAGGGGCATAATCATTACTCACGGTCACGAGGACCATATAGGCGGACTTGCTTATCTTCTTAAAAAGGTAAACATTCCTATTTATGCAACAAAATTAACAATCGGCTTAATTAAGGGTAAACTTGAGGAGCATAGGCTTTTAAACTCGGCAAAACTTGTTGAAATTAAGCCGAGAGATAACATTACACTCGGTGCTTTCAATATTGAGATGATTCATGTTAATCACTCTATTCCCGATGCCGTAGGACTTGCTATTCGTTGCCCTGCCGGAGTTATTATTCAAACCGGCGACTTTAAGATTGATACGACCCCTGTTGACGGCGATATGATTGATTTAAGCCGTTTTGCAGAATACGGTCGTAAAGGTGTATTGGCTCTTCTTTCGGATTCTACAAATGCCGAGCGCCCCGGATATACACCGAGTGAAAAATCAGTCGGCGACAGTTTTGAAAACCTCTTTAGAAAAGCAAATAAAAAGAGAATCGTTGTTGCAACTTTCGCTTCGAATATCCACAGGGTACAGCAGATTATTGATGTTGCGTGTGCACGCCACCGCAAGGTTGCCGTTGTAGGAAGAAGCCTTGAAAATCTTGTTAAAGTCGGAAGTGAACTTGGATATCTTAATGTTCCGCAGGGAATTTTGATTGATATTAATACTATTAAAAATTATTCTGATGACCAGCTTGTAATTATTACAACTGGCTCTCAGGGCGAGCCTATGTCCGCTCTTACGAAGATTGCTTTTGGCGCTCACACAAAGGTTACATTATCACCTAATGATTATGTTATTATTTCGGCTACTCCTATTCCGGGTAATGAAAAAATGGTAGGCAATGTAGTTAATGAACTTATGCGTCACGGCGTTGAAGTTATATATGAAAAAATGTATGATGTTCATGTTTCCGGCCATGCCTGTCAGGAAGAACTTAAACTTATGATAGGGCTTGTTAAGCCTAAATATTTTATTCCTGTTCACGGCGAGCAAAAGCATCTTCAAAAGCATGCTAAACTCGGCGAAGCAATGGGCATTGATAAGAAAAATATTTATATTGCAAATATCGGTGAAAAAATTGAACTTGCCGACGATAAAATAAAACTTGTTGAAAACGTTCCGTCGGGTGAAGTTTATGTTGACGGTATCGGTGTAGGCGACGTCGGCAATATCGTTCTTAATGACAGAAAGCATCTTTCTATGGACGGTATTATTATAGTTGTAGCAACTATTGACAGTTCAACCGGTCAGGTTATAAGCGGTCCGGACATTGTTTCAAGGGGCTTTGTATATGTTCGTGAAAACGAGGCTCTTATGAACTCGGCAAGGGATCTTGCGTGCAGAGTTATTGATGAAAACTATAATGTTAAATTCCATGATTGGAATGCGGTTAAATCAGGGCTTCGTGATGAACTTTCACGATTGATGTATGAGAGAACAAAGCGCAGACCTATGATTTTGCCTATTTTGATGGAAATATAACGGAGGATATAAAAATGAAGGTTATTTTACAGCAGGATGTTAAAAATCTCGGCAAAAAGGGTGACCTTGTAAATGCTTCAGACGGATATGCGAGAAACTTTCTTTTCCCAAAGGGACTTGCAATTGAAGCAAATTCAAGCGCTATGAATGATTTTAATAATAAAGAAGCTTCTAAGAAATTTCATAAAGCTGAAGAGATTAAAGCGGCTCAGGCTGATGCTGCAAAGCTCGACGGCAAAACCTTTAAACTTACGGCAAAAGCAGGTGCCAACGGCAAACTTTTCGGCTCTGTTACGTCTAAGGATGTTTCAAAGCAGATTAAAGACGAACTTGGAATTGATATTGATAAGAGAAAAATCGTTATGCCGGATGTAAAGGCATTTGGTACTGTTCAAGCTGAAATCAAGGTTTATCAAGGCATCAGCGCAAAGGTGTTTGTTCAGGTTTCGGAGGCTTAATTTATGGCTGAATCGTTAAATGTTTCGGGCTCGGTTAATATGCCTTTTAATCTTGAAGCAGAGCAATCTGTTTTAGGCTCAATATTAATTAAGCCGGAATGTATAGAAGAGGTAATTGAACACGTTAATGCCGATTCGTTCTATCTTCCTCAGCATAATGCAATATTCAGCAGTATGATGGTTATGTACAGCAATTCAAAGGCTATAGACCCTGTTATTATTGCTGACGCACTTGCAAAGGACGGAAAATACGATGAGGCAGGCGGCAGAGATTATCTTTTGCAGCTTGCTCAATCAGTTCCTTCTACAGCTAATGTTGTATATTATGCAAAAATTGTAAAAGAACAGTATTATCTTCGCCAGCTTGTATCTCTTTCGTCAAAAATTATTGAGGATGCAACAAGCGGTGAGGCTGATGCGACAAGCATTTTGGAAAATGCGGAGCAAAGTATTTATAATATCCGCCAGGGCAGGGAATCAAACGGTCCCGCAAAGGTAAGCGAGGTTATAGTTAACGATGTATATACAAAGCTTGCACAAATAACAGGGGACGATAAGGAAAAATATAAGGGAATTCCGTCAGGTTTCGGTATGCTTGATAAAATGCTTACGGGCCTTAATAAGGGTAATCTTATTCTTATAGGCGCCCGTCCTGCTATGGGTAAAACAAGCTTTGCGCTCAATCTTGCTCAAAATATTACAATGGGCGCAAGAAAAAAGTGTATAGTTTTCAGCCTTGAAATGCAGAAAACCGAACTTGCCGAGAGACTTCTGTCTTCTCAGGCAGGCGTTGAATCTCAAAAGCTTAAAACAGGCGAACTTACCGATGAGGAATGGGTAAGGCTTGGCAATGCTGCGGCAACATATAACGATGTTGAACTTTATCTTGATGACACATCAGCTATTACTGTTCCTGAAATTAAGTCACGTGTTCGCAGAATGAGGGGCGTTGATTGCATTATTATTGACTACCTCGGTCTTATTTCCTCCGCAACCAAAAAGGAAAACAGAGTTCAGGAAGTATCTGAAATTACACGTAGCTTGAAAATGATGGCTAAGGATTTGAATATTCCTGTTATCTGTTGTGCTCAGCTTTCCAGAGGTACCGAAGGTCACGGCAAAAACCATAAGCCACAGCTTGCCGATTTGCGTGAATCAGGCTCTATCGAGCAGGATGCCGATATAGTTCTTTTCCTTTATCGTGAAGCATATTACAGTACAGAGGTTGATGAGGATAAGCAGGACCAAATTGATGCCAATAAAACAGAACTTATTGTTGCGAAAAACCGTCACGGCGCAACAGGCTCAATTGAATTGACCTTTGATAAAGAATATACTCGATTTAGGTCTGTTGATAAATCTAATTATGAATAAAAAAGCAATTAACACCGTAGAAAAATATAATATGCTTTCAAAAGGTGATAGGGTTCTTGTTGCCGTTTCAGGCGGTGCAGACTCTATGGCTTTGTTAGAGTTTTTTATATCAATTAAAGACAAATATGATTTGAACCTTTGTGCCGCTCATATAGAACACGGCATACGTGGTGAAGAATCTTTGAGTGACGCTCTTTTTGTAAAAAAATATTGTGAAAAATCAGGCGTTAAACTTTATATGAAGTCTATAAATGCTCCCTATCTTGCAAAAAAAGCAGGTATGGGTGTCGAAGAATATTCACGACAGGCAAGATATGACTTTTTTAGTACAATACCCTGTGATAAAATTGCAACTGCCCATAATTTAACGGATAATGCGGAAACTCTTTTATTCAGGCTTGCAAGGGGAACGGGGCTTAAAGGGGCTTGTGCAATTCCACCCGTAAGGGGTAAAATCATTCGCCCTTTTATAGAAATTTCTTCTGATGAAATTCGTGCTTGGTGTAATGACAATAACATTGCTTACAGAATAGACAGTACAAATAAAGACGATACTTACAGCAGAAATCTTATTAGGCTTCAAATGTTGCCGCTTTTTCAAAGGTTAAACAACGGATATCTTGAAAACATCAATGATTTTATCAGCGACGTTAATGATGACTATTCTTTTATTATGAACGAAGCGCAAAAGGCATATAATATTTCGGTTGTTAACAATGAAATAGAACTTAATAAATTAAATTTGCTTGATAACGCAATAAAAAAACGTGTTATTAAATTATATTTTGAAAATAATAATTTGAATTTAGACCGTATTCATTTGCAAAATATCAATAAGATTACGCAAAAAAGCGGAAAAATTCAAATAAAAAATGACTTATACGCTATTAGTGCAAAGGGCAAACTTCGCATTGCAAATCTGAAAAATTCGCCTAAATTAGATGAAATCGTAACCGAAATTTTAAATATTAATGAATTTAACGATAAAAATATTGATTTTTATTGTGACTGTGATAAAATTATCGGCAGCGTTACAATTCGCAAAAGATTACCCGGTGACAGTTTAAAACCCGCCGGCAGAAATGTTAACAAAACTCTTAAAAAGCTTTTTAACGAAGCGGCTTATCCGATTGAAAAAAGAAACGGCGATATTGTTGTTTGTGACGATAAGGGTATTATCGGAATTATCGGGCTTTGTGCTGACGACAGAGTCAAAAAGGATTGTAATACTGAAAATGTTTTTATAATCAAACTTCCTTCGGAGGATTAATTAATGAATAATATGTCAAAAAATTGGAAATCAATACTTGTTTATATTTTGATTCCTATTCTTTTAATAGGCGCTGTGATTTATTTTGTTAATTCGCAGACATCTACGCAGTTGAAGTATTCTCAAGTTGTTTCTATGTTTAAAAATAACGAGGTTTCCGAGTTCAGTCTTGATTTATCAAGCGGTAATCTTGTTTATAAAACCTTTGCTAAGCCGAAGGAGGAAAAGAACTACTCTGTTCCGAATGTTTCATATTTCCTTGATGATATCAGGGAAAGTGTTGATAAATATAATGACGAGCATAGCGATAAGCCGATTGTTTATGACTATAGGGCAGGAACGTCAAATGCTTGGATTTACAGTATGATTCCGTCACTTCTTATGTTTGTCGTTTTGATAGCGCTGGGAATTTATGCGTTTAGAAAAATGAGCGGCGCTATGAATAGCGAAACCAACCGTACCTTGGGATTTGGCAAAATTAAAACCAAAACTCTTGTTGAGGATGAAAAGCGCAAGACTACATTTAAAGACGTTGCCGGTTGTGACGAGGAAAAAGCGGAACTTGAGGAACTTGTTGAATTTCTCAAAAATCCCGAAAGCTTTACCGAGCTTGGCGCAAGAATTCCGAGAGGTGTACTTCTTGTAGGCCCTCCGGGTACAGGTAAAACCCTCCTTGCAAGAGCCGTTGCAGGTGAAGCAGGCGCACCGTTTCTTTCAATTTCAGGCTCTGACTTTGTTGAAATGTATGTCGGCGTCGGTGCTTCACGTGTAAGAGATTTGTTTGAACAAGCCAAGAAAAAAGCACCTGCAATTGTATTTATTGATGAAATTGACGCAGTAGGTCGTCACAGAGGTGCCGGCACAGGCGGCGGCAATGATGAAAGAGAACAAACTCTTAATCAGCTCCTTGTTGAAATGGACGGTTTCGGCACTAACAGCGGTATTATTGTTATTGCTGCAACAAACAGACCGGATGTCCTTGACCCGGCTCTTTTAAGACCCGGCAGATTTGACAGGCAAATTACCGTTAACAGACCTGATGCTCAGGGTAGAGAGGATATACTTAAAGTTCATTCTCGTAATAAGCCGCTTGGTCCCGATGTTGATCTTAAAGAAATTGCTAAAGATACAATCGGTTTTACGGGTGCAGACCTTGAAAACCTTTTGAATGAAGCTGCCCTTCTTGCTGTAAGACGTAAGAAAAAGGCTCTTACTATGCAAGAAATTTCCGATGCAACCTCACGTGTTGAAATGGGTACTGAGAAAAAATCGCATAAGTATTCCGAAAAAGCCAAGAAACTTACTGCATATCACGAAGCAGGTCACGCTGTTTCATCATATTATATTGAGGGCCACGACCCGGTTAAAGAAATTTCAATTATTCCCCGTGGAATGGGTGCCGGCGGCTACACTTGGTATACCCCTCAGGAGGAAAATTATAATTCAAAGGCAGATATGCTTGACGATTTGATTTCTCTTCTTGGCGGACGTGTTGCTGAAGCGCTTTCGCTTAACGATATTTCAACCGGAGCGTCAAATGACCTTCAGCGTGCAACATCAATTTGCCGTGATATGGTTTCTAAATACGGTATGAGTGACGAACTCGGTCCTGTTGTTTACAGTGATGATAATAACGAAGTATTCCTCGGTAAAGATTACGGTCACGTAAACAATTACAGTGAAGCAACAAGCGCAAGAATTGATGAGCAGATTGAAAAGATGATGAGAAAAGCTTATTCTCAAACCGAGAGTATTCTTAAGACTCATTATGATAAGCTTGAGCTTGTGGCTGAAACGCTTATTAAGAATGAAAAAATTTCAGGTGATGAGTTTACTCAGCTTATGGAAAACGGCTTTATTGCCGATGAAAAAGTAAGCGAAAACGAGGAAACTCAGGCAGAAGATACCGAAATTGTTGATGGTGAAAATGTCAACGAAGACGATTTATCTTCAAATGAACCAAAAGATTAATTTAATAAATAAAATCAGAGTGACGATGCATATAGTACCAGTATTGTCACTCTTTTTTATGTATTCTTGACTTTTACACAAGATATAGTATATAATAATATCAATTTTGAACTTCGACTTGGAGGGATAGTATTGGCAAAAAAACAAGAATATGGCAATGAAAGTATTAAGTCATTAAAGGGTGCGGACAGGGTAAGAAAAAGACCTGCCGTTATTTTCGGCTCTGATGGTTTAGAGGGCTGCGAACACTCTGTTTTTGAAATTATGTCAAACTCAATAGATGAGGCGAGAGAGGGCTACGGTAATAAAATTTGCGTAACCCGTTTTCTTGACGGTTCTGTTGAGGTGCAGGACTTTGGTCGTGGTATTCCTGTTGATTACAATAAAAACGAGGATAAATATAACTGGGAACTTCTTTTCTGCGAAATGTATGCAGGCGGTAAGTACGATAACGGCGGCGATAACTATGAATTTTCGCTCGGTTTAAACGGTCTCGGTCTTTGCGCTACGCAGTATGCTTCCGAATATATGGAGGCAGAAATTCATACCGACGGCTATAAATACACCTTGTACTTTGAAAAGGGCGAAAATATCGGCGGCCTTAAGAAAGAAAAGTATGATAAAAAGGATACAGGCACACGAATTAAGTGGAAGCCTGATTTGGATGTTTTTACCGATATTAATATTCCTATTGAGTATTTTCAGGAAACTATTAAAAGACAGGCTATCGTAAACGACGGCGTTAAGTTTATACTCAAAAATCAAAACTCTGCTTCTAAATTTGAAACATTTGAATACTGCTATAATGACGGTATTATGGACTATGTAAAGGAAATAGCAGGAGATACGGCTTTTACAACTCCGCAGTATTGGGAGTGCGAAAGAAAGGGTAAGGACAGAGAAGATTTACCCGAATATAAGCTTAAAATAAAATCTGCCATTTGCTTTTCTTTAAAAAATCAGCTTAAGGAATATTATCATAACTCAAGTTTTTTGGAGCACGGCGGTGCTCCCGAAAAGGCTTTCAGAAGTGCGTTTGTTAATCAAATTAACGCTTATCTTAAAGCAAATAATAAGTATTCCAAAAATGACGGGCAAATTAACATTCAGGATGTTGAGGATTGCATAATTTTTGTTGTGTCGTCGTTTTCTACTCAAACCTCTTACGAAAATCAGACTAAAAAGGCTATCACTAATAAATTTATTCAAGAGGCTATGACTGATTTCTTCAGAAAGCAGTTAGAGGTTTATTTTATTGAAAATAAAATGGACGCAGATAAGATTTCTAATCAAGTTCTTATCAATATGCGTGCAAGAATAAAGGCTGAAAATACAAGAAAAACGCTTAAAACCTCACTTCAGTCAAAGATGGATATGACAAATCGTATTCAAAAATTCGTTGACTGCCGTTCAAAGGACGTTAATGAACGTGAGGTGTTTATAGTAGAGGGTGACTCTGCTTTGGGTGCTTGTAAGCAGGCAAGAGATGCTTCTTTTCAGGCAATTATGCCTGTAAGAGGTAAAATTTTAAATTGCCTTAAATCTGATTACGATAAAATTTTCAAAAGCGAAATTATTACTGATTTGATTAAGGTACTCGGTTGCGGTGTCGAGGTTAAGAGTAAGGCCGCAAAGGATTTATCTCTTTTTGATATAAATAATCTTCGTTGGTCAAAAATTCTTATTTGTACCGATGCCGATGTTGACGGCTTCCATATCAGAACACTTATTTTAACTATGATTTACAGGCTTATGCCTAAGATTATTGAAGCGGGCAAGGTTTATATTGCCGAATCTCCGCTTTATGAGGTTACGTGTAAGGACCAAACCTATTTTGCTTATAACGAAAAGGAAATGGACGAGATTAAAGAGGAAATAGGCGACCAAAAATATACCGTTCAGCGTTCAAAGGGACTTGGCGAAAATGAGGCTGAAATGATGGCTCTTACCACTATGAACCCTAAAACAAGACGTCTTATTAAGGTTACACCCGATGATGCTCAAAAAACTTCCGAAATGTTTGATTTGCTTTTGGGTGATAATCTTGAAGGACGTAAGGAATATATTTCGGATTACGGTCATCTTTATCTTGATGCCGCAGATGTCAGCTAAGGAGGTAATTTGTTTTGGCTAAGAGAAAAATTAATAAAGACGAAGCAAAAAATCAGCCTCTTGCAGATAACGTTCATATCAAAGGCGCAGGTTCTGTTCAGGATGAGGTGATTACAAACACCTTAACCGATAACTTTATGCCTTATGCTATGAGCATTATTCTCTCACGTGCCATTCCGCAGATTGACGGATTTAAACCGTCGCACAGAAAACTTCTTTATACAATGTATAATATGGGGCTTTTGCAAGGCGGAACAATTAAGAGTGCTAATATTGTAGGACGTACAATGCAGTTAAACCCTCACGGTGATGCGGCGATTTATGAAACTATGATACGTTTATCCCGTGGTAACGAAACATTGCTTTATCCTTATGTTGAATCAAAGGGCAACTTCGGTAAAGCTTACAGTAAAAATATGGTATATGCCGCTTCTCGTTATACCGAGGCTAAGCTGGCGCCTATTTGCCATGAACTTTTTGACGATATTAAGTCAGACACGGTCGATTTCGTTGATAACTATGATAACACAATGAAGGAACCTACTCTTTTACCTGTTACCTTCCCGTCAATTCTCTGTAATGTTACTACCGGTATTGCCGCAGGTATGGCGTCGTCAATTGCTTCGTTTAACCTTAAGGAAATATGCGATACAACCATTGCTCTTATGAAAAATCCCGACCATGAGGTCAGCGATACACTTCTTGCTCCTGATTTTGTAGGCGGCGGATATATTCTTTATGATAAAGAAGAATTTGATAAAATTTATCGTACGGGCAGAGGCTCGGTTAAGGTTCGTGCAAAATATAGCTATGATAAAAAATATAACTGTATTGATATTACCCAAATTCCGCCTACTGCAACAAGTGAAGCGATAATTGATAAAATTGTTGAACTTGTTAAAACAAATAAAATTAAAGAAATCAGCGATGTTCGAGATGAAACAGACCTTTCAGGATTGAAAATTACAATTGATTTAAAACGTGGAGTTGATCCTGATAAGTTTATGGCTAAACTTTATAAATCCACTCCTCTTCAGGACTCGTTTAGCTGTAATTTTAACGTTCTTATTAAGGGCAGACCTATGGTTTTGGGCGTTAGGGATATTCTTCTTGAATGGGTTGATTTCAGGCTTGAATGTATCAGAAGAAGAGTTACGTTTAATCTTAATAAAAAGAAAAATCAACTGCATTTATTAAAAGGTCTTTCTAAAATTCTTCTTGATATAGACAAAGCAATTAAAATTGTCAGGGAAACAGAGAGTGAGTCAGAGGTTGTGCCAAACCTTATGATTGGCTTTGGTATTGATGAAATTCAGGCTGAATATGTTGCAGAAATAAAGCTTCGTCATTTAAACCGTGAATATATCTTGAAGAGAATTAAAGATATTGAACAACTTGAAAATGAAATTGTTGAACTTGAAGATATCCTTTCAAGCAAAAATAAGATGAAAAAAATTATCATCAAAGAACTTGAACAGGTTACAAAGAAGTATGATAACGGCAGAAAAAGTGAAATACTTTATTCTATTGACGAAAGCGTTGAAGAAGAAACGGTTGAGATTCCCGATTATCCCGTAACTTTGTTTATTACAGAACACGGATATTTCAAGAAAATCAAAACCGCAAATCTTCGTATGAGCGGTGAACAAAAAATTAAAGAAGGAGATACTCTTCTTCCTGAAATTGAATGTTCAAATAAAGATGAACTTTTGTTTTTTACAAATCAATGTCAGGTTTATAAGGCTAAGGTTGATGATTTTGCAGATACAAAAGCTTCAGTTCTCGGCGAATACGTTCCAGGAAAGCTTGAAATGGCAGAGGACGAACAGGTAGTATATACCGCAGTTATAAGCGATTACACGGGATATATGATTTTTGTTTTTGAAAACGGTAAGCTTGCAAAGGTTGATATGGCTTCTTATGCTACTAAGACAAACAGAAAAAAGCTTATCAATGCTTATTCGAACAAATCGCCTTTAGCTCAGGCAATTTACATTAAAGAGGATACAGAACTTGTTATTTGCTCGTCAAGCGGAAGAATGCTTCTTGTTAATACAGGTGCGATTTTGCCTAAGACGACTAAGGATACGCAAGGTATTTCGGCAATGAAACTAAAGAAAACTCACAAAGTCGTTTCACTCCATATTTATCAAGAGGGTGAATTTGAGAAAGCTTGGAGATTTAGAGCTAAAAATTTGCCGGCGGCAGGTGCGCTTCCGAGTGAAAATGACGTTGCTGAGCAGATAACATTTTAAAAAATAAAATAACACTTGCATTTTTATTTTGCTTGTGATATAATTCATTAGTAATTTATATAGACGGAGGAGATACTATGCTCTGGTATCATTATGTTTTCGGTGCAGTATTAATTGTATTTTCAATTGTAATTACTATCGTTGTACTTATGCAGGAAGGTCGTTCACAGAATCTTTCCGGTGCTATTGCCGGCGGTGCTGATACTTTCCTCGGTAAATCAAAGGGAAGAACAATTGAGGCAAAGCTTGAAAGAATCACCAAATGGATGATTGTTGTATTTTTTGTTATAGTACTTGCTGCATTCCTTGTTTTTCTTTTTATAGGATAAGAATTAAAATGATTAACCTTGCGTAATGCAAGGTTAATTTTTTTGTGAGGAAAATATGAATTTTATTATTGATTTAGAATGGAACAATGCTTATAACTATAAATTAAAGCGTGGCATGAATGAGATAATTGAAATCGGCGCAGTAAAGCTTGATGAAAATTTAGATGTAGTTGACACATTTAAGCAGCTTATTAAGCCGCAGCTTTCAAGAAAACTCGGCTCAAGGTTTAAAAATCTTACACATATTACTATTGATGAAATTAACAATAACGGAATACCGTTTGAAAAAGCCTTTGACGATTTTGCAAAATGGTGCGGCAGGGGGGACAAACTGTTTTTAAGTTGGTCAACAAGCGACTTGTATACCTTGGTTGCTAATTTTAAATATTTTGAAAATACCGTTTATGTTGATTTTATGACTAAGTATGCTGACGCACAAAAATATTGTATGAGCTTTATTGAAAATGCGAGTGCTGCCAATCAAATCAGTCTTTCACACTGTGCTGAAATTTTTGGAATTGATACAGACTCTGCTAATTTTCACAGAGCGCTTGAGGATTGTATGATTACTGCTTTGTGCTTTAAAAAGGTTTATGACAATGATAAGCTTGCAAAATATATTCACACCTGCGATATTTCATTTTTTGAAAGGCTTGTGTTTAAGCCGTATTATATCAGGGAAAC
>ERZ772865.2145-NODE-2145-length-18018-cov-4.741135_pt1 | contig 18018 bp, 18 predicted proteins | sample MGYA00512133_ERZ772865 | MGnify/ENA primary metagenome ERZ772865 (study PRJEB29015, sample SAMEA2737722) | human gut metagenome | biome: human gut; feature: human-associated habitat; material: faeces | place: China | collected 2012 ...
GATGCGTGATCTGATCCTTCAACTCAGCAAAAGTTCGATTTATTCAACAAAGCCCAACAGCAGCGACCCCGCGGTGGCCAGCAGGGCAAACCAAACCCAGCTGCCGTGGGAGAGTAAATCAAACAGGCCATCCAGCTCACGGATCAGCATGGCGAGAAAGAAGCCGCCGATGAGGATATTGCTATAGCGCAAGTGGGCATATTTCCGCGCCAGCAGCAGATGAACCAGCACGATAACGGCCAGCACGCTCTCCTGGACCACTTCGGTGAGCGACACCTCCGGGATGTCGTTGCCAAACACCCGAATATCCACCCACAGGCAGAGTACCGCGAGGGCGGCCGCGACCGCCGCGCCGAAAAAGAAAAGCAAGCTTCGTAACAGAGACATTAACACCACAACTTATGCTTAAAACAAATATCATAAGTTCTGGGAATACATGTTCCTGTTCACTTTGTGCGACTTTGCCGCGTTTTTTTAACATTTTGCGCTTTTTAGCGCCCGGGAAGGCGGCAGGGGAGGGGGCTCCCCTGCATAAAGGGGATTCAGAGAATATCATCCACCACGCCGCCATCGACGCGCAGCGCGGCGCCGGAGGTGGCTGACGCCTGCGGCGAGCAGACGTAGACCACCATATTGGCGACCTCTGCCACCGAGGCCGCCCGCTGGATCACCGAGCTCGGACGATGGGTCATGACAAACGCTTTCGCCAGTTCCTCCAGCGACTGACCGGTTTTCGCCACGTCGTCTTTCAGCATTTCGGCAAAGCCGTCGGAAATCGTTGGCCCTGGCAGAACGCTGTTAACGGTCACTCCGCTGCCGGCGACATATTTCGCCAGGCCGCGGGCCAGCGAGAGCTGCGCGGTCTTGGTGACGCCATAGTGGATCATGTCCGCCGGGATATTGCGCGCCGATTCCGAGGAGATAAACACCACCCGCCCCCAGCCTTTGCTGACCATCGCCGGGAGCAGCCCCCGCGACAGGCGCACGCCGGACATGACGTTGGTCTGCCAGTAGTTGTCCCAGGTCGCGTCGTCGGTGGCGTAGAAATCCTGCGGGCCATAGATCCCGGCGTTATTGACCAGAATATCGACGCCGGTCACGGCCCGCAGCAGCTGCGCTGCGCCGTCGGCGTCGCTGAGGTCGGCGATGGCGGGGCGCGCCTTCGCGCCCGGCACCTCATTTTGCAGCCGGGCGATCGCGGCGTTCACGCTCTGCTCGCTGCGCCCGTTAAGGATAACCTCTGCGCCGCTCTCCGCCAGGCCTTTGGCGATGGCGAAGCCAATACCCGCCGTGGAGGCGGTGACCAGCGCGACTTTTCCCGCTAAATCAATTTTCATGTTCCTGCCTTCTGGTTGTGGATCTCCTATTAAGCGTAGCAGCGGCGATATAGCCGGGGATCAGTAACCGGCGTGCTTATTGACCAGGTTTTTCAGCGGCAGCCCGCGGCGCTGGCGCTGAATGTTCTCCAGCAGCTGGCGGGCGATCACCTCGGCAGAGGCCGCAGAGGCCATATGTGGGGTGATGACCACCTGCGGATGGCGCCACAGCGGATCGTCCGCCGGCAATGGCTCCTGCGGGAAGACGTCGAGCACCGCCCCGGCGAGCTGGCCGCTCTCCAGCGCCGCCAGCACATCCTCATTGACCATATGCTCCCCGCGGCCGCAATTGATCAACACCGCCCCGGCGGGTAGCCGGTTGAACAGCGGCGCGGCGAGGATACCTCGGGTCTGCGCGGTGAGCGGCAGGAGGTTAATCAGCCCGTCAAGCGGCCCGAGGAAGCTGTCGAGCGCCTCCTCGCCGCGATAGCAGGTGACGCCAGCCAACTGCTTTTCACTGCGCGACCAGCCGGAGACCCGATAGCCGAGGCGGGCCAGCTGGTCGGCGATATAGCCGCCAATTTCGCCGAGCCCCATAATGCCGATATGGAAGTCGGCGGCGGCGCGCTGGGGATAGAGCTTCCAGGTTTGGGTCCGCTGGTGGGCCAGCGCCCGGTCGAAATGGCGCTGAAACCACAGGACGCTCCACAGGGCATATTCGAACATGCCGTGGCGAAAATCTTCATCGATCACCCGGCACAGCGGGATCTCGCTGGCGAACAGCGCGGGCGGCAGATGATCGACCCCGGCGGACGCGGCCTGGATCAGCTTCAGCCCCGGCGAACGGGTCAACAGCTGCGGGTCCGGGAACCAGCAGCTGGCGTACTGGGCGTCGCGCGCCGCCTGGTGATGGGGCAGAAGCGCCGTGACGTCGGGAAACTGCTGCAGGGCGGCGCAGATATCGCGGGCGAAATCCGCGTTGTTACAATCCACCACGATAGTGATATCAGACATAGGCGTTAGTCTTTGTAAGAGGTATCGAGACGGTCAAGACGGCGCAGCCACGCCTGCCAGACCTGTTGACGTTCATGCTCCACGCCCATCAGCTGCTCGCAGGCGTGCTGGCTAAGGTGCGGGGCGATGGTGTGGATCGGGCTGAGGGCCGCCAGCTGGGCGGTGGCCATTTGGATCTCGCAGGCGCGGTTCAGGTAGTACATGATGTAAAACGCATCGGCCACGGTGCGGCCCACCGACAGCAGGCCGTGGCTCTGCAGGATCATGGCGATATTATTCCCCAGCGAGCGCTGGATGCGCGCCCGTTCGTCGAGGTCAAAGGCCACCCCTTCATAGGGATGGTAGCCGACGCGCTGGTAAAACTCGGTGCTGATCTGGTTAAGCTGCAGCAGGCCGTCCTCGCAGGCGGCCACCGCCATTCCCGGCAGCGTATGGGTGTGGATCACGCAGTGGGCGTCTTCCCGGGCCATATGCACCGCGCTGTGGATGGTAAAGCCCGCCGAGTTAGCTGGCGCGTCGCCCTCTACGACCTTGCCCTGCATATCCACCACGATCAGGTTGCTGGCGGTGACTTCGTCAAACATCATGCCGAAGGGGTTAATTAAAAAACGCGGCTCGCCATCGCCGGGCAGGCGCACGGAGAAGTGGGTGTAGAGGGTATCCTCCCAGCCGAACAGCGCCGCCAGCCGGTAGGCGGCGGCCAGCTGCTGGCGCAGGTGTTGCTCAGTTGCCATTTAGCGTACTCCCATAAATTCACGGATTCGTTGCAGAGAAGGGGCCTCCAGCGGGCTGCGGATCACCTGCGGGGCGATATCGGCCTGCACCACGCCGTTCTCCATCAGCACCACGCGGTCGGAAATCGACAGGGCGAAGTCCATCTCGTGAGTGACAATCAGCATGGTCATGCCTTCGCGGGCCAGCGACTGAATGACCTTCAACACTTCGCCTACCAGCTCCGGATCCAGCGCCGAGGTTGGCTCGTCAAACAGCATAATGTCCGGCTTGAGCGCCAGCGCCCGGGCTCGCCACGCGCTGCTGCTGGCCGCCTGAGAGCTGCCAGGGGTATTTGCGGGCATGGGCCAGCAGGCCGACGCGGTCGAGCAGCGCCAGGGCCTGCTCGCGGGCGACCGGCTGGTCAAGCAGCTGGTGATAGCGCGGGGCCAGCATCACGTTGTCGAGCACCGTGCGGTGGGGGAACAGGTTGAAGCTCTGGAAGACCATGCCGATGCGCCGCACCCCGGCGCGCATCTGGCGTTTGTCGACGATAGCTCCGCCCTTCAGATAGTCCTCGCCGTAGAGAATGATCTCCCCGCCATCAAGGCTTTCGAGGGCGTTGATGGTGCGGATCAGGGTGGTTTTGCCGGAGCCGGACGGGCCGATGATGCTGATCACCTCCCCGTTCTCCACCTGCAGATCGATGCCTTTCAGCACCTCATGCTGACCCCAGGATTTGCGGATGCCCCGCAGATCGAGCGCTGGCGGCGCGCCGTTGACGGCCGGCGTTTTGATCTCCTCCGTCAGCGCCGGCAGGCTCTGGCGCAGCGCCTGGCATTCCGCCTCGCTGAGGGTTTGCGGACGCTTGCGCTGAATATCGAGACGATTTTCCAGCGCCCGGAACAGCCAGGTGAAGACGGTAACCACCATCACGTAGTACACCGCCACCGCCAGCAGGGTCTCCATCACGAGGAAATTTTGCGCATACAAGCGCTGGCCGGTGAGCAGCAGCTCGGGTAAGGAGACCACCGACAGAATCGAGCTCAGCTTAATGATGGTGATGTATTCATTGATCAGCGTCGGCAGCGAGATGCGAAACGCCTGAGGAATAACAATCAGCCGCTGGATGCCGATAAAGCTGAAGCTCAGCGCATGGCCCGCCTCGCTCTGCCCCTTGGCCACCGACAGCAGGCCGCCGCGGTGGATCTCCGCCATATAGGCCGCTTCGGTGACGGTCATCGACACCAGCCCGGCGATAAACGGCACCCCGAGCAGCGGCTGGGTCACCGGAAACAGCTGCGGCAGGTTGTAGACAAACACCAGCAGCACCATCAGCGGCACGCTGCGAAAAAACCAGATATAGAGTTCGACGGGGATCTTGACCCAGCGCGGCGCGGAGAGCTTCGCGCAGGCTAACAGAAAACCGACCACCAGGCCGATCCCCCAGGACAAGGTGCTGATTACGATGACGGTCACGCACGCCTGCCAGAATGCTCCAATGCTAAACAGTGAAAAAAAGTATCCCCAATCGAACGCCATACCGACTCCTGTTGCGCAGTGCTTATTGTCTTAATCGATGCTTTCTAAGTTGTATTTTTTGATCAGCGCGGCATATTGGCCGTTGGCTTTCAGCGCGGCCAGGGTAGCCTTAATCGCCTCCGCCAGCTCGGTGTTGCCTTTGGCGACGTAGATCCCCAACGGCAGCGGGTAGACCAGGCGCGTAGAGCTTATCCCCAGGCGGCCGCGGCTCTTGTCGACGATGATCTGCGCCGCCGGGGCAATCTCAAGCTGGGCGCCGATGTTCTTCGACAGCAGCGCCTGCGAGGCTTCCGGCGCCGTCGGGAACTCCTGAATGGTGATGGCCGGTTTGCCGTTTTTCAGGCACCACTCATCGGAGTGTTTTTTCAGGCTGGTCACCCAGGTGGTGCCTGCCTGCAGGCCGACCTTCACGCCGCACAGCTCATCTTCGGTTTTCGGCTGCACCGCGCCGCCCTTCAGGGCGATGATCGACGCGCCGGAGAGGGCGTAAGGGATGGCGTCGGCCTGCTTCTGGCGTTCCGGCGTCACGTACATCCCGGAGATCACCGCATCATATTTCTTGCCGATGCCGAGGATCAGGCTGGTGAACTTGGTGTCGATCAGCTGCGGTTTGGCCTGCAGATGTTGGGCGATCAGCGCGGCGAAATCCGGGTCGAGACCGACGATGTTGTTATTGCTGTCATAGGACTCAAACGGCGGGTAGGTGACCTCCATCCCCACCTTAAAGACGCCCTCGGTCAGCAGTTCCGCCGCCTGGGTGACAGGGGAAAAACAGGCGCTGACGGCGAGGGTAAGCGCGACACGGCGCGAGATTTTTTTCAGGGTGCTAGTCATCATGGTTCCTCACGGGTGGTTAGGGGTTTTTTTGCTGTGCCTGTTTTTTCAAATGGCCAAAGGTATTGGTGCCGCGCGCGCGCTCCGGTAGCTGAAGTTCACCGCGATTGACCTTCTCGCGCAGGTAGCGATAGGTTTGCAGCGCCTGGCTCCACATATGCTCCCCGATGCTGAGCTCCTGATATTCACCGGCTTCGCCGGCGGCGAGAAAAGTCGGCAGCGGACGGATCAGCGTGTGGTAATCGCAGGCGAAAAACAGCGGGAAGGAGTACCGCTCCTGCGGCACTTTGCGCACCCGGTGGGCTGTAGCAACAAATGTGCCAGCGCTGAGCACTTCCAGCATGTCGCCGATATTGATCACGAACGCCTCTTCTCCGGCGGCGTTCTTGACGGGAGGTGCATCGATCCACACGCTTTCTTCATTGAGGACTTCAAGGCCGGGCTGGTCGGCGAGCAGCAGGGTGAAGCACTCATAGTCGGTGTGTGCACCAATTCCGGGAACATCTTCGACGCTGGCGTCGAACGGGTAATGGATCAGCCGCAGCTTGGCCGGCGGGCAGGTCACCATCGGTTTGAAATACCCTTCCGGCAGGCCGAGCGCGAGGGCGAAAGCGTCGAACAGACGGTGGCCGAGGGCGAAGACTGCGTCGTAGTAGGCCAGCACCCGCGCGCGGAAATCCGGCAGATCGGGCCACTCATTGGCGCCGATCAGCGGCGTGCCGGCGAGCACCAGCGGATGGTCATCCGCTGCCTGGAAGCCGATATCGAAAGCCTCTTTATGGTCCGGCTTGCCGGAGCCGTAGATCTCTTCTCCTTCCGGAACGTAGCCCTTATGGCTTTTGGAGTGGCCGATGTAATAGTTCATCTTCTCCTCCATCGGCAGGGCGAAGATCTGCTTCGCCGCCTCGCGGACGCCGGCGATCAGCGCCGGGTCGATGCCGTGGCCGGTGATGTAGAAAAAGCCCACCTCGCGCGCCGCGCGGCCGATGGCGTCGGCCACCGCCTGACGCCTGGCGAGGTCATCGCCGGCCAGATCGCGGATATCGATGGTCGGGAGTTCAGTAAAAGCGTGCTTCACGGCGGTCATGGCTGCGGTTCCTGTTCAGTGAGCGATAAAAACTGCTGAAAGTGGGCCTGCTGGCGCGCGGCCATCCAGGCGTTGAGCGACCAGAGATCGGCCACCGGAACGTTGGTGAACGGCAGATGGTGCAGATAGCCGTCGGCGCCAAACTCCGGGGTCAGCGTGGTCTGCGGGTAGCCGCGCTGGCGCTGCGAACGCCAGATTTGCTGCCAGAAGCGCTCGGCAAAGGCCAGCGCCGGCTGATACTCAGGCGCCGCCGGGTGCGGCACCTGCGGCCCCTGGTCGTAGCCCACCCGGGCCTGCACGTGATGCACGCGGTCGATAAAGGCGCTGAAGTCATCGCTGGGGTCATCCAGCAGGCGCTCACTGACCACCACCCAGTGGCTGATGTCGGCGGTAAAGCGCAGCTGGGGGAGCTGCTGAATGATCTCCAGGGTGAGCCACGGGCTGTACAGCGAGGTGGCGCGATGGGTTTCAAAGCTGCAGGTCAAACCAAACCCGGCGGCCAGCTCATGCGCCTTGCCGAGAAAATCGACCTGCTGCGCCAGCGGCCAGCGATCGTTGCCCGCCAGCAAATTGACAAAGCGCGGGTTGAGGCTGCTGGCCTCGGCGAAGCGGGTCTGCAGGCGCGCCAGATGCTGCTCGGGCGTTTCATGCTGGGCGGGGAGCACCCCGCCGCCGCTGAAAAGAATGGCGATATACTCCAGCCCCGACGCCTGCAGGCGGTCGGCGAGCTGCCGCCGCTCGGCCACCGTTAACGGCACGCGGGCTTCGATACCGCAGCAGCCGACGCGCTGCAGTTCATCCAGCGTTTGCGGCCAGGGGGTCGTCACTCCCCAGAGGGTGCGAAAGCATTTCAGCTCCATGGCGGCTTCCTCAGGCGTACTTCACGCCGGGCAGGACGCAGAGCATCTCGTACAGCAGGTTGGCCGCCAGCTGGGAGGTATTACCGCTCACGTCGTAGGGGGGCGAGACCTCGACCAGATCGGCGCCAATCAGATTTAGGCCGCGGCAGCCGCGGACGATCTCCAGCGCCTGAATGGAGGTCAGACCGCCAACTTCCGGCGTCCCGGTTCCTGGAGCCCAGATGGGATCGAGGCTATCGATATCAAAGCTGAGATACACCGGCCCGTCGCCCATCTGCTGGCGGACTTCGGCCATCAGCGGCGCCAGCGAGGTATGCCAGCACTGCTCCGCCTGCACCAGGCGAAATCCCTGGTCAACGCCCCACTGGAAGTCGCCGGCGGCATAGCCCTGGGCGCGCTGGCCAATCTGCACCACCCGTTTGAGGTCGAGCAGTCCCTCCTCTACGGCGCGGCGGAAGGTGGTGCCGTGGGCGATTTTCTCTCCGAACATCTCATCATTGGTGTCGGTATGGGCGTCGACGTGGATGAGCCCCACCGGACCATGTTTTTTGGTCAGCGCCCGCAGGATCGGCAGGGTAATGGTGTGGTCCCCGCCGAGGGTCAGCGGGATCAGCGGATAACTATTCAAACCGGTGTAGTAATCTTCGATAATTTGCACCGATTTGAGCAGGCTGTAGGTATTGATCGGCACATCGCCGATATCAGCCACCGACAGCGAGTCGAACGGCGCGGCGCCGGTCGCCATATTGTACGGACGGATCATCACCGATTCGGCGCGAATATAGCGTGGTCCGTAGCGCGTGCCCGAGCGCTGCGAGGTGCCGATATCCAGCGGAATGCCGACAAACGCCGCGTCAAGTCCCTGTAAATCTTCAATAAACGGCAGGCGCATCATTGTGGCGCGGCCGGCGAAGCGTGGCATCTCATTGCCACCCTGCGGTTGGTGAAAGAGGTTATCCATGTCTGCTCCTGAATCTGACGGATGAAACGTAACAGGAGAGATAGTGCGCAACCCGCGCTGGACTTTACATCGTCTGGCGTAAATACTCAGTTCATTTATTGGTGAACTAAATACGATGCATCACGACGCCAGCCTCAATATTCGCCAGCTGCAGGTTTTCGAGGCGGTGGCCCGCCTGGAGAGCTACAGCCGGGCCCAGCAGGAGCTGGGTATTTCGGTCTCCGCCATCAGCAATGCGATGTCGCAGCTGGAGGGACAGCTCGGCTTCACCCTCTGCCAGCGCGGGCGCGGCGGCTTTTCTCTGACCGAGAAAGGCCAGCAGTTTTTACAGCAGGCGATCCGCGTGCTGAGTGAACTCAATGAGCTGGAGCGGCAGTCGGCGCTGCTCAAAGGGGAGCACAGCGGCACCCTGTGCATCTCGACGCTCGACTCCATCGAGACCGAAACGGCGCTCTCGCTGCCGGTGGTTCTGCGCAGCTTCAGCGACAAATTTCCCCATGTGCATATCAAACTGATTATCCGCACCCCGGCGGAGCAACTGAACGGCGTGCTGAACAACCATATCGACCTGGCCATCGGCAGCTACAACTCGCAGGTGCATAACATCATCAGCGAGCCGCTGTACCGTGAACAGCACTGGCTCTACTGCAGCGATCTGCACCCGATGTTCTTCAGCCGCCAGCTCGATAAAGAGCAGATCAGCCAGTGCCCGCTGGTGACCCGCAGCTACTGGAACACCAGCGATCTCCGCCGTCGGGGCTTCAGCAAAGGGAGCGCCACCGTCGAGACCGTCGACGCCCAGCTGCTGCTGATCCTCTCGGGGAAATATATTGGCTATCTGCCGGAGCATTACGCCTGGCCGTGGATCAAAGAGAACCGCCTGCGGGTGCTGCTGCCCAACGAGTTTGGCTTTCAGTCGCCGTTCTCGGCCATCTGTAAGCGCGGGCGCAGCAATGAGCCCTACCTGAAAGCGTTCCGCGACCTGCTGAAGAAAAATACGGTGGCGCGGCCGAAGTGGAATTATTAAGTGGGGTAGGGGCTTCCCTCCGCCGGGGTGGTGATTTTCGCGCTTAGCGCGCTGCCCGGCGGGGGAGTTTTCCCTGTTCAAAAAACGAACGGCTGCCGGTAGCCCGCCCGGGCTGCGGCTGCCAGGCAACTGCCTCCAGGTTATCCACAGGGTTAGGCGCCGCTGGTGTGGACAGGTCGCGGCTAGCGGAACAAAGAATGGCGTTTGCGTTAAATAAAACGGTACGAAAGGGAATCTGTGTTTGTCCCGCCTTTGCCCGTGAAATCAGAAAATTTACTTCGCAGGCTAACCGCAGATTGCTTCAAAAAAATTCCCGTATTTGTTATATTGTTGTTCATTGATTATTCACCTCTGCGGTGCCAAAAAGAACAAGATTCACCGCAACCCAGGACACTGCCATGTTAGATTACCGCTTCCCGACAGCTTTGCAGATGGTTCTCAGCGTAGCAATGGCGGAGCAGATGGGTGAACGTTCGACGAGTGCGATTCTGGCCTACGGCCTGGAAGCGAACCCGAGCTTTATCCGTAAACTAATGGTTCCGCTAACTCGTGACGGCATTATCGTCTCCACGCTTGGCCGCAACGGCTCAATTCATCTTGGCCGTCCGGCGGACAAGATCACCCTGCGTGATATCTATCTTTCGGTTATCGAAGATAAAAAACTGTGGGCGTCGCGTCCTGACGTCCCGGCCCGCTGCGTGGTCAGCGCCAACGCCTGCTGGTACTTCAAATCGGTTGCCGATGAAGCAGAGCAGGCTTCGTTAAACGTCCTCGCTCGCCATACCGTGGCCAGCGCGCTGGAGGCGGTCAAAAACGCCGATACCAGCGGCTGCGACCCGGTGCCGGAAATGATCGCCCGCTTTAAAAAAGCGCATTAATCATTTTCTGGTGACGAAAAAAAACCGCCTTCAAATTGTGAAGGCGGTTTTTTTGTTATCTGCTGCAGGCTAGGCGGGCAGATCCTCCTGGACCGGCTTCCTGCGGGTCACCAGTTTCCGTAGCGTCACGTAAAACACCGGCGTCAGGAACAGACCGAAGAGCGTCACGCCCAGCATCCCGGAGAACACCGTGATCCCGGTGACGCCGCGGACTTCCGCCCCCGCGCCGTGGCCGAGGATCAGCGGAATGGTCCCGGCGATAAAGGCGATGGAGGTCATCACGATCGGGCGCAGACGCAGGCGGCATGCCTCCAGCGCCGCTTCCATGATGCCTTTCCCCTGGATCTCCAGCTCGCGGGCAAACTCGACGATCAGAATGGCGTTTTTACAGGCCAGGCCCATCAGGACCACCAGACCCACCTGCACGAAGACGTTGTTATCGCCCCCGGTCAGCCAGACGCCAAACAGCGCGGAGAGCATCGTCATCGGTACGATAAGGATCACCGCCAGCGGCAGTGTCCAGCTTTCATACAGCGCGGCCAGCACGAGGAACGCCAGCAGCACCGCCACCGGGAAGACGATCAGCGCCGTGTTGCCCTGGGTGGCCTGCTGGAAGCTGAGATCCGTCCACTCAATATTCATCCCATTCGGCAGGATCTGCTTCGACAGCTCCTCCAGATGCGTCATCGCCTGTGAAGAAGAGAGGACACGCGGATCGGCATCGCCAATCAGGTCCGCCGCCGGATAACCGTTGTAGCGGATCACCGGATCCGGCCCGTAGGTGGTACTGATATTCACCATACTGCCGATCGGCACCATTTCGCCCTGATTATTGCGGGTGCGCAGATTGGCGATATCTTCCACGCTCTCGCGGAATGGCCCATCGGCCTGGGCCATCACGCGCCAGGTACGCCCGAACTGGTTAAAGTCATTGACATAAGACGAGCCGAGATAGGTCTGCAGCGTACCGAATAGCTCGGTTAGCGATACCCCCTGCGCTTTCGCCTTATCGCGATCGACCTGCACGTCCAGCTGCGGCACGTTAGCCTGGTAAGTCGAGATCGGGAAGTGCATCCCCGGCGTCTGCATAATCGCCCCGGACATCGCATTCACCGCGCTTTGCAGCGCGCCATAGCCCAGCCCTCCGCGATCCTGGATGTACAGGGAGTAGCCGGAACCCTGACCCAGTCCTAAAATCGGCGGCGGCAGGATGGAGAAGCCAAAGCCCTGCTGGATTTGCGCGATTTTGGCGTTGATCTCCGCGTTAATTTCCGCCGCCGTGTGTTTGCGCTGGTCGAACGGTTTCAGGCCAAAAAAGACCGTCCCGGTATTCGGCGTGTTGGTGAACTGCAGCGCGTTAAGCCCCGGGAAAGCGACCGCATAGTCGACCCCTTCGGTATTCATCCCGATCTCGCTCATTTTGCGGATCACCGCGTCGGTGCGCGCCAGCGACGACCCTTCCGGCATCTTCACGCCGCCAATGAGATACAGCTTATCCTGGGTGGGAATAAACCCGCCGGGGACGGCTTTAAACATCACCCCAGCGGCGCAGAGCAGCAGCAGATACACCGCAAACACCGCGCCACGGCGTCCGAGGGTTTTGCTCACCAGCCCCTGATAGCCGTTCGAGCTGCGCAGGAAAAAGCGGTTAAACGGACGGAAAATCCAGCCAAACAGACGATCGATCAGCCGGGTAGGGAGGTCTTTCTTCGCGCCGTGCGGCTTTAACAGCAGGGCCGCCAGCGCCGGGGAGAGCGTCAGCGAGTTGATGGCCGAGATCACCGTCGAGATGGCGATGGTCACCGCGAACTGTTTGTAGAACTGGCCGGTGACCCCGGAGAGAAACGCCATCGGCACGAACACCGCACACAGCACCAGCGCAATGGCGATAATCGGCCCGGAGACCTCACGCATCGCCTGATGCGCCGCGGCAAGCGGTGCAAGCCCCTCTTCGATATTACGCTCGACGTTCTCCACCACCACGATGGCGTCGTCCACCACGATACCAATCGCCAGTACCAGCCCGAACAGGCTCAGGGTATTCAGCGAGAAGCCCAGCAGATAGAGAATGCTGAAGGTACCCACCACCGATACCGGCACAGCGATCAGCGGGATAATCGACGCGCGCCAGGTCTGCAGGAACAGGATCACTACCAGCACCACCAGCACTACCGCCTCCAGCAGCGTCTGCACCACCGCGCGGATGGAGTCGCGGACGAAAACCGTCGGGTCGTACGGCGCCGCCCATTGCATATCTTCCGGGAAGCGGGTGGCCAGCTCGGCCATTTTGGCGCGTACCGCGTTCGACAGATCGATGGCGTTAGCGCCGGGTGACTGGAAGATACCGATCCCGACCGCATCCTTATTGTTGAGCTGGGAGCGCAGCGCATAGCTACCGGAACCCATCTCGATGCGCGCCACGTCGCGCAGGCGGACCAGCGAGCCATCCTGCGCCGTTTTCAGAATGATATTGCCAAACTCTTCTTCGGTATGCAGACGGCCCTGGGCGTTAATGGAGATCAGGAAATCGCTCTCCTGCGGCAGCGGCTCGGCGCCAAGCTGTCCGGCAGACACCTGGACGTTTTGCTCCTGCATCGCCGTCACCACATCCGAAGCCGTCAGACCGCGGGCCGCGACCTTATTGGGATCCAGCCAGACGCGCATCGCATATTCACCGGAGCCAAAAATCTGGATCTGGCCGACGCCGGGCAGGCGCGCCAGCTCATCCTTCACTTTCAGCGTGGCGTAGTTGCGCATATACAGCGAGTCGTACTTACCGTTTGGCGAAAACAGATGCACCACCAGGGTCAGCGTCGGAGACTGCTTCTGGGTGGTGATCCCCAGACGGCGTACATCCTCCGGCAGACGCGCTTCGGCCTGCGCGACGCGGTTCTGCACCTGAACCTGCGCCTGATCCGGGTCGGTACCCGGGCGGAAGGTGACGGTGGTGACCAGCACGCCGTCGGAGCCGGCGACCGATTTCATGTACATCATGTTTTCAACGCCGTTGATCGCTTCCTCCAGCGGCGTCGCCACGGTCTCGGCAATCACTTTCGGGTTGGCGCCGGGATACTCCGCGCGCACCTGGACGCTCGGCGGGACGACGTCCGGATATTCGCTCACCGGCAGCAGTGGGATAGCGATTAACCCGGTGATAAAAATTAAAATCGACAGCACCGCGGCGAAAATCGTCGATAAAAAAGCGGGAAAAGTCCATGTCTTGGATTCTCTGATTAGGGATCAGTTAAGGGTGGCGCTGGAGGTCATGGCAACGGTTTTGGCGTTAACCGGCATACCCGGCATAAACACTTTTTGTAAGCCGTCGACAATGACGCTATCCCCAGGATTCAACCCCTTCTGAACGATGCGTAAACCGTCTGCCAGCCGCCCTGGGATAATGTCGCGGCGCTGTGCTTTACCATCTTTATCAACGATATAGACGTATTTACGATCCTGATCGGTCAGTACCGCTTTGTCGTCGATCAGCGTGGCTTTGAACTCTGCGCTGCCCGGCAGACGCACGCGGGCAAACAGCCCCGGTGTGAACAGACGCTGCGAGTTATCCAGCAGCGCACGCATGCGGATGGTGCCGGTACTCGGCGTTAACTGATTATCGAGAAAATCCACTTTGCCCTGGTGGGGGTAACCTTCCTCGCCAACCAGGCCAATCTCCACCGGGAGCGCCTGATTATCGCTGGACGCGCCTTGCCCGCGGCGGGCGAGGTTTTGATAGTGGAGGTAGGTTGACTCGTCGACGTCAAAGTAGACGTACACCGTCTTCTGCGAGACCAGGGTGGTGAGCACGCTGGCGGTGTCGCCCGCGGTGACCAGGTTACCGCTGGTGATCAGCGCCCGGCTGGCGCGGCCGTCAATAGGGGCGGTCACTTTGGTGAAGTCGAGGTTAAGCTGCGCGGCATCCACCGCCGCCTGCGCGGCGCGAATGTCGGCCTGCGCCTGAACCGCGGCTGACCGGCGCTGCTCCCACTCTTCACGGGAGACGAGGTTGGTATGGACTAATTTATCGGTGCGGTTCGCCTCGCTTTGCGCCAGGCTGGCCTGCGTTTTGGCTCTTGCCAACGCCGCCTGCGCCTGCTCCAGCGCGGCGCGATAGGTTCTGTCATCTATCGTGAACAGCACCTGGCCCTTTTTCACCTCCTGGCCGTCGGTGTAATTCACTTTATCAATGTATCCCGAGACGCGAGGGCGAAGCTGAACGCTCTCCACCGCTTCAATGCGACCGTTAAAACTATCCCACTGACTGATCGACTTCACCAGCACCTTAGCGGCGCTGACCGTCGGGGCGGGAGGCGCAGCATTCTGCGCGACGCTGTCGTCGCAGCCGACGAGCAGAAAGGAGAGCATCATCGCGCCGAGCGCGGTCAGGTGAATGTTTCCCCAGGTTTTTTGCAGGCTCATTATTTTTATTCCGGTAAATGTAGCCGCCGGGCAAGACGCAGCGTGAGAAGCCGCGCCACTTCCTTTGTCCGGGCTGGCTTAAGGCCATTTGTGTCGATCATCGCCACAAAACTGTAACAATTTCGAATACACTATCGCGGCGATTGTAGGAAGGCGCTTAACTAAGTGCAAGAATAATTGTTGCACTTTATGTGCGGTCCAGGGGGGGATAAAAAACCGCGATCCCGGCGTGGATTTAAATGTAACAATAAAACTTGCATTTTGTGTAAAAACAGGCCACCTTTAAATGCAACTGACAAAGATGCTTTTAACCGGCCGCGAGGGGGTAACATGATGAACACTGGCGCCATCATTCAGGATCTGATCGACTGGATCGACAACCATCTTGATAGCCGTCTGGATATTGACACCGTTGCCCGACGAGCCGGCTATTCGAAGTGGCACCTGCAGCGGATCTTCAAAGAACATACCGGGCAGCCCCTCGGAGAATATATTCGGGCGAAAAAGCTGCAAAAGTCGATCGAACGCTTGGCCCACAGCAACGAGCCGATCCTGAACGTGGCGATTGCCCTCGGCTTTGACTCCCAGCAGTCCTTCAACCGCAGCTTCAAGCGCCGGTACGGCCAGGCGCCCGGCGTCTGGCGCCGGAGTATCAGCCGCTCTGTTGCGCAGACATCTCGTCAGCGATCCGCATGACCGGGGAGGGTCAGTCCTGACCCGGCCCATGATCGAATTTGCTGCCTTTGCCGATGGCATAGAACTGCCCGCCTGCGACATAGTGAACGGTCCGTAGCTCGTCCGGCGCATCATCAAAGATCCAGTGTCCGTTGCGGAATACCCGGTCATCGCTCCAGGCGGCGACGATATCGCCCATAAACAGATTGTGTTGCTGCTGAATGTCCGGGTAGGGCATCACTTTGCACACCAGCCAGCCCGCACAGCCTGCCACAAGAGGAAGATCAAATTCCGGCTGATAAAAGAAGGGGATGGTGTCATTTTTATCCGGCGCGTCGGCATAGCTGCGCCCGCCAGCGTAGAGGACGGTTGCCATCTGGCTGACTACGGGGATCTGCACCACGAAATAGCCGCTCTTTTCCACCAGCTGACGAGTGAAAGCCTGGGTGCCAATATAGGCCACCACTTTTCGCTCGCCTGCCAGCCCAACCCAGGCGGCTGACATGACATTTTCGACGCCATCATATTTTGCGGAAATCATGGTGGTGGACCCGACCTGCAATAAACGATAGGCCTTACTTATTTCGACAGGCTGAACGGACATGGTTTTTCCTTTGTGCATGCTATTTAACGTAATGATTATCTGGATATTTATTGAGGGCATGTTCATTTTCGGGCCCTCTTTCGTAATCCACTGTGCAACGATACGCCAGGCGATTAAGCGTAAAAAGGTGCGTAAATTGTTTTCATTATTCATAATTCACGAATAATCATGCCGTCTGTCGGTAAGCTGCTCGCTACAGGAGAGAAAGAAGGTGGATCGTATTCAGGCTATGCAGATGTTTATGCGCGTCGCGGAGGCAGGGAGCTTCGTGCGTGCCGCGGAAACCCTTTCCCTGCCGGCCTCCACTGTCACCAGTACCATTAAAAACCTTGAAAAATACCTGAAGGTGCGGCTGCTGAACCGGACCACAAGGCGGGTGAGCCTTACCCCGGAAGGGATGCAGTATCTGGCGCAGTGCCGGGAAATTCTCGCCCTCATCGAACATAGTGAATCCACCCTGAGCGAGTCTGTCGCGCGGCCTCAGGGGCGCCTGCGGGTTGATATGCCCGCGGGCATCGCGCATTTCATCGTCATGCCGCATCTGCCGGACTTTTACCGGCGCTATCCCGATATCTACCTGATGATCGGCGTCAGCGATCGCCAGGTCGATCTCATTCAGGAAGGCGTCGACTGCGTGATACGAACGGGAGAGCTGAACAACTCCAGCCTGGTGGCCCGCCCTCTGGGCCGCTTTCGCTGGGTCACCTGCGCGTCACCGGACTATCTCAGGGAATATGGTGTGCCGCCGTCACCGGAGGCGCTCTCTCAGCACCGGGCTGTGCATTATTTCTCCGGTCAGGCGAGGCGGGCCGATGAGTTCCGCTTCGTTCGCCATGGCGAGATCTTTTCTGTACCCGTCAGCGGCAACGCCGCGGTGAATGAAACGGGGCTCTATATAAAAATGTGCCTGGCAGGATTTGGGCTGGCGCAGCTGGCGGAGAATATCGTTGCTGACCACCTGCAGGAGGGGAGACTGGTGGAAGTGCTGACGGACTGGCAGCCGCCCCCGGTACCCGTCACATTGCTCTATCCGCACCAGCGCTTTCTCTCTCCCGCCGTGCGGGCGTTTGCTGAGTGGATGAGCGAGGTGGTTTGAGGGGAGTATTGCTTGCATTTAGCGCTTCGCGATGGAGGGTAGGGTTCCAGCAGAAATATCTGGTCTGCTGATGAATCGCTCGATATTCTGTAATGCTTTGTCTTTTTTGTGAACAGGAAAAAGTATGCTTAATACGCTACCCGATTTACACAGAAGTTTTGCAGAGCAACTGAAGCTTAAATTACAGTCTGATTCGCGGATCCACTCCCTTCTCGCCGGCGGCTCGTTTATCCATGGCGGGTTTGATCAATACTCCGATCTGGATTTCGTGGTGGTGATCGACCCTCTCTATTATGACGAAATCATGGCTCAGCGTATGGCGTTCGCCGGAACGCTCGGCCATCTGCTACATGCTTTCACCGGGGAACACGTCGGTGAGCCTCGCCTGCTGATCTGCCTGTTTGGCCCGGAACTTCTGCATGTCGATCTGAAATTTATCACCCTGGACATGCTCACTCAGCGCGTTGAGGAGCCTGCCGTGCTATTTACCCGTGATAACGATGCTCTCAAGCGACAGCTGGCAAAATTTAGCGCGCACTGGCCGAACATGACGCCGGAGTGGTTTGAGTCCCGGGCCTGGATCTGGCTGCATTATGCCGGGGTTAAACTGGGCAGGGGGGAACTCTTCGAAGCGCTGGGGATGCTGTCTTTCTTCCGGGAACAAGTGCTGGGACCGATGCTGTTTCGTCGCGCCAATCTACCGCAACGCGGCGTTCGTCGAATAGAAGCCCTCGGCATTGATCCCGATGGCCTGCTGACTTCCACCCTGGCAACACACGATCGCCACTCCGTCGGGATTGCCATTCGAAGGGCTGCTGACGCTTATGTCAATCTGCGGGCTGATGCGCTGCCTGACAATATCGCAGACGATGCGGCGCGTCGGGCGGTCCTTGCCATGCTGGACGCGTATTCTCACAAGGGGTAAATCTATCCCTCCGGCCGCGGACGCGGCCGGAGGGGGAAAGGGTTGTGCGTGTGTCGTGGGAGGTCGAATTCT
>ERZ772865.2147-NODE-2147-length-18004-cov-3.828124_pt1 | contig 18004 bp, 13 predicted proteins | sample MGYA00512133_ERZ772865 | MGnify/ENA primary metagenome ERZ772865 (study PRJEB29015, sample SAMEA2737722) | human gut metagenome | biome: human gut; feature: human-associated habitat; material: faeces | place: China | collected 2012 ...
TAAGCATCACGCCGCACAGAATCTGGATGACAAACTTGGCACGATAACGGATACCGATCAGGTCATCGGCCATGCCAACCAGATATAGTACCATGATGGAGCAGAAAGCAAAAGCCAAAGAGCACACGTCGTTCCCGATTTCGGACAATATCTCCGAATGTCCCAGCACCATATTGATTCCTAGCAACAGGGCTATGGTGAAAAACACTACCGGCTTGAATGCGATACCACCCAATCGGGGCACCGCACAATGATGTACCTTCCGCTCATCGGGAAAGTCGAACAATTTCTTACGGAAAGCGATTAGCAGAATCTGGGGAATGACGATACCCGCACAGAGAACACAAAGCAAAAATGCCAGTGAACAATTTACAATCCAAAAATACATATATTCAAATATTATTTTATTTGTGTAAGGCCACGAGGAAGGGGAACTTCATCATCTCCTTTTTGTGTCATCTCTCAAAATTTGTCACAATCGGAATCATTGATGACTTCAATCAAATCGGGATGAACTTCTACCGATATACCCATAATCCCTTCAAGCATCACAACCACCCGGCGGCGACGTTTTCCTTTCACCCGCATGAATACGCCCTTTACTCCATTGAACTTGCCACCGTAAATACATATGTGGGTACCTTTCCGTATGTCAATCTCTTCCGGTTTATAATAAATAGTGTTTTCTTCATACTGCGAGGCAATCTTGATAAAGCTCTCCATTTGCTTATCCGGCACCACGATATATTTCAGTCCCGTGCTTTTCTCCCACATCATGAATTGTAAGAAATTATATTTTTTTTTGAAATCCGTGATCTGTTTTCGGGAAGCATGCACGAAGACGAGATTCGGGATGACTGGTACAAGCCTTTTGGATTTCACTCCGTGATAGACCCTTACGGCATAGTGTTTCGGTATGAAATACTCTAGACCATCCTTGCCTTTGAGCATCTCTTCCGCCTTTTTCTCGTTTTTATAAGCGCTCATGGCGAACCATTGGATTCTAGTTAGATCTTCCCTTGTGGTTATGGGAGTACTCATTCGTCGTGTGTTTTTTAGTTATTACGGCAGGTCAAGATATACCCATAGTTCATCCCAACTTATGTATTGGTCTGTATTATAGTAATTTATGTCTTTTTTGGCTGTCATATCAACCATTCATGCCGTCTTTTATCTTGCCGCATTCCTATTTTTCTCCATAAGAGAAATAGAGGACATAAATATTTAACATATATAATTGATTTACAGGGATTATTCGCTGTAAATACAATCTAGTTTACTCAACATTTGTTATGTAACCACGACATTTAACGAGGTGGCTATTAAGGTTTTTCTTTGTTTTATGCTATTATGTTCAATAATTTATGTATTTTTGCATATTCAAAACATTTCTCTTATGGAGAAAACCGTCATTTATTCAATCTTTTTCAAGCAAGAATTTTGTACTTTCACGGGGCTTTTTCCTTTCTGAATCCATCTTGTCATACAACTGAAAGTATAGGGTATATACTTGTTCATTATATTCCTATGGCATTCGTATAGGAAATTTCTCCTATTTTCGGTGTTTCTCTTTCTGAGAGAAATGGGGTGATTGGTATTTTGATGTATATCAAATATTTATAAGATTGGTATAATCAATTTGCTCAACAAATAATCAGTTTTTTCTAATCATACCTCTTATTTTTTATGGTATGACTAATATTTTTCTTCTGATTTTTAGTGTTTTTTGTGTTATCTTTTGTACTTTTGCATTTACAAATCTTTCTCTCAGAAAGAAAACTTCAATTTGTATAACATAATTCCAACTTATTTTTTGTCAGATAAATAAAAATAATAATTGCCATAGAATAACAGCGCCGACCGGCGGCCGGTGCGGCAATAGATCAGAATTCTTGCCTGCTTGTCCGGCAGAATCTCCGACAGGTCCGCATCCTCAATGTCATCCAGTGGCAGCAGCTTTGCCCCCGCCGCGTGCTCCAGGGCATATTCATCCTCTGTCCGCACATCCAGCAGCACACTGCCGGGATAAGTATCCAAAATATGCTTTCCCTCCTGGAAAGAAATTGCCTGAATCATGGTTTCCGCTCCGTTTCCAATGTTTTCCGCTATCATACCACAGCAGACCCCAAAATGCAAGAAACCGGGAAAGCAAAGCCGCTTTCCCGGTTTCCCGCCTTCGCGTATGCAATTTTGTCGGATAACGCAGCCGTTACCGCTTCAAAACTGCCGCGAGGGCTTTTTTACTGCATGCCGCTCTCGTAGGCCTCGATCATCTTCTTGAACGTGTGACCCGTAGAACCTTCGGGATTTGCCCGCCGTTTTAGCTTGCCCAGGTATTTTTCACAGGTATCGCCGGTGAAAATCTTGATGTCCAGCCGCAGAGTGTTGTCATCCTCCGGGGTGACGTAAATCCTGTCGATGAAGGTGTCTATAAAATCCTTGGTGATGGCCTCGGTCTGGCACTGCTTCTCCGCATCCCGAAGGACTTTGCGAAGGTGCTCCATATTGGCACGGAACTCCTCGCTGGATTCCTGCTGGTCTTTCAGCTCCAGGAGCACCTGCTCGCCGGACTTGATTTCCTGGTTGCACTGGGCGGTCATGGCCTTGAAATCCGCCGGTGTGATGCTCTCCAGGGTCACCAGCTCCAATAGCTTGGACTTCTTCCTTTTGGCAAGGTCAATGTTTGCCTGGGCTTCCTCGATTTTCTTTTCCAGATTGCCGTCGCAGGTCATGCTGCGGTACATCCGCTCATACTCCGCAATCATGGCGGCGGAAGCCTGCCGGGTGTCCCGGAACACCTCAAAGAGCAGGGGCACCAGCTCCTTTTCGTAGATGGGGAAGGAGTCGCAGGCATCCGCGCCGGACTTGATTTTGTTGGAGCAGACCCATTTGCTGTTTTGGTTGCCCAGCTTGTCCTTGGATTCCCGGCGGTAATAGGCGGTGCCGCAGTGGGTGCAGAAGAGCTTGCCGGTGAGCAGATTGGCGTGATTGCAGATGCCCTGCCGGTTTTTTACATCCTCGCTTCTGCGCAGCAAAACCGCATTGGCCTTTTCCCACAGCTCCTCGGAGACGATGGCGGGGACAATTTGCCCGGTTTCGTCCTTGAACATGACCCATTCCTCCGGCGGGAGGAATTTCTGCTTCTTGGTGAACATATCCACCACTTTGACCTTGTTGCCGACGTAGTAGCCCTTGTATTTGGGATTGGATATCATATTGGACATGGTGGTGTGGGCGATTTTCTTGCCGTTCAGGTTCCGGTAGCCCTTCTCCCAGAACAGGTTTTCGATCTGCTTCATGGAATAGGCCCCGGTAGCATAGAGGGTGAAAAGCTCCCGCACCATGGGGGCCTGGGTTTCATCGATGACAAGGCGGCCATCGTCCTTGGTGTAACCGAAAATTCGGGAGTTGCCCAGAACAACGCGCTGCTTGATAGCCTGCTGGTGGCCGAATTTGACACGGGAGCTGAGCTTTCGCAGCTCGTCCTGGGCGATGGAGGACATGATGGAAAGGCGCAGTTCCGCATCCTCGTCCAGGGTGTTGATGTTGTCGTTCTGGAAGAATACGCCAACCCCGCTGGACAGCAGCTGGCGGGTGAACTGAATGGAATCCAGGGTGTTTCGGGCGAAGCGGGAGATTTCCTTTGTAATCACAAAGTCAAATTTTCCGGCGGCGGCATCCTCTACCATGCGGTTAAAATCCTCCCGGTGCCTGGTGGAAGCGCCGGAAATGCCCTCGTCAATATAGCCCGGGACAAAGGTCCAGGCGGGATTTTTCCTGATGAAGTCCTCGTAATAGCCAATCTGATTGCCCAGGGAATTCAGCTGCTCATCGGATTCGGAGGAAACACGGGCATAGAAGGTGACCCGCAGAGGAAGGTCATAAATGCTCTTGGTGCGGAGAAGCTGCCGTATGTTGTGTATATCCATGGTGTACCTCTAAAGTTCGTTGTATCATGTTCTTCAATTATGATAGCATGCATTGCGAAATATTACAACCCAAAATTGACTGGAAAAAGCGGCAACCCGTCGCCGGATTGCCGCCCGTTTGGTTTCAAGCTACCGTTCCATGGAAGTGGCCCGATTTTTGATTTTGATCCGCATACGGTTCCGCTGATCCTCCGTAATCAGGCCCTTGGCGTAGAGCGTGTCGTTATAATAGGTCAGCCACAGCTGCTGAATGGTGGCCTGGATGGTCTGTTCGTTTGGTTTCGGATGGTTTTCGTTGTTTTCTGCCATAGTAAGCCCCCTGTGCATTTCCTAGTTTTCCCGGGATGAAAGCTCTTTATGCGCCAGTGCGCCATGCAGAAACCTGAGGGTATCACCGGGGCCGCTCAGGCTGCGATAGAATCTGTTTGCGATATTCAGTTGTCATATACAGGAAAATAGGGGGTGTGATATATCGGTCACAGTGTGTCTGGGGGAGCCGGTTTGCTCGGAAGCTCCCCTTTATTCTTCCGTATTTTATTCAATCTTTATTTCTTTTAATCTATATTACTTCCTTCTATATTATATTCCCTGAGCCAACCCAATATAGGATTTTCCAACGCAGGCGCTTCCTGATCAGGCTTTTCCTGCTCCGGTTTTTCCGGATTCGGTGAACCCGCTTCCGGCAGCTCAAAGAAGGTATACTCGCTGTCCTCCAACCGCCCTTCTTGAGAACGAAGCCGCTTCCGGGTCAGATAGCCGTTCTGTTCCAGTTCATTCAGCGCCCCTCGAACGGAGGTGATTCCATCCTTTGTAATGGCAGCCAGTCCGGCAACGGAGAACTTCCACTCCGGCGGGAGACTGAGAACGATGGAAAATAGCCCAATGGCCTTGAGAGAAAGCCGGGTATCCCGGAGATGGTGGATGCTCATGACGGTAAAATCCTTATCCTTGGTTGCCCGAATCACCGGCAATTGGAAATCCCTCCTTGTGGCAAAGGGAGTCGCGTTTCACGACACCCTTTGAATTTTTGCCGGGTGCAGACCGATTCTGAGGAGGTGAAGGCCTCTTATCGGGGCGGGTACCCGGCAGCTGTCCCAAAAAGAAATAGAACGTATGTTCATATATTATATAGATAGGGAGGTGATTTGTCAAGAGAGATATGGGAAATAGTTGGAAATGGATAATTTTTCTGAGCAAAAAGTGCAAGGATGTCGCATTTCACGACACCCTTGGGGGCGGGGGAATATGTATGGAGCGGAATGTGGCGGTATGGGGTGGAGGGGGACGGAGTCTGATGCGGAGAAGGAAAAATGATTGCCTTAAGTGAAAATATAAGAAATATGCACATTGGATATTAATAGCACATTGGATTTTCTGAGGAGTTATCTTCAGAAAATAACGTATATGTGCTTTGAACTCCATGAGAAAAGAACAAGCGAATATTCTCATCTTTGTCTGAGAGTAATTTGTTGAAAAATTTCAGAATTCATGCTATTATAAGATAAAATTGTGGTTGTTTTGCGTACCGAAATCGTCCATGTGTTCTACGACTGCCTAATTGTATCTGAAAGACTTTCACAAAGTAATTCATGTAAACAATGAGTGGGCGTATGGACGGGGTGATTCGTCTGCTTTGCCATAGGGGGAACGACGATGGATAACATTCAAATTCCGGGTATGCCCAAGATGATTGATAATGTCAATCTTCGAGTTCGTGATGATCTGGAGGAGACGATCACAAAGAAAAGCAAGTTGCGAATTGCCGCAGCCTGTTTCTCGATTTATGCCTATGAAGAACTGAAAAAGAGCTTGTCTGGTATCGAGGATTTGAAGTTTATTTTCACATCTCCTACCTTTATTACAGAAAAGACGGAAAAGTCCAAGCGGGAGTTCTTTATTCCGCGGATGACTCGTGAGCAGAACCTGTATGGTACTGAATTTGAGGTTCGCCTGCGGAATGAGCTGACGCAGCGGGCGATTGCCAAAGAGTGTGCTGCGTGGATCAAGCAAAAGGCAACTTTCAAGTCCAATACAACAAACCAGGTTGTTCCCGGTTTCTTGAATGTACTGTCAGAGAAAGACCAGTACACTTATATGCCTTTTAATGAGTTCACAACGGTTGATCTCGGTTGTGAGCGTGGCAACTATGCTTACAACTTCACGCAGAGATTGTCTTTCCCCACGAGCAAGAGCTACATTGACCTTTTTGAGCAGCTCTGGAATGACAAGCAGCACTTCCAGGATGTAACCGACCAGGTGATTGAAAACATTACGACAGTCTATAACGAGAACTCTCCCGAATTCATCTACTTCGTGACTCTCTATAATATTTTCAGCGAGTTTCTGGATGATGTTTCCGAGGACACGCTCCCGAATGAGGCAACCGGCTTTAAGGACAGCAAGGCGTGGAGTATGCTGTTCAACTTCCAGCGTGATGCCGCGCTTGCCATTATCAATAAGCTCGAAAAATACAACGGCTGTATTTTGGCGGATTCGGTTGGCCTAGGTAAGACTTTTACAGCATTGGCTGTCATCAAATACTACGAGTCCAGAAACAAAAGCGTCCTGGTGCTTTGCCCGAAGAAGCTCGCCAACAACTGGAATACATACCGTGACAACTATATCAACAACCCGCTTGCAGAAGATCGTCTGAACTACAAGGTACTGTATCACACGGACCTTGGCAGAACCCATGGTTTCTCCAACGGTACGGACTTGTCCCGTTTGCGTTGGGATACATACGACCTTGTGGTGATTGACGAATCTCACAACTTCAGAAACGGCGGCAAACTGGAAAGTGAAGATGACAGCAAGGATAACCGCTATGTAACGCTGCTGAAGCAGGTCCTTCGCAAAGGCGTTAAAACCAAAGTCCTTATGCTCTCTGCCACGCCGGTTAACACCCGTTTCAATGATTTGAAAAATCAGCTTCAGCTTGCCTATGAGGGAGACTCCTCGCTTTTGGACAGCAAGCTGAAAACCTCCCGTTCGATTGACGAGATATTCCGAAACGCACAAAAGGCATTTAACACATGGAGCAAATGGGAGCCTTGTGACAGAACAACGGATAATCTGCTGCGTATGCTTGACTTCGATTTCTTCGAGGTTTTGGACAGCGTAACGATTGCCCGCTCCAGAAAGCATATTGAGAAGTATTATGACACGGCTTCTATCGGAAAGTTCCCTGAAAGACTCCCGCCTAAATCACACAGGCCGCATCTGACCGATTTGAAAGATGCAATCAGCTATAACGAGATCTTTGAGCAGCTCACGCAGCTGAATTTGGATATATACCGTCCGTCGCACTATATCCTGCCGAGCCGCATGGAGAAGTATGCTGAGCTTTACGGAGATAACAAAGTCAATGTGGGTTTCACGCAGGCAAACCGAGAGCAAGGCATTCGCCGTCTCATGGCGATCAACCTGATGAAGCGAATGGAAAGCTCGGTCTACTCCTTTAATCTAACGCTTGGCAGGATAAAAGAACTGATTGAGAATACCATAAATACCATCGATAACTACGAAAACAGAGTTGGTACGAAGATCAGCCTTACCGATATTTCTGATGCCGATGAATACGACCTGGACGATCAGAATAGCGATGATTTTGCCGCCATTGGCAAGAAGGTTCAGATTGATCTTGCCGATATGGACAGGCTCTCCTGGCGGGGCGAACTTGCCAAAGACCAGGAAGTATTGGAACTGCTGACGCTATTGGTGGATGATATTACACCGGAGCATGACAGTAAGCTGCAAGAACTTCTTGCTGACCTCACAAACAAGATCGAGCATCCCATCAATGAAGGGAATAAGAAAGTTATCGTCTTCACGGCGTTTGCGGATACGGCGATGTACCTCTACGACCATGTTTCCGATTTTGTGCTGAAGAAGTTCGGCTTACATACTGCGGTCATTACCGGCTCGGTTGATGGACGCACCACAGCAAAGCTGAAGAACGCTGATATGAACACCATTCTGACCTGCTTCTCGCCGAGATCAAAGGATCGGGATTTGTTTGATAATATCCCGAAGGTCGATATTGATATTCTGATTGCTACCGACTGTATCTCCGAAGGTCAGAACCTCCAGGACTGCGATTATCTTATCAACTACGATATTCATTGGAACCCTGTCCGCATTATTCAGCGTTTTGGCCGTGTTGACCGTATTGGCAGCAAAAACAAGGTGATCCAGCTTGTCAATTTCTGGCCCGATATTACTCTGGATGAGTATATCAATCTGAAATCTAAGGTAGAAACCCGAATGAAGATTGTGGACATGACCGCTACCGGCGATGACAATCTTCTCTCCGATGAAGAAAAGCACGATCTGGAGTATCGCAAGGCACAGCTCAAACGTTTACAGGAAGAAGTTGTGGATATTGAGGAGATGTCCTCCGGCATCTCCATCATGGATTTGGGGCTTAATGAGTTCCGTTTGGACTTGCTCGACTACATCAAGCAGCATCCCGAACTGGAGCATACCCCAATGGGACTTCATGCTGTCGCACCGGCTTCTGCCGATTGCCCGCCGGGTGTGATCTATGTCCTAAAAAACAGGGCGCAGAGCATCAACATCGACAACAAGAACCGCCTGCACCCATTTTACATGGTCTACATCAGCGAGGATGGCGAAGTGGTCTGCGATTACTTGCAGCCGAAGAAGCTGCTTGACACGATGCGGTATGTCTGCCGTGGGCAGAACAAACCCATTGAAAAGCTCTACCATCGGTTCAATGAGGAAACGGATGACGGTCGAAATATGACCGATATTTCCGAGCTTTTGAGCGAAGCGATCAACTCCATCATTGATGTGAAAGAGGAAAACGACATTGACAGCCTGTTCAAAAGCGGCGGCACTTCTGCGCTGCTTTCGCAGGTCTCCGGCTTGGACGATTTTGAGCTGATTTGCTTTTTGGTAGTTAGAAATGAGGAATGAGGAGCTAGGAATGAGTGAGAGTATTGTTTTTGAAAAAAGTAAGAAATTTGCGGTACGAATTGTAAATCTTTACAAATATCTTCGAGATGAAAGAAACGAAACGGTTTTATCAAAACAGCTTTTGCGGAGCGGTACAAGCATTGGGGCGAATATTGCGGAAGCAAATTGCGCTTTTAGTAAAAAGGATTTTCTTGCCAAAATGTACATTGCCTTCAAGGAGTGCTCAGAAAGCTGCTATTGGCTGGAATTGCTTTATTCCACAAATTATTTGACCCAATCAGAATTTTCTTCCATAAATGCAGATTGCGTTGAAATAAGAAAAATGCTATCAAGTATTACGAAAACCATGAAAATGAACTCCTAACTTCTAATTTCTAACTACGAACGGAGTGAGGCATACCATGCTCGGCTTTCCGCAAACGACTGAATTCAACAAGAGAATCCCGAAGCAAAAGTTCTATGAGAACATGGAAGTTTCACCGGCTTTGAAGCGTGTCTTTGTGGAGCAGATCAAGCTGATTCATTGGCGGAATAAGCTGGCTGTCTCCACCATGAACATTGCACCGGGCGAAGCGGTGACAGAGATCGAAGTCATTGAGATCAAACTGGCAAGTCCGCAGCTTAACGAAGCTGTGCTCAGACAGATTGACAAAGAAATTCCGTATCATATTCTTTTCATTCTTTCATTTGATGGCAAGGTGCAGGCTTGGACAGGCTATAAAGAAGCTACCGAGGGCGGTAATAAGGCGTTCAAGGTGAACAAGTATTACCACACCGAATGGATACCGGAGTATGAGCTGAATCTCAAGATCGAAGGCTTGAATATGGATGCCGTTTGGGAGAATCTCATCATTCAAGTTGGCGGTGTTGAGGTCGGACAAGGAAAATCCTTGGATGAGCAGATACAGATTGACGACCAGAAGGCAAAGCTACAAAAGGAAATCGAGAAATTGGAAAAGCAGGCTTGGAATGAAAAGCAGCCGAATAAGAAGTTTCAGCTTGCACAGCAGGTAAAGATGTTAAAAGAACAGTTTGACGAGCTACGAAAGGGCTAATGAAATGAATAATTATCAAAGATTATCTCTCGAATATGATGGTATTTACGGTACAATAGATGAGTATACCAGTGACGCTATCATAATGAATTATCTTGACAAATTAAAAGAATCCATTGAAAATGCAAACTACGATGTAATAATATATACACTCTCTAAAATTGACAAATGGTACGATGAAAATATAGGCGAAATTTCATCAGATCGGTATGTTTTTAATCTTGAATCGCATCAACAAAACAGGAGAGTTATAAAGGAAATCCTGTCAAAATTAAAGAAAGAAGAATGCGTATCGCCCCAATCCACATCTAATAAAACTGATACAATAATCTTTCTTAGTCACAAATCAGATGATCAAAAGTACGGGAACGCAATTGAACGATTTTTGACTGGATTAGGTGTTAAAGATAATCAGTTGATTTATACATCCCATCCGTTACACAAAATTCCGTTGGATGCCTCCATCTATGAGTATCTTCGTTCTCACTTTAACAATAAGGTGTTTATGATAATTTTATGGTCTGATAAATATTTGGAAAGCCCTGCTTGCCTTAATGAGATGGGAGCTGCTTGGGTTACTCAGACCGATTATACCAATATATATGTACCGACTTTTTCTTTCGGAAACCCTAAGTACCATGAATGCGCTGTTGATACAACAAAAATGGGAGCTGTGTTGAATGGCGATGCACATTGTAAAGCGAATATGATTGAGTTGAAAAACAAAGTTGAAAGACTATTTGGGCTAAAGAACGACGAAACAAGGACAACATTTTTGATTGACCAATTTATCGAGGAAGTTAAGGAGGCGGCCGAAAATGGACAAACTAAAAATGCAAACGGCGAACAAAGCCGATGAGAATTATAGAAAGCTGGCGGAGCTGTTCCCGAACGCCGTGACGGAGACGATTGACGAGAACGGCGAGGTGGTTCGTGCCATTGACAAGGATGTGCTGATGCAGGAGATCGCCGTCAAGGTGGTGGATGGCCGAGAGGAACGGTATCAGTTCACATGGCCGGACAAGAAGAAATCTGTCCTGCTTGCAAACGCTCCCATTTCCAAAACCCTGCGCCCTTGCCGTGAGGAAAGCGTGGACTTTGACAACACCGAAAATCTCTATATCGAGGGCGATAATCTGGAAGTGCTGAAGCTCTTGCAGGAAACCTATCTCGGCAAAATCAAGATGATCTACATAGACCCGCCCTACAACACGGGCAATGACTTTGTGTATGAGGACGATTTCGCTCAGAGCGCGGAGGAATACCTTGCCAGCAGCGGTCAGTTCGATGAGGACGGAAACCGCATGGTGCAGAATACCGAAAGCAATGGTCGTTTCCATACCGACTGGCTGAATATGATTTATCCTCGGCTTAGATTGGCAAAGGATTTGCTCACGGATGACGGTATTGTATTCATTTCGATTAATGATTGTGAAAATACTAATCTCGAAAAAATTTGTGATGAAATATTTGGACCAGATAATTATGTTGCGACTTTTGTTTGGAAAAACAAGTATGGACCAGGAGCATTTACAAAAGGTGTTGCATCACTTCACGAATACATTGTTTGTTATAGTAAAACTCCGCTAAAAAACATCGAAGCATCTTTGAGCGATGAGGAGATGAAAAAATATAAATCTGTTGATAACAATTTTCCTGTTCGCGGAGGATATATTACTCAACCATTGGCAACACTGAGTAAAGACGATAGACCTAATTTGATATATCCTTTGAAGCACAACGGAATAGAAATCTGGCCCAATAAGCAGTGGATCTGGGAAAAATCGCGCCTATACAAGGCTTACGAGAATGGCGAAATTGTAGTAAATGAAAAAAACGGAAAGTATAGTGTGCGGTTTAAGCAGTATTTACGTGATGAGAACGGCATCCTGCGAAAAGGAAAGCCTCTTTCCTTGCTTACATTTGTTTTTAACCAGGATGGAACAAAGGAAATGCAAGAACTAATTGGCAGAGGAATTTTTGATTTTCCAAAGCCGACTGCTCTAATTAAATATTTACTTTCGCTAAGAATTAACGAATGTGATGATCAGGATTTCATTACTCTCGATTTCTTTTCTGGATCTTCTACTACTGCACATGCTGTTATGCAGTTAAACGCCGAAGATGGAGGACACCGCAAGTTTATTATGGTCCAGCTCCCTGAAGCGACAGATGAAAAGAGTGAAGCGTACAAAGCCGGTTATAAAAACATCTGCGAAATCGGCAAGGAGCGCATACGCCGGGCCGGAAAGAAAATCAAAGAGGATAGTCCTTTGACCACGCAAGGACTTGATATTGGCTTCCGTGTGCTGAAGTGCGACACCTCCAACATGAAGGATGTTTACTACCGTCCCGACGAAGTGGAGCAGACCATGTTCGACAACTACGCCGACAATATCAAGGGCGACCGGACACCGGAAGATCTGCTGTTCCAGGTGATGCTTGACCTCGGGATTCTGCTGTCCTCCAAGATCGAAGAAACAACGATTGCGGGCTGCAAGGTGTTCAATGTCGCTGACGGTTTCCTGTATGCCTGTTTTGACAACAAAGTGTCTGATGAGGTCGTGACCGCTATCGCCAAGGAGCAGCCGTACTACGCCGTGTTCCGTGACAGCGGCATGGCAAGTGATTCCGTGCTGACGAACTTCGATCAGATTTTCGCCGCCATCAGTCCGAGCACGGTGAGGAAGGTGCTGTGAGCATGGCAGAGAATATTTATCCTGGTTCGGCAAGAGAAAATTGCTTTGCAAATATATACTGTGAAATAGCGATGGAATCGTATTACAATGCTACAGCTTCATATAAGCAAATAAAGGAGGCTGAGTATTCTTGGGATTATTACGGTGAGTACGATTCTATGAACAAATCTATTGTGTCTACAATTGTTTTTTCAGCAATGGCAATCGAGGCATTTATCAATGATTATGCAGCAGCATGCTTGGGAGATTTAGATTTCTATGACAATTTTGATAAGCTTTCTTTGTTTGGAAAATTTGAACTGATAGCAAGATTTATTTTAAAAAGTGGTCGATTAGATAAGGGCGAAGCGTGCTATTATAGGCTTAAATCGCTTGTAAAATTAAGAAATTTGTATGTTCATTGCAAAAGCAGAAGCTTATCCATTCGTGGATATTCATTAGATGAGATTCAAAAAATAAAATGTTGGGATACCTTAAAGCAGGAGCCCCCTTTACTTGATGCAACGGAAATTGAAAACAATATGAACGAGGCGCTTGATGCTCTTAAAGCTATACGCGATGTTGCAGTTTATTTTGATGAGCACGATTCTAATATTTGGGCAATTTCTAGACTGTTTAATACGGTTGGCCTCGTTGCAGGGAAAGAAAACGAACGGCAATATAAAGCCGATGTGTTCCAATTGTTGGGAATAAAGGTTGGCGAATTATGAAATTTAACTTCAAGATACAACAATACCAGACCGATGCCGTGGATGCGGTCGTTCGTGTATTTAACGGACAGCCGCACTATGACAGGGTTTCCTACATCCGTGACCTTGGCAAACAGAAAGCAAATCAGCAGCTTCGGCTTGCTGTTAGCGAAGATGAAGCAGACCTGCTGAGCGAGACTGGTTACAAAAACGAATCTATCGAGCTGACGGACGGGCAGCTTCTCGACAATATTAAGGCGATTCAGAATGAGAACAACATCAAGGTTTCGGACAAGCTGATCGGCGATGTGGGGCGCTGCTCTCTGGATATTGAAATGGAGACCGGTACAGGCAAAACCTATGTCTACATAAAGACCATGTTTGAGCTGAACAAACGCTATGGATGGAGCAAGTTTATTGTTGTCGTGCCGAGTATTGCGATCCGTGAGGGCGTGAACAAGAGCTTCCAGATCACCGAAGATCACTTCATGGAGCAGTACGGAAAGAAGGCTCGCTTCTTCATCTACAACAGCTCCAACTTGAACGAACTGGACAACTTCTCCTCCAGCTCCGGCATCAATGTTATGATTATCAATACGCAGGCGTTCGCTTCGTCTTTGAAAGAGGACGGCAAAAGCAAAGAAGCCCGTATCATCTATTCCAAGCGAGACGAGTTCGGTTCCCGCCGCCCGATTGATGTCATTAAGGCGAACAGACCGATCATCATTCTGGACGAGCCGCAGAAAATGGGCGGAGAGGTAACGCAGAAAGCACTCAAGAACTTTAATCCGCTGTTCAGCTTGAACTATTCTGCCACCCATGCCAAGCAGCACAACCTTGTGTATGTTCTGGATGCGCTCGATGCGTTCAACAAGAAATTGGTCAAAAAGATCGAGGTCAAGGGCTTTGAGGTCAAGAATCTTACCGGCACGAGCCAGTACCTCTATCTCGAAAATATCGTCCTGTCTCCGAATAAGCCGCCGATGGCGAAAATGGAAATCGAAGTCGCACAAAACGCAGGCAGTAAGCGGAAGATGTTTACGCTTGCCGTAGGAGACAACCTCTACTACAAGTCCAATGAGATGGAGCAGTACAAAGATGGATATACCATCTCCGACATTGAGCCGCTGCGTGGTACGGTCACATTTACAAACGGTCTGGTGATCCACCAGGGCGAGGTCGTTGGTGATGTGGTCGAGGAAGATATGCGGCGCATCCAGATACGGGAAACCATCGAGTCGCACTTTGAAAAAGAAGAACGGCTCTTTGATATGGGCATCAAAACGCTGTCCCTATTTTTCATCGACGAGGTTGCAAAGTACCGTCAGTATGACGAGGACGGAAACGAAGTCTTGGGCGAATACGGTCGTATCTTTGAGGAGGAATATCTCAACATTCTGAACGAGCATCTGACGATGTTTGATACGCCGTATCAGAAGTATCTCCGCAGCATTGAAGCTGCTGACACGCACAAGGGCTATTTCAGCATCGACAAAAAGACCGGTCGCAGCATCAACTCTGCGCTCAAGCGTGGTGCTGAGTTCTCGGATGATATTTCCGCCTACGACCTCATTTTGAAAAACAAGGAACGGCTGTTGTCCTTTGACGAGCCGACAAGATTTATCTTCTCCCATTCCGCTCTGCGTGAAGGTTGGGATAACCCGAATGTATTCCAGATTTGTACGCTGAAGCACAGCGACAGCTCTACGCAGAAGCGGCAGGAAGTTGGGCGTGGTCTGCGGCTTTGCGTCAACCAAGCCGGCAACAGAATGGATGCGGAAGTCCTCGGCGATGACATTCACAATATCAACAAGCTGACGGTTATTGCAAGCGAGAGTTATAAGGGCTTTGTCGCTGATCTGCAATCCGATATTAAGAAAGTTCTGTACGACAGGCCGACCGCCGCGACCAGCGAATACTTCAAGGGTAAGTTCGTTAAGGTGGACGGCAAGCCTACAGCGATTGATGATAAGACTGCCAACGCAATCGAGTTCTATCTGATCGCAAATCAGTATGTTGATATGGATCGAAAAGTCACGGACAAGTACCGCATGGACATGGAGATGGGAACGCTTGTACCCATGCCGCCACAGCTTGCTCCGATGGCAGAGGGTATCCATACGCTTGTGCAGGCTGTCTTTGACGAATCCGCTCTGGAGCGTATGGTGGAAAATGGCAAACAGGCGAAGGTGGAAAGCAACGGGCTGAACCAAAACTTCTACAAGAAAGAGTTCCAGGAGCTTTGGAAACGGATCAATCACAAGTATGCCTATGCAGTCTCCTTTGACAGCGCTGAGCTGATTGAGAAAGCAATTCGCCATATCGACAGCGAATTGTTTGTTCCCGAGTTGACCTATACCGTTTCCAGAGGCGAACAGACCGACGAAATGGATGCCAATGCGCTTGACCGTGGAGAAGCATTTAAGTCAGCCAAAACCCGCACGACCACGCTGAAGCGGAGCGATGTCAGCCATATCACCTATGACCTCGTTGGTAAAATTGCCGAGGGTACGGTATTGACCCGCAGAACAGTTGTCGAGATCATTAAGGGGATTTCTCCGTTGAAGTTTGCCATGTATAAAGCAAACCCGGAAGAATTTATCTCCAAGGTCATTCGCCTTATCAACGAGCAGAAAGCAACAATGATCGTGGAGCATATCACCTACGATCAAATTGAGGGTGAATATGACAGCACGATCTTCACAGCAGAGAAAAACTCGACAAGCATTGACAAGGCGTTCAAGGCGACAAAGCACATTCAGGACTATGTGTTTACCGATGGCTATGCGGAAAAGAGCGTTGAACGCCGTTTTGCAGAGGACTTGGATGCAGCCGACGAGGTTTGCGTCTATGCAAAACTTCCGAGGGGATTTCATATTCCTACCCCTGTTGGCAATTACTCTCCCGACTGGGCGATTGCTTTCTATGAAGGCACAGTCAAGCACATCTACTTCATCGCCGAGACCAAGGGTACAATGGAGAGTTTGAGCTTAAAGCCGATTGAAAAGGCGAAAATCTCCTGTGCGAGAAAACTCTTTAATGAGATTTCTACGGAGAATGTCAAATACCACGATGTGGACAGCTATCAAAAACTGCTAGATGTGATGAACTCCCTGTAATTACGAAAAACGCAAAAACGTGCAGCGAGGTGTGAAAATGGATTGGCAGACATTTTATGAACGGTTCTTTGACTGGGCATCCAGTACGCAGGTGCATAGAGTACGCCAGCTGACGTCTTTCGGTCCGTCTGATCAGGTGGCAGAGGTTGCGCAGGAGCTTATGGATGAAAAAAGCGTATCCCGGTTCATCCGGAAGGCGCTGGAGGCAGGCGTGTCCTTTACGGCAGAGAATATCGAGGATCTGTGCTGCAGCTGTGATAAAGAGACCATCAATGCCATGCTGGAAAAATCCAGGGAACACTTTACCCAGGAGCAGCTGGAGGACTTCTGGGGGATGGCTGACGATGACGTAATAAACAGAGTGGCAAAGAAAAACCATGTTCGCCTGTTTGATGAGCCGGAAGAAGAGGATATCGATATTCCGCGGGAGGAGCACCCGAAAAAGCCAAGCTTCTGGCAGTCCGTGGGCATTGCAAGTCTATTGTTTGGCGGCAAAAAGCGCAATCCCTCCGGAAAGTGCAACGGTGACTGTGCCCACTGCCCGCCCCACTATGGCTACCGGTACGGTCGGTGGTATTATGGGCATGGTCACACCCACGGCTGTGAATTTGGTGGAAACCATGGAGATGGCAGAGATTGAATTACAACGTGATTTTCAAGCGGCAAGCAGTGTCCGGGTGCTACCCGGACGCAATTTGCTTGTTGGGGCAAAATCCCCAATCCCCAAGATCAGAACTTTGTTCTGGCTGCGCATTTGAAAAATGCTTCTCTGTCGGCCATAAATAAAATTCGTTTCGACGCCGACCGAATTTGCTATGTTTGAAAAATCCATTGCATACGAATGCTGCTATATGATATGATGTAGTTGATTAGAAAAACGATTTTGGACAGAGCGCAGATTCCTGTGGAAGACCAAAGGGGGACAACCATGATTGACTTTTCTAAATTAGAGCAGTACCGGGAGAACAACCGTATTGAGGCGAAGAAAGCGCTGGGTGGTTTGCCCAAGAGCATTTGGGAGACTTACTCTGCGTTTGCAAATACCTACGGTGGAATCATTTTGCTGGGTGTGGAAGAAATGCCTGACAAATCCTTTCATGCAATCGACTTGCCTGACCCGGACAAGCTCATAAAAGAGTTCTGGAACATTGCCAACAACCCGAACAAGACCAGCGTAAATGTGCTTTCTTCCAAAGATGTTTTTGTTCAAGATGTGGATGGTAACCATATCGTAGTCATTAACGTCCCTCGTGCTGAGCGTTCATACCGACCTGTCTATGTAGACGGAAATCCGCTATGCACCTATCGCCGGAATGGGGAAGGTGACTACCGCTGCACCAAGGAAGAATTTCAGGCCATGGTCCGGGATGCTTCCGTGAAGACTCAGGATATGCTGGTGCTGAACGAAATGGATATGACCGTTTTCAACAGTGAAAGCATCCGCAGCTACCGGCAAAGAATGCGCCTGTCCCGCCCTGGCCACGTCTGGGAAGCCTTGGAGGATGAAGATTTCCTGATGAAATTGGGTGCGGTTGGGATTGGCTCTGACGGAAAAAAGCATCCCACCTCTGCGGG
>ERZ772865.2148-NODE-2148-length-17984-cov-3.183948_pt1 | contig 17984 bp, 7 predicted proteins | sample MGYA00512133_ERZ772865 | MGnify/ENA primary metagenome ERZ772865 (study PRJEB29015, sample SAMEA2737722) | human gut metagenome | biome: human gut; feature: human-associated habitat; material: faeces | place: China | collected 2012 ...
CCTTCCTCCGGCTCCAATCGCCGTTATTTCCGGTTGGCGGGGGTGCAAACATTGATCGGAGTTTATGGAACCTGTATCGATGAGAATGAGGCTTTTCTTTATATGGCGGCCCATTTCCGCAGATGCGGTTTGCCTATTCCTGAGATTCACATCGTGTCGGAAGATAAAACCTATTATCTGCAAGAAGATTTAGGAGACACTTTGTTGTTTCATGCCATAGAGAAAGGACGTGCCACGAGTGTCTTTTCCGAAGATGAAAAAGAACTGCTTCGAAAGACGATTCGCCTGCTGCCCGCTATCCAGTTTGCCGGGGCGGACGGATTTGATTTCTCCCGTTGCTATCCCCAGCCGGAGTTTAACCAACGTTCTATCCTTTGGGACCTGAATTACTTTAAATACTGTTTTCTCAAGGCTACCGGCATGGAGTTTCAAGAGGATAAACTGGAAGATGATTTCCAGAAGATGAGCGATGTTCTGCTTCGTAGTTCTTCTGCCACTTTTATGTATCGTGACTTCCAAAGTCGTAATGTGATGATTAAAGACGGCGAACCATGGTTTATTGATTTTCAGGGCGGACGTAAGGGACCGTTCTATTATGACATTGCTTCTTTCTTATGGCAGGCAAAAGCAAAATATCCTGATAGTCTCCGTCAGGAACTGCTGCAAGAATATATTGAAGCACTCCGCAAATACCAACCAATTGACGAACCTTATTTTTATAGCCAGCTTCGCCATTTTGTACTTTTCCGTACTTTGCAAGTGCTTGGAGCCTATGGCTTTCGTGGCTACTTCGAAAAGAAGCCCCATTTTATCCAGAGTGTTCCTTATGCTATCGGGAACCTGCGCGAACTGTTGAAAGAGGAATATCCGGAATATCCGTATCTCTGTAAAGTACTGCGTGAACTGACCGGGCTGAAACAATTTACGGACGATCTGAAAAAGCGCCAGCTCACAGTCAAAGTCATGAGTTTTGCTTATAAGAAAGGGATTCCTGACGATCCGACAGGCAATGGGGGCGGCTATGTTTTTGATTGCCGCGCTGTAAATAATCCCGGAAAATATGAACGTTACAAACCTTTTACCGGACTGGATGAACCGGTGATTACCTTCCTCGAAGAAGACGGAGAGATTCTTCGTTTTCTCGATCATGTTTATGCCTTGGTAGATGCTTCTGTGAAACGATATATGGAACGGGGATTTAGTAATTTATCTGTTTGTTTTGGCTGCACCGGAGGGCAACATCGTTCTGTTTATTCCGCCCAGCATTTGGCGGAGCACCTTAATAAGAAATTCGGAGTAAAAGTAGAATTGGTGCATCGTGAACAGAATATAGAACGTACGTTTGAAGCAACTATATAGAAGACTAATGAAAGCTATGATATTTGCTGCCGGTTTGGGTAGCCGGCTGAAACCGTTGACCGACTCTATGCCGAAAGCCCTTGTTCCCATAGCCGGACGTCCGATGCTGGAACATGTTATCCTGAAACTGAAAGCATCCGGTTTCACCGAAATTGTGATTAATATTCACCATTTCGGTGAACAGATACTCGATTTTCTGAAAGCTAATGATAATTTCGGACTTACCATACATATTTCCGACGAGCGTGAACAGTTGCTTGATACGGGAGGAGGAGTCAGGAAAGCCTGTACTTTCTTTGAACATTCCGATGAGCCTTTTTTAGTGCATAATGTCGATATTCTTTCGGATGTGGACCTAAAGGAATTATACGACTATCATTTACAAAACGGCAGTGTGGCTACTTTGTTGGCCAGTCGGCGTAAAACTTCACGTTATCTGCTTTTTGATACGGACAGGAGGCTTTGCGGCTGGATTAATAAAGACACGGGACAAGTGAAGCCGGAAGGCTTTCGACCGGATGAATCACGTTATCAGGAATATGCATTCAGTGGTATTCATGTTCTTTCACCTGCTATTTTCCGCTTGTTGGATGTTCCTTGTTGGGAAGGCAAATTCTCTATTATGGATTTTTATCTTGCTACCTGCCGGCAGGTGGAGTTTTCCGGTTATCTGGTAGAAGATTTGCGACTCATTGATATCGGTAAGCCTGAAACACTGGCTAAGGCCGAAGGCTTTTGTACCGGAACACTACATAGCGATGCCTAACGGGGCCAAACAGCTCTGTTTTTAGCATGAAACAAAAGATTTGCGTAAATTTACCCGGTTGAACAAACTATATTGTAAACTACGCAAATCTTGCTGTATGGAAAATAGATATCATCAGACTTTGGTAAATGAGATAACGGATAAATTGTTACATAATATTTTTTTATGATTTATCTGTAGGATTGGAATTATACGATAGAGCTGGTCTCATGATAGATATTAACCATTCTCGGTTGAAATTAATGGGAGGCAAAGAAAAAAAGATTTTATAGGACGTAATTTGTTCAATCATACGGCTTTTCTTGATGAAATAAAGCAGCAAAGTAAAAAAGGAGAAAGCCGTCCTCCTCTTTCATCTGAAAAGTAGACCAGACCACTATTTTCTTATTTCTTTTTTTGATTCAAAAAATGTTCAAAGATGTCTATTGTATTATTATTAATCGATGAAATGGGTGGTTTTAGACAAATTTGGAAAAAACATAGCTGTTTTTAAACACTTCACTTTAAACTACGTCTTTATATTTGCAATGAATTTCAACGAAAGGGAATTCAGAAAAAACTTTTTAATCTTTAATTTAATAACTTATAAAAATGACTTCTATGAAGAACCTATTGAAAGTTTTTCTAATGTGTTTCATTACGTTATTTGCTTTTGCAGGGCAAATGATGGGACAACAAAAGACCATTACAGGTAGGGTAGTGGATGCTCTTAATGAGGGTATGCCTGGTGTTAATGTACAAGTAAAAGGTACTACCTCAGGAACAATAACTAATATTGATGGCGATTTTTCAATTTCCGTACCTAATACAAAGTCTGTATTAGTATTTACTTTTATTGGATATGTGAAGCAGGAAGTTGCTGTGGGAAACCAAACAAAACTGAACATTCAAATGAAAGATGATACACAGAGTTTGGATGAAGTCGTGGTAGTTGCTTATGGAACAGCTCGTAAAGGTGATTTGACAGGAGCACTGACGACGATGAGACCAGATGCGAATGAAGCTGCAAAAGCCGTTTCCATAGATAATCTGTTGGAAGGAAAAGTTGCCGGTCTAGTCGTGAGCACGGCTTCTTCCAATCCGGGAGCTGCTTCGTCCATTACGATTCGTGGAGCTAGTTCGTTGCGAGGTGATAATCAGCCTCTTTATGTCATTGATAATATTCCGCAAGCTTCAACTGGAGAATTTTCTTCTTCGGGTATTAGCGGAGACTTTCAGATTGCTCAAGATCCGCTGTCATCATTGAACCCTGCCGATATAGAGGATATTACGATATTGAAAGACGCATCCTCTACTGCTATTTACGGTTCTCGTGGTGCAAACGGTGTTATATTGATAACTACTAAAAAAGGTAAGGAGGGCAAAGCTAAAGTGAATGCTTCGGCTACTTTTACTATTGCTAATGCAAGCAGGTTGTTAGAGATGATGAATTTAGAGGAATATGCTGCTTATCATAATTCAAGAATTACGGATGGCAAAGTGCCTTTCCATATTGTTGGAGATGAGGTGAGATATGTATTTAATGGAGCTTACGATAAATATGATCCTGCTGATCCTGAAACTTATAATGTAGTAAATTATCGTAACTGGCAGAAAGAAATCTATACTTCTGCTTTTTCTCAGAACTACTCTTTATCAGTAAATGGTGGTGCAGGTAAGACAACTTATTATATTTCCGCTAATTTTAAAGATATTAATGGTACTGTGAAGCAGACCGGTTTGAAGCAAGGAGACTTGCGTGCAAATTTGAGTGCGCAGCTTTCCAAATCTGTAGATTTAAACATGGCGTTAAGCGGATCCTTGCGACAGAATAATATGATGGCAGGTGGTAATACTCTTGGCGGTGCTACTGGTGCTATTTCACGTACTGCTCTTGATTATGCTCCTTTCGAATTGCCGGAGAATGACCCGTCTTTTACAAATGAAAATAAAACGAATGTGTTCAGCTGGCTGAATGATTATGTGGACTTGACAGATGACAAAACTTTTAAAGCTAGTTTGAATCTGAATTGGAAAATAAATAAGTTTTTCACTTATAGTCTTCGTGCAGGTGGTAATATCAATACGAATGATCGCAAACGATGGTATGGAATGCAATTGTATCAAGGAATGAATAATCAGGGTTATCTGGCAACCTCTAATCTTTCAAAAAGTAATTATTCAGTAGAAAATATAGTGAACTATAATACGAAACTTGGTAGTGTAGGTACATTGGCTGCAACAGTCGGTATGACTTATGATGATTATAATTTTCTAAATAAAAATGTGATTGGAAAGAACTTTACGATGTTTGAGTTTCGTGAGAATGGAATGCATATGGCAGGTGATGTAATTACGTCGCAGCCTATACAAAAAGATTATCAGTTACTTTCTTATTTGGGACGAGTTAATGTTAGTTTGCTTGATAAATATTTGATTACAGCTTCTTTGCGTGCCGATGGTTCCAGTAAGTTTGCGAAAAATAATCGTTGGGGATATTTCCCTTCTGCATCCATAGCTTGGCGTATGGAACAAGAAGAATTTTTGAAAGATGTTTCATGGCTGAATCAATTGAAGTTGCGTTTCAGCTATGGTGCAACCGGAAATCAAAGTATTGATCCTTATACTACTTTTTCGATGTATGGACAAGGATCTGGTGAAATCTCATATGCGGATGGAACAGGAAATAAAACGACTGCAATGGTGGTGACCAACTTGTCAAACAGTAGTTTGAAATGGGAAAAAACATCTTCATGGAATGTCGGATTGGACTTTGGTTTGTTTAATTCCCGTTTGAGTGGTACCTTGGATATCTATCAGAAGAAAACAACAGATTTGCTTATTTCAAGGAATTTGCCGGGATCAGCTGGATTTAGTTCTACTTATTACAATCAAGGTTCATTGAATAATAAAGGTGTTGAATTTTCTTTGAATGCACAAATCATTGACAGTTCATCTTGGAAATGGTCTGTAAGTGGTAATATCGGTGTCAATAGGAATGAAATTTCAGATTTAGGTTTGTTGCCTGCTGATTTTGGATGCTTGGGTGAGAGAGTTGGGTATTATGGTAATAGTTTAGGGGATCATTTTGGTGTAGGGCATATTTTCTTGGCAGGTGAAGCTCCGGGATTATTTTATGGTTATGTGACTCAAGGGATTGTCCAAAAGGAAGATATAACAGAAAATGGAATTAAGTACATTAAACAAGATGGAAGTGTGGGATATTACCAAACGGTGAATAAAACGACTCCGGTAGCCGGTGACGTGAAGTATGTGGATAGAAATGGAGATGGTGTAGTGGATGACAATGATCGCGATATTATTGGTAACCCGAATCCTGATTTTACTTATGGTTTTCAGACTAAAGTATCTTGGAAATCCTTGTCGTTGTCTGCATCCTTTAATGGGGTACAGGGTAGGGATATTTTAAATGTAGGTAATCGTTACAATAACACTCCGGGAACTAAATCGAATAATGTGACGCGTAAAGCGTTCCAAAATATGTGGACGGATGAGAATCCAAGTAATTTATATCCGAAATCAACATTTGTCGTACAAAATATGGTGATGGATCGTTATGTGGAAGATGGCAGTTATTTGCGTTGTTCTGATATTACACTGAGTTATGTACTTCCTGCCAAATGGACGAATAAGATTGGTATAAAGAATACATCTGTTTATGCTTCTGTAAAAAATGCGTTTGTGATAACAGATTATAGTGGTTATGATCCTGAAGTAAATAGTTTTGCTTTTGACGGTTTACGTCCGGGTGTTGATATGAACTCATATCCGACTCCTCGTTCATTTGTTTTTGGCTTAAATTTAACATTCTAATTTCTAAAATCACGAAGACATGAAAAGAATTAAATATTATATTTTATTATTGGCGTCAGTTGGCTGTTTCTCAGCCTGTACCTCTTGGTTGGATGAAGATCCGGTCTATTCTCAGAATAATGCAGTTGTTTTTTCATCAAGGAGTAATGCCGAATTGGCTCTGCTGGGATGTTATGGATATATGACGACAACAGGGGCGTATGGACAAATGTGGCAGGAACTGCCTATCATAGCTTCCGGATTTGCTTTCGGACAGCGTACTGCTTCTACGGCAATTTCATTGGAGGCTGTACCTAGTGATGACTTGATTCCTATAGCCTGGAATGGGATGTATAAAGTGGTGACTGAAGTAAATGCTTTTTTGGAAAGTTTGGACAAAAGCAGTTTGAGCGATACAGATAAGGTACAAATGGGAGGGGAGGCTAAATTCTTGAGAGGATTAGCTTATTATAATTTGGTTTCTTTGTTTGGTGATGTGCCATTAAAAACGGCTGCCTCTTCATCGGATGGTATTTCTGTACCTCGTTCCCCTCAAGCTGAGGTTCTGGCTTTGGTAGTTCAGGATATGAAAGATGCTATGGCTATTGATAGTAAGATTGTAGATGGGCGTGCGAATTCATGGGCTGCAAAAGCTTTTTTAGGTAAGGTTTATTATAAAATGGCGTGTCTGGGTATTGACGAAACTGCAAATTGGACGAATGCCAAGAATATGTTTGACGATGTTTATGAAGCTCATATTTTCGATCTTGAACCTAAATTCGGAGATTTGTTTGGTGATTATGTGACCGGATCAAAGGAGGCTATTTTTCAGTTGAATTTTACAACTTCTTCTACCGTTTGCTTTAATCGTGCAAGTAATCGTTTTGCTCCTCCGCAGGCTACTACGGGAATTTCTTGGGGAACTTATAAAGCGTCTAAAGCTGCTTATGATTTACATGAAGGTACTTATCCGGGAGATCCTCGAATTAATGAGACATTTTTGACTCGCTGGAGAAACCGTAGCGGTAACAACCAGGCTAATCCAAAGCCGACTGTGGGAGATGTACTTTCACCTAATGACTCTACTTACTTGTATCCTTATTTTGCATATGTAAATGGTGATATTGACGAGTATGGGATGAAGAATGGTGTTGCTACCAAAGAAAAAAAGAAATATGTAGGAAAGTTGCCTTATAAAGCATTCATTGATCCCAAGAACCCTACTATTGAGACTATTGAAAATTATGCTTCAACGCATGGCGTTACATTGGAAAATGTAGCTATCACCAAATGTTTAAAAGAAGTTTTTGTAAAAACCGGATCTCAAAATGCTTGGCCATGTTTTCAGAAGTTATATGATCAGAATCAGGTAGGTACAGCGAGTCATAAAAACTTAATGGTTTACCGTTATGCTGAAATGTTATTGTTGATGGCAGATGTGTACAATGAATTGGGGGACACTCCTAAAGCCATATCATTAGCAAAAGAAGTTCTAAATCGTGCACGTAATTCGGGTATGAAAGTTTCTGCTCAGCCGGCTGACTGGCCGACATCCTTGAATCAGGAAGAAGTAAGACAGAAATTGTTTTTTGAGCGTATCATAGAACTTTGCGGTGAGCCCGGAATGTATGAAATGCCTCGTATTCGTGGGACAAAGTATTTTAAGATGGCTTTGGAGTTACATAATAATCATGAAATAACGATAGCATCTGACGCATTGTATCCTGCTAGTTCTAATGCTTGGTTAGATCGTATTTATAATGGTACAAGAGGATTGACGGATGAATTTTTGAAAAAGAATTTGTTATTGCCAATTCCTAGTAGCGAGATTGACGCCAATCCGGCCCTTACTACTTCAGACAATAATTTTGGCTATACGAATTAAGTAGAAGCTTAAACCCCTTAAATGACCTGATAAATTTCCGGATGCGGGGATATTTGTCCTGGCATCCGGAATTTAGGGTTATAATCAGTCCTTTTGAACATTTATGGAAATAAAATGGCGATAAATGGAAGTCGATTATTAATCAAAAAGCTTATTTTTGCCGATGATGAATTCTTCGTTTACTTAATTTATTATATATGAAAAATCTACAATCCGGACTATTTTACTCTTTGACTGGCGTTACCGCCGTAACTTCCCTTGTTTCTTGTTCAATCAAACAAAAGCCTGCGGAGCAGAAACCACTGAATATCGTCTACATAATGACAGACGATCACACAGCACAAATGATGAGCTGTTACGACACACGCTACATGGAAACACCGAATCTTGACCGTATTGCTGCCGATGGCGTCCGTTTTACTCAAAGTTTTGTAGCCAATTCGTTAAGTGGTCCCAGCCGTGCCTGCATGATAACGGGTAAACATAGCTGTGCCAATAAATTCTATGATAATACGACTTGTATTTTCGATAGTTCCCAACAAACCTTTCCAAAACTTTTGCAGAAAGCCGGTTATCAGACTGCATTGGTAGGAAAATGGCATTTGGAGAGTTTGCCGTCAGGATTTGATTATTGGGAAATCGTTCCGGGACAAGGAGATTATTATAATCCGGATTTCATCACACAAAAAAATGATACGATTCAGAAACATGGATATATCACCAATCTTATAACGGACAATGCCATTGATTGGATGGAACACAAGCGAAACCCGGAGAAACCTTTCTGCTTGTTGATTCATCACAAGGCTATTCATCGTAATTGGATGGCGGATACTTGTAATCTGGCTTTGTACGAAGATAAAACTTTCCCATTGCCGGATAATTTCTTTGACGACTATGAAGGACGTCCTGCAGCGGCTGCTCAGGAAATGAGTGTCGTGAAAGATATGGATATGATCTACGACCTTAAAATGTTGCGGTCGGATAAAAATTCACGCCTGAAATCTCTTTATGAGAAATTTTTGGGACGGATGGACGAGGGACAACGTGCCGCATGGGATAAATTCTATGCTCCGATTATAGAAGATTTCTATAAGCAAAATCTGCAAGGAAAGGAACTTGCCAACTGGAAATTCCAGCGTTATATGCGTGATTATATGAAAACTGTGAAATCTCTTGATGATAATGTAGGTCGTGTGCTCGACTATCTGAAAGAAAAAGGACTGTTGGATAATACTCTTGTTGTCTATACCTCCGACCAGGGATTCTATATGGGCGAACATGGCTGGTTCGATAAGCGCTTTATGTATGAAGAGTCCATGCGTACTCCTTTGATAATGCGTCTACCGAAAGGATTCGATCGTAGAGGAGATATTACTGAAATGGTACAGAACATAGATTATGCACCGACTTTCCTCGAATTGGCAGGAGTGGAGATACCATCGGATATTCAAGGAGTTTCGTTGGTTCCTTTATTGAAAGGAAAACAGCCGGAAAACTGGAGAAAAGCCCTTTATTATCATTTCTATGAATATCCGGCAGAACACATGGTAAAACGCCATTATGGAGTGCGTACAGAACGTTATAAACTGATTCATTTTTACAATGACATTAATTGGTGGGAACTGTATGACATGAAGACGGATCCGAGCGAAATGCACAACCTTTACGGACAACCTGAATATGAATCCGTAGTGAACGAACTGAAAGAAGAATTGCAAAAGTTGCAAGAACAATACAATGATCCTGTTCGCTTTTCACCGGACAGAGACAAAGAATAAATAAAATACATCAGCATGATTAAATATATCTTTATCTTATTGATAGGTTTTTTACTACCAGTTACGACGGGATGTACTGATACTAACTTGACACATGACATACCCTTGGTTCCACGTCCGGCACATTTGGTGCCGGGCAGTGGCAACTATCTCTTCTCAGACAAAACTGTATTTGTGGTGGAGAATGAGGAACAGGCGGCTGTGGCAGCCAGTCTTATTTCCCGATTTACCAATGCAGCCGGTTTTACTCCCAAGTTGGTTGTGGGCGCTACGGAAAAGGGGGATGTTCGGTTTGTAACGGATGCTTCTTTAAAGAGCGAAGCATATTCATTGGAAGTTTCTCCAGAGGAAATTATCGTTAAGGCTTCCGGTGATAAGGGATTCTTTTATGCTTTGCAAACTATCCGGCAATTACTTCCCGCATCTATCGAAAGAGAAAGTCTGTCGGATAAAAAAGAGAAGTGGAGCATTCCTGCCATGAATGTTCAGGATGAACCTCGTTTTGAGTACCGTGCCTTGTTACTGGATGCATCACGTTTTTTTATTCCTAAAGAGAACGTTTTGCGTATCATTGACTGTATGTCGATGTTGAAGATAAATAAACTGCATTTCCATCTGACAGATGACAACGGCTGGCGCATAGAAATAAAGAAGTATCCTCGTTTGACTGAGGTTGGCGCATGGAGAGTGGATCGTATGGACGTTCCGTTTCCGGCCCGGCGTAATCCGAAATCCGGAGAACCGACTCCGATAGGAGGTTTCTATTCGCAAAAAGATATAAAGGAAATGGTAGCTTATGCGGCCGAACGCCAGATCGAGATTGTGCCGGAGATAGATATGCCTGCCCATAGTAACGCTGCATTGACGGCTTATCCGAAATTGGCTTGTCCGGTAGTGAAGGACTATATCGGTGTATTGCCCGGTTTGGGAGGACGAAACTCAGAAATCATTTTTTGTGCCGGAAATGACAGTGTTTTCACTTTTTTGCAGAATGTGATGGATGAGATTATGGAGTTATTCCCTTCCCGTTATATCCATATCGGAGGCGATGAAGCTCAAAAGACACATTGGAAAAAATGTCCGTTGTGTCAGACTCGTATGAAGAAAGAAGGCTTGGCTAATGAAGAAGACCTTCAAGGTTATTTTATGCAGCGGATAAGTGACTATGTACGTAGTAAAGGTCGTGAAGTGATTGGTTGGGATGAACTGACTAACAGTAGTTTCTTGCCGGAAGGCTCTATTATTCTTGGTTGGCAGGGATATGGCAAGGCTGCACTGAAAGCTGCGGAAAAGGGACACCGTTTCATTATGACTCCGGCACGTATCATGTATCTGATTCGTTATCAAGGGCCGCAATGGTTCGAACCTTTGACATATTTCGGCAATAATACATTGAAAGATGTATATGACTATGAACCGGTACAAAAAGACTGGAAACCGGAATATGCTTCATTGCTGATGGGGGTACAAGGTTCTATGTGGACGGAATTCTGCAATAAACCGGAAGATGTGGATTATCTTTTGTTCCCTCGTCTGGCAGCGGTGGCGGAAGTAGCGTGGACACAACCGGAAAAGAAAGATTGGGCTTCGTTCCTGCAAGCTATGGACCGGTATAACGGGCATATTGCAGAAAAAGGTATTGTCTATGCCCGTTCGATGTACAATATCCAGCATAAAGTAACACCGGAAAACGGTGGGTTGAAGTTAAATCTGGAATGTATTCGTCCCGATGTAGAGATTCGCTATACTATTGATGGCAGTGAACCTGTGGCAAATTCTTCTGTGTATTCAGACTCACTGATCGTAACAGGGACTCAACTCATTAAATGTGCTACCTTTGCAGAAGGTGTGCAGATGGGAAAGACGCTTGTATTGCCGATTACGTGGAACAAAGCGACTGCTAAGACGATACTTGGAAATAAACAGAATGAGATGCTTATGCTCAATGGTGTTCGTGGAAGCCTGAAACAGACTGACTTTGAATGGTGCTGTTGGGACAAGAACGACCTTATTTCTTTTACCATAGATTTGCAGCAGAAGGAAAAAATGAATACTTTTACAATCGGTTGTATCACGAACTATGGTATGGGCGTACATAAACCGAAATCAATACGTATAGCTGTATCAGACGATAATAAATCTTATCGTGACGTAACCGGATTGAACTACACTCCTGAAGAAATATTCCGTGAAGGCACCTATATTGAAGATCTTTCTATGGATATGAAAGGAACGGAGGCAAGGTATATTCGTGTAACGGTGAATGGAGCGGGGGAATGTCCTGCCGACCATGTTCGTCCGGGACAGGAATCGAGAGTATATTTTGATGAGATCATTATTGAATAGTACAACATAGTCATAACAATAACCATGAAGAACCTGAAGAAACGAACTTTTTTACTCTTATTGGCAGGACTGACTGCTACTGTTTTTGCTTCGGCACAGAAACAGCCGTTGCCCGAATGGCAAAGCCAGTATGCTGTAGGACTGAATAAACTCACTCCTCACACTTATGTATGGCCTTATGCCAATGCTTCCGATATTGAGAAGCCGGGAGGCTATGAGCAATCTCCTTATTATATGTCTTTGAACGGGAAATGGAAGTTCCATTGGGTGAAGAACCCGGACAACCGTCCGAAAGACTTTTATCAACCTTCTTATTATACAGGAGGTTGGGCTGACATCAATGTGCCCGGAAATTGGGAACGGCAGGGATACGGAACAGCTATCTACGTCAATGAGACGTATGAGTTCGATGATAAGATGTTCAATTTCAAGAAGAATCCGCCGTTAGTGCCTCATGCCGAGAATGAAGTCGGTTCGTATCGCCGTACTTTCAAAGTGCCTGCCGATTGGAAAGGACGTAGGGTAGTACTTTGCTGCGAGGGGGTAATCTCTTTTTATTATGTATGGGTGAACGGTAAATTGCTCGGATATAATCAAGGTTCGAAAACTGCGGCTGAATGGGATATTACAGAGGTATTGACCGAAGGAGAGAACGTAGTAGCTTTGGAAGTCTACCGTTGGAGTTCGGGTGCTTATCTGGAATGTCAGGATATGTGGCGTTTGAGCGGTATCGAGCGGGATGTGTATCTTTACAGTACACCAAAACAATATATCGCCGACTACAAACTGAATGCCTCTTTGGATAAGGAAACGTACAAAGACGGACTTTTCGGACTTGAAGTGACGGTAGAAGGTCCGTCTTCTACGGCAAGCTCGATTGCTTATACACTAAAGGATACCTTCGGCAAAGCCGTTCTGAAGGATGTTATCAATATCAAATCCCGTGGATTGAGTAATTTTATAGCATTTGAAGAGAAGAAGATTCCTAATGTAAAACCGTGGAGTGCCGAATATCCTAATTTGTACACACTGGTGCTTGAGCTGAAAGACGCACAAGGGAAAGTAACCGAACTGACCGGTTGTGAAGTCGGTTTCCGTACTTCGGAAATCAAGAACGGGCGTTTTTGTATCAACGGTGTGCCGGTATTGGTAAAGGGGACTAACCGTCACGAACATTCCCAATTGGGACGTACCGTAAGTAAGGAACTGATGGAACTGGATATTAAGCTGATGAAAGAGCATAATATCAACCTGGTACGCAATTCTCATTATCCTACTCATCCTTATTGGTATCAGCTTTGCGACCGTTACGGATTGTATATGATTGATGAGGCTAACATCGAATCACATGGAATGGGCTACGGTCCTGCTTCTCTTGCTAAAGACAGCACTTGGCTGACTGCGCACATGGACCGTACACATCGTATGTACGAGCGTTCGAAGAATCATCCCGCTATTGTTATCTGGTCATTGGGCAATGAGGCCGGAAACGGTATCAACTTTGAACGTACATACGATTGGCTGAAATCGGTGGACAAGACTCGTCCTGTTCAATATGAACGTGCCGAACTGAATTACAATACGGATATTTATTGCCGTATGTACCGTAGTGTAGATGAGATAAAAGCGTATGTAGCGAAAAAGGATATTTATCGTCCCTTCATCCTTTGCGAATATTTGCACGCGATGGGTAACAGTTGTGGTGGATTGAAAGACTATTGGGATGTTTTTGAAAACGAACCAATGGCACAAGGCGGTAATGTTTGGGACTGGGTGGATCAGTCTTTCCGTGAAATAGACAAGAACGGCAAATGGTATTGGACGTATGGCGGTGATTACGGACCGGAAGGAATACCAAGCTTCGGCAACTTCTGCTGTAACGGTTTGGTGAATGCCGACCGTCAGCCACATCCTCATCTGCTCGAAGTGAAGAAAGTGTATCAGAATATAAAAGCAACTCTGCTGAGTCCGAAGAACATGAAACTTCGTATCAAGAACTGGTACGACTTCTCTAACCTGAACGAATATGAACTTCATTGGAATGTGACGGCTGATACTGGAGAGAAAATTGCAGAAGGTACGAAAGTATTAGACTGTGAACCACACGCTACCATAGACGTGTCGTTAGGAAATGTGATTCTGCCGAAGACAGTCCGTGAGGCTTATCTGAATATTAGTTGGACACGCAGGGAAGCTTCTCCGATGATAACCGAAGATTGGGAAGTGGCATACGATCAGTTTGTTATTGTCGGCAATAAGAATTATACGGGCTATCGTCCGCAAAAAGCGGGTGAGACGGCTTTCACGGTGGATAAAGAAACGGGAGCGCTTACTTCTCTTGCTTTGGATGGTAAGGAACTGTTGGCTACTCCGATCACTCTTAGTCTTTTCCGTCCGGCTACGGATAATGATAACCGTGACAAGAACGGAGCTCGCTTGTGGCGTAAAGCGGGATTGGATAATCTGACTCAAAAGGTGACCTCATTGAAAGAAGGGAAGAATACGACAACTGCGACTATCGAGCTTCTTAATGCAAAAGGTCAGAAAGTGGGAACTGCCGACTTTATCTATATGCTTGATAAGAACGGTGCATTAAAGATGCGTACTACTTTCCAACCGGATACAGCGATTGTCAAGTCTATGGCACGTCTGGGACTGACTTTCCGTGTGGCGGATACTTACGATCAAGTTTCTTATCTGGGACGTGGTGACAATGAAACGTATGCTGACCGTGTCCAGTCCGGTAAAATTGGCTTATATCAGACAACACCCGAACGGATGTTCCACTATTATGTCACTCCGCAATCTACCGGTAACCGTACAGATGTGCGTTGGACGAAATTCACCGATCGTTCCGGTGAAGGAATCTTTGTCGATTCAAATCGTCCTTTCCAGTTTAGCATAGTTCCTTTCTCGGATGTATTATTGGAGAAAGCCCGTCATATTAATGAGTTGGAACGTGACGGACTGGTGACTGTGCATTTGGATGCAGAGCAGGCTGGCGTAGGAACAGCTACTTGTGGTCCCGGAGTATTGCCTCAGTATTTGGTTCCGTTAAAAAAACAGAGTTTTGAATTCACTCTTTATCCGGTGAAGTCGGCAGGACAGGCGCAGAAAAAAGAGAATTATTATGTGAAACATCTTGAGTTTCCTCAAAATGCGACTTTGGAGCAAAAGGTAGATATGGCTGCGCGATTAATCCCTACTCCCCAGCAGTTGTCTTGGCAACAAATGGAGTTGACTGCTTTTCTCCATTTTGGTATCAATACCTTTACCGGACGTGAATGGGGAGATGGAAAAGAAGATCCGGCGCTGTTTAATCCATCCGAACTGAATGCGGAACAATGGGTTCGTACTCTTAAAGAAGCTGGTTTCAAGATGGTGCTGTTGACGGCAAAACATCATGATGGATTTTGTCTTTGGCCTACGGCTACCACCAAACATTCCGTAGCTTCTTCTCCTTGGAAAAAAGGACAAGGCGATGTAGTAAGGGAATTGCGTAAGGCTTGCGATAAATATGATATGAAGTTTGGCGTTTATCTTTCTCCCTGGGATCGTAACGCGGAATGTTATGGAGATTCTCCCCGATATAATGAGTTTTTTATCCGCCAGTTGACGGAACTGCTGACCAATTACGGTGAAGTGCACGAAGTCTGGTTCGACGGTGCGAATGGAGAAGGACCGAACGGAAAGAAACAAGTATATGACTGGGACGCTTTCTATAAAACGATTCAACGCCTGCAACCCAAAGCTGTTATGGCAATTATGGGCGATGATGTGCGTTGGGTAGGAAATGAGAAAGGACTGGGACGTGAAACAGAATGGAATGCCACTGTGCTCACTCCGGGAATTTATGCCCGTTCGGCGGAAAACAACAAGCGCCTGGGTGTCTTTAGTAAAGCGGCGGACTTAGGAAGCCGTAAGATGTTGGAGAAGGCCACGGAACTGTTCTGGTATCCGTCGGAAGTGGATGTGTCTATCCGTCCGGGGTGGTTCTATCATGAGGCGGAAGATAGCAAAGTAAAGTCTTTGAAACATCTGTCGGATATCTATTTCCGGTCGGTAGGCTATAATTCCGTGCTCTTGTTGAATATTCCTCCCGATCGTAAAGGCTTGATAAGTGAGGCGGATGTGAATCGTCTGAAAGAATTTGCAGCTTACCGCCAACAGATATTTGCTGACAACCGGGTGAAAAAAGGAAGAAACTACTGGAATGCCACTTCGGGTAGTGAAGCTGTTTATTCCTTGAAGCCGAAGTCGGAAATCAATGTTGTAATGCTTCAGGAAGATATAACGAAAGGGCAGAGGGTAGAGGCTTTTACCGTTGAGGCTCTGACGGATAACGGTTGGAAAGAAGTTGGTAAAGGCACGACAATCGGATATAAGCGTATGCTGCGTTTTCCGGCGGTAAAAGCCGGCAGGCTGCGGGTGAAGATTGATGAATGTCGTCTGACTGCTCACATTAATCAAGTGGCTGCTTATTATGCGCCTCCTTTGCAGGCAACCGTTCAGGGTGAAGATTGGAACAACCTGCCCCGTACCGGTTGGAAACAGGTCGCTGCTTCGCCGTTGACGATTGACTTGGGCAAGTCGGTGACATTGACCAGTTTTACCTATGCTCCATTGAAAGCGGAAGCGAAACCTACAATGGCTTTCCGTTATAAATTCTTTGTGAGTGCGGACGGCAAGAACTGGAAGGAAGTTCCTACCAACGGTGAGTTCAGTAATATTATGCATAACCCGTTGCCGCAGACCGTTGCTTTCGGTCAGAAAGTGCAGGCACGCTATATTAAGTTGGAGGCTACTACGCCTACCGCAACAACCGCAAAAGTGGAAATGAATGAAATAGGAGTGAAGATAACCCCCTGACGGAGTTGTCATCATTGAAAGATATGCTTAGAGAGTAGCAGTGAGGACTGGCGGTCTTGATTTCTCGTGAATCAGACGCCAGTCTTTTTTTTATTAAACCAAATGAACCTTTTACTGTTATTAATTAAAAAAGACAGAAGTTATGCTAGTAGTAGATTTAGGAAAGTGGATGAACAAAATCCTGATAGATTGGGGAATAGACCCGAAGGTAGCTGATCGTTTTGATGAAACTATTATTGCTTTGCTGATGATAGCGATTGCTATCGGTCTGAATTATCTGTGTCAGGCGATTCTTATAGGAGGAATGAAGCAATACACCCGTCGGAAACCACATCTTTGGAACACGTTGTTGATGAAGCGTAAGGTGTTTCATAATCTGATTCATACGATCCCGGCTTTTCTGGTTTATGCTTTGCTGCCAATGGCTTTTGTTCGTGGCAAGGATTTATTGCTTATTTCCCAGAAAGCTTGTGCCGTTTACATCATCTTTTCTTTGTTGTTGGCAGTTAATGGGATTTTGCTGATGATAATGGACATTTACGATGGAAAGGAGTCGATGAAGAACCGCCCGATGAAGGGATTCATTCAGGTGTTGCAGGTACTTTTGTTCTTTGTCGGAGGAATTGTAATTATTGCTATTATCGTGAATAAGTCTCCGGCCAGCCTGTTTGCCGGATTGGGTGCTTCGGCAGCTATTCTGATGTTGGTGTTCAAGGATTCCATATTGGGTTTTGTAGCAGGCATTCAGCTCTTCTGCAACGGCATTACTGGCTTGTATGTATCCAAGACCTATTCCGAAGTGAAGAAACGGCCACAGTACATCATCAAAACACATCAGATTAGCAAGGATCAACAAGAAGCGGAAGCAAAGCAGTCTGATTCTCCTGCATCCTAATCAACAAAATCAATTAGAAAAACGGACATACTGGAACTTACATCCAGTATGTCCGTTTTTTGTTGTTTTCCATTTAATTACAAGTTAAGACTGCTCGGAAACAATTTGAAAGGAAGTATCGGTTGTCTTACAGCACATTACAAACGGTACCATTTTCTGCAATCGCTGATAACATGCCAGCTGTGCAGAGGTCGATTCAAACATTCCAAAAACAGCAGCGCCACTTCCGGTCATCACACTACATGCGGCTCCCAGCTCCCGCATGGTCTGCTGAATGCTGGAAATTTCCGC
>ERZ772865.2151-NODE-2151-length-17969-cov-9.179524_pt1 | contig 17969 bp, 17 predicted proteins | sample MGYA00512133_ERZ772865 | MGnify/ENA primary metagenome ERZ772865 (study PRJEB29015, sample SAMEA2737722) | human gut metagenome | biome: human gut; feature: human-associated habitat; material: faeces | place: China | collected 2012 ...
TATTGGCCCTTTTGGTATAATAAATACAAAAAAAGATTTCATTAAGTAAGTAACTTAAATACTATAAGATTCAATAAAAAATGAAATCTGTTTAATATATTTAACAAATTTCATTTTAATTATCCTTTTTACTTTTGCACTGCTTCAGTTTATAATCTCAGTGTTTGATTTATTAGAATTTTGTATATTAAAAAGTTCTGCATAAGCGAATTGGGCTTTTACTACTAGTTATCATTGTAAAAATCTTATATTTCCTAAAATTAATATACCATGACGTGTCAGAATAATTTACAGTTGAAGTCCAATAATATGAACTTAAGCCATATGTACTATAATTAGATTCTGTTATTTCAAGTTTTCCTGCAAACGCTGCCCATTCATTCTTGCTCGGCAGGCTCCATTTTTCTTTTGTTATTCCTTTTGCATTTGCAAATGTATATGTAGTGCCATTATTATAATCGTTTAATGTCATAACATAAAATCTATCGTTTTTCAAATTCGTACCACTTTCACTAATTACATCTTTTTTCCCAAACGGTCCTTCGTAATTCAATTGGCTTATATAATATTCCTTCGTATCACTCACAGTTGATACAACATATTTTCCGTTATTAGACGAAGATCCCCATGTTCCGCTTCCACCTTTTTTTAAGTCTTCAAATATTATTCCATCAGGAGTTCCATCTCCATCTGTATCTGCATAATAACCTACTCCTGAATCTTCTGTAAAAGTTTTCACCTCTACTTGTGCAGTACATGTAGTCATTTGCGTTTTATAACCTATTTTACTTGCTCTTACATAAACAAGTATTGTAGTAGCCTCAGTTATTGTAGGCATTACAGTACTATATGTATTGCCATCTTGAGAATACTCTATCTTAGCATCACTTGGATCTACTGTTACATTTATAATCATATTATGTGCTTGTCCATCATATTTTCCACTATATGCTGTAGCACTTAAGTTTATTGTTCCATTTTTTACTGTTGCTGTATATGTCACGGATTTTTCCTTATAATTTGCATTTGAGGCACTTGTTACTGTTATTATCGCTGTTCCTTCTGTTGTTCCTGGTATCACAGTTATGTTTTTTTCTTCTATTTTGGCTATCGCAATATTTGTATTTGAAGATTTTACGCTTATTGTTCCACTATTTTTTGTTACACTAAATGTTCCACTAACTGGGTATGTATATTCTCCACTATACTCCGATAATGTTAGTTCTCCTTCCTGTTTATCTTTGTTATCATCTTCTTTTGAGCCATTGCTGGTTTTATCTTTTACCGTTAAAGTATAATTATTTTTTGATACAGTTAGTGTTCCATCTCCATTAACTATTACACTATCTATTCGGTCCGGAACTTTTGTCTGTAAAAACTCTTCTAATGTTTCTCCACTATTTACTAAATCATACTCCAAAATAACTCTATTCATTATTTCCTTTGCTTCAATTTCTTCTGTTAATTTCGATGATTCCTGTGCCTTTTTTATTATTCCATTGTCTCCTATAACGGCATTAATGCTTATTCCAACTAATATTAATAATACAACAATTGTTATAACCAATGATATTAATGTAATTCCGTTTTTCTCTTTTAATACTATTTCTTCTCTTGTTTTTTGCATTTTTCTTCTTCCCTTCCATCATTAAGTTAAGTACTTAATGATAATAGTTAGAAGCTTGAATCTTCTATATATAGTCATTTTCCACATTTTTTTATTTTTCCTGTATATTATTTTTTTTGCTATTTTCTATCTTAGAGAATTTGAAAAAAACTCTTGATTTTTCAAGTTCTTCTGATATAATAAAAACATAAAAATTAGTCATTAAGTACTTAACTTTAGTACTTTTAATGACTATCTTTTTTTATTATGCAATTTTTACAGTTGTCTTACTCTGTGTACTTTATGTATTTAATATTAAAATTTTCGCCCAAAAAGGGGCGTCCCTATTGGGCGAAATTTTTATTGTTTTTTTATTTTTGGTTTTGCAATTAAAGATGCCAAATATCCGAAGAATATTGCTGCTGCTATTCCTCCAGCATTTGCTTTTACTCCGCCGATGAACGCACCTAATAAACCTACTTCTTTTACAGATTCTAAGGCTCCTTTTGCTAGGTTTGCTCCAAATCCTGTAAGGGGAACTGTTGCACCGGCTCCGGCAAAGTCTATTAAATATTTATATAATCCGAGTCCTCCTAATATTGCACCAACTGTAACAAATATTACGAGTATTCTGGCAGGTGTTAGCTTTGTTTTGTCTAATAAAATTTGACCTATTATACATATTCCTCCACCTGTAACAAAACATCTTAGTAATTGCATCCAATCTATACTTTGAATAAATTCCATAAGTCATCCTTTCTACATTTCTACAATTAATTTTATAATGCCTTACATTTCAATGGAAATTGCATGTGCTATTCCCGGTATTGTCTCTCCCTGTTGCATACTAGTCGAGTTCATCAATGCACCTGTTGCAAGTAGAAGAATTCGTTTTAATTTTCCTTCTTTTAGCTGTTTGAAGAAATATCCGGAAAATAATGTTGCAATACATGCACATCCACTTCCTCCCGAATGTGTATCTTGTTTTTCTTTGTCAAACATTAGCACTCCACAATCGTTATAGTTAGCCTTTATATTATAGCCTTTACTCTGAGCCATTTCTTGCACTATTTCTTTTCCAATATAGCCTAAGTCTCCTGAAATTATCGCATCATAATAGCTTGGCTTTCTTCCTGTATCTTGAAAGTGAACCATTAGTGTATCTAATGCTGCTGGAGCCATCGCAGCTCCCATATTATTTGCATCTTTTATTCCCATATCTACTATCTTACCAGGTGTAATGTTTGTTATACGAGGTCCTTCTCCGCTATTGCTTAATATTGCAGCTCCCGCTCCAGTTACAGTCCATTGTGCTGTTGGTGGTCTTTGAGTTCCGAGTTCTAGTGGGAACCTAAATTGTTTTTCTGCACTACAAAAGTGGCTTGAAGTCGCACATATTACATTATTTGCAGCTCCACCTTCTATAAATACTGACCCCAAGCACATGCTTTCCACAAAAGTTGAACATGCTCCAAACACTCCAAAGAAAGGTACATTTGTGTCTCTTAATCCAAAGTCCGAAGAGATACATTGGTTTAGTAAATCTCCAGCAAAACAATAGTCTATATCTGTATTTGCTAAACCAGATTTTGAAACTGCCAAATTTACGGTTTCTTTTATTATTTTACTTTCCGCTTTCTCCCATGACTTTTCTCCCCAGAACTCATCTTCCAAGCACTTATCAAAATAGCTTGCCATTGGGCCATTAGCTTCTTTTGGTCCAACAATCGAAGCAGTTTGTAATATTATTGGCGGATTATCGAAACATACAGTTTGTTTTCCAATTTTATGCATATAAAAATCTCCTTTACTTATAAAACTTCTCTTTAATTGAACATAAAAAATCCATTAGATAAATATTGCTGCTATAATTCCAATTATTACTGAAGTTGATATACCAAATACTAAAACCGGTCCTGCAACAGTAAACATTTTGCCACCAACTCCCATAACATATCCCTCGGACTTATATTCTATAGATGGAGAAACGATTGAGTTAGCAAACCCTGTTATTGGTACTAATGAACCAGCACCAGCGAATTTTCCAATTCTGTTAAACACATTCAAAGCCGTTAAAATAGCCGAAATTGCAATTAACGAAATTGATACGACAGTTGATGCCATTGTATTATCCATTCCTTTAAACATACAAAAATCTAATATAATTTGTCCGATTGAACAAATTAATCCTCCAACCCAAAACGCATTAAAGCAATCCTTTAATATTGGAGAATTTGGTGACTTTTGTTTTACATACTCGTTGTATTCTTTATTTGTATTGATCTGTTCCATTCTATTTTCCTCCTTTCGATTGAAAATAATTACAATTTTTTATTTTCTATCCCTATCAATCATAAACGTTAAATCAATATCCACATAATATTCAGTTATTTTATCACCATTAATCTTTGCTTTTTGATTTACGACAGTAACACCAGTTAAATAATCTATAGTCTTAGATGCTTCGGCTATTGTTTGTACAATTGCATCTTTCCATGAAACTTTAGATGTGCCTGTTACCATTATATGTTTTTCCATAAGCTTCCCTCCAATTTTTTATTCATACTCTAGCTTTTCCAGAAACAAAAAAATTATGCGAAAATAATGACAATTTTCGCATAATTTAAAAAGAATATGTTAATTTCGTTTTAATTTTGATTTCACATTTCGCTATAGCGAATATATGAATTAGATTTCTAGATTGAATAATAAGTTAGTTCTTATATACTCACTAGCACATACCTTAATTTTTCTATACTTTTAATATTTTTTCTACTTCTTTTTCGGTTAATTCTACAGCTTGAGCTATCTGTTCTATAGATAAATTCATATTTTTCAAAGCCTTCACAATTTTTTCTTTTGTTGTTTTTTCTCCTTCTCTCCTTCCTTCTCTCCTTCCTTCTTCTCTTCCACGTGCTTCTCCTTCTTTTTCTCCGAGTTCTCTATTCGTTTTCATCTCTACGTTGTATCTCATAATGCTCCACTCACGTTCTTCATACTTTGCAACTTCCTCTGGATCTTTGCTTAATTTATTTAGTTCTTCTACTGTTTTATTTATTTCTTCATTTTCTTTTGCCGACATTTCTACTTTCTCCTCCTCACTTCCATCTATCAACCACAGCCATTGCTCTAGCTTCGTATTGCATTCTGGATTTTTTTGTTTAAATTTGGGTAATTCTATAAAGTGCATTTCAAATGTATTTGTTGCCTCTTCCTCTTCTTCATTATAGCCCATATCAACAAATTCTATAGGGTTTGTGTGTTCATATTTCATTCTTGCTATTGAATGATATGCATTTCTCTCTAAATAATTATATTTCAATATGTTTATTGTTATTATCTTTTTTAATTCTTTATAATTCTGCTTAGCTTTTAATTGCTCTGCTGCAAGTTTTGATAAATATGTACTAGACCTTTCTTTTATATTATGTTCATTCGAAACTTGCATTTCTACATCTACTACTCTTTCATTATCTATATCCAATTTTAAATCTAATATTCCAAGTTTTTCATCTGCCATATTTGGCGTTAATTCTGGGTTTTTTACTTCAACCTTATTTATATGTATATTCAAAATTGCTTCTAAGAAGTCCTTTAGCATTGAATTATTTTCTTCTCTTGCAAATATTCTTTTAAAAACATAATCTGATGTTAGTGGTAACCTTATCATCTTTGTGTCTTCTATTCTAATATTATTTTCTTTTAAATCGTCCATTGACTTCCTTTCTATTTTACCATTCTATTGATTGTTTTTCAACTCATAAGTAAAATTTTTGTGTATTTTATCTCAATAAATTTTCTCTGAATGTTTTCAAAATAATATTTTTTCATTTGCAACACAACATGTTGATTGGTTTTGGATTTTACCTTTCGCTATAGCGAATAAAGAAATTAATCTTTTTGATTAAAAATAATTTGATAAATTTAAATATATATTAACGTTAATACTTTCATAGATGTTTTCATCTATTCCAAGCTCTATAATTATATTCTCAAAACAAAAGAAAAGCAAGCAAAATCGTACGTCAAATTCTTACACATTTGCTTACTTTTCTACATTTTTCTATTGAATTACTGCTCCACTTCTTCTACCATCTGTGGCATTTTTTTACCTTGTACTGTTGGTATTTCTACTATCTTAAATTTTGATATTTTATCTCCAAATTTGATTTCTACAATATCTCCAACTTTTACTTCATAACTCGGTTTTACTACTCTACCATTTACAGATATTCTTCCACCATCAGCCGCTTCGTTTGCAACTGTTCTTCTCTTTATTATTCTTGAAACTTTTAAAAATTTGTCTAATCTCATTTTTTCTGTACACTGCAAGTGCACTTCCTCCTTTCTCTCTTTAGGTTAAATTTGATTGGAAAAGAATTAAATTTTTGCAAGGAAAATGAATTTCAAAGGCAAGGGCGCATACTTTTTGTATGTAACCGCATTTGAAATGATATTTGACGTAGCAAAAATTGTAATTATTTTTCAATCACTATCGATTCATTCAAATACAAACTATATATCCACATCCTATCCACTTTTCTATTTAATGCTTTTTCTAGTGCATCTTTATATAAATATAATTGTTCTTTGTATTTTTCTACTAACTCGTTTTCTTTTCCCGCTTCTACATAGTCTGTTTTGTAATCGACTAGTACTAGCTTTCCGTTTTTATCTATATAATATAAATCTATAATTCCCTGTACTAATATGTTTTCATCATTTTCCTTGTTTATATCATACATTCTGCTTGCTTTTACATTTATATAAAATGCTTTTTCTTTATGGATTTCTTTTGCATTTTTCAATTCTTGCCATAAATCGGATTTCGTGTATCCTTGTAGCTTGCCTATATTGATACTCTCCGCTTCTGCCTTGCTTATTATTTCTCTTCGTTTTAATTCATCTATTAGTTCTTGAATTTTTTCTGCTGTATATTCTTCTTTTTCATTCATTTTCTGAACACATAAATGCATTAAAGTTCCTTTTTGTGCATTGCTAATCTTTGCGTTTTCATTATTATTTACAAATTTAGGTTTTTGTGTTATAGCTTTTGCCTCTTTTGTTTCTTCTACTGCAAATTTCACATTTTTAGTCTGTTCTTCTACCTGTTCTGCATTTACCATTTCTTTTATTTTTGTTACAGACGTCTTGGTTGGAACTCCTTCTATTTCTTCATGTGGATATTTCCAATTTAAATACTCTAATATTTTTTGCTTTTCTTCTTTTGCAGACTTCTTAGCATTTTCTATTATTTTTTGATAAATGTCTTCTTCTATTTGCTCTTCTTTTTTCAAATTTTCTAATAGTTCTTTTTTATTATGCACATTTACTCTGAATATTTTTTCTGTTTTTGCAACTCCTTCTTTTTCATATATTAGCTCTAACCAATCCAAATATGTTTTGTATTTTTGCAATAAATATGCATTAATTTTACTATCGTCTGATGGATACACCTCTAAAGCCTTTTGCTTTTCAGTTATCTTTTTGTTTGCATCTTTTTGCCTTCCAACTATTATCAATTTTTCTTTCGGTCTTGTTAATGCAACATACAAAACTCTCATCTCTTCAGACACGGCTTCTCTTTTTGCTTTTATTGCTAGTGCCTTTTTAGCTAGAGTCTTAAATTCAATATGTCTTTCCGAATCGATATATTGTGGTCCGAGTCCTAAATCTTGATCCAGTAATATTTTTTCGTTTAAATCTTGCATATTAAATTGCTTTCCAACTCCTGCTAATATTACAACTGGAAACTCTAGTCCTTTACTCTTATGAATACTCATAATCCTTACTACGTCTTCGTTTTCGCCTATTATTTTTGCAGAAGTTAAGTCTTCACTATTAAATTTTATCTTATCTATAAAATTAATAAAGTTGAATAGTCCTTTAAAACTTGCAGATTCATACTGTTTTGCTCTTTCAAATAGCATCTTCAAATTTGACACTCTCAAATTTCCATTTGGCATTAGGCTCACATAATTCATGTAACCAGTCTTTGTATATATGTTCCAAATCCATTCATCCAGAGCCATATATTGTTCATCATTTCTAAGCTCTTCTAATAATTGCAAGAACTTTCTAACCTTTGGAGTATCAGTTTTGATAAGAGCTTCATAGAAATTTGAATTTCTATCATTTAATCTAATTTCAATAAGCTCATTGTCCGTAAAATTGCCTATTGGCGAACGCATTACAGTAACTAGTGGAATGTCTTGCATTGGGTTGTTTATTATTCTTAGCAATGACATAATGGTTTCTATTTCGATTGACTGCAAATATTCTCCAGAGCAATCACTGTATACAGGAATTCCTAGCATAGAAATTTCTTTTTCATAAACATTCGCAATTCCGGTTATGCTTCTTAATAAGATTGCAATGTCTTTATATCTAATGTTTCTTTTTCCTTCTTTTTTGTCTATAACTTGATACTTGCTATCAATTAATTCTTTAATTTTCTTTGCTACAAATCTTGCCTCTAATACAACATCTTCTACTCTTTCTTGTTCTGCATCATTGCTATCTTCCTCTAATGGTATGTATACCGATTGTTCTGAATCCTCATCTTTCCAGATATCATTATCTTCATCACTCGTATCTATAATCTCGATATCAGTCGTGTAATCCTGCTCTGGAATTTCCAAGTAAGATGCACCTAAATTCAAATACTCATTCGTATTGTAATCTATGTCTCCGAGCTCTTTGCTCATAATATCTTCAAACACCATGTTTGTAATGTTTAGTACATTTTCTCTACTTCTAAAGTTTTTGAATAGCTGAATTTTTCTATCTTCGCCCGCTTCTGGTTCTAACTTATATTTATTATATTTTTCTATAAATAATTGAGGTCTTGCCTGTCTAAACTTGTAAATGCTCTGCTTAACATCTCCAACCATAAAAACATTGTTTCCCTTTGATACACTCGTTAGGATATACTCTTGTACTAAGTTACTATCCTGATATTCGTCTATCGCAATCTCTTCAAATTTTTCCTCATACTTTTTTGCGACCTCTGTTTTAACAACATTTCCAGCTTTGTCTTTTTTTACTAGAATTTTTAAAGCTAAGTGTTCCATATCATTGAAGTCCATTATGTTTTTCTCTCTTTTTTTCTGATAGAACTTCTCAGAAAACTCCAATATTATGTTTTTAAGTTTATTCAGAATATTGTACATAAAGTTTATGTCTGCAATCGCTTCATCTGACGTGCAATTTAACAATTCTTTAACTTTCTTAAATTCTTCTTTAACACTGTCTCTTATATTTTTTGCTTCATCTTTTAGGTCATTAGTAACTTTTTTATCAGTTGGCCAATTATTTCTTTTATCTTTTAGTGCTACAATTGCATTAACACACTTATCCCAATCATTTAAATTATCCTTTAAAAAGTAGTAATCCACAAGATCTATATTTATCGTATTTATAAATTTTTCAAGTTCTGGAAAACGTGTCATTTTGTTTCTAATACTCTCTAGTTTTAATATTCCATTTTCCAATATATCACTTACATTTTTAATTATAATCTTTCCCCATGGGGTGTCAGAGAAGTTTGTATATTTTCCTTCAATATCAAACATTTCCACCTTTTCATTTAACCATTCTTCTGGAAAAGGTGATGCTTGAATATATGTATAAATTTTCAAGATTAAGTCTTTTAAATCTTCATCTTTGTTATACTTCGTGTATGTATCAATTAAATCTAGAAAATCTTTATCACCTGAAATGTATTTATCTTCAAACATATCATCTAACACTTCTTGCTTTAATAGCAACATTTCAGTGCTATCTGCAACTCTCGCATTCGCAGATATATCAATCTCATAAAAATTATTTCTAATAACGTCAAGACAAAATGAGTCTATTGTACATATACTCGATTTATTAAGAAGAATAATCTGCTTTTGAAGATTTGCATCTTCTGGATTTTCCTCGATTTTCTTATAAATAGCTTCTAGAATTCTCTCTCTCATCTCAGATGCTGCAGCATTTGTGAAAGTAACCACCAAAATTTTATCTATATCAACACGGTCAACAATAATTTTCTTAATAATACGCTCAACCAAAACCGCAGTCTTACCACTACCGGCAGCAGCAGCGACCAAAATATTTGAACCCTTCTTATCAATCGCAGCTTGTTGCTCATCAGTCCATTTAACACTTGCCATAATTTTTTTCATTTCCCTTCTATTGCAATAATTTGAAAACTTCTAAATTTTTCAAACTTTTGTAATTGAATTTTATTTCTTGTACTAGTATATATTAAACTCATTGAATTTTCAATGTGCATAATCAATTCATATCTATTTTATATTGCACAATTACTCCAATAATATACTCCATACCCCTTTTCTTGTTGTGCCCTTTCTATCTATAATTTTTTTCTTCTTTAATTCCGCTATGTTCCATCTAACAGCATCATACTTAATTTCTTTAATCTGTTCACTAATTTGCCTTACATTTATTCTAGGATTTTCTTTTATTATTTCTAATATCTTTATCTGAATTTGTGTTAATTCATTTGGGTAATTATTTGGGTAATTATTTGGGTAATTATTTACAAATTGTTGTTTCTTCATATATAGAGTTAACATCGTTCTATTGGGATTTAATTCAACTTCCATCTTTGGTTTAATCCATTCTTTTCCGCTCCATACCTTATTGATCATATATAACCCTGAGCCAGCTCTTTCTCCATATCCTAAATATGAAAACATTTGATGCAAAATAACATTTCTCGGATCGCTTCTTCCTCCCTGCATTGCAATCTCAATAGGTATTCTTAAGTTCCCTGGATTTGAAAATTTAAAATAATCTGGTCCTTTTTCTATCACTATACTGCCACTTTCTGAATAATCTGCATGTATAAGACAGTTTGCCAATCCGCTCTCTTACACACTTATGCACGTCAGTATCATCGATTCTCATTAAATCTTTATCTAGGGCAAATGGAGTTGGAATATCTGCAGTCAATCTATTTACAACCTTAGAAAAAAAGCCCCATAGATTTCCCTCTCTATTTTCATCTGGTGATGAAGTTATTCTATTTGACCATCTCTCAGTGGTAATAAAATCATCTATTTCTCTATAATCAAGAAAGAAACTTGGTTTAATTTTTACAATATCTCTATTATATCCAAACATTAAAAGTCCAGCCAAAGTCAATTTACTTGTTTTTCGATCTATTGCACCTATCATATATAAAAATTCTTCATTTGTTAAGTTACTCCATTCATGTGAATCACCCTTGTGTAATTTAAATCTTTTTCTATAACTTTCTAATGTTTCTTTATCAATACTGTTAATATTAAATTCATTTAATATAATCTCATCTTTTGATTCTTCAGTGCTTTCACTAAACAAAACTTGTATCTCCTTTTTATTACATCTATAGTCACCATCATGATATCTTTTATAAGTACCTGTAATTGGATTGTTGTTTATGTATATAGGCTTATCTTTTCTATTGGCATTTGGAACATTTACTATAATTAGCATCCTATTTTCGGCTTTCATTATTTCTAAGCAATCATCATTCAATATATTGCAGCTTACTTTTTCACTATTATTAATAGTATTCCAAAAATCTTTTAAAATATTATTTACTTCTTCAACTCCCTCTATTGTGCACATTTTTGTTTCCTTATTTTCTTTTATTCCTAATATAATAATTCCGCCTCTAGTATTAGCGAAAGATGAATAAGTTTCCCATAGTGATTTTGGTAACTTTTTATATGATTCCTTAAACTCTACTTCTCTATTTTCTCCTATATTTAACAACTCCATAATTTCTTGTTTGTTCATAATCTTTTACCTCCTTATTTATGATAATTGCGGTTTTTAGATTATACATTTCTATTTATATGTTAAATTTTGGATTCTTTTACACTACATTTTTAATTCATTTTTTACTCATATATTTTCATTTTTTAACAACAATAATCTTATTGGTAAATATAACATAATTTTGTTAATATTTCTACATTTTTTACTATATATCTCTGACATTTTCATTAACAATCTTTTTATTACTAACTTGCGTAATTCATTATCCTTTTTATTTCAATACATATTTTTTCTTTTTTTGCAAATAATATTATAAAATTTGAAAGGATTGATTTTATGGAAGAAAATTTTAATAGCGGAAAAGACGAAAATATTAATTTGACTATTTTAAATGAGATTAATAAGGCTGCTAAAATGGGAATGGATTCTATCTCGTATGTTTTGAAAAAAGTTGGCGACGAGAATATGAAAGAAAATTTAACTTTTCAATACACAGAATATGGCAGAATTATTGATAGAGTAAACAATCAATTTGATAAATATGGAGAAATTCCAGATGAAGCACCTGTTACAGACAAAATGATGGCTTGGATGGGTACTCAAATGAACACTATGACTGATAAGAGTAACTCGAAAATTGCGGAACTTATGATTCAAGGAGGAGACATGGGAATTATAAAATGTCAAAAGCTTTTGAACCATAATCCTAGAGCTAATGAACCTGTAAAAAATATTTTAAATGACTTTGTCACATTACAAAAAAATGATATAGAACAAATGAAAAAATTTTTATAAAATTTAAGACGTTCTTTTTAGACAATTTAGTCTAATTTAAGAACGTCTTTTTTCTCTAAAATCTTTGTATTAAGTTTGGCACTTTAGTAGGATTTTCTACACTGCTCGATATTCCTTCTCCAACGTGTGGATGAAAATGCGAGTAAACACTGTCTGTTCCAAATATCAATAGCAAGGCTATGCACATTGATATTTTTAATTTATTTGTTAATCTTTGCAAATTTCTTTCTAAGAATGGTGCTACAATATATACACATAATACACCTCCGAGACCAAAGAATAGTGAACATTCCAAACAAATTCGTCCATTTATATTCAAGAATACGCCTGTATAATCCCAGTATCTTATTCCAGTAGTAACCTCTATATACCAAGAAGTTGCATATTCTATTGCAGAACATAAAAACATTACCACTCCAAATGTTAAAAATGGATTTTTCAACATCTTTCTAAGCTTTTTAAATTTTGTTAAAAGCACTATAAGTGTACAGCCTACTCCATAAATCGGTAACCATGGTCCATATAAAGTTCCTCTGTTTACTAATATTCCATCTCTAAATAAATATAATGCTACTTCCCACACCCAGCCTACAAATGAAAAAATAAAGAAAAATAATATTATAGATGTAAGCTCATAATTTTTATTATAGTCAATTTTTATCTTCTTTCTTTCAAATTCAAATGCATCTGGATAGCTTGCTGTTCCTGGATTTTCTTCATACAATTTTGTATCATTTAATAATTCATATCCATATTTTTTATTTTCTATGTATTCTTTTCTTAAAAATGCGTATAATTCGACTTCTGTAGCAGTATAATATGGTGAAACATAAATTCCAGCCAAACCAAACGTAATATATTGTAAGATATTCCAGCCAATAAATGATAAATCTAATAAAAATGTTCTCCACTTATTTCCGTTCATCATTTCTCTTGAAATCCTTATTGCATCTTTTGAACTAATTTGTGGATTTTCCGCAATTATGTACATAACCATTTTGTATGAATACTTCTTTATAATGCCTCCAACAATGGTCAAATTCCATAAAAGTTGATATATTTCCATTCGTAGCATGGATTTTATTACATTTAAATATCTTCCTTTTCTAAATGGATACAACATTCTATACACTTTTGTTTTCTTGTAATTTCTGCTCTCTAAGTATATTCTTGTCTCTCCTATTTGAATTGGATAAGATATAAATATTTTTATTGCCATACCTCCTGCAGCAACTACAATAATTAGAATTTTCAAAATTGTTGTTTTATTTTCATAACTTGCAATAGTTTGAATAATTTTTTGAACATGGTCATGTCCTTTAGTTACAACATTAAACGCCGTATAAAATACACCTTTAGTAACATTATTCTTTTCGTTGTATTCGTTTATTACATCTGTAATAACACTACTATTTCCAGAAAACATCTGAGAAATCATCTCATCAAGATATTTATTTAACATTACTTCTGAATTTTCCTTGTCAATCCAGGTTAGCTCTTTCCCATTTTTTCTATCTTCTATAAATTGTTTCAAAACATTCAAGTTTGATAAAGAATCGTTATTAACAGCGTACTTTCCAACTACAATTGTCATAAATAAGCCAATTAAAAGTAAAGTCCATAAGTTATTTTTTAACGTTTTCTTGCCATTTTGTTTTATCTCTCTAATACTCCACATATTGTACCTCTTATAAATATTCATCAAGGTAATAGTATCATAAGATAATCGCATTTTCAATATTGTTAGGTTTAAATCATGCTTTTTATACTTTCAACCTTGCAATTCATTTAACAACTCACATCTATTGTTTTTTTATGTAAATCGTGATATACTCTGTATATCGCAATATTGTATTGCCTTCGAACACCAATATTTTCGGAGGCACGGTTCTCCGAACAATCAAAAGGAGGAATAAACATATGATTGAAAGAATTTTACAAAAATTATATGACGAATATTATCCTGATCGCGATATACAAGTATTAATCGTACATGGAAGAGTAACATTAGCCATAAATGACACAGCTCAAGCCTCTTATTCTATCAAAGGTACTTATCGATATGAAGAAGTTCAAAAGCTAAACCAATTTACAAACGGCTTTGTTCAATATGGCCTTTGCCCTGGAGACGGACCAACAGCCATAATCGGTTTAGCCGACCCGGATGCAAATTTAAAATTCATTCTTGATGCCTCTCCTTATGGTAAAATGCCTAATACGCACAGTATGATATTTAATCGTTACTCCGATGAGGATGCCAAGCAGGTGTCAAATTACACAGTTTATGGTCTGAATGGTCTTTTAGAACTCGCAGATATTGTTAAATTTGATAAAATTCATTTTTCCTATGATGCTCGTTATCAAGAAGCTGTTATTTCACAAGAGCCACGTGTCTTAAAAATGAACTGTAAATTTGACAGATTTCATTATTCTTACAGAGAATGTAAATACTTTGCAACACATCAGCCATACTTTGAAATTAGTAATTCTGTTGCTTTTGCAACTTTGGAAGATGGCAGACACATTGCTCTACCCGGATTTAGCTATGACAGGAAAGATGAAGCTCTGGGGTTCAGAGATGTATGGGAGTCTTACTGTGAAGAGCCTCCTGTTCTTGGAATTAATTTCATGACAGACAAAGAGGCTTCTCAATATGACGACTTTGAAATTTACATTTACGATTATTCGTATTTGTGTGACCCATCTCTGGTTCCTAGGCTTGCAAAAGTAGACCGAACATTTTCTAGCGGATTTGACTTCTGCAATACACCTGATGGAAAGGATTCGAGAATAACAGGTAATTTTTGAGCTTTCAATCATGTAAGCCAATTAAATTTGACAAAACCAGCAAGGAATTTTTTCCTTGCTGGTTCTTAGTTCGAACACTTCTATTGTTGGGCAGTGTATTTTTCTTTATTTTTTCATATTATAAACCCGATTATATCTCTCGAGTTTATCATTTCCTCCAGACTCGTCAAGAATAGCAGGTTCACCTGCGTTGTTTTCCACCTCACTTAATTCACCTTCCTCATAGAAACTCCATGCAGAGACGATATTGTAAAGTTTTCCTTTACCGTCAGAGCCATCTCCTGCAAAAGTTTCATTTCCATCAAGTAAGAAACGCGTATATCCTTTTCCGTCTTTATAAAAGATGTCATATTCTTGCCGTGTGCAAAGAGGCACCATCAAGTCAAGAATATTTTTTTCCCCAGGCATCCCCGTAACACGACATCCACCTTTTTGGAGAACCTCTTCAAGCTCTTTCTTTGCAATAGGGCAATCAACTGTTGCCAGAAAGATGTTCTCCTTCTTAAATGCAGTTCCGATAGGATTTTTTTTCATGTTTAATACCTCCAAGTTGAAGCCAGTATTATTATGTTATCAATATAATCACATAGTAGCTGCCCATCTACAGTGAAAATATGATAACTCCTACACTATGGCATATAGCCACACATAAATATATAATACTACCGTTTTATGCAAATGTCAATTATCACTTGGAATCTATTTTCCTTTTCGATTCCAGATTAAACAATCTCAAAAAAATAAAAGATTAACAATTCTAGTTAATCTTTCATTCTGGTGCCTTGAACTGAATTCGCCGAGCCTCGTCGGGAAACCGTCCACTGGACGCTTTTCTATTCCTCCTTTTCGATTCCAGATTAAATAATCTCAAAAAAATAAAAGATTAACAATTCTAGTTAATCTCTTACTCTGGTGCCTTGAACTGGAATCGAACCAGTGACACAAGGATTTTCAGTCCTTTGCTCTACCGACTGAGCTATCAAGGCAAAAAAATGGCGACCTGGAACGGGCTCGAACCGTCGACCTCTAGCGTGACAGGCTAGCGTTCTAACCAACTGAACTACCAGGCCGTAAATAAAAAAATTTAGATAATTCTAAATCTTCTTATAAAGAAATGGTGGTCGCTATAGGGCTCGAACCTATGACCCCCTGCTTGTAAGGCAGATGCTCTCCCAGCTGAGCTAAGCGACCATTTCTCTCGACTTCCTTAGTATACTAAAAATACTTAAATTTGTCAATACATATTCTAAATTTTTTTCAATTTTTTTTGATATTTTTTTAATGTTTCTTCAAATGCCTGAAAATAGCATATTTCAAAGCACTTATTCTTGTAATCTTGCACTTATTTTTTCTAAATTATTATATAAATATCTGCATAAATTAGTTCTGAACAATGCAAATTCTAGTAATTCCGTTTTTGCATAATTATCATTATATTGTTTATACCCAAATGTACTACTTACAATTTGTATCAAATATAATTGTGCTGCATACTTTAAATCATACTCATTTAATGGCACATAGTTTTCAAATTCTTTAACATATTCCTCTAATGTATCTATATGCAATTCGCCATTTTTGGCCTTTCTATCAATATAGCTATACGACCTCATTACTTCCCAAATTATAGGTAGTTTCTTTGCTGTTTCGAAATCAATTACCGTCGTTTCACCATTATCTTTATAAATTAATTGTTGAACACTATAGTCTCCATGGCTATTCATTATTGTCATCTTTTTAATTATTTCAAAATCAAAGTTCTTTATCAAATCTTTTGACATATTTATTTTATCTTGAAGATCTTTTTTAAATGTTTTTTTATATAGATTATCCGGATTTAATTTACTTATTAAATCCTCCATTTTTATTATTCCCTTCTCCAAGCTTTCTTTTGAAAACCATTTTTCTATTATTCCGTTTTCTTCTAAACCATCGTAATCTTTCAATGCTTGTGTCATTTTGCCTAATATTACGGCACTTTCAATGGTCTTTTTATAATCTCCTGTATTGTTTTCCATTGTATAGCCATCTATATATTCTTGCAGAATTATTATTCTATTTTCAAATTTGATGTAGAAACTATTTTGTTTTGATTTTATATAGACAGGAACGTTTATTCCTTTTTTCTTTAAGAAGTTAATTATGTTAGTTTCTTTTATTACTGATTCCTCTGTTCTTCCTTCACTAAATTCCTTTAGAATATATACCTTATCATTTGATTCGACTTTGAATATATTTGCTGTTCCCCTGTTAATCTTTTCAGCTCCTATTATTTGTATACCATAATTTTTATTTAGCAAATCCTTTATAATCTGCTCGTTTAAATTAGATGCTTGAATTCCCATTTTTTTCTCCAATTTGGTGCCAACGAAGTAGTTATCTACAACTTTTGACTCTCTCGACGTTTGATACAAATATCAATCAACTTCTGTAATTAATTTAGCATAAAAGTTATAAATTTTCAAGTAATTATTGGGAAAACATAAAAGAACTGTTAAAGTGTTAAAGACAAAGGAAAATACAAAGACACTTTACCTCTGATATTTCTTTTTCATCTACTAGAACTCCTTTTTGTTTTTTATATAATCACTATATTTTTGTACAAGTATGTTATTTATTTTTTTCCAAAGTTTATATTTACACTTTTCCCTTGCAGGGCATTTCTTGCAATTTGGACATTGTGGTGCTTTTATTTTCTTCAAAAACATTTCCGTATTAAATACAATATAATTTACTTCGTTTATTTTTTTACTTTTAGATTTTTTACTAATTACATCTTTTAGCTCCTTTAAATAAGTTTTTTCAAATTGGTCGATATCACTTTTTAATCTTTCATCTATGTATTCAATAGTTTCTTCATATCTTTTTAAGTTTATTAAATAAATAATAAAAACGTAAAAATAATCCAAAGCAAAATACTCACCTTTTACCAAGCAATTTATTCCCATCAAATTACTAGGTTTAATTAATTCCGTATATT